>Ga0209575_10000733_pt1 | contig 16734 bp, 16 predicted proteins | sample Medcelwee11metaG_FD_187172 | JGI IMG/M metagenome (GOLD analysis project Ga0209575, IMG submission 187172) | Freshwater pond sediment microbial communities from the University of Edinburgh, under environmental carbon perturbations - Medium... | ecosystem: Environmental > Aquatic > Freshwater >...
TTTCAGCAACCAGGAGACGCTCATTTTTATTCCCGCAGATTTGACAGTGAGACTTTCTGTCGGAAAAATACTGAATTCACCCAAAAGCTTAACAGCCAGTAAATTTCTCTGGAAATTTAACCCGGCGAATGCTTTAAAATCAAAAGCATAAAGAAGGTTCGTGCTTAGCCCCAGTGTGGGAGATAATCCGGGACGATGATTATTATAAAACACAGTAAGTGGTATTTGAACACTGGGTCGGAACCTGGTTTCATAGACCCAATGGAAAATTGAGTCGCCAAAGTGAGTATAGAGAAATTCCTTTTCAATTAATATATGTTCGGGATATTGAAAGTACCCCAGACCTGTGCCGAAATAAATTGATTCACTGATCTTTGGAACCATCACATTCAGCATTATGGCGCCAGCTCCGAATGTTTTTTCGGGTATAACAGCGGTTGTGTCTCTGAAGATATAACTCGCCCCGCCAATAATTTCCAGCTCCAGGACGGGTTTAACCTTCTTTTCATAAATTTTGCACGGTCCGTCGACACACGTAGCATTGTGGTACTCTTTGGCGAACCTGATCAGGGATGAGTTTCCCGGTTTTGCCATACTCATCGCAGCCTTATTCAGCTGTGGATAGTCGCTTGTGTAATAGGATAACAGGCTGTTATGTGTCTTGGATGCTGAGATTCTCTGGATGCCGTCATCATCAACCGTTATTTCTGATTTGTAAGTAAGCTCTCTGAAGGGCAACGAGTCCCGTTCTATATAGTAATGATTACTCAGGTCCTTTTCCTGTTTCAAATAGACGCTTAACCTGCCTTCTACAAGGAATTCAAAGAATTGTCTCTGGTTTTCGAATTCTTTTGAAACATAATATTTGCCCTCACTGAAAGAATAACCAAAGATTTCATCCGGACTGAAACGGGTAACCGCGTCATCAATGCTCTTTTTGTAGTTACAGGCTTCTGAGTTCTCATAACCGTTGTTATTTTCGATAAGGCCGTAGAGGGTGTCCTGTCGTGTCAGTAAAACGTATCCTTCTTTAAAACCTTCCTGGGAGATCAGAACCGAGGGGATAAACAAAACAAGCAGGGCAAAAAGACAATTTTTCATGACAAATTGCTAATTGAGTTATTTCTGAGCAGAGGACTTTACCGACAGTTCGGTTATTGAAACACTGAAATTACGATAATATTACATTGCCTGTCCAACTGAAATCTTGTTCTTCAGCATATCCCGGGAATTCAGGATTTGACAGAAAACGGAGATTCTGATTTCTGCGCGGGGGAGTAACAGTTTAATATTTAGAGCTCATTCACGCCGGTAATACACAATAAAACAATCAGTTGACATTATTAACTATAAATATAGACGAAAAATTCATAAAAATTTGCGCGTCTATAAATATAGTCGTATATTTGCAATGAAGGATTGATTGAAACGCAATGTCCCGCAGAGGGCATTGATGTGGTATTACTTAAAAATTAATTATGCAACTTACAAAGGCTGAAGAGCAGATAATGCAGATTTTATGGGATCTGAAGGAAGGTGTGGTGAAGGATATAAGGGAAAGATTCGATGATCCGAAGCCGGCCCGCAATACAATCTCCACTGTATTGAAGGTTCTGGAGAAGAAGGGATATGTTGATCACAGGGCATACGCCAACGTCTTTCTTTATTATCCCCTTGTTTCGAAAAAGGAGTATTCAAAGCACCAGCTTTTCGGATTGCTTGAGGGATACTTCAATAACTCATTCCCGGCAATGACATCCTTTTTTGCCAGGGAGAATAATCTTTCTGTCAAGGACCTTGACAGGATACTTAAAGAGGCCAGGGAAGAGCTGAACGATGACCAACAGGAATAAGATATGGAATCAATTGCGTTTTACCTCCTGAAATCAGCCGCATGGCTGGCGGCCTTTACGCTGGTATACCTTCTTTTTCTCCGGAAGGAGAGGTTCTTCAGGCTTAAGAGAGTATACCTGGTTGCAGGGATCGTACTGTCGCTCCTGCTTCCATTGATAACAGTGCATTACAGGGTTGAACTGCCGGCACCGGCGGTGCTGGAGGTGCAGGGCGGTTCTGTTTCGCAGGCCAATCAGTCTGCGACTTTTGACGGGCAGCACCAGTCGAAATCACCGCTTGCAGTGATCCTGTTTGTCTATGCTGCAGGAATGGCGCTGCTGCTGTTACGGACCCTGGTTTTCTTCGTTTCTCTGTACCGCACTGTAAAAACGGGGCTGGTAAGCCGTGCCGGAGAAGCAATTGTAGTTAAAACAGAAAAATATACCTCCGCTTTCTCATTTTTCAATTATGTTTTCATCAATCCTTCAGTGAGCGGGCGGGAGGCCGGGGAGATACTGAACCATGAGCTGGTGCACCTAAGACAAAAACACTGGTTCGATCTCCTGCTTGTTGAAATGATGAGCCTTATACAGTGGATGAATCCCTTTGCATGGATCTGTTCAGCACTGGTCAGGCAGAATCACGAGCATCTTGCCGATGAGGAGGCGCTGCAGAGCACATCTGACCCGGCCGGATACAGGGCGGCTCTTCTTAACCAGGTCTTCAGTGCCAGGCTGATCAGTCTCTCGAATTCATTCAACTTTTCATTCAACACAAACAGATTTGAAATGATGAAAAAGAAAAATTATTCTCCGTACAGAAAACTAAAACTCCTTCTTGCGCTGCCTCTGATTGCAATTATGCTTTATGCATTTGCAGATCCGGTTTATACATACTCCGACAGGAGTGAAAGTCGTGAATCCCGCGGCACGGCCGGCATGATAAAGGATATTCAGGGGACAGTTGTCAAAGAAGACGGCACGCCTTTTCAGGGAGTGTCTGTTAATGTAACAGGAACCGCCCTCAGCGTGACTACTGATGAAGCCGGGAAATTTTACTTCAGCGACCTTCCGGGATATATTGCCCTCATGTTCACTGCAAGAGGCTTCGAGCCCGTATCCCTGACTGCTGAATCTGCCAGAGGGATTACGGTCACGATGAAGGCCAATCCGCTTTACGAATCATATGGCGCTTCATCACGGGCAGGACTTGTCGTTATCGACGGTAAAATGTCAGACCTGACTCTTGAAGATGCTACCGTGAAGCTTGGAAAAGATTATGGCAAAACAACTTACCTCGCCCCTGCGGCAGCAAAGGAAAAGTACGGTGAAAAGGGAGCCGGGGGAGCCATCGAGATCACCACAAGAAGCAAGGCAAGGGAGTCGGGCATAAATCTGCCATACCCGCGAAAGGCTGAGGCAGATTTTCCTTCTTTCATGGGCGAAAGCTACCTGGCATTTGCCGATTGGGTAGCTAAGAAGGCAAAGTATCCGAAGGAGGCAGCCTCCGGTCAGATAAGCGGTTGGGCAAGGATGAGCTACACAGTTGAAACCGACGGCTCCGTCTCGCAGATAAAACCATCACCGGACACTGATCCGGTTTTTGCCGGGGAACTCACCAGGGTTATGGAGTCATCTCCGCGCTGGAAGAGTCCGGAGAACGCCGAAGCCAATGAACCATTTACCTCAGAGATACTGATCAGGTTTCAACTACCTGAAAAAATAAGCAACGGGATCGTTTATATCATGGTGGATGAGATGCCTAAGTTTCCGGGCGGCGATGCTGCACTGTTCGAGTTTTTATATAAAACAATCAAATATCCGGCACAGGCTAAAGACAATGGCATCCAGGGGAAGGTCATCCTCAGGTTTATTGTAACCTCTGAGGGCAAGGCGGAGAACATCAGTGTACTCAGGGGAGTCGATCCCGTGCTCGATAATGAGGCGGTAAGGGTACTGAGCCTTTGCCCCGAATGGGCACCCGGTAAGATGGACGGCAAACCGGTTAACGTATATTACTCTGTTCCGATCAGTTTCGCCTTGAAATAGATTATTGTAAAAGGATTTTAAGCTGGCGCGTCTGCAATAACCTGATCCGGGAGGGAAAACCTCTCCCGGATTTTTTACGAATTACTATCGGTTCAAGGGCCAGGTTGACAGATTTTATTACACACTGTCAGTACGAAGGAGTTGACTTAATTTGATTTGTTGAATTGCCTGTCAGGGTATATACTCGGGGAAAAAATACCCACAGTGAGAGAATGTTTATATAAAACTAACATAGTCGAATCTTTTATATATATTTGCAATAATCATAATATACTCGAAAATGATTAAGAGAAACATTTATCTTGATCGTATAGCTCCATATATTGATAAACCCGTAATAAAGGTAATTACCGGGATAAGAAGATGTGGCAAAAGCACCTTCCTGAAACTGCTGATTAATGAGTTGGAAGCGAAAGGGATCCCGTCTGCCAATATTCTCTATATCAATAAGGATTCATTAAAATTTGACTTCATCAGAACATACACTGATCTTCATATTTTTGTAAACGAAAACCTGAATACACTTAACGGCAGGAAGTATCTATTTGTTGATGAGGTTCAGGAAATTGAACAATGGGAGAAGGCAATCGCCGGATTTTTTGCTGATGAAAGTGCAGACATTTATATCACAGGATCCAATGCAGATTTGCTTACATCCGATTTGGCAAAGCTTCTTACGGGACGATATGTAGAGTTCAGGATGAGTACGCTGGTATTCAGCGAATTTCTGACTTTCAGAAACAAATCAGGTGCAGACAGGGAGGAGGAGTTTGCAATTTTCATGAAATATGGCGGTTTTCCGGGGATTCACAGAATGGAATTTACTGATGAGGTGCTCAGCCAGTATATAAGCGCCATTTACAGCACCATTCTTCTGAAGGATGTGGTATCGGGAAACCAGGTTCGGGATGTAGCCATGCTTGAAAGGATTGCCACTTATATCGCTGATAATATTGGCAATATAACCACCGCCAAAAGCATAAGCAACTATATTAAGTCACAGCAATTAACAAATTCTGCTGATACGGTGCAGAATTATCTGCATTGGCTTTCTCAGGCTTACATGACTCACAGGGTGAACCGGTTCGACATAAAAGGGAAAAGGCAGCTGGAGCTTTACGATAAATACTATCTGGGTGATATCGGATTTATTCATTCCTTGCTGGGTGATAAGCTTCAGGACATATCCGGGAAGCTCGAAAACATAGTTTATCTCGAACTCCTTGCACGCGGGTTTAAAGTACATATCGGCAAGCTGTATGAACGTGAGATAGACTTCATTGCAGTAAAAGGGAACGATACAACTTATATACAGGTTGCTTATATGCTTTCAGATGAGACAGTTATTGAGAGAGAATTTGGGGTTCTCGAATCTGTAAGGGACAATTATCCCAAACTTGTGCTGTCTATGGACAAGCATTATGGCAACACAAGAAATGGTATAAAATGGCAGAATCTGGTTGATTTTTTGCTTACACCTTAAACCAGGACGGGGTCATTACTGTCCGGCCTGCCACAATCCGGCAAGCGCTGCATTCCTAATTGCCAATATCTTCTGCAACACTGAAAGCGCAAACCGCTTAATTTTCTTAAAAAAATTTGCATCTTTTAAAATCACGTTTTATCTTTGACCGACCGTTCAATCAAAGAACGGTTTTTAAAGGGGGTTTTATTGAATGAACGTTTAGTCAAAAAACTATGTCGCCAAGATCATCTGCACAATTCGGGGAGATGAGGGAGGAGAAAAAAACCCTCATAATGGACGTGGCCCTTGAACACTTCTCAGACTACGGCTTCCATTCCACCACAATCAGCCACCTGGCCAAACATGCCGGCATCTCAAAAGGCCTCCTTTATAACTATTTCAAAAGCAAGGAGGAACTCCTGGCAGCCATAATCAACAGGTCGCTTGACGAGATATACAAGAGTTTCAACCCTGACCGCGACAGCAACCTGACACCGGAAGAATTCGAACACTTCATCCGGAAAATCTTTGCCATCTTCCGCGAAAAGAGACAGTTCTGGAAGCTCATCTACAGGGTTATGCTGCAACGGGGCGTATATGAACACCTTCTTGATGACCCCGACTCAACCTTTAAGGTGGGAGGAACCCCCCTTATGGAATATTCGGCCTACATGATGAACCTGCTTACTGATTACTTCAGCCGGAAACAGGAATCGGCTGGACCCGATTATGACCCGATGACTGAATTGCTCATGTTCTCAACTACAATTAAGGGATTTGCCCTGACATATATCTTCGCCCCGAAACAGTACCCCGATGTTTACTTTGAAAAAATGATTGACATTTTAATCAAGAAATACAGATGAAAGGAATTTTCAGGCTGACCAAAGCGTCAGCAATTGCTCTCATGATGCTTTCTGCAATGACTGAGCCGGCAACGGCCCAGCAGATGACCGCCAAAGAGATAATCACAAAGGCTGATGAAAAATTCAACGGCGAAATGTCAGGCTACAGCGTGATGAGCATGACAATCGTCAGACCCACATGGCAGCGAACAGTGGAGTTCAAATCATGGTCGCTCGAAGACGATTATGCGCTTACACTCATCACCGCTCCGGCCCGCGAAAAAGGGCAGACCTTCCTTAAGCGCGGAACCGGCATGTGGAGCTGGAACCCGGCAATCAACAGGCTGATAAAACTCCCGCCCTCAATGATGTCACAGGGCTGGATGGGCTCTGACTACACAAATGATGATATCCTCAGAGAATCATCCGTCATTGACGACTACACGCATTCATTTGAGGGAGAAGAAGATATCGACGAGCGACCATGTTACAGGATTAAACTTACAGCAAATGAGGATGCCGGAGTACTCTGGGGGCACCAGTTGTGGTGGGTCGACAAGAAGGAATTCATTGTCCTTAAAGCCGAATTATATGATGAAGACGGATATCTTGTCCGCACTGAGAGAGGCACTGACCTGAAAACAATGGACGGGAGATTCATACCCTCCACAATTGAGCTGGTGCCGGCGGAAGAGCCGGGCCGCAAGACCGTACTGAAGATCCTCGAGATAAAATTCAATGTCAAACTCGAAGAGAGCTTCTTTTCCCAGCAGAACATGAAAACAATCAGATAACGGCACTCATTAAACGAAAGGGCTTGACTAATGAAAGATTATCAGCTCGCATGGAAAAATCTCTGGCGTAACAGGAAAAGGACTCTTATTACTGCGGCATCGGTGTTCTTTGCCGTATTCCTGTCGCTGATCATGAGATCGTTCCAGTTGGGCACATACCAGAAGCTTTACAGGGACGTCATTGAATCCTACTCGGGGTACCTTCAGCTGCAAAACGCTGAATATCTTGACGAACCCGGACTCGATAACGGCTTTATAGTGGATGAAGCCCTTATAGCCCGGCTGGAGGCAGACCCGGAGGTGACCTCTGTCATTCCGAGGCTGGAGTCTTTTGCCCTGGCTGCATCGGGAAGCCGTACGCAGGGGGTCATGGTCATAGGAATGGACCCGGGGAAAGAGCATGAGGGCCTTAACCTGAGGAACCGGATGGTCAGATACAAGCTTACTCCCGAGGCTGTGGATGCACTTAAGGAAGAGGTCCTTCCGGCTCGCAGCCTCAGACTCATTGATTTGCTTATCAACGAATCATACACAAATGAGGAGAAGATGCTGCTTGATCTCGGGCTGACCCCGGGAGACTCCTCCTCTTATCTTCCTGTGCTGAGAAAGCATGCTTCGTTCAGCAACGGTTACCTGAGCCCGTCGGATACAGCCTCCGCAATCATCGGAAGCGGGCTTTCAGAATACCTTCAGGCTGGAGTTGGCGACACCCTCGTACTTATGGGGCAGGGCTACCACGGGACATCTGCCGCCGGCCTGTTTGTCATAAAGGGAATCGTGAGTCTACCCACTCCTGATATCGACAATATATTCGTTTACCTGCCTCTCGAGGCAGCCCGCTGGCTCTATGCCGCACCCGGGATGGCCACTTCAGCCATAGTAAATATCAGGAACAGCGAAGACCGGGAGCTCTTCAAGACCCAGGAGAGGCTCAATGCGGCCGCCGGAGAGGAGCTGAAGGTCAGAAACTGGAAAGAGCTCAATGCCCTTCTCCTGAACCAGATGGAGGCAGACAACAAGAGCGGGGCAATTATGCTCGGCATCCTCTACCTCGTAATAGCCTTCGGCGTGTTCGGCACGGTGCTCATGATGCTTGCAGAGCGGCGCCGCGAGTTCGGGATGCTTGTCTCTATCGGAATGCAGAAGCACCGGCTTGCCAAAGTGGTCTCCCTGGAGATGCTCATGATCGGGTTGCTTGGTGTGCTGTCAGGCGTGGCCGCATCTCTTCCGTTTGTGTTTTACGGCAACGCCAGACCCCTGCGCTTCAGGGGTGAGATGGCAAAGATGTACGAGGAGTACGGTTTTGAAGCTGTGATGCCGATGCTGCAACCTGACACATATTACCTCTGGCAGGTTGCAATCGTCCTGCTCATCATCGCTGTGGCAGTAGCCTTCAGTGTGAGGAAGATATTCAAGCTTAATGTAATAAACGCTCTCAGAGCCTAAAAGGTCAGGACCATGATAACATCCATAGCATGGAAAAATGTCTGGCGGAATAAAACCAGGAGTCTCACGGTCATAGCAGCCGTCACAGTAGGTGTCTTTGCCGGGGTCTTTTCAATGGCGGCAATCAACAGCTCAATCGTTCAGAGGATTGATGCCGCCGTCAATGAGGAGCTGTCGCATATCCAGGTGAACAATAAGGAATTCAGGAGCAGCGGTGACCTGCTTGATTTTATAAGTGATCCCTCGGCCGTGATACGGCGCCTTGAACAAACCGAAGGAGTGACCTCTGTTACCGGAAGGATCATTGTAAGGGGTATGGCCTCCACTTCGGCCGGCAGCTCGGCGGTTGAGATAAACGGAATTGACTTTGAGAAGGAACAGGAGATGTTTACTCTCTCCGGCCGTCTTATACCCGGAACCGGAAGTTATTTCGGTGCTGACACCAGGCTGAACAGTGTCTTCATTGGTGAGAAACTGGCGCGGGAGCTGAATATAATACGCTACATCCTGACTCCTGAGGCAATTGAGAAGCTTTCCGGGGAAGGGGTACCGGCAACAGTGACAGATAAGCTGAGGAAGATCGAAGGGGAAAGGTTTACTACTGAGAAGAAGCTGACCAATGCCCTGACGGATCTGCTCTCGGCAAAGGAACTCAAGAGCTACGGCCTGACGGTCAGGGAGGCAGCTTGGTCTTACCGCGAGGGATCGAAGATTATCCTCAACTTCCTTGACTCCAGCGGCAATCAGACCGGGGCAGCATTCAGGATCAGCGGCATTTACCGCACCAACAATGACCTGTTCGAAGCCCTTTCAGTCTTTGTCCCGGAAGCCGAGCTGCGGGAACTGACAGGTCTTAATGAGGGTCAGTATCACCGGATCATTGCCAGGCTCACTGATAATGACCTTACCGGCATTGTAACCCCCGTCATAAAGGAGGCCCTTCCTGAGCTGGAAGTGCTGAGCTGGAAGGAGATTCAGACAGACCTCGCGATGATAACCGACTACATAAACCAGATTTACGGGATGTTTATGGTTATAATTCTCGCTGCCCTTGCATTCGGCATTGTGAACACGATGCTCATGTCCGTCCTTGAGAGGACCCGTGAGCTTGGAATGCTTTCGGCAATAGGGATGAACCGCCGCCGGATATTCGTGATGATAATGCTTGAATCAATCTTTCTTTCCATTGTTGGCGGTTTTGCAGGAATGGCAATCAGTGCTGCCGTGATCGGGATTACCGGAAAGACAGGTATCAACCTTGTCAAATACGCGGAGGGAATGGAAGCCTTTGGTTACTCTGCGAACCTCTATCCTACAATAGGAGCTGATTTCTTTATAATGCTGACCGTGATGATAGTAATCACCGGAGTACTGTCAGCAATATACCCGGCACGAAAGGCTTTGCAGCTGAACCCGGTGGAAGCATTAAGAGGAGAATAACGATAAAAACACAATACGATGAAAGTAGTTGAAATCAACGATGTCTGCAAGACCTATCATGATACCGAGGTTGAGGTAAAGGCCGTTAACGGAGTGACACTCAGCTTTGAAAAGGGCGATTTTGCAGTTATAGTCGGGCCGTCAGGATCCGGCAAGACAACTCTTTTGAACCTCATCGGCGGGCTTGACCAGCCCACGGCAGGAGAGATAATTGTTGCCGGTCACCGTCTCTCGGAGCTTAAGCCGTCAGAGCTTATTGATTTCAGGATGGAACATGTAGGCTTCGTCTTCCAGTCGTATAACCTGATACCGGTACTCACCGCCTCGGAGAATGTGGGATTCATCCTGAATCTCCAGAAGTGGCCGAAGGAGAAGCGGCAGGCACGCACAGAGGAGATGCTAGCATCAGTGGGGCTCTCGGACCGTCGCAACAGCCGGCCGTCACAGCTCTCCGGCGGACAGCAGCAGAGAGTTGCCGTAGCAAGGGCTCTGGCACCCCGCCCTGAGTTCATTCTGGCCGATGAGCCCACGGCAAACCTTGACTCAAAATCTGCTGAATCACTTCTTGATATCATGGAAAAGCTCAACCGTGAGGAGGAGATGACATTTATCTTTTCGACACATGATGCCAGGGTCATGAAGCGTGCACGCCGCGTCATAACACTTGAAGACGGGAAAGTTGTCTCAGATATAAGGACAAATCATAATTCATGAACCGAAAAATCCTTCCGGTTATCTTGCTGCTGGCTTTAAATTTATCTGTTCCGGCTCAGGAGCCCGTGACCGGCACTCAGACAGAGAACCCTGGCACGCAGGGTAAGGACTGGTTATCAGCAGGAGGATACGCCACCTGGCTGCATACGGCCACGTTCGAAGATCCGGCTGAGGACTGGGTAAACAGCAGCATGCTTCATAACCGGCTCAATTTCAAAGCCTATGCCGGAAGCAGCACAACCTTCGCCCTTGAGATAAGAAACCGGTTCGTCACCGGTGACATGGTCCGGCTTGACCCGGCATATATCCCGGGCCTTTCCGCTGATCCCGGCTGGGCGGACCTTTCGTGGAACGTGTCAAGGGGCAACTCCTATGTGCTGAATATGATGATCGACAGGGCATATATTGACTTTACGGCAGGCAGCCTGCAGATCAGGGCAGGAAGGCAGCGCATCAACTGGAGTCAGGCCCTCATCTGGAATCCAAATGACATATTCAACACCTATTCTTTTTTTGACTTTGATTATGCGGAGAGGCCGGGAAGTGACGCCTTGCGTGTTACTTACTCCACCGGCCCCGCATCGTCTGTTGAGGCAGCAGTGAAGATTGACGGCATCAACCGTATCACAGCTGCAGCCCTGGGCCGCCTTAGCTTACTGAACACTGACCTGCAGCTACTTGCCGGGGTGACTGACGATGAGTACTTCACAGCCGGCACCGGTTTTTCGGGATCAATCGGATCGGTATCGGTAAGGGGAGAGGCTACCCTCTTCTCTCCCTTTGGAGAATCGGCCGGAGAGAAAAACAACATCATTGCCACCCTCGGCATTGACAAAACCTTCTCTGACAAGGTGACGACGCTGGCGCAGGTGATGTACTCAAACAATCCTCTAGAACTGACCGGTTTCACGGATCTCTATGGTGGCGGACTGAATGCCAGGCAACTGGCCTTTTCAAAATTCAGTGCTGCCGCCCAGGTTGCGTGGACGCCGGTTCCGCTGCTGAACATCTCATTTGCAGCAATATGGTTCCCTGACCTCGACGGTTTCTATGCCGGCCCTTCAGTTGATTTTTCCCTGGCAGAGAACGTCGACCTGACAATCCTCTGGCAGCATTTCAACAGCACGATATCAGAATTGGAAACGAGGTTGAATCTGGGGTTCATGAGGTTCAGGTATAGTTTCTGAAATTTTCATACTTTTACGGAGCAAAACCGTAAGTATGTCACTTGTCCATGAACTTGAGAAATCCGGAAACTGGTTATTCCGAAGAAGAAGCTGGTTACCGCTGACAATACTTATCCCCGCGGCCGCATATCTGTTCATCGCAAACCGCAGCGTAATCTACTTCAATTACACATGGGAGATAATCTGCATCCTTGTTTCAGTGGCAGGAGAGCTCCTGCGGTCTTTTACAGTTGGATACGTGCCGCGAAATACCTCGGGACGCAACGTGATTGACCAGCTTGCCGATGATCTTAACATAACCGGACTCTATTCAGTCGTCCGCCATCCGCTCTATATCGGCAATTTCCTTATGTGGCTGGGTCCTGTGCTGTTCCTGAGATCGGTATGGTGGGTGATAATCTTCATCCTGGCCTACTGGCTCTATTATGAGCGTATCATCTTTGCCGAAGAGCAGTACCTCCGCCGTAAGTTTGGGGAGACATATGACAGCTGGGCCTTCCGTGTCAAAGCGGTAATCCCCTCATTCAGGCGCTACGTAAAGTCACTGCTTCCCTTCTCGTTCAGGAACGTTCTCAAGCGCGAGTACAACAGCATAGCCAACATATTCGTTGTGTTCGCATTCCTGGATCTCTGCCGTAACATCTCTGTTACGGGCAGGTTTTACCTGGAGCCGATGTATGTCTCGCTCCTCGTTGCTGCCCTTATCTTCTGGGCCATAATCCGCTACATGGTAAAAAGGACTAAGTTCCTTTACGTGGAAGGCCGGTAGCCTTCGCACCCGGGACTTTTACCTGTCCCTTGCACCAAGGTAAAGCATGATATAATAGATCAGCGTGGCCAGTGAGCCAAGGGCTGCGATTACGTATGTGTAGGCGGCCCACTTAAGTGCATCCTCTGCCTTGTCATGTGTTCCCGAATATGTTATTCCTGCATTTGCAAGCCATGCAAGCGCCCTTTTTGATGCATTTATTTCCACCGGGAGTGTTATGACACTGAACAGCGTTGTAATTCCGAAGAGCACGATACCTATAAGCAGAATTTCCGGCCTCGAGTTGAGAAGCACCAGCCCTGCTATCAGCACCCACTGTATCCAGTTGGAGGCGAAACTTACAACCGGAGCCAGCTTGGATCTCATTCCAAGCCATGCATATGACTGCGCGTGCTGCAACGCATGTCCTGTCTCGTGGGCAGCCACTGCTGCGGCAGCCACGCTGGCACCGGAGTAGACGCCGCTGCTGAGGTTGATTGTCTTTTTTAGCGGATTGTAGTGGTCGGTAAGTTCGCCTGCAACACTGTGTACCGTAACGTCAGTCACACCGCTGTCGCGAAGCATCTTCTCGGCCACGTCGCGACCGGTCATTCCCGATGCGATGGGTACCTTTGAATAGGTCCTGAATTTCGATTTGAGCCTGGCGCTGACAACCCAGCTCAGCACCATGAAGACTATGAATATTATCCAGTATGCACCGTTGTGTAAAAACATTGTTTCCATTTGCCAAGACTTGATTTAAGTTTCCCTTAACCTCAACAAAACACCTGCCACTATGAATAAGTTCCGAAAAGAGGTCATTTTGTCATGCCGATTCAGCTTATCTTTGGAGGCGATGTTGAAGAGCGCCTCAAAGATATTATCTTTTTTGCTTCTCATACCGGTTTGGTTCTACCGGGCGTTTATCTCACCGTGGACACCTCCGTCATGCCGTCATGTGCCCACCTGTTCGCAGTACGCCATTGATGCCTTCAGGATGCATGGCCCGCTGACCGGATTTGTAATCTCAACAGGCAGGATCCTTCGATGCAGGCCCGGGGGCACGCACGGCTATGACCCGGTTCCGCGTTTTATCTTCAGGAGATACCGCGCGGAAGGCTTGCAGCCGCGCCGCGCTGCAAGGTGCAACAGACTGAAAGTGAGAGATTAGAAAGAGAGTTTTTCCCTTAGCATTTTATAGCCTGCCCGGCTTACCGGGATCTTTTCCCCGGATTTGAGGACGGCAACATAGTTATCCTTGCTGTATGGCTCGAGGCGGGTGATATGTTCTACATTGACAATGTAGGACCTGTGCACTCTCATGAAGAGGCTCGGGGGAAGATGATCCTCATAGTACTTCATTGTTTTAGGCTTTAACGCCTTTCCCTCACTGTAATATATCATCACATAATCATCCTCCGCAGCAAGGTAGTAGACGTTGTTGAGGGGGATGATCTTGATTCCGGCGCCCTTCCTGAAGACAATCCTGGTGAGGAGTCCTTCGGCTTCAGAGGCTGCGGCAACAAGTTTATCCAGTTTTTCAACCTCCGGCGTTTCTTTTTCAAGCCGGTTCACTGCTTTGGAGAGGGCATCATCGAACCGTTCCTTCGAGAAAGGTTTGAGGAGGTAATCAACCGCGTTAAGCTCAAACGCCCTGATTGCATACTGGTCAAACGCCGTAGTGAAGATCACCTCCGGTTTCTCATCAATTACCTCAAGCAGCTCGAAGCCTGTCAGTTTGGGCATCTGGATATCGAGAAATATCAGGTCGGGGTGCTTTTCCTTTATCTCCCTTGCACCGCAGAACCCGTCTCCGCACTCACCGATAACCTCTATCTCAGGATGGTCCGAAAGCATGAACCTGACCAGTTCCCTGGCCGGGGCCTCGTCCTCTATTATCAGTGCTCTTATTGTTTTCATCTGTTTGTGATTCAATGTTTCATGACTTACGGAACGGGAATCTCAACACCACTGTAAAGCTTGTGTCTCCCCGGTTAACTGTGATATCGGCCCTGTCGCCGAAGAACAGCTCGAGCCTGCTGCTTACGTTCTTCAGTCCTATGCCAGCTCCCTTTTTCGTGACAACTGAGTCGGGGTCGACATTGTTTGTCACTGTTATCACCACTGTTTCGCCTTCAATCCTGGCAGATGTCTTTATAACAACCTCTTCGGTTGATTCATAAACACCGTGTTTGACCGCATTTTCATAGAGGGGCTGGAGGAGCATTCCCGGCATGAGTGCAGACAGGCATTCAGGGCTGATGTCCTCCTCTATAACCAGGCGTTCGCCGAAGCGGACCTTTTCAATCTGCAGATAGAGCCTCAGGCTCTCCATCTCATTGCCCAAGGTTACGGGCTGTTCGTTCCTTGAGGAGAGGGAGTAACGCATGAAGTCCGACAGTTTCACGATCATATCCCTTGCCTTAAGCGGGTTTGTGACGGTGAGTGAGCTGACGGAGTTGAGGCTGTTGAAGAGGAAATGGGGGTTTATCTGTGACCGGAGCATCTTCAGTTCGCCTTCGCGAACCTGGGTCTCGAGCTGTGACTGCCTTGCCGCCTTCTCTGCAAGTCTCGTTGCACTGAGGAAGAGGTAATAGACAAGTATCATCATGAAGAAGATCAGCACTCCTGCCGTAGCCCTGAAGACAAGCACAGAGTGCCAGAAGATGTCATAATCTACCTTTTCGGCCACCATGGCCCTTACGATGAACCTCGAACCCAGAAGCCATATGGCCAGAGTAAAGGAGCCTGTCAGCAGTACGTTGATTATGGATGTGTAGAGCGGATTTTCATCCTTAAGCAGGAATCTGACCGGGAACCACACAGCCAGACCGAGCAGGCCAAAAATAACCATAGAAACCACACCGTCAGTGATTGCCACCTCTGTCCGGCTTCCATACACAAAATGAATGAGAAGTGACTGGCCTGCTGCCAACATCAGCCAGGCCAGCCACCATACAAGCAGCCTCGTTCTGTTCTCCAGTAACGGATGCTTCATATCCTATTTGTAACTTTTGATCTCTCCCCCTCCGAATATCACGGTACCTCTGATAATCAGCGACCTCGTGTTATCCCTGATCACATCACCCCTCATCTTCCTGCTGTCAGAGAATCCCCCGAGGATCGGAGTAACGTCAATCACCACGTTCCAGTTGTCAGGGACAATGATTGTCGTTCCTCCAAATATACAAGTAATTTCGATTACATTGTCACCTGGGGCAAGCGATGATCTTGTCAGGTCAACCTCTCCCCCTCCGAAGATTGAAGTGACTTTTCCGCCCTGAAAATTTTCGGTGATTAACTGCCTCTCCGCACCGCTGAAGATGTTTACATAATCGATGTAATCAGCCTTATTGGAACTTGAAAAGTCGAGTTTTTTGACCAGTCTCCTTGAATTCATCAGGAGCACCACACCAATAACTATGAACAGTGCGGGCCAGAAGAAGTTAAACGACCTGAAGAAATCGGTGAAAAGCTCCGGTATAAGAAAGAAGCCGCCGACTGAGATCAGCACAATCCCGGGGGTTTTATTGTCCGAGCCCGTAAGGGTTATCACGCCGATTGCTATCAGCAGCATCTGCCAGCTGAATAATATGTCGTCAATGAAGTGATCGAGAGGTTCGGGAAGCACCGAGGATTTCTTGACCATCAGTATGAGACCGGCGATGATCAGCAGAATCCCGATTATCAGCCTGCTGGATGTTTCCGGGTTGCGTCCCGGCTTTTTCAGTTCGTTTTCCATTTTTGTATGTTTTAGATGGTTCTATTGTTTGAATTTACTTGTGAGGGGCTTAATCATGAAAGCCACTCCTGCCAGGACAAGTACGGCAGGCCAGAATATTTTTTCATATGGTTCCGTGAGCTGTACGTTCATATCCGGCAACAGGAACCAGAACCCGATGGCGAACAGCACAACGGCTGAAACCAGCTCGAGGCTGATCAGTGACCACAGCCCGAAGAAAATGAGCAGCATCTGCCAGGTGAAGTAGTCAGAGATCTCTCCCAGCTTTAACAGGTCGAGCTTGGCAACAATCATTATGATTCCGAGTGATATCAGGAACTTTGCTATGCCGATGAACGGGTTACCGTGTTTGTCTTTCATATCGCGGGAATTGAATTTTCGGATCAAAAATATTATGTATTCAGAAGCCGGTACAACTCATTTCGGCCGGGGGCGGATATACATCGGTGAACAGCGAACAAACCGGGCGGTG
>Ga0209575_10000737_pt1 | contig 16646 bp, 18 predicted proteins | sample Medcelwee11metaG_FD_187172 | JGI IMG/M metagenome (GOLD analysis project Ga0209575, IMG submission 187172) | Freshwater pond sediment microbial communities from the University of Edinburgh, under environmental carbon perturbations - Medium... | ecosystem: Environmental > Aquatic > Freshwater >...
CGCTATCTGATCCTCGGTCTCAGAGAGCTCAGATTGGAGTTGGAGGAAATGGGCGTCAGCCCTGAGCTTAGGGTAGTTCTCCGCGACTGCGAAAAGGCTCCTTAATGAATCAGAAAGGAGATTGTCCTGGAAAGCGATATTTTTCTTGTCAGAGCTTTCCATGAGGGAAGTCCTGGCTTTCGTGATAGACGTGAGCAATTTTTTCTCATGGTCCGCATAGCCTTTGACTGTCTCGACGAGATTTGGGATGAGGTCTGAGCGCCTCTTGAGCTGCACATCGATGCCTGACCAGCTGTTCTTCACATTGTTCCGGAGCCTGACAAGGCTATTGAAGAGGAGAATCACAAGGAGGACCATGCCTATCCCAGAAATCACTAACCAGTTGACCATGGATTTTCATTCGGAAGCGATTATTTAAATCTATTTGCACCACAATCCCTTTTCAGGAGATATCGACAGTAAGGAAAACAGATCATACGATCATACGTTAAGTCACCAAAAGAACTTAAGCGAAATGCCCATTCATCGTAACAATCTCGCGATGTCAGTATTATTCCATCCTGATCTCTTCAGATTGGTTTCGATCTCGCAATCGGAATAGCCGTTTTATTCAATCCTGGTTATCCAGTGAGTAACAGCATTCAAATAGAAAAACACACTTTTCACTAAATAGCAAATTGTATCTGAAGATATTTCTACATAATATAAAGCTGGCACATCGCCAACATGGTGACAGAATACATTCTCTGTGCTTATGTAATGCCTCAATGCTTCCAGCTATGAGATTTTTAAGCGATATGCAACTGATACAACCTCTCATGTTTTAGAATGTTTTTTATATCCTGCGACATAAGATCAGAAAATGCCTCCTCTTATCAGGATTATCTGCATAGGAAAAATAAAGGAGCCCTATCTCAGAGCAGGTATCTTAGAATACCAGAAAAGGATATCACGCTTCGCGAGATTGGAGATCATCGAATTGAAAGATGAAGGCATGAAGAAAGAGGCGGCAAGGATCATACCTTATCTTACGGAAGAGACATTCATCCTCGATGAGGCCGGTTCAGGATCGACCTCACTCGGTTTCGCGAAATTGATGAAGGACAAGAGCCCCACGTTCATCATCGGAGGCGCGGACGGGATCGATCCAGGCCTGAAATCAAAAGCTCCCCTCCTATCCCTTTCGCCCATGACTTTCGTGCACGAGATGGCCAGGCTCATCCTCCTTGAACAGATCTATCGCTCCTTCATGATAAATAATCACAGGAGATACCACCGATAAACATGAAAAATGCATCCCCTCTATGATTAAGCATCTCGCATAGGTCATATGATGAGGGACCGAAACATTATTAACTATTTCCCGTAGTAGAACAGTCCATGCAGAAAATCAAAGGCAATTCCCTCTTCATCTATAAAAAATTCATCCTCGAGAGATACGGCGAAAAAGGTCTGGAGGATACTCTTACCAAAGCCGGACCGAAGACTAAAGCCACTTTCAATAAGCCGATCATCTCTAATGAGTGGTATGATATGGAGATTTTCTGCGATTTCCTTGAGGCCTTCGACAAGACCTTCGGGAGGGAGGAATATAAGGTTTTAGCGTCATTCGCCGCGGAAAAGCAGATCTCGGGGGTGCTCGGTCTCGTCATGAGATTCATCACCCTTGAATCCCTTATGTCCAGGGCTCAGGAGCAATGGGAAAAGTATTACACCCCGGGAAAGATGACTGCCGCAAGGAAAGGGCCGGAAGTGATGATAACCATATCCGAATTCGAGATGACAGACCTACAATCCATAGGTATGATGTTCTATTTCAAATTCATCATAGAAAAGCTGGACAAGAAAGAATACATCTCGACGATAAAGAAGATCGACAAGAAGACCGTTGAATTCCATTTCCTGAAAAAACATTGATCCATTTCCCACATCCGCTATCTTATTGGTCAAAAAGAATACCCACTTCCAGTGCAACTCAGGTGGAAGATACAGGTTTAAAGTTCAAAGCAGGGATCATTTCAGATAGGCTTTCTTGATGATGACGGATTCCTTCGGCCAATCCTCCATCGGCTTCTTACCGGTCGGGACCGTGCGTATCTTCTCGACAACATCCATCCCTGACACCACAGTCCCGAAGACTGCATAACCGTCGTTTCCTGGCCTGCGGTCAAGGAAGGAGTTATTGACCACATTGATGAAGAATTGGGAGGTTGCGCTATCAGGGACATTGGTCCTCGCCATGGAGATCGTCCCTTTGTTGTTCTTCAGCCCGTTCCCTGATTCAAGCGCGATCGGCTCATGCGTCTCTTTCTGGGTGCCTGATGGAAGGAACCCGCCCCCCTGGACCATGAAATCGGGGATGACCCGGTGGAAGATGGTGCCGTCATAGAATCCCTCCTCGACATACATGAGGAAGTTCTCGACAGAGATAGGAGCATGCTCCCTATCAAGGAGTATCTCGATATCTCCCTTGGTGGTCTCGAGCACCACAATCTCTTGTTTCTTCGTATTGTCAGAGAGAGCGCCAGTCATTGTATCACCCGTTTCACAACCTAAAAGAAGGGCAAGAGCGAAGCACAGGAATGCCATCCTTTTCATGATATCCAAAGGCACATCCGGTCATTAATATATCTTATGGAAGGATGAGTAGGGTCAATCGAAATCATCGCGTTTTTTCTTGGCTGTAGTCACCATCGATTTCTGGACCTTCTTCTCATGATACGAATAGGGGACATACACATTTTTCCTCGTCTTCGGATCAAGCCCGGTGTAATACATGCAGGTCGAGACCGTCATGGGTGTCGGAGTGAATATCTGCACCGCTTCAGCGTTCTTGAGCGGGGCGATCGCTTCCTGCAGCTTTTTTGTCTCCTGCAGCCCGCATCCAGGATGTCCTACCATGAAATAGAACGAGACCTTGCCAGCGTCTTTTTTTGAGAGCTTACCAAGGAAAGAATTGAGATGCCCCCTGTCTTTTCCCATGAGCCTGAGCACCTCTCGGTCGACATGCTCAGGAGCGACCCTCAGGGTATCAAAGACATGGTGCGCGAAGAGTTGCTTCAGGTAGGTAGGAGAAGAAAGATCATAGCGGATACCGCTCCTGATGTAGACATGCTTGATCCCTTTTATGGCCCTCGCTTTAGAGAGGAGGGCTATGAGGCGGCCATTCGAGCGGTCGAGCTTCGTGCAGTCGATGCATCCACCTGTTGTGCATTTCGTGCAGTCCATCCCATACATGTTTGCTGAGGGGCCGCCCAGATCATCGATATTTCCCCGGAAACCAGGGAGGGAAGCGATCCTCTTGATCTCATCAAGGATAGAGGCCTCTGATCTGGATATGATCCTCCCACCTTGCATGAGAGAGAGCGAACAGAAGTGGCAGCCTCCGATGCAGCCGCGGTGGGTCACCACGCTGAACTCGAATCCCCGAAGGTGCTTATAGGCTTTGGGGATCTCCCTCGAGAAATCCTGGCTGTAATACCGGTCAAGGTCTTGTGAAGTATATTCTGGGCTCTTGTATTGCAGGACATATCTCGCGTCTGTCTTCTGCGCGAGAGATGCATCATTCGAAAGGAGGTTCTGCAGATCACAGAATCTTTCCTTTAGGGCAAGCACTTCTGTCTCAGAGGGCAGGATGGTGAATCCCTTCGGTATTTCCTTTTCGATGACGCAGGTACCTGCGATACCCTGCAGGCTCTCTCCTGCTGCGAGCCTCCGCGCGATCTCGAGCACCTGTTTCTCTGCCTGGCCGAAGGCAAGGATATCCGCCCTGGTATCGACAAGGATAGGTCTCCTCAGCCTGTTCTCCCAATAGTCATAATGGACGAATCTCCGGAGGGATGCCTCTGTCCCTCCAAGCACGATGACCGAGCCCTTGAAACGTCGCTTGATCCAATTGCAATAGACAAGGACAGCCCTGTCTGGGACTGACTCAACATATCCCGCGTGGATATCTTCATCTCTCCTTTTTTTGAGAGGGGTGTAATTCCTGACCATGGAATCAATGCTCCCGCTCGTGACCCCGAAAAAAAGCCTTGGTTCGCCAAGCCGGGCGATATCCTCCTCTTTTCCGGGAGACTCGATGACACCGACTGAGTACCCTTCTGATTCAAGCAGGCGCTTGAGTATTGCCACCCCGCAGAGAGGGTGGTCAAAGAAGATCTCTCCTGTAACGAAGATGATATCATAAGTCATGCCGGAGATGGTGCTGCCCCGACTTTTAAAGGTTTGTCTGCCGGGGCTTTTTTGCATGTTCCTCCGTCTTCGTACCAAGAACCATCATCTGAGCATCACTCACTCCCGTGGCGCGGGTCGGCGGTGGGGTTGGGCCCTTCGGGCTACCGCCGTAGGACGTTTTTCCAGAAGGAAAAATGGCCGTCCGCGCCAAGGGAGGGAGGGAGTGATGCGTTGAAGCAACAGCAGAACATACTGACGTTCAAAGGTATCGAGACGCAATTTGGACAAAGATTGACAAGAATCAACACGAACTTGCAAACGAGCCTCTGCCGGGGCTTTTTTGCATGTTCCTCCGTCTTCGTACCAAGAACCATCATCTGAGCATCACTCACTCCCGTGGCGCGGGTCGGCGGGTGGGAGGCACCCTAATGGGATGGGTTTGAAACCTAACATGAATCAGCTATTCCAACTCAATTAGATATGCTACATCCTTCCCTGGATCCTGTCCCGCGGGAAACCGAGCTCTATCAGCCTGTCGCGGACATCACGGGAGAAATCTCCATGGAGGTCGATTATGCCCTCCTTCATCGATCCCGCGGTCGCGAACATCACCTTGAATCTCCTGGTGAGGTCCTTGAGGTCGATCTCTTTCTCATCGATGCCCTCGATGACGGTGTGGGTCTTGCCGAATTTGCGTTTTTGTGTGGAGACGACGATCAGCTGGGTCTCCTTGGCAAGATCCTCGAACGATCCGACTTCTTCCGGAAGCCCGGTGATGGGATCTATTGCACTCATAGTCTTTTTCCTACCTCCAAAGTTGTTAGAGAATTCCGTTCATGGTGGATAAGTGGCTCCACAAGCGGTTTGGGATTTTTTACCTTTTTATATCTTGTGTTGAAAGATTGAATCTTTTTCTGGTCTTCAAGGGACTCCTTCTTCCAGGTATCGATATCAAGCAGTGCCTTCCTTGACTTCTGATTCTGCCTGACCACACGATGTATCTCGACTTTGAATCCCAGCGAGACCAGTATCGGTATACACCTCTTTTGCGCGGGAGAGAGTTGTTCATGGAGGTATTTGCTCTCGACAAACTTGAATTCCCCACTACGGTGGCAGATGAAATCCGGCATGCCATGGTGGACAGCGCAGAGATATCTGAGATGGTCGAGGGTATCCTCATGATGTCTCATAAGGAGATCATTGAGAAGCGTATACTTCTTTCTGACATTCGGATAGAGGTCCATGCGATCAAGGAGGTTCAGGCACCCCCCTCTCCAGACAGTCCAGCCATGTGATTCAAGACGCTTTCTGACCATCCTCTCAGAGAGTCCTTTGGTGCTTGAGCTGGGTTTACGGAGAGGGAGACACTGGCAGAGGATCTGTTCTTGCACAATATGTGGATTTCTTGGACCTTGATAAACCCTCTTTGGGTTTGTCCAGTGGAAAGGTAATCAAATCCTTATCTCGCAAGGTGATGGGGCAAAATTAATAACCTTGAATGATTCTTTCCCACCCAATGGATCCCCTCTATGGACTCAAGAACCCATTCATGCTCGCACCCATGCACAATCTTAATCATGCTTCCTTCCGCTTGCTCTGCAAAGAGAACGGCGCCCAGATTGTATTCAGCCAAATGTATGATTCGAATACACTTTGCGGGATGGGAAAAGCGGAAGGAGAGAAGCTCATCAATATCCAACCTGACGAACGGCCCATCGTCATCCAGATCATCGGCAGGGACCAAAAGAAGATAAGGGCAGCGATGGGACTGCTTGAGGACATCGCTGATGGCTTTAATCTGAACGCTGGATGCATCGAGAAGGAATATCTTGAACGGGGATGCGGCGCCGCTCTCATGAGGGATACCGTAAGGTTGTATGAGATAGTCCGTTCCATGAGGCACGGGACAAAAAAACAGTTGTCAGTCAAGATCCGGGCCGGATGGGATGACCAGTCGCTGAACGCTGTGGAGGTCACTAAAAACGTCGCAGTCGCTGGGGCTGACATGGTCATCATCCATGGGAGGACAGGAGCCCAGAGATACGCGGGGAAGTCCAATTGGACCATCATGAGACAGGCGAAAGAGAGATCCCCTGTCCCGGTCATCGCGAATGGCGACGTGAGATCATATGAGGCAGGGCTCGAACTCATGAAGAAGACCCTCTGCGACGGAGTGATGATAGGGAGGGAAGCGAAATACAAACCCTGGGTGTTCAGGAAAGAAGAGATCTCGCAAGAGGAAATCAAGAGGCAGCTTCTCCGCTTTCTCGAGCTCTGTAAAAAGATCGATAAAGGTCTCCCCCTACCGGATGTCCAGGACATCCTCTTCCGCATGACAAGGGATTACAGGACCGATAAAGACAAGTGGGACATCAAGAAGAAATGCAGGACGTTCCAGGAGACGGTGAGGTTCATAGAGGAGATGTGATTCTGCGGCTGAGGGTTAGGGGTTTGTGGATAGATTCTTAAAAAAAGAGATACTGAACCAACCGTGACAGTAAGCACCAGGGTATCAATCTCAAACGGGATGATCAGGACTTGATAAAACCAATAGTCAAGCGCTCTGAAAGATGATCCTCGTTAAAGCAGAGATTATATCCGATTCAGGAATACAAAATAATTTAATAACCTTATCATCACCATATGCTGATGACGATAGATGATTATATATTGAAAAGTCCTCTGATGTTCCATATAGGGGGAAGGGCTCTCGATTATGAGAAGATGGTAAATGCTTCTGACAGTGATTTTGCCCAGTTATACAGAGAATTGATGAAAGAATATAGAGATACAGATGGTTGGTGGAACGCGGGCAATAACCCTAAATGCGATGAATGTCTTAAAGTGATCCCGGACCCAAGACAATTGAGGAGGTATAATGGCCGTTCAATGCATCCTTCTTGCTTTAAGAGATTCTATGCAAAAGAAGGAGATGATAAGGGGATAATGAGAAGGTATTGGAAAAGAGTTGCAGATGTAGTGTTGGATTGAACTCCTCTCTGGCACGTTGCGCTCCAAAAACTTCGTTCGTCGCTGGATTCATCAATGGGTATACGGTTCCAGGCTTTGCATGCTCTTTCACCCAGATCCCTAACCAGGGACCATATTGATTGTCTTTGGAAAAATAATGCGCTACTGAGAGATGAGGTATTGCATTGCGGCTTTTTCAAATGCTTCGCCCATTTTTTCAGCATCTCTATATTGGTTTCCTGTTCTGTCGCTGGCGTTTAAATTTGAATTGAATCTCACAACAACATTTCCTTCAAGATCAGTCTCAAAATAAATTTTTGAATGAACATCCCACCTTGAACCGATTCGATATTCTTCCTCCCCTTGTTCTCTTAAGTGTTCTAAAACCGTACATGGGCTTTGATACATTACATCAATGAAATCTCTTCCAAAACCACAATGTTGTTCATATAATCGCAGGATTTGAACTAGGTGAAGTTCTGTTAAATTATCTAAGTTCATATGTGATTGAAATGTTCAAAATATTATAAATTTGACATCCGCCCAGGGGTAAAGGAAAAACATGCCCCCGCCGGGATTCGAACCCGGGTCTCCGCCTCGAGAGGGCGAAATGATTGGCCGGACTACACTACAGGGGCAATGAATGTTCTCAGGTGGACCGAAGGTCCGCCGTCTTTTGATCAACCTTTTTGTAAAAGGTTGCCGCGACTACACTACAGGGGCTTGAATATGATATTTTATTACGAATACACAACCACTTTATTGCGAGATGTTTTTCATCTCTGTACGCCGCGGGGGAGATTTGAACTCCCATATCCCGAAGGAAACAGGATATCTTGGAATGGCTCCCCTGCGGAGCACGATGTTCCAGTCCTGCGCAGTACCAGGTTGTGCCACCGCGGCCTATCCTACCGGAAAACCTCAGGTAGTTTATAAAGGTTTCTTCTGGCCTGAAAAGGACAGAAATCACCTTAAAGATACCTGATCTCTGCCTCAAGCGAGTCAGTATCGAGGACTGCATAACTCTTCTTCCCTTCAGCCCTTATTCCAGCGAGGCTTCCCGGATTGATGACAAGAGTCCTCCCGGATTTCGTCATCGACACCTGATGGGTATGCCCGGTGCACACGACATCGAATTCCTGGGAATCAATGAGAGAAAGAAGGAGGTTCCGGTCATCTCCATGATATATCGCGAAACCCCTCCCTCCGATTTCCCTCCGTGCCAGGCTCGCATCCAACCTCAGGGAGGCAGGCGGATTGTAGAGATGGAATGGCCTGTCACAGTTCCCAAGCACACCGAACACCGGCACCCCTTCAAAAATAGCCAGCATGGAAGGATCAGCCCAATCCCCGCAGTGGATGACCAATTCAGGCTTGGTCTTAAGGAATGAGAGGATATCCTCTTTATGGCTGTGGGTGTCAGAGATGATCGAGACGCGCATATCTCTTCAAGAGATAGTCCGTTTATTTAAGGATTATCGAAAAGACACTCTTCTCTTCGCCCTTCCCCTCTTATTATTGATGAGCCCTTTTTCTGTATAGATATAATCGATATGGTCAAGGCTCACGTGATCATGGGAATGGGTATAGAGATTGTACTCATAATCATTATGCCATTTGATCACTGTCTTGGAATGGATATTCTGGTCTTTGAGCGACTGATGAGCGAACTTCAGTGAATTGATGAAGAGGTAGACCTTGATATGGTAGAGATGACATAGACTGACGATGCCAGAGGTCCCTACCCCTGTTATAGCCTTCCTGTCAGGTGTCACGGATACAGCCCCGAAAAACAGCTTGTTCGCCCGGTCAAGATGATGGTTGAGGCAGTATTCAGGGACGACCATATGCTCGATCTTTGCCTGGATGAGCGCTTTCAGGAGCTCCTTTGTTATCCTCATATCCTGCTCCAGGACGAGCACCTCGAATCTCTTCTTCTTGACTGTCTTTGCCCGGATAAGGATGCTTTTCACGATAGAGCTTGAGGAGTGGACGATGATGATATCTCCGTCCTTCACCTGATCGATCCCGTGCTCGACAGTCAGCCTCACATTGTCCTTGAATTCCTGGATCTTGCCCTGCAACGAACGGACAGCATATCTTTTCATCCCCGCGAGAGTTGTCTCTTTTGATTTGTTTAGGTCTTCCTGCCATTCTTCCAAGAGATGCATGAGCGGCACTATCTTCGGCTCTGTCTCCATGACTGCTCTTTGCAGCTTGGTTATCTCTTCCCGAAAAGAGTCTTTATCGCTCTTCAAAAGCTCAATGGATGCTATGAGCGCCTGGAGGGAAATGAGCGTCGTCTTCGAGGCTCCGAGGATATCCCCGTGGTCACGGAACAGCCTGTTCAGTATCGCTTTATCAGTATCGCTCATAGGCTCACCCAGAGATAGATCATGAGATAAGCTGAACTGCAGATGAGCGCGATGAGAGTGACGGGCAGCCCCTTCTTCATGAAATCAAGGAACGATATATGGATCCCATGGCGTTTCGCTATCCCGACTGAAACGATATTCGCTGATGCCCCTATCATGGTCAGGTTCCCCCCGAAGCATACCCCGAGCGAGAGGGCCCACCAAAGGATATTGTTTGGCACCGGCGTCGCCTGGTTGATGATAGTGATGATAGGGATCATGACGATCGCGAACGGTATGTTGTCAAGGAAACCGGAAACGATCCCTGATACCCATAGGACAAGGAGGGTGAGGACAAAGGGGTTCGTCCCTGCCCTGATGAAGACATTATGGGCAATCCATTCAAGGACTCCCACATGCTCAAGGGTCCCCACGATGATGAAGAGCCCGACAAAAAAGAGGAGGGTGCTCCATTCGACCTCTTCAAGCGTCTTCTCTACATTGGACTTGGTGATGATGAAGAGGATCATGGCAGAGGACAATGCGACAACACCAGGCGAGAGACTGGTTATGGTCTGTGTCACGAAAAGGAGGATAGTGAGGATGAGCATCCCGAGACACTTCCCGAGGAAGACCTTATCGATCTTGATGCTCAGGAACTCATGCTTGATCTTTTCCATGAGGAGCTGGACAGAGAACAGCTTCACGAGGTCCTTGTCGATAGGCTGGAAGCTCTTCCTGTCGGTGAACCAGAGGTATAGCAAACCAAGGGTTCCCGCGAGGATGACCGGGATGATGAGGTTCGCGATGAACTGGTTGAAAGTCAAACCGACCTTTGATCCGATGAGGATATTGGGCGGGTCTCCGATCAGGGTGGCAGTCCCACCTATGTTAGAGATTAGGGCCATCGCGATGACATAGATCTTCGGGTCGAGGCCCATCCCTATGGTCAATTCAATGACGATGGGGATGATGATGAGGATCGTGGTCACATTATCGAGGAACGCTGAGAGGACTCCTGTGATGATAGCGAAAAAGAGAAGGATCTTGAGTGGGCTTCCATTCGTGAGCTCCGCTATCTTGACTGCGATAAGGGAGAAAAAGCCGCTTTTTCTGAGGATGCCGACGATGACCATCATCCCCAGGAGGAGCATGAGGGTTTCGGTATTGACGAGGGACATGGCGGTATGCTCATCGATGATGTGGAGCATGAGGATGGTCGCTACCCCGAGGAGCGCAGCGACGACCTTGTTCACGAGTTCAAATGATATGAGGACATAGACTATGACAAAAATCGCGATGGGAAGAATCACTTCATTCATGGTTGATGCTCCTTTTTTGGTTTCGGAATAATTAAGCCTATTTAAGCCATACGATTTCAGGAAAGTTGCACGGATGATGATAATCGAGAGCCTTCATCTTGTCTGGTCCGGCGCATAAAGTCCAACATTACAGCTGATATCGCGTCCCTTTCCCTTACTTCATCGCGGCTCCAGGCAGTGATCAAGAGATTGTAATGCCCCTCCTTAACCCGCTCGATCAAATTTGTGACTTTGTTCCTTTTCAAACAATCACATTTAAGTACATAGCCTGATTCAATACATACTTAATAGTATTTACTAACAAGTGACCATAATTAGCGGAAGATTTATATAGTTCGTATGTTTCTGCCGTTCAACAGGTACCTAAAAATGAGATTATTCATCCTAACCATGGTCGTGCTTGCCTTATTGGTCGCTGGTTGCGAACCCGGGCTTCCGACAGGGATGGCGATATCTGATGAAATCCTGAAAGAGATAGTCGATCAGGCCCACGAAGTGGTGCTTGAAGAAGTCATCGTCGAAGTCGAGAGTGCAGGAATGAATGAGTCTCCTGTGTTCCCTGGGACGGTCCAGAGCTTCGCGACCATCAAGAATTTCAATTTCTCAAATTATGGATTGATCATCACCCTTACAGGGACGCTTATTGATGGATCGACCGGAGCCCCGATAGAAGGAGGGAAGATAGCCCTTTATTGTGATGGCGTCGAGATCACGAAGGGAGATCCTTCGACCACTGAGACAGGGGATTTCGAGATATCCACCAAATCAGACTGCGGATTCGGACAGTATCTCTGGGTCGGTATCGACCATGATGGGAAGACGTATGAATCCAAGCATGTGATGATCCCAAGGCTTCTCCTTTATGGCAGCGGGAGCGGCGGGAGCGGTTCATCTCCCAGGGAAGTCCTCAAGACATCATCGGTCCCTGAATTCACCCCGGTGACCTTCATCCTCGCAATGACTCTTGTCGCTCTCGGTATAGGAGCGATCAGGAAGAGATAGAGACGCACAAGAATTCTATTATGGTGAAATTATTGTTTTCACGGAGAGATATCATTCAATATCTATCGAACAATTCGTTCCTTGCCTGATATTTTCCGACAGCTCCGGGAAGCGAAAGCCATGTCTTCAGGTCCAAAACCGCCCTCTCATGGTCCATGGAACGCTCCCCGAAGATGGCGATATTTGAGTCATTATGGGTGCGTGTCGCAAGAGCGACACTGAATCCGGGCACTTCTGATTGGTACATCAAAGCCCCCCTGACACCTTTGAATCGGTTCGCTCCGATGCTCATCCCTATCCCGGTCCCGCAGACAAGTATCCCCCTTGAGACCTCCCCTTCAGAGACTGCTTTCGCGACCTTCCCCGCGATGACCGGATGATCGCAGGAATCTGTTGTGTATGTCCCGATATCAGCGTAGGGGACAGAAAGCTCCCACAGGGCTTTGAGGAGTTTCCCTTTGAGGACCAGCCCTCCGTGGTCAGAGCCTGCAAGGATGGGGTCCTCGATCGCCTTGATGACTCCATCTGGGTCTTTATGGCCGTAGACCCCTGATCCCATGACCAGCATGAGCCCATAAGGAGCGTTCGCTCCCGCACTGAGCGGCGCGTAAGCGTTGGTTATCTTTATCCCTCCATCCACCTCGATGATGGTCTCAAGCTCCCCCTGGGTGATGAGGCCTGAGAGCTCTTTTATCTTCGCGGTCACCTCCTCATGGTATGCCTGGCCGCACATCCCCGGGACGACAGACATGAGGAGGACCATGTCGAGATCAGGGAGGAATTCGATGATGCTCGAAAGTGGGGTCGCCGGATTGATGGCGATCCCTGCCTTGACCCCCCGCTGCTCCCGGATCGCGCTTATGACCTCTTTAGGGTCTGAGGATGACTCTATATGGAAGGTGATATAGCTTGCGCCGGCAAGCGCGTAGCGCTTCACGCAGGACAAAGGGTCATCCACCATGAGATGGACAGATAATTCAGCATCCATCATCTCAGCGAAATCAGAGACCAATGTTTCATCGGTGAAGAACTCTGTCACCTGCGGTACGAACTTGCCGTCCATGACATCCACATGGTACACTTTCGCTGATGGTGTCCTTCCCGCTCCCTGCTCGAGAGCTTCCCGGAGCGCAGGCCCTTTCAGCCCTTTGCCTTCGAATAACGCCAGGAGCGACGGCTCGCAGATAAATCGTTTCATAAACTTACCCCCCTCTCGGGAGCCAATTCAGGCCTCTATAAATAACTTGCCCTGGAGAAGCTTGTAGAAATCTCTTCGTCATCGTGAAACATCATCTGAGCATGACTCCCTCCCATGATGCGGGTCGGCAGTGGGGGTCTAAGAAATCACCTCCGGTGACCAATATGGATTTCTCCGTTAAAAAGGCAGTAACATTCCCCAAGCCTTGCCCGTGGTGCGGGTCCGGCGTGGGGACGCGCCCTGCGGGCTCAAAGTGAACGGTGTTCACTTGAGCAAGAAATCGCAGGCGATTTCTTTGCTCGCCGGTAGGACGTGAGCGTAGCGAACGGCCGTCCGCACCAGGGGTAGGGCAAGGCGCAGGGGAAAAAACTACAAAATGTTGAATTTCCATACCACAAGGAAAAATGACCTTCCGCGCCAGAGGAGGGATGCATCAGCAGAATTTTCTGTCTTTCAAAGATAATCGAATCACGATATGGTCAACAATCGAAAAGAATGGACACAAATAGACAAACCAAACCTTTCAAAACCATTAAATACCATTCCAGAAAAACCGGGATTGTCAGACGGGCCTGACCCGTTTTACGGAAGGTATGGAGATGGCAGTGAAAAAAGGCGATACCGTTCATATCGATTATGTAGGCACCCTTGAAGACGGAAAAGAGTTCGACAGCTCAAAGAAACACGGCAAACCACTCGAGTTCGTCGCAGGCTCCGGAATGGTCATCAAGGGATTCGACCAGGCGGTCATCGGGATGAAGAAAGGAGAGGAGAAGACATTCACCCTCCCTCCGGAAGAAGCCTATGGTGAGAGGCGTGAAGAACTGGTGAGGAAAGTCCCTCGCTCCCAGCTCCCGCCGGATCACGAACCAGAAGTCGGCATGCTCCTAGGAGTCAGCCTCCCGAACGGGATGCAGATCCCAGGCATGATCACCGAGGTCGGACCAAAGGAAGTGAAGATCGACCTGAATCCTCCCCTCGCAGGCAAGACCCTCACCTTCAAAATAACCATCGTCGGCATCAAGGATAACCCTTCTCAGAAAGCTCGACCATGAAACAGGAATTCTCCTCGTGAAGGTCGAAGAGCCCGTCATTCCTTATCGCGAGATAGGATTCCTTCTCCTCATGCGTAGCGTCCTGCTGTGAGACCCAGAGATCGATCCTCCCTTTCAGGAGGAGGAGCTTGATGGCTCTTGTCAGATACCCTGGAGACTTGATATAAGTCACTGTCGCTGATTCGACATTGAACGTCTTTTTGGAGATCTCCCCCTGCACTGCTGTCACCAGATACCCTTTATCGAAGATGAACAGATAGGGCTCAGGGTCCCCCTTCAATCCGACTTCCTCTCCGATGATGTCCATCACCCTCACCCGGGGATGGTATTCGATAGTGAAATCCTTCTCCCGCAGATCCCATTCCTTGCCATCAGAAAGCCCGAACTCCTTCTCGACAAGGCTCTTGATCTCATCATCCTCTTTATGGACCGATTGGGTGAGGAGGGCAAGCCTGTGCTCCATCATGTGAAGCAGCCTTTTATCGGCATCAAAAGCAAGGCCTTTCTTATCGATGCTCGCGTTCTTGAGATCGAAGAGATCCTTATGGAAATCCTCAAGGAGAGAAAGGAGCTCGGCTACGTCTTCATCCTGCTGGCCCTCCATGAAGATTATTTTCCCGTCCCGCAGGAAATGAAGCAGAAGATGGACGATCTCCTGTTCGACATGCAATAGGCGCTCCTCCGAATCTGCCCACGCCTCCCACCTGTTCCCAAGATCGATCTCTTCATGAAGGAATTTCCTGGTGAGCTCGACAAGCCTCCTCCTCTTATCCGGTAAAAGATGCATTTTGTTTCACCTCACTGTCTCCCAAGGATCTCAAGATAATAACTCCTCGTCTTTAAAGCCATCTGGTCAGCGGAGAAAGAGGTATGGACCTTCTGCCTCCCTTTCTCGGCCATCCCCGCACGAAAGGCAGGTGACTCGATGAGTCGCCTTATAGCCCCAGCCATCCCAATCGCATCACCAGGCCGGATGAGAAGGCCATCCTCCTCATGGTCGATGATCTCATCGGTCGATCCGACATCCGTCCCGATGGAACAACACCCCATGGACATGGCCTCAAGAAGGCTTATGGGGAAATGCTCACTGTAAGAAGGGACGATGAAGATATCAGAGACCTTGTAGAGATAGGCGAGATCCCTGTTATTGACAAATCCGAAGAAATGCACCTGCTCAGGGCGCACCCCTGCACTCCTTATGAATCCCTTCAGAGCCTTCTCATCGCCTTTTCCTGCCACGAGAAGATGGAAGGCAATCCCCTGATCCTGGAGGATCCGCAGGGAACGCAGGAGAAGGGATATCCCTTTCTGCCTGCTGATCCTCCCTGCATATATGAGCACAGGCTTTTTCACCTTCCCTAGCGCCGGGAAACGCTTGACACAGCCAGACCTGTCATAAGAATGCATGTTGAAGTGTCCGCAATCGACCCCGTTATGGACGACCCTTATCTCCCCCCTGAAATCATACTCCTCCCTCAAATGATCCTTGAAGGCGGCTGAGACAGAGATGATATGGCGGGCTTTCCTCAGATAATAGTGTTCAAGTAGTGTCAGGGCCGGATAAGCGAAAAGTTCAAGCCTCTCGTTCGGAGTCAGGTTGAACGGATTCATGCTTGATGCGAATAGACCTTTGACATGGCTCCTGAATGTCGTATGGGCAGTCGTCACCATGGGGATCCCCAGATCCTTGAAACGGAGGAAGAGTTCAGGCATATGGACTAGGTCAGCTGAATGGAGCATATCGAACTGGTACCTCCTGTGGAATTCAGGGAATTCTCTCATGGCAGAAAGCTGAAAGATGAGACTGAATGCGGGAGAATCGACAGCCCTGCACAGGGTATGCACAGAGACATTTTCACCGATGACCATGTCGATCCTCTCTTTCGCGTTATGGTCAGCGACATCAGGGCAGAAGACATGGATGTCCATATCCGGCAGTCTCGACAGTTCTTTGACCAGCCCGACAGAATATATCCCGATGCCTCCCCATGAATTGTAGAACTGAGGGGTGAGGAATGCGATTTTCACCCTCCTTGCCTGGGTCCTGAGGTTTAAATATTTTGTGCAGGGCGTGGCTCTGTAGAAAATGTACAGAAAAAACCATTTTTGCCACCCACCGGCAGGCGGCACAAATGGAGTCATTGTTCCTCAATCGACCGGATGGCAAAAATGGGGAGCATTTTCTACAGAGCCGCAGGGTATCCAGAAATGGACAGAGACCGCCGATACCAATGATGCCAATCCCAGAAAATCACCTCCTGTGACAATCCTGAACGAGATAGTTGGAAATGTAGAACCATTCCCCAAGCCTTGCCCGTGGTGCGGGACCGGCGTGGGGACGCAAGGAAAACAGAATGTTTTCCTGCACAAGTGAGCTTCGCTCACTTTGTGGGCCCTGCGGGCTCGCCGGTAGGACGTGAGCGTAGCGAACGGCCGTCCGCACCTACGGCAGGGCAAGGCGCACGGGAAGAAGCGACACATGTTATAAATAATATACCACAAGATATTTGTCCCAAATTTCTTTGCGTGAGCAAAGCGAACGGCCGTCTGCACCAAGGCTAGGGCAAGG
>Ga0209575_10000738_pt1 | contig 16637 bp, 7 predicted proteins | sample Medcelwee11metaG_FD_187172 | JGI IMG/M metagenome (GOLD analysis project Ga0209575, IMG submission 187172) | Freshwater pond sediment microbial communities from the University of Edinburgh, under environmental carbon perturbations - Medium... | ecosystem: Environmental > Aquatic > Freshwater >...
TATTATCAGGAAATCAGCAGCGCGCTCGACAAGGTTCTGCAATATCTGCCGGCTACGTGCTCCGAAAACGGCATTCTCGACATCTATTCGTTTGAACAACCGCCATCTTCGGAAATCGACACAAAAACTTTTACCCTGCTCGATGAGGCTATCCGAAACAGCTGGAAAATCGCCATAGCCTATCGTGCCCCATCAAAACAGGCGGAAACCAGTCGAACGGTTCACCCGTACCGGTTGCATTACGATCAATCTAAAAGCACCTGGTATCTGATTGCCTACTGCGAACTGCGCCAAAGCATAAGAACCTTCGCCGTCAACAGAATCAGATCCATCACCCCATGCGCCACCGGGTTCACCATTCCGGAATCCTTTTCTATCGAAAAGTATCTCGAACAGACCTTCGATCAATGTGCCGGCGTCGAAGAGCAAGCAATCGTCATACGTTTTACCCCATATCAGTCGCAGCTGTATCAAGAGCTGTCAGGAAGTACCCCGAACTCATCGACTACTACATCCGCTATAAAGAAGATAACGGAGAAAAGGCAATTGCCATAAGCGATCAAAAGGTAAAAGAGACGGAAATCATCTTCATTGACCATGTTCAGCGCTTGATCAATCAACTTAAAACTTCAAGCGAATTCTACTGCAAACGTGGCAACACATTCGACGAAGCGATTAAAAGAGTTCATTTTCTAAAACAAGTTATAGAGAACAACGACGGGTACAGGATATTCTATGTAGAAGGGATGCCCGTGAAGCGGGAGCAGGATTTACAACTCATCTTCCGGCTTACATGGTATGCGTCTACTGATGATGTAAATGCCGAGGTAAACAATGGACGTGGCCCAGTGGACTACAAGATCTCAAGAGGAGCGGAGGCGCAGGCTATCTCGAATGAGTCCCTCAATGCAGCCCAGGCTGCACGGGCGACCGAGCGGGCTGAAGCGGAAGATCTTCGGAATGAGGTTTCCGAAGCTTACGAGGATCAGGCTCAGGAACTCGAAACTGTCCGACAGCAGCTGGCGGAAGCTCTTGAACAGGTGCAGGCTGGAGAGCAGATTCGGGAGCGGCAGGCATCCGAGCTGGCGGACCTGGACGCGGCCAAGCAGCAGCGCGATTACGAAGCCGCAAATGCAATGACGGAACTCCATACTGCACGGGAGGCGTTGGATGCCCTTCGTTCGGAGCTGGCTCAGGTTCAGGCCAGAGCGGACGCACAGGCATCGGTTGCTGCCGAGCGGCAGCAGGATGCAGTTACAAGGCTGGAAACGGTTCTTGCCGAGCTGGAGAATATAAAGCAGGAGAGCAGGACAGCACTGGATAAAGCGCAGCAGGAAGCCGCAGAAGCGCGTGAGCATGCTGCAGGCCTTACCGGTCAGCTTGAGGCCATTACTGCCCAGAACCGGGAGCTGATGGATGCGCTGAAGAAGTAACAGAAAGGATTTACTTTCATGATGCGGGAGAGACCGAAAGCCCCTTCTCTGTGGTTTCAGGCAAATGTGCACTTGCTGATATGTGATAATTAAAATCTATACTGGCGGGGAATATTGACATCCCTTTTGAAAGCACTCTTTCTCCACGAATCCATCCATAATTCTATGTTGATATATTTGATCACTCAAAATCTGCTGATGCATTTTTTCGATAACATCGGATCAAATCGGACTATACCGTTAAGAAATAGCGCAATGTATTCGTATAATTACAATTACCCTATCAGCTCTGATTGGTGAATCTGTTTCCAATCGGTTATTCCGGGAGCCAATGAGATTGATGTAATTGACGTCGTTTGGTTATAGATCCATCAGGTTTTCCTGCCTCTTAACGTAAGCTCATAGACGGCAACAAGTCTGGTATGCTATTCTACAGTATGGGACGCCTCTGGAAGTTCAGGAAAAATGGGGTAGATGATTGCAGTAAGGCAAGCGGAGCGTTGGAGTCAAAAAAAGAATGATGTTTGTAAATGATCACTGACTATCACGCAAAATATTACGCCCTTGAACTTGGCCGGATTGGTGGTCATGGTGTTGACCGGCTTGGCCGAGCGTTGTTCGATGCTTGCGTAGACCTGAATCCACATCAGATTGAGGCAGCACTTTTTGCTTTACGTTCTCCGATATCGAAAGGTGTTCTTCTTGCCGATGAAGTCGGCCTTGGTAAAACCATCGAAGCGGGACTTGTGCTTTGCCAGTACTGGGCTGAAAGAAAGCGCAACATCCTTGTTATTACCCCGGCATCGCTACGCCAGCAATGGGCACTCGAACTTTCCGAAAAATTCAATCTTCCCTCGATTATTCTCGATGCCTCCATATTCAGGCAGCAGCAGAAGCAAGACTTTCCGAATCCTTTCAGTGATCAGCGGATCATTATCTGCTCCATGCACTTTGCCTCCAGTCGGGCGGAGGAGATCAGGGCAATACCCTGGGACCTTGTCGTTATCGATGAGGCGCACAAACTCAGGAATGCCTACCGTGAAAGCAATCGCATAGGTCAGCGTATTCGTTGGGCTACAGAGGAGAGGAAAAAACTCCTGCTCACAGCGACTCCATTGCAGAACTCCCTTCTTGAACTATATGGTCTTTCAACCCTTATCGATGACCGGCTGTTCGGTGAAGTGGCTTCGTTCAGGACGCAATACACCAATTATGGCGGTGATATTACCGGTTTGCGCGATCGTTTGAGAGCCTTTTGCTGGAGAACGTTGCGCAGTCAGGTCATCGAATTTGTTCGCTATACCGAACGAAAGCTCATTACCCGCCCCTTCAAACCCACCGAACAGGAGCAGTCGCTGTATGACGCCGTATCGCGTTACCTGATGCGCGAAGAGAACTATGCCCTGCCTTCCGGCCAGCGGCATCTGCTTATTCTGCTGGTGCGCAAAGTCCTTGCATCTTCACCACGTGCCGTTGCAGGAACTCTTGAAATCATGCGTGACCGGTTGCTCAGGTTGAAGGATGAGGCTCAAAAACAGGAAACTGCGCTTGATCAACTGCTGACCGGTGAGGAGATTGACGATGATCTTCTTGATGAAATCCTCGAAGATCAGGAAGACAGTCTCGTTGAGGACGAATCACGATCCGGGGAGAAAACACCCGAACCAGAAGCACCCAAGATCGACCTGAACAGACTTGAGGCAGAGATTCAGGAGCTGGAAGACTATATCCGTTGGGCAAGAAGCATCGGCGTTGACACCAAAACCAAAGGATTGCTCAAGGCCCTTGAGATCGGTTTCAGCTTCATGGATGAAGTTGGGGCTGCGAGGAAAGTCGTCATTTTTACCGAATCGAGGCGTACTCAGGGCTGGCTGAAAGAATTCCTTGAAGCGAATGGTTATGCCGGTCAGGTACTGACCTTCAACGGGACCAACAAAGATGATGATTCAGGGCAGATATACCAGCAGTGGCTGGCCGCCAACAAGGACACCGGCAGAGCTTCCGGTTCACGTCAGGTTGATTTACGGGCAGCTATTATCGACCGCTTCCGGGATCAGGCAAGCATCCTGATTGCCACCGAAGCGGGCGCAGAGGGGCTGAACCTGCAATTCTGCTCGGCCATCGTCAACTTTGACTTGCCGTGGAATCCTCAGCGAATCGAACAGCGAATCGGTCGTTGCCACCGATATGGCCAGAAACACGATGTGGTCGTCATCAACTTTCTGAACGAACGCAATGCCGCTGACCGTCGTGTGTATGAATTGCTCGAACAGAAATTCAACCTCTTCACGGGGGTCTTCGGTGCCAGCGATGAGGTTCTTGGCTCCATTGAAGCCGGAGTGGACTTTGAACGGCGAATTCTCGAAATCTATCAGGCTTGCCGGAGCGAGGGAGAGATTCAGGAGGCATTTGACAGATTACGCTCTGAACTGGATGAGCAGATTCAGACACGAATGCTCGACACCAGACAAATGCTGCTGGAGCATTTTGACGAAGATGTTCATGCCCGCCTGAAGGTCAATCTTGAAGGTACCCAGGAACGGCTTGACCGGATCGGGCGACTCTTCTGGAGCCTTACCGGTCATGAATTGCAAGGCATGGCCGATTTTGATGACCGCTCATTCAGCTTCTTCCTCCATGACACTCCTGTTTCATCAGTTGCTTCTGGTCGCTACCATCTGATTTCAAAAAATCAGGAAAATGTAACCGGGGATTTTCTCTATCGTCTTAGCCATCCTCTGGGCGAACATGTTCTGCAGGTCGGTCGGGAGCATACTTGCCCGGTTGCCGAACTGACGTTCGATATGAGTGGCCATGCTACCCGAATTGCACTGGTTGAACAGCTTACGGGAAAATCCGGCTGGCTTACCCTGCAACAACTTCGCATCGAATCCTTCGATTCAGAAGAGTACCTTCTCTTTTCTGCTATTGATGACGATGGGAACAATATCGATCAGGAGACCTGTGAGAAGATCTTCTATTGCAATGGCGAAGTCAACGAGGCATCGCCGACGGTAGATAGCCAGGCGAAACAGCGGTTGGAGGCAGATTCCTTGAGGCACACGGAGGCCACCTTGTCAAGGAACATCGAGGAGAACAATCGCCATTTTGCAGAAGCTCGTGACCAGCTCGATAAGTGGGCTGACGACATGGAAATGGCTGCGCAGAGGGAACTCGATGATACCAAGCGTCAGATTCGTGATCTGCAACGCAAAAGCCGACAGGCTCCAACGATGGCCGAACAGCTCAGTTTTCAGGAGGAAATCACCAAGCTCGAACGTAAGAAACGTGCTTTGCGAGAACGGATTTTTGATCTGGAAGACCAAATCTCAGAAAAGCGTGACCATCTTGTCGATGCGCTCGAAAAGCGTATGCAACAGAAAACAAAGATTACACCGGTTTTTACCATAAGATGGAACGTCAAGTAAACCGCGAAAAACGCGAACCACACGAAAAGGTTCTTTTTGCTGATGAATGCTACGCTATTCAGGGCGCAGTCTTCGATGTGTATCGTCAGATGGGGTGCGGATTTCTGGAGGCGGTCTATCAGGAGTGCCTCGAAAAGGAGTTCAGAAACCGTCAAATGCCATTCGAGGCGCAAAAAGAGCTTATTCTTACCTATAAAGGAGATCAGCTTGCTCAAACGTACAGGCCGGATTTTATCTGCTATGGTGAAATCATCGTGGAACTAAAGGCAGTCAAGGAAATTGCTCCTGAGCACAAGGCTCAGCTTGTAAATTACCTCAAAGCAACCGGGCTTGAACTCGGGTTGCTTGTGAATTTCGGCTCATACCCAAAGGCCGGAATTGTGCGAATAGCCAATACAAACTTTCGCGATTTTCGCGTATTTCGCGGTTTCAAAGAACAATAATATGCCGACAGTACAACAATTACGAAGCCGTCTGCTCAAGAAGCTCACCGAACTCTTTCAGCTCGATCAGCCCGATCTCGATTTCGGGTTTTACCGAATCATGCACGCAAAATCGCAGGAGGTGCAGGAGTTCGTCAGTACAGATTTGCTGCGGATTGTGGAAGAGGCGTTCGGTGATGCGGATGAAGTTCGGAAGACGGAGTTGAAAGCGAACATAGAGAAAGAGATTCAGACCGCAAGGGACTATGGGGCGACTGATCCTGAAAATTCTCCCAAAGTCAAAGAGGCGCGGGCTTTTTACGATGCTGTCAAGGAGATGGCCAGTGCCGAGGCTGAGGTGTATGACCATCTCTACCGTTTCTTCGAGCGCTATTATGATGCCGGTGACTTTATCTCCCGACGGTACTATACACGCGAAACCTCTGGCAAGGCGGCTCCTTTTGCCGTGCCGTACAACGGCGAGGAGGTCAAGCTGCATTGGGCTAACGCTGACCAGTACTACATCAAATCGGCGGAGTACTTCTCCAATTACACCTTCGATCTGAGGCAGGCCAGCGAGGTTCAGGCGCTACGAAAGAAAGAGGACGGCGGATTATTCGTTGCCGAGAGCGAGGCACCACTCAAGGTTCATTTCAGGATTGTGGAAGCCAGCGAAGGTGAGCATGGAAATGTCAAGGCTTCTGAAGCTACCAAGCGCTTTTTCATTCTTCACGACGATAACCCGGTTGTGCTGTATGAATACGGGGAACTGGTCATCAATTTCGAGTATCGTCCTGATCCGGAAAAAACAGGGCAGGAAAACACCTGGCGAGACAAACGCAATGCTGAGGCAGTGCAGCGTGTTTTGCACGTTCTGGAAGAGATGGTGAACCACGAAAGGCGCGAAATACACGAAAAGGAAGAAAACGATGCTGATCGCGATTTTCGCGTAGTTCGCGGTTCTGTTGAAGAATACCTGAGAATGCTGAAGATTCCTGCCGGTACAGACAGCGACAAGAACCGAATCCTGCTGGCCAAGTACATCTACCAGTACACGGCTCGCAATACGATGGATTATTTCATCCATAAAGATCTCGGTGGATTTCTGCGGCGGGAGCTGGATTTCTATATCAAGAATGAGGTCATGCGGCTCGATGATATAGAGAATGCCGATGCACCCTCGGTCGAAAGCTATCTGTCAAAGATCAAGGTGCTGCGCAAAATTGCAGGCAAGCTGATCGACTTTCTGGCTCAGCTTGAAGATTTCCAGAAAAAGCTCTGGCTCAAGAAGAAGTTCGTGGTCGAAACCAACTATTGCATCACGCTCGACCGGGTTCCGGAAGAGCTTTATCCTGACGTTGCTGCCAACGCGGCGCAGTGTGAAGAGTGGATCAAGCTGTTTGCTATCGATGAGATTCAGGAATCGGCTGGTGATCTTATTGAATCTGGTACTCCGGGATTTTCACGGCCTTTGTCAGTTGAGTTTCTGAAGGCGAACAACAAGCTGGTGCTTGATACCAAGTTTTTCGATGAAAGCTTCAAAGCGAGGTTGTTGGCTTCGATTGAAAACTTCGATGAGCAATGTGATGGATTGCTGATTCACTCGGAGAATTTTCAGGCGTTGAATTTGTTGCAGGAGCGGTATCGCGAGCAGGTGAAATGTGTGTATATCGATCCTCCATATAACACGGGAAGTGACGACAATTTCTCATACAAGGACTCTTATAAAAGCTCCAGTTGGTTGGCCATGTTCAAAGACAGGCTTTGGAAGTCTTATTCATTTTTTAGTGCCGAAGGCTTTCTCGTTTGCCACATGGATGAGCATGAGCATCTTTCCTTAGAATGGCTGGTTCGACAACTATTTGGAGAAAGTGGCGATCTGGGAAAACTTATTTGGGATAAAAGAAATCCAAAGGGTGACGCTACAGGTATCGCTGCTCAACATGAATATGTTCATTTTGCTACATCCAATCCTCCTCATCTCAAATCAATCGAAACTGCTTTTGTGAGGAACAAGGAGAATGCTGAAGCGATACTTAATAAAGCGCAACAGTTCATCCAAAAAGTTGGCGGAGTGAGTGACGATGCCCGAAAGCAATTCAAGAAATGGATTAACAAGCAAGATTTTTCTGGAGGCCAAAAGGCATACTCCTATATAGACGACAATGGTGATGTTTACCGCCCGGTATCCATGGCATGGCCAAACAAGAAAAAGGCTCCAGACGAGTACTTTGTCCCACTAGTTCACCCTTCCACCGGAAAGCCCTGTCCCGTCCCTATGCGTGGTTGGAGAAATCCGCCTGAGACGATGGCCTTTTTGTTAAAGAAAAACCTGATTCTTTTCGGAGAAGACGAAACAACGATTCCGAATCAGAAATACCTGCTCAAGGACAATCTGACTGAAAAAGTTGCGTCACTCTACTACATGGGTAGTAGTGATGATGCCCTTTTTGTCGATATGGGTTTCTCTTTTGAGAACCCTAAGCCAATTAAAGCAGCAAAGTACTTTTTGTCAATAACGGCGAGACCGATTAATGCAACTATCCTTGATTACTTCGCTGGCTCCGGCACAACCGCTCATGCTGTCATAACCCTCAATCGTGAAGACGGAGGTAAACGCAAATACATTCTCGTCGAAATGGGCGATTACTTCGACACGGTACTCAAACCCCGCATCGCTAAAGTTGCCTATTCCGAAAGCTGGAAAGACGGCAAGCCTATTGCCCGTGAGAGCGGAATCTCTCATTGCTTCAAATACCTTCGTCTCGAATCCTACGAAGACACGCTCAATAATCTCCGTTTCGATGACAATCCGCAGCTGCAGAAATCTGTAGCTGCAAGCCCTTCCCTTAAAGAAGATTACATGCTTCACTATCTGCTCGATGTGGAGACACGGGGGAGCCAGTCGTTGCTCAACATTGATGCCATTGCTGATCCAACTGCTTATACCCTGAAGGTTAAGAAGCCAGGGACGGACGAGTACGCCACCCGTGCGGTTGATCTGATCGAGACCTTCAACTATCTGATCGGTCTTCGGGTCGAGCATAGTTCTGTTCCGCAAACTTTTCAGGCAGCGTTCAAGCGGATTCAAGACCCCGAACTGCCCGAAGACCAGCATACCAAGCTCGTTGTTGATGGCCGTATTCAGCAGGATGCAGAAGGGCCTTGGTGGTTCCGAAAAATCGAGGGATGGGTTCCGAAAGACTCGTCGAACCCGAACAACGGCCAGCGCGAGAAGGTGCTCGTCGTCTGGCGCAAGCTCACCGGCAATATCGAACATGACAATCTGATGCTTGACGAATGGTTCCAGAAGAACCGCATCAGCACACGCGATTTCGAGTTCGATACCATCTACGTCAACGGTAGCAACAATCTGCCCAACCTGAAACTGGATGGCGACAACTGGAAGGTACGTCTCATCGAGGAAGAGTTCATGAAGCGGATGTGGGAGGTTGAAGGATGAGCGATCTGATCCAGCCGAAAGGCAATTCACTGTTCGACCGTGTTGTCTCCATTCTGGAACAGGCAAGGGGAAATGTGCTGCGAGCTGCCAATACCAACATGGTACTGGCTTACTGGCTGATTGGCCGGGAAATCGTGCAGGAACTACAAGGCGGCCAGCAACGGGCCGAATATGGCAAGCAAGTCATCGAGGAGTTGTCCGTTCGTCTGAAAACCCGTTACGGCAGAGGGTTTTCCACGACCAATCTGCGTTATATCCGAACCTTTTATACGGTTTATGCAGATCGTCACCCCGAGATTCGCCAGATCGGATCTGGCGAATTGTCGCCTGATTCAATTCGCCAGACACAATCTGGCGTTTTGGATGACCTCTCAATGGCGGTGGGGGCAACCACGGCTTTCCGGGAGTTTTCTCCGGTGCTGAGCTGGTCGCACTATCAGGTGCTGATGGGGGTAGAAAACGTCAACGAACGCCTCTTTTATGAGATTGAAGCTGAAAAAGAGGGCTGGGAGGTCGAGCATCTGAAACGCCAGATTCATTCGTTTCTCTTTGCCCGGCTCCTGAAAAGCCGCGACAAGGCGGCGGTGATGAAGCTTGCCAGCCAGGGACATGTGCTGCAAACGGCGGCGGACGCCATTCGCAATCCCTATATTCTCGATTTTCTGGGGCTTCCAGAAGCCGATGCTCTGCATGAATCGGGGCTTGAATCTGCGATTATTCAAAACCTTCAGTCCTTCCTGCTCGAACTTGGCAAAGGCTTCGCCTTTGTCGGTCGACAGAAGCGCCTGCAATTTGACGCAGACTACTTCTATGTCGATCTGGTGTTCTACAACTGCATTCTGAAGTGCTACTTGCTGATTGACCTGAAAATTGGGGAACTCACCCATCAGGACGTTGGGCAGATGGACAGCTATGTTCGCATGTTCGACGACAAATACCTGACTCCGGGGGATAATCCGACCATTGGTCTGATTCTTTGCGCCAAGAAAAATGAAACGATTGCCCGGTACTCTGTCTTGAACGAGAACCGCCAGATATTCGCTTCAAAATACATGCTCTATTTGCCAACCGAGGAGGAACTCCGGCTTGAAATTGAAAAAGAACGCAGACTGATTGAATCCGCCATTGAAGATGATAGCGAGGGAGGTGAGCATGGCGAGAGGTAAATCGAAAGGTCCGCAATCTCATGGGTTTCGCAACAAGCTGCTGCTCAATCAATGGTTGCTCAGCCTGTTCGGCATCGATCCGCTTGTCGAGCACATCCTTCGGGGTCAGAAGGTCAGGCCATTTCGTCTGCTTGCCGATCCGATCAGGGATGCCCGCCTTGAAGGACTGGACAAGGATAATCTGCATTACTTCTATCACTACCTCGGCGACAGCCCGCTGTTTTCACTTGCCGGTGTTGAAAACGACCGATTCCGTATCAGCCGCGCAATGCTGCTCAGATATGAGGAGAATATCGTCAGCCATACCAGGGCGATCAACGAGAACCGGCATCGTCCGGTTGTCTGGAAGTATTACCAGTGGCTGACGTTGCTGTTCACTGAAATCTATCTTGACCGCTTTTTCAGAGATCGAGAGGCCCTGCTTTCGGAACTGAACGCCTTTGTCGAGCGCTTCAACCAGCATTGGAGCAACAGGGAAAAGCCCTTCGCAGTGGTGCCGCTGTATCGTGACGATGATCTCAACAAGCTCTGTCTTCAGAACGCCACTGGCAGTGGCAAGACTTTGCTGATGCATGTCAATCTTCTCCAGTACCGCTATTATGCTGAAAGAAGCGGGAAGCGAAATGAGCTTTCGCGCGTGATTCTGCTCACGCCGAACGAAAGGCTATCGGAACAACACATCGCAGAGTTCAAGGAGAGCAGTTTGCTTGCCTCGCATTTCGCACAGGAGGGGCATAACCTGTTTACGCAGACCACCGGGCTGAAGCGGGTCGATGTGCTTGAAATTACCAAACTCGGCGAACAGGAAGGCCCCAATACGATTGCTACTCGTAGTCTTGGCGACCAGAACTTGCTTCTGGTCGATGAAGGCCACCGGGGGATGAGCGGCAAAGAGGAGGGTGCCTGGTTCAGGCGTCGTTCGGAGCTTTGCGCCAAGGGATTCACCTTCGAGTATTCCGCGACGTTTGAGCAGGCTGTTCAGGCTTCGGCCAATGCCGATTTTGAAAACGGGTATGCAAAGGCAGTGCTGTTCGACTACTCCTACCGGTGGTTTTACGAAGACGGGTTCGGCAAGGACTATCAGATTCTGAACATGCCGACGACGTTTGCGCAGGTGCAGTTTGCCTACCTGACGGCTTGCTTGCTCAAGTTTTACCAGCAGTTGCGGATTTATGAAGAGAAAACCCGTGAGTTCGAGGCCTTTAATCTTGAAAAGCCTCTGTGGGTCTTTGTCGGGAGCACCGTTTCCAAGGCGAAGGGAGGCTCCAGTGATGAAAAGATTGTTGCTGCCGATGTCGCCCAGATTATCTGTTTCATAGCTGAGTTTCTTGAAAAGCAGACCGAGAGCCAGAACGCCATCAATGCCTTGCTTACCGGCAAAGGTCAGGATACCGGCCTGTTGGACAAGGATGGAAACGATATTTTTTCCGGAGCCTTTACCTGGCTGGCCCAGGCAATGAACGCAGGTGAGACCATCGACGATCTTTTCCGGGATATTCTCTCAAGGCTGTTCAATAATCCGGCAGGTGGCACCCTGTTTCTCGACAGGATCAAAGGTGAATCAGGTGAAGTGGCACTGAGAGTTGGCAATACTGACGAGCCATTCGGCCTTATCAACGTCGGTGATGCCAAAAGCCTTTGTGAGCATGTCGAGGAAGTTGCGAAACAGAATGGCGTTTGCCTCCAGGTTGTGGACAGTGACTTTACCGAGGCTATGTTCGCTTCAGTGAAGGATTCTTCTTCAAATGTCAACTTGCTCATTGGCTCCAAGAAATTCATCGAAGGATGGGATTGCTGGAGAGTCAGCACAATGGGCCTGATGCACGTCGGGAAGTCTGAAGGTGCGCAGATCATCCAGCTTTTTGGCCGTGGTGTCCGGCTGAAGGGATATGAATGGAGCCTGAAGCGCAGCGGCCACACCCACGCACCGGTTAAGCCAAACTTCATCGAAGAGCTGGAAACCCTTAATGTGTTCGGCATCGAAGCGGACTTCATGGAGAAGTTCCGTGAGTTCCTGAGAGAAGAAGGACTACCCGGTAACGAGCGTCGCAAAGTCATCATGATTCCCCTGAATGTCACCTATGACTTCGGCAAGAGGCTCAAAATCCTTCGACCAAAACGGAAAGCCTCTGACGGCAAGGAATACGACTTCAAAAAAGATGCTCCGGTTCCTGCTGTCGGTCATGTTCCGGATTATATGACGCACAATACCGTTGTTTCCGACTGGTATCCCCGTATTCAGGCCATTCGTTCGCAAGGTATGGCTACGGCAACCAGCAAAGACAAGGTTTCCTTGCGTGAACAGCATTTGGTACTGCTTGATTACGACAAACTCTTTTTTGAACTCGAACAGTTCAAGCGCGAACGGAGCTGGTATAACCTCAACATTACCAAGAAGGGAATTACCAGCCTGCTCAGGAATCCCGGTTGGTACACGCTCTATTTGCCGGAAACCCGTCTGAATCCGACAAGCTTTGACGGTGTTCTTTTGTTGCAGCAGGTGGCCTCAGAGCTTCTGAAGCGGTATTGCGAGCACTATTACAACTACTGCAAGCGGGAGTACATCGAACCGCGTCTCGAACTTCGTGACCTGACACCAGATGACGACAATATTCCTCAAGAGGAGTTTTATCAGCTTATCGTCGATGGCGATGAAGAGCAGGTTATTCAGGGAATCGAGCAGATCAAGAAAGATCTGGAGCAGAAGAAGGATGACCTGCTGAAGGTTGGAGACCTGAATGCCTGTAATTTCGGAAAACACCTGTTCCAGCCGCTTTTTCATGTCCGTCGAGGCAGCAAAATAACAATTCTGCCTGTCGCCCTCAACGAAAGCGAATATCAGTTTGTCACTGATCTGAAAGGCTGGTGCGACGGCCAAAAAACCGCTCTGGAAAAAGACGGAATGGAACTCTTCCTGCTCAGAAACATGAGCCGGGGCAAAGGTGTCGGCTTCTTCGAGGCTGGCAACTTCCATCCGGATTTTATCCTCTGGTTGCTTGTCGGAGGAAAGCAGTATGTCACTTTCATCGAGCCGCACGGCCTGCTCCACGAAGGCCCAGGAAGCGAGAAAATATTGTTCCACAAACGGATCAAGGACATCGAGCAGCGTCTCAACGACCCGGCTGTCATTCTCAACAGCTTTATCCTGTCATGGACTCCATACCCGCAATTGAAATGGGGCAACACCCAGCACGAGCTTGAGGAGCGGCATGTTCTCTTCATGACCGATGACCGTGATGGGTATATCGATAAGCTTTTTGCAAAGTTAAAGGAGATGGTGAAATGATACATTATTTCGTCAAATAGCTGCGCTTCGAATAGAGAGTATTTCATTCATCCATAATGGTGTTTTGTTTCTACTCAAAGATTCTACAGTCAGAAAATAGATCAATCCTAATCAGGAAAGCTTTTGGTGACAGTTCCTTACATTGACAGACACCTCAGGTTAGACAACCAGCAGATTTCCACGGATGAGTTTATCGAGAAACTTGGAGTAGCTGTAGTCCTTGCTGAACCGGGTGCAGGAAAAACACGATTGCTTGAGCAATTGAGCGAGTTGCTTGGTGTTCCGATTTATCGGGCAAGCATATTCAGACATAAGAACCAAATTGATTGGCCTGATCCACTTCTTATCGATGCTTTCGACGAAGTTGCAAAACTGGACATCTCAGCCATTGATCAAATTATTGTCAAAGCAGCTGAGAGTGGCATACAAAAAGTAGTTTTTGCTACACGATCAAGCGAGTGGGCGGAATCGCAAACCCAAACTGTAAAAGATTCTTTCTCGTCTATTCCCTTTTTGGTCTATCTGGATGCATTCTCCCTACAAGAACAACAACAATATTTTAATGCTTACACTCCTGGACATGATTTTTATGAATTTTATTCAGAAGTTAAGCGCATGCAGTTGCAGCCGCTTGCTGGCAATCCAAAATTCTTGGAGATGCTGGTGGATGCATATTTTCAAAATAATAAACGGTTTGAATCAAAGGTCCAAATTTATCATGATAGCATACATTCCGCAGCCCGAGAGAGTAACTCAAAAGCAGCGTGTAGAAACAGGCCACCGGCAGAAAAAACGATAGAAATAGCAGCGGAGATTTTTACAAAACTGCTTTTCTCAGGTGCATCAGGAGTTGCAACATCTGAATTCATCGCAAGCATTGATTATCCGTACCTTAACTCGCTTTCAGATAGCCAGACAATAGGTTCTCGGTATGTTCTCGATACCAAACTATTTAAGCCAGGCAGTCAAGCCGATCTGCATGAACCATCGCACAAAATCATCTCAGAATATTGCGCTGCCCGCTATCTAACGGACAAAATAAAGGATCATTCGGATCGTTTCAGCCTCGAACAATGCCTTTCAATTATGGCTCCGAATGGAGTGATAAGGGACGAACTACGTGGATTACTGGGCTGGATGGCAACCTTTGGAGATCGTACAATTCAGGCAAGGGCCATAGAAATAGATGCTTATGCGGTTCTCGCCAATGGAGATCCCTCGCAACTAGATATCAGCGCAAAACGTCTACTGTTAAATGCGCTCAAATCACTATGGGAAAAAGACCCCCATTTTAGACGAATGGATCAGTGGCGGCGCTTTAACGTGAGCGACTTTTTTACTCCCGAGCTAATTGCAGAGGTTGGCGTCCTTATTGATGGGCGAACTCCTCAATCATCGCTGACGGGACTGTTATTGGAACTCTTGCAGGATTTCAGTGACTTTACTCCTATCTCAAAACAACTCAAAGTAATTCTGCTTGATCAAGAAGAGAATGAAACCAATCGTGTACTTGCCCTAAATCTGCTCAAAGATACAGATATCGATGAGTCTCGCAACATCTTTCAAATCTTGATCGCTGAAGACACAAGAGATTCGCTTTTTTTGGTTTCACGTTTAGTAGCCCCGATTGGAATAAGCCGATTTACTGACGACGACTTACTCCTTTTCGTAAGGAAGCTAGCTGATTTTTACAACCCAAAACTAAACAAGCACTATAAGCTGCAAATTGGTTTTCTTTCTTTCATCAAGGATTTTATAAGGCATCTTGAAAGCAGACAATGCGAGTATCTTTTAGATGAGCTGAGTGAAACGCTTGTCTGCATCCATCTTCACACAAGTAATGATGATGCTTGGATGCGTAACAAAGCCGAAAGCAAAATCGTCGGCTTATTATTAGATCGGTTTTTTGAGCTTAATCCCTGCACGGATAATCCTGAACGCCTTTGGCGCTGGACAAAGTGCCTTCGATATGAACAATATAAAAACGAAAACGACAGTGTATCGGTCAGAGCCCTTGCAAACAATCACGATCTTCGTCGATCAGTTCAGCAAATTGCCTTTTCTGGACTCAATGATCAAGATGAGATATGGTCCCTTATGCACGAGTCTTTTATTTTCCATGCGCATTCAGGCTTAAGGTTCATACAGTATGACATGGAAGCACTCGCGCAGTTTGCATTTGAAACCAAAAATCTGCCTCTTTGGACAACACTCTGGAAAGGCCACAATATTTATAGCAAGGAACACGCTGTCGATCCTTTAAGGAGACTGATGCGTTCACATTCCAGACAAAATCAAGATTTTCTAAAAGTCTGGCACAAAAGAAAGCATGAATGGAGTGAGAGGAACTCTTTTCCTAAAGGACGCCGTTACAGAGTCAGTTCAAAACGCTGGGAACGCAAAGAAGAGAGAAGAAAGCAAAATAATAGAAACGACTACGAGAAAAATATTGAATTAATCGAATCTGGGCAGCACTATGGGTGGCTAAAGATATTCGCAGATCTGTATTTGTTCCAAGATAGGACTGAAAATGACTTTGCTTACGTTAATGATGCAAGCATTGAAAAAGCGCTCCGCAATTGTTTTACTTTTCTCCAAGATCACATTCCAACACTGCAGGAGGCTTCGTTAGGGAAAAACTCAAACATCTTTCGTATTTTAAGTGCGGCCTGTTTAGCTCATTTCAAGTATCAAGGGAATTTAAGTGCGATTGCCATTCCTGTTCTACGAATCGTAAAAGCAGATTGGCAAGGCTATTCCGGCATATCCGAAAGAGAAAGTAAAGCATTTGAACAGGAAATTAGTCGCTCGATCTTCATGGACGAATCCTCAAAAAGGAATTATCTGATTGAATATCTTACTCCACAGTTTGCGAATCAGGAACACAGTGATGCATCTTGGCTGCTCGAAAAGCCGGAGTTTAAAGACGTTCGTGCAGAATTGGCATTGGAATGGCTTGAAACACAGCCTAAAATTCCATTTCATGCTGCTGAATACCTTTTCAGATTAGCCGCCAAGCATCCTGATAAGGATAGATTTTCACAAATGGTAGCGAAAAAATTTGATGAGTCTAAATCCGAAAAGGAGCGTGATGGTGAGAACCCGGTATTATATGGATTTTGGGCGCTTAGAACTTTCCTATACCTCGGTTTTGAAGAATCCTCAGCCAAAAACTGGCTTAAAGAGGACAAACGCAATATTTTTGGCCTCGAACATCTATTAGGAACATGGGACAGAGAGGAAAATGCTTTTTGGATTAATCTTAACGCGAGAAAAATCTATCATATTCTCGATACATATGTTGATGAATGGCGCTTTATGTCAATAGAGATGGCGCTTTTTTGTTAAAAAAATATTCACTTTTCGTCCGGGTTCAGCACCACTTCCCGGTTAATGTTCCATGCTCTTGCCGGTCTTGATCCCCAACGTTCTGGATGTA
>Ga0209575_10000740_pt1 | contig 16603 bp, 13 predicted proteins | sample Medcelwee11metaG_FD_187172 | JGI IMG/M metagenome (GOLD analysis project Ga0209575, IMG submission 187172) | Freshwater pond sediment microbial communities from the University of Edinburgh, under environmental carbon perturbations - Medium... | ecosystem: Environmental > Aquatic > Freshwater >...
GCCTGCACCTCAGGATGGTCTTTCTCACCGATTATGACGACTGAATAGCCTTTTCCTGCCATATGTCTTCCATGGTTCTGGGCTGCCTTGACAAAAGGGCACGTCGTATCGACCACAGTGAGTCCTTTCTTCTCCGCTTCCAGGAATACCTCCGGAGGCGCCCCATGGCTTCTTATGATAAGGATATCACCCTCCAGAAGGCCGCTTAGAGAATCCAGGGTCTCAATCCCCTCACCCCTCAGCCCCTCGACCACCTGCCTGTTATGGATGATTTCTCCGAGGGTCGCGATCCGCTTGCCTGCTGTCCCTGCTGTTGCTTTATCCTTCGCTGAGTCCTTGGCAGCCTTTCTCGCAAGCGCTATCGCGCGTTTGACCCCGAAACAGAATCCCGCTTTCTCAGCCAAAACCACTTCCATGGAAGGCGCAAGAGTGTAGGGATATAAAAAAGCAGTGCCTATGTCCTCTATCGATGAGCCATGCGGAAGGAACGAAACAGTATTCGTAGAATGAGGATGGCATTCCCTCAGACCGCCGACATTCACTGATTTTTCCTGGCAAGGGGGAAAGAACAGGATGACATGATTCTATTGAAGATATACCACATCAAATGCGCCCCATACTCTAACAGAATATATATTTCTAAATCTACATCTTCTACAGATAGGTGTCACCAAAGGAGTTCCCTCATCTGCGCAATATACAATGTCTGAGAAAAAGGACCCGATCCAAGAGACGCTGGTATTCCCAGGGTCGATACGCAAGGTTGTCGATATTCTATTGACAGCCGCCTGACCACCTTTTTTACGGAATATTTATTAATGAGTGACATATCTTCTGATAAGCATAAGCGCACGTATTTGTGTTCTTGTGGATTTCACCATGGTAGAAAACGATGAATTGATGGAGCGACGTAGCAGGCTCAAGCAGATGATAGGTACCCTAGAATGGGACAAGTCTCATAACCAGATCCACGCGGGGCATAGCAGCAAGCTTAGCGAATACAAGAAGGAACTGGCGGAAATCGAGACGAAATTGAAGGAAGGACAATAGATGCCAAAAAACTACAAGGAACTCAGGAACTGTCGCATGTGCAAGAAAAGGTTTGTCGTCCCGGAAAAAGCGACCATCGGCGATTACCAGGAGCTCTTCTACTGCAAGGATTGCTTCAAGAAATACTTCTCAAAGAAGTGAACGGACCGCTTTCTCTATATCTTCAGAAGTGAGCCCTGAATGAGCGAGCAGCCTGTCCCGTTTCCCGTGAGGGATGAAGCGGTCAGGGAGGCCGAGGATGCGTATCTTGATCCTTTCCGCGCAGACCATCTCAGCAATCCCTGAACCAAGACCCCCGAGGACTGAATTCTCTTCCACGACAACCCCTTTCCCCACTCTCCTCAGGAACCCGACTATCCTCGGATCGATAGGCTTGATGAAGCGGGCGTTGATGACTGCGACACACCCTTTCCTTTCAGAATTGATTGCCCTTGCCGCTTCAAGCGCTGGTCCCACCATGGACCCCGCAGCGATGATGACGCAGCTCTTCCCAGGGATGAGGAGTTCAGAGCTCGGCACCTCCATTCCCCTCTCCTCAAAATGGAGGTTCTCCCCAGAATTCCCTCCTCTTGGATACCTGATGGCGACAGGCCCCCCTATCGACTTTGCGAGATAAAGCATCTGGATGAGCTCGTTCTTGTCCTTAGGAGCGGCGATGGTGAGCCCCGGGATGCTCCGCAGAAATGAGCAATCGAACGCTCCGTGATGCGTCGGCCCGTCCTCTCCCACTAATCCCGCCCTGTCTATCGCGAAGATCACCGGCAGCCCCTGGAGCGCCACATCATGGACCATTTGGTCATATGCCCGCTGGAGGAAAGTCGAATAGATGGCGACGACAGGGATCATCCCCTGCGACGCGAGTCCGGCTGCCATGGTGACCGCGTGCTGCTCCGCGATCCCCACATCGAAGAAGCGGTCCGGATAGAGCCGTGCGAATTCAGATAGCCCTGTCCCCTGGCACATCGCGGCAGTGATGGCGACGATGCGCTTGTCTTTCCCCGCCATCCTCACTAGGGTCTCCCCGAAAACATCAGTATAAGAGCATCCAGCGCAGGCGACAGTATTGCCGTTTTTTTTATCGAACTTACCGACACCATGGAATCGTGTGGAATCCTCCTCCGCATAATCCACCCCTTTCCCTTTGACAGTCTTCAGGTGGACAAGCACAGGGCCTCTCGCCCGCTTTGCCACTTTAAGAGCGGAGATGATATCCTCCATCCTATGGCCGTCGACCGGGCCCATGTATGACACCCCGAGCTTCTCGAAGAGGAAACTCGGGCTTGCCGCTCCCTTCAGGCTCTTCCTGAGCCTCTCTATTCCCTGCTTGTCATCGGATGTTCTTGCTATCGAATCTACCGTCTCTTTGACAGAGCGGTACAATCTCGTCTTCGTTATGCGTGAAGTATATTGTGAGAGCGCTCCAACATTTTCAGAGATCGACATCTTGTTGTCATTGAGGACAATGATCAGTCTCCGCTGCAGGTAGCCTGCATGGTTCAGCGCCTCAAGGGCCATCCCTCCCGTGAGCGCCCCATCTCCTATGATACTCACCACATGATGATCCAGGCCCCTGATATCGCGGGAGAGGGCCATCCCAAGACCCGCGGAAAGAGACGTGCTCGCGTGCCCTACCCCGAAATGGTCATGGACATTCTCCTTCATCTTAGGGAAACCGGAGATTCCCCCGAACGAACGTATGGCAGGGAATGCATCCCTCCTGCCGGTCAGTATCTTATGAGGATAGCACTGATGACCCACATCCCACACGATCTTATCCCTGGGGCTGTCAAAGACATAATGGAGCGCGACTGTCAGTTCCACCACCCCGAGAGATGAAGCGAAGTGCCCTCCGGACTGTGAGATATGTTCAGTCATGTATTCCCGGATCTCCGCGCAAACCCCAGCCAGTTCCTTCATGCTGAGCTTTTTCAGGTCATCTGGACCGTCGATTCCCGCAAGTGCACCGATCATCGTGAATGCACCACCTGGCACTCCCATGGTATTTTCTCTTTAAGCCGTTCTTCCTGCGATGGGTCGATGAGAGCGACCATGGTCGAGCCGCTCCCGCTCATGATTGTCGGGCATCCCAGACCGCACAGATGCTTCTTCATTCTCGCGAGAAGCGGATAGGCGGCAAACACCTGTCTTTCAAAATCATTATGGAGTGAGCTCATGACAGCGAGTTCATCATCCATACGAAAGCCGTTGATGAGGTCCCTCGTGAGGGCTTGGTCGAGTCCCACCGCATGGTAATCGATCATCCGGTAAGCCTCTCTTGTCGAGACCCCTGCGGAAGGGAAGACAAGCAAAAAAGTGAAGCCGAGTCCGGTCAATAAAGGCACAGGCCCGATCGCCATCTCATCATCGATAGCTGTCCCGCCAAGAAAAAAATAAGGTACATCCCTCCCCACCTCTCTCCCGATAGCCATCCTGGTATCAATGTCCATCCGCAGTCCCCACAGATCATCCAGGAGTTCGATCACTCCGGCAGCGTTCGATGAGCCTCCAGCGAGCCCTCCTTCCATAGGTATCCGTTTTTCCAAACCGATCTCCACACATTTCCTGATACCGAAACGCTTTTTCACCGCCATCGCCGCTTTCATGCACGTGTTCTCCTTTCCGATCGGCATCCCCACAAGGTCAGAGGTCAATTTCATGGACCTTGACTCCATCACCCTGATAGTATCATAGAGACTGATCTCATGCTTGACTGCGCAGAGTTCATGGAACCCGGCATCCCTCCCTTCCTCGACTTTCCTGAGGATATCAAGACAGAACGTCACCCTCGCATATGATTTCTTAGTCGTCATCTCTTCTCACGTCTCTCCTGTCAAACAAAACTTTTTAAACGCCTCCCATAACACTCCACCCATAAAAGACCTACCGTCACACATTTACCATCACTCTACTCCCTTCAGATGTCCCCCGTAAAACACCCCTCGTAAAACACCCCCTGTAAAAAAACCCTGTAAAAAACCACGCATAAAACGTCTCCTGAAAGAAGTCCCAAAACTGACAGGAAGAATAGTAATAATATATTCAAAAATAGAGATCACAAAAGTCACAACACAAAAACATTCCCCAAATCTCCTGAATACACCGAGTTGATCACGTCCACCCTCATCCATCGATGCTCACCATCGCTATCACCTGCAATCCTTCCCCTCTCCCGAAAGCGGTCAGCCCTTCTCCGCTCGTGACAGTGATCCCGACCCTTTTTTCATCGAGTCCGCATATGGCACCGATCTTCCTCTTCATATCAGGGAGATGCGCTTCCAGCCTGGGGGTGGCCCCTTCGATGGCAATGGAGATATTATTGATCCTTGCTCCACCGAGGGACGAGAGCGCCTTCCTCAGGTATTCTGTGCTGTCAGAGATGCCCTTCCTGCACATCTCATCGGAATAAGTGCTGAGCGAACCCCTTCCCATCGCCGACAAGATGGCATTGCAGAGCGCGTGAAGGACGACATCTCCATCAGAATTCCCCAAAAGTCCATCTGCCCCATCGATGACAAGCCCCCCCAGGACAAGCTTTTTTCCCTTGCAGAAACGATGCGAATCCTGTCCGATACCGACGATCATCATTGCGAAAACCCCTTCTGGATGTGTTCTGCGAGGTGGAGGTCATGAGGATAAGTCACCTTGATGTTCGTCTCTTCTCCCTGCACGACCCGTACAGGATGCCCGGTCATACCAGAGACGATCTCACTGTCATCGGTCGGGATGAAATACTGTTCATGTACCGCTTTCGTAAGCGCCTCCTTGAGGATCTCCCTCTTGAATCCTTGCGGAGTCTGGGCGATCCATGTCTCCATCCTGGGAAGCGTCTGTTTTATCATTCGGGACCCATGCGTCAGCTTGATGGTCGCTGTCGGGTTGACTGCGGTCATGGCTGCGCCGTGCTCCTTCACCGCATCGATGAGGGAGGTTATGAGCGCTGGGGATGGGAACGGCCGGGCCCCATCATGCGTGATGACAATGTTGCCTGAGGCGTCATTGACCCCGTTCAGGAGCGATTCGATGCGCTCTCCACCTCCAAGGACTATGCGTATCGGCCTATCTGTCTCGAAAGTATCGATGATCTCCTCGTAAGCCACGATGTCCCCTTCCTGCGCGGTAACGATGATCTCATCGATATCCTTGCAGGCAAGGAATCTCTCGATCGTCCTTGCGAGCAGGGGCTTCCCTCCCAAAGGGATGAGCATCTTCTGTTGTCCGAAACGTTTTCCGCTCCCGGCAGCGGTGATTATCGCAGATATCATAGTATTTCCTCCGAAAGCCGCATCGCGTGCTGTTCCGCCCATCCCTCAGCGCCTAATGCCTCATCCAGTGTCGGGTTCTGTTTAAGGCCATGCGCCTCCATGGTCTTCCTGATGATGATGGGGATGTCAGTGAACCTGATCCTCCCTGATTTGAATGCTCGAGCGGCTGCGGTATCCGCCCCATGGAAGACTGCAGGCATGGTCCCGCCCTGCGAAAGCGCCTGGTATCCAAGGCCGAGGCAAGGGAACCGGTCTTTGGGCGGTTTTTTGAAAGTGATAGACGAATCAATGAGGTCAGCGAAACCAGACACTTTCGCTTCCGGGCGCTCCGGATAGAAGAGCGCGTATTGCACATATCTCCTCATATCCGGTGTCCCGAGTTCAGCGATGATTGAACCATCCCGAAATTCAACCATTGAATGCACCAGATACTCTGGATGGACTATCACCTCGATCTGTTCCGGCCGGAGTGAGAAAAGATGTCCTGCCTCGATGATCTCGAACGCCTTGTTGACGCAGCTCGCGCTGTCGATAGAGATCTTTGTCCCCATGTCCCATGTCTTTCTCGCCATGACATCCTCCATAGAGACCTCCCTGAGCCTGCTTGCGGACATCTGCGCGATGGGACCAGTCCCCATGGTGAGATGGATCCTCCTGATCTCCTCCTTCTTTCCTGACCGAAGCGCCTGGAAGATGGCAGAGTGTTCGGAATCGATGGGGATGATCATCCCCCCTCCATCCCTCACGGAGTCCATCATGATGCCTCCAGCGATGACCAGGGATTCCTTGTTGGCGAGGCCGAGCGTCTTCCCCGCGCGCAGCGTCTCGATGCTCGGGATGACACCTGCTTTTCCCACCATGGCGTTGATGACGATGTCGACCTGGTCTCCCCGGATGAGCGATGGGATGTCCTTTTCAGGGGATATCCTGACTCCGGGCAATCCTCTCTTATGGAGACGGCATGCCTGTTCTGGGTCGGTGACCGCAAGCCATCCTGGCCGAAATTCCTTTGCCTGCTCTTCCAATAGGTCTATCGAAGAATGGCAGGAAAGTCCGATGACCCGGAAGGTATCAGGATGCGCCCTGATGACCTCAAGCGCCATCTGCCCGATCTTTCCTGTGCTCCCGAGGACGACCACCCCTTTCATCGTGAAAGCTCCTCCCCCACCCGGTCGATGATGCTCTCCTTAGGGATAGTGGAAACAAATCGGCCATTGATATAGAGATGCGGATCTTTCTCTCCTGAGCCGACGATCGCGATATCAGCCCCTTGCGCCTCTCCCGGCCCGTTCACGACGCAACCCATGACAGCCACATGCTTCTCGCAGGCCATCTGTCCGTAGCGGTCTTCGATCTCACGGGCGATCTTTTCAACATCGATCCCGACCCTGGCGCAGGTCGGGCATGCGGTGACGATGAGCCCTTTTCTTTTTCCGAGATGCTTCAGGATCTCTTTCGCCACTTTGACCTCATGTAGAGGATCCCCCGCAAGCGAAACCCTCATCGTATCTCCGATCCCTTCAGAGAGGAGTATGCCAAGGCCGATCGAAGACTTGATGGTCCCCCCAAACGACGTCCCTGACTCAGTGATCCCGATATGCTGCGGATAATCGTATCTCGAATGGAAGAGCCTGCAGGCCTTGATGGTGGAATCGATATCTGAAGCCTTGAGGGAGACAGCGATATCCTGGAAACCGAATGATTCAAGGATGGAGATCTCCTTCGCTGCTGACTCGACCATAGCCAGAGGCGTCCTGCCGTATTGCAGTTCAATATCTCTATCAAGCGACCCCATGTTCACCCCGATGCGTATGGGAAGCGAGTGTTCCTGCGCCGCCTGCACCACTTCCTTCACTCTCCCCCCGATATTGCCTGGATTGATGCGGAGCTTGTCGACAAATGGCGCCGAGGCGACAGCGAGCCGATAATCAAAATGGATATCCGCGACAAGCGGAATAGCGATATCCTTTCTGATTTCCCTCAATGAGTCCGCAGATTCCATATCAGGGACTGACACCCTCACAATATCGCATCCTGCCTCCTCCAGCTGATTGATCTGCTCGATGGTAGCCAGTGCATCGCTCGTCTTGGTATTGCACATGGATTGTATGGAGATGGGATTCCCCCCTCCGATCTTGACATCTCCGACCCGGATGATTCTTGTTTTCATCAGGTCCTCCGTGAGATGGTAAAATCCGCGAGCCAGAAAAGGGTTTTTTTCACCTCATTAGTGATGGGTTGGCCTTTCAGCCCCATTTTTGCCTGCAATGCGAGATGCTCAGCTAACTGTTCTGAATGACGCAAAGACCCTGTATCCTTTATGATCCTCTGAGCCTCCATCAATCTCGAGGAGGTCAATCCTTTGTCACCCATGCACGAGGAAAGGAAAGCCTTGTCTTTCCTGTCCGCCTTTTCAAGAGCTTTCAGGAAAAGGAGTGTCTTTTTTCCCTCCTTTAGGTCTGAACCGACCGGCTTGCCTATCGTTTTTTGATCTCCGAACATCCCCATGATGTCATCCTTCAGCTGGAAAGCGAGACCGAGTGGTAGAGCGTATCTTGTGTAGGCTGCCATCTGTTGCCTTGAGGCGCCTGCAAGGATCGCCCCCATCCTCAAAGGACCGAGGGTTGTATAAGTGGCTGTCTTGAGGACATGGATGACGTGGATATCCTCGCGTGAGAAATCTGGCTGAGGGACACAATCGAGTATCTCCCCGTAGAGCGTCGTCATGGCGACCCTGTCAAAATGCTGCGATGCACGCGTCTTGATACCTGACCGAAACCCAGAAGAGAAGATAGCCCTATGGCTCATGGCAAAGCAGAGGTCTCCAGCGATGATCGCTTTGCTTATCCCCCTATGATCCGCATCCTCACCAATATCTCCTTTTTTATTCACCTTGTCGATGAAAGCGCGATGCACGGTCTTTTCCCCCCTCCGAAGGTCATCCTGGTCGATGATGTCATCATGGATGAGGAGGAAGGACTGCAAGAGCTCAAATGAGATGGAGGCCTTGATGATCTCCCTATGCCCCGCTCCGCCTGCACCCCTGTATCCGAGGATGACGAGGATGGGCCGTATGCGTTTCCCTCCGCGGAGAGTGAAATCCCTCATCACCTCCAGGATTTCCTGGACCGGGTCTCCGATGCTTGTCGTTTTCCTGATTTCCTGCTGGAAGAATTGAGCCAAGGCGAGATCTATCTCTGAACGGTAAACCTGCAAGATCCTTGGTTGTTCCATCAATCCCCCTGGACACCGGTTCAGCTTTCGTATTTATAAGATTATTGGAGGTGTGATACTAAGATTCTATAAAAGCGGCTGAAAGCATTGAATGTCAGATCGCCGCAAGGCATTGAAAAAAGTCACCTCCGGTTATAATATTATTCATCGTCGTCAAATAGCAGAACCATTCCCCAAGCCTTGCCTGTGGTGCGGGTCCGGCGTGGGGACGCAAGGAAAACAGAATGTTTTCCTGCACAAGTGAGCTTCGCTCACTTTGTGGGCCCTGCGGGCTCGCCGGTAGGACGTCGACCGAAGAGAGACGGCCGCAAAGAAAACTTAACAGTTTTCTTGCGCAAGAAAAACTCGAGCGTTTTTCTTTGCGTCCGCACCAAAGGGAGGGCAAGGCGCAGGGGAAGAAGCTACGCATTTTACAAAATATTTACCTGAACAAACGACACAAGGTGCAGAATATATTCCACACAAATTCACAGTAGATTTTCCATGCGTCTTTAAAAGGCACAAACATCTCCTCTCCAAAACCCATTTTCCACCACAATCTTTTTAAACGCCCAGGGATTCTGGCACTCCATGTCGCTTCCAAAGGCCATGTTTGATCCGGTCAGCCATTCAGGCAGGTAGTGCTTTTTTGTTCTCGGGTGAAAATCATGCAGGTAAAAGATCTCCATTGGGAAAAGGGTATGAAGGTGAGCGATCTCGTCGCTTCCCAGGCACAGGTCGGTTTCCAGGGCGCTGAACTGGCGGCTGCCTCAGACACCATCGTCAAGATGAAAAGAGCGGGAGCGAAGATATTCCTGACCTTCACGAGCAACATGGTCACATCAGGCCTGAGGGGTTTCTTCGCCCAGATCATCAGGCTCGGGATGGCTGATGTCATAGTCACGACTGTAGGCGGCCTCGAAGAGGACATCATGAAAGCGAAGGGAGAGAGGTTCTCGCTTGGCGACTTCCAGTCAGATGACGTTGAGCTCTACGAGAAAGGTATCAACAGGGTGGGCAACATCTTCATCACGAACGAAAGCTACTGCAAGTTCGAAGACTCCATCATGCCCATGCTTGAAACACTCTATCAGAAAAAGAAGCGCTGGGCGGTCTCTGAGATGCTCCATGAGATCGGCCTCATGATAGAAGATAAGGATTCCATCCTCCGCCAGGCAGCGATACATAATGTCCCCATCTTCTGCCCTGCCATAACCGACGGAGCCTTCGGTTTCCACCTCTTTATGTTCCAGCAGAAGCACGACGATTTCATAATCGACGTGGTCAAGGATTTCAGGAATATCCTCCTCTCAGTCACCCATGACGACCAGAAAGGCCTCATCTCCCTCGGAGGGAGCGTCTCAAAACACCACGCCATCTTGGCATGCCTATTGAATGGCGGCCTTGACTACGCGGTCTACCTGACGACCGCCCACCAGTCATCAGGATCCATGAGCGGAGCCTCGACAAAAGAAGCGAAGAGCTGGGGCAAGATCAAGGATGACTCTGATGCCGCGACCGTTATAGGCGATGTCTCCATCACCTTCCCTCTCGCCATGATCGCGGCGCTTGAGAAGCTCGATTCTGAGGGACTCCTGCGATGAGATCAGAGCCCAGGTTCATCCTCTCAAAGGGATCCTGCGTCAGCCAGTACGACAAGTTGAAAGGGCATTGCGATAAAGTATCCTATTCCTTCAAGACGAATGAGGAGGTGGGATACGTCCTCCGTGACAGAACCGATTGCGATTTCTCAATCCACTCTGAAGAAAGCATCAGCCTCCTCGCCTGTCCTGAAAGAATATGGTTTTTTGCTCAGGGATGGGACAAAGAAGAGATAGCCTCCCTTCTAGGGAAGGGGATCAGAAGGTTCGTCATCGACAATCCTTCAGACCTTGAAGTGTTCCTCCAGGCGATCGAAGACGGCAAGCATATAGTCGACCTCCTATTAAGGCTCCGCCTGAAAGAGCATACCATCCACACAGGCAAGCACTTCGTCTTCGGTTTCTACTCTGAACAGGTCAAGATGATGATCCCATCACTCCGGGAGAATCCGTCGATCGGCAGGCTCGGTATCCATTTCCACAGGAAGACCCAGAACGTGAGCGAATGGTCTTTGAAAGATGAGCTCATCGAAGCAGTAGGCGAGGACATCCTTGGGAAGATCGACCTGGTCGACATCGGCGGGGGCATCCCTGCCGAATACCGCAACTTCCGGCAGGAGGTCCAAAATGACATCTTCAAGAAGATCGCTGAGCTGTATTCCTATCTCACATCCAGGCATATCTCCATGATGATCGAACCAGGCCGCTTCATCGCGGCTCCCTCCGCGAGGCTCGAAGTCAATGTCGTGGCGGTCTATGGCCAGAACATCATTGTCGACGCTTCAATCTACCAGGGAGCGATGGACACCTTCGTCTCAAATATACGTCTCTTGGTCGAAGGCGAGAGAGAAGAAGGGGAGGCATTCACCATCAAAGGCAGGACTCCTGACTCCATGGACATCTTCAGGTACAAGGTCTTCATGGAAAGACCTAAGTTAGGCGACAGGATAACCTTCCTGAATGCCGGTGCATACACCTTCGCGACAGATTTCTGCGGCCTGAAAAAGATTAAGACTGATATTATAGAGTGATCGGCAGCTGACGTGGATATTGTTTCGTGGTTATCATATATGTCGCTGTTGCTTTTACTTCATTTCCAGTTTTTTATGCAGCCTCTCTGCCTGGAGCATGAATATCTCAAGCCGCGACCTGATGAGCTGTGGATAGGCATTTCCGTCTGTCTCGATATTCAGGTAGGGGAGTGAATCAAAACCCTTGCCTCCCTGGGACATCTCTTTTGTCAATAGGGACTCAGCGAGCCGCGAAGGCATACAGGCGAATGGACCAAGGGTTATGACACCGCAGGAATGATCGACGATCTCCCTCAATGCGAGACCGACCGTAAGGACAGCCTCCCCGAGCAGTTCGACGGAGATGAGATCCTGGGAATGCTTAAGGGTGGTCTCGATATCTGAATGATGGTTCTCGTATAATCCGGATCCTGCCATTATGGACTTGAGATGGGAATCGACCATCCTCTGCATCCTGTGCTGGGCATGAAGCCTGGCTTTCTGGCTGAAAGTGATCTTCTTTTTACCTCTGAACCGTTTCCTGATGCCTGCCAGCGCGAGATAGTTGACATAATAGATGAATTCCGCGATCGGAGCGACCTTGACGACAAAACCATTATCCGCGAGAGTCTCGATGAGATCCACCCTCGAGAATTCCTCCCTTCTCACATACGCTTCTCCGATAAGGGATATTTTTTTTGCCTTGTCGTACGGCATCTTGAGTGGGATAGCCTTGACCCGTTTAGCGAGTGCCTTGAGCTGTGAGGTTATCCGCAGGGTATTTCCGCTCTCTATCGCGATGATGACCTTCGCCCATTCCTCTTCGAGCAGGGCGAGCGCCCCTTCCCTGTCGATCGCGAGTGCCTTGAGTGCATTCTCGATGTCAGAGACCCCATCTGATATCACCATCCCCATCCATGCCTTGAAAGTGAATGAGAGCCCGAGGCCACCATATGAATTCTCATCATTGAGCGAAAGCACTGCAGCGTCTTCCAGACGGAGCTCATTGATGATATCCTGAACCCTGACATGATACTGGCCTTGCCGGCAGGGACCATAGCCATGGGGCATGAAAAAGAGATATTTCACCCCCTCTTTTCTGGAGTGGCCCAGGTATTCAAGCATCGAGCCTGTCGTGAGGATGAAAGGAAGGCATTCTTTGCACGTGCTGTGGGCCCTTCCGTGCTTCAGAGTTATCTGGGAAGGGACCTCAAGGGCATGGGCATTGATCCCGATAGAACGGAATACCGCCGCAAAGACGCTGGTCCCGAACCTTCCCATAGATGGCACCAGCACCTGCACCTCAGGCGATGTGAGTCGATAGGTCTTACCTCTTGAGATGATCTCGATCTTTTTTTTGCCTTTTATCTCCATAGGGATGAAATCCTTTTTCCGGGGAGGGATCCTCCCAAGCCTGTCAAGCTCCCTGTATCCCCTGATGATATCGAGCGCCGCATCTATCCTCGTCTCCACCCCTGCATCAGATGAATGGCTGTCCAATTCCAGGGTGAGCGATGGTTTCATCCCCATGATCTTCCTGAAATAGGAGAGGATGAAAGAGTCAGGCCCGCAGGAGAAGTTCGTGATGTATGTCCCAAAGAGCTGTCTGTGGCCTGCGACGAAACGGGCATTGCGGAGATTGACCTGTCCCCAGAACCAGTACATATGCTTATGCGATGCCAGAGAATGTGTAGGCAAGATATCATGCGGGATGATGATGACCCCTTTGGAGGCGTATTTCCTCGGGATGCCCATGTTCGCTTCTTTTGCGAAAGCATTGTATGGCCTCCCGAAGACCACCATCCCTGTCTTCTCAGGGTCTGATTCTACTTCCTTGATTGCGAGTTTCCCGAGTTCTTTGAGGGCGTGTTCAAGCTGGGACTGCTGTGCGGATGCGAAATCGAATGCCTCCCCCCCTTCAACATCCCCGAAACCCAATCCCACAGCCACTTTTATGAACTCCTTTCTGATGGACTCCTGGCCCGATGAGAAATTGATGATGGGTTTGATGAGGGGAGGGGAGACACCATCGAAAGCAGAAGAAAGGTAATAGGGCTCTCCCTGGACGAAGACGCATGTCCGTTTATAGATATCTTCATGAGGGTTGTTGAGCTCGGTCACATGGGGCAGGAAGATATAATCCACTTTTTTATCGATCAGGTCCTGCATCAGACCGTATGAGATCTCTACCGGGAAACAGAATGATGATCTCATCCTGTTCCCCCCTGCCTTCTTGACGGTGTCTGACAGCACGACCTCAAGGCCGAGCTTGGTGAAGAAATTATAGTAGAGCGGATAGAATGAATTGGTGAGGAAGCTTTTCAGTATCCCGATCCTCTTCCCTTTCCCTTTCGGAAGGCTGGCATAGGTGGTGAACACGAGCTCCTGCCTTTTTTCGACATAATTAGTGCCGATTGACGTGATCTTGAGACGTTCATTGAAATATTTGCTGCACGCGCCCCCGAACGGGATGTTTTTCCCTTCGATCTCGATGATATTGATTTCGCATCCGATATCGCAGCCATCGGATCCTCCGGGGCAGATGAAGCTTTTCCTGTTATGGAATGTTCTTCCAATTAGCTCTGGAAGGGAGAAATCCTGGCGTTCCATGAGGCCCAAGCCTATCCTCTGCTTGATCTCGAGCGCCACCCCGAATGCCCCCATGAGTCCCGGTTCCGGGGGGACGACAATCTCTTTATCGATGAGCGCTGACATCGCTATTGGCACCGATTTATTGTAGCATACCCCTCCCTGCATGAATACCTTCCTGCCCATCGGCCTGTTCCCTTTCACCCGGTTCACATAGTTCATGCATATCGAATAGACAAGACCTGCGACGATGTCCTCCCTCGCTATCCCTTCCTGCTGCGCTGTCTTGATATCAGAAGAGATGAACGCCGCGCATTGGTCATTGAAATTAGGTGGCTGCGATGAGCTCATAGCGAGCTCGCTTATGTCCTTGTAGTCTATCCCCAGGCTTTCCTTTGCACTCTCTTCAAGGAATGACCCTGTCCCTGCGGAGCATGCCTCATTCATCGCATAATCGCTCGCTATACCGTTGGTCAAAAAGGTGTACTTGGCGTCCTGGCCGCCGATCTCGAAGATGGTATCGACCTCCTTGTCAAAAAACGACGAAGCCGCGGCGTGGGCGATGATCTCATTGATGATCCCTCTCGTCATCGCATGGATGCCTGCGATATGACGTCCTGAACCGGTCACCCCCAACCCGATGATTTTGATGTCTGCTCTTGCCTCTTCATGGATCGCCTGGTAGCATTCCACAGAAGCCTGCAATGGATTCCCATTTGTCCTCAGATAGACAGAAGCGAGCATGGAATCATCAGAGGTGCGCAGGAGCACTGCCTTGGTGGTCGTCGACCCGACATCAAGTCCGAGGATGCATTCATCTCCATCTCGCGCTATGTCCTTGCGCATGGTCTGGAAAGTCACCTTATCCTTTGCTGAAGAGAGGCTTTTATGGAAAGTGAAGCGGGAGGAATGCTCCTTGAATGAGACAGGGAAGGGATCGAGGTCGAGCCCCGCGATCGCTGCCCCCAATGCCTCAAAAGAGGGTGCATGCGGTGCGATGGCAGCCAGAGGATACTCCTCCAGGATGAATCCTATAACGCTCTTGTTCTTGGTCATCCCCCCGATGAGCAATACCTTTCTCGATTCCTGCTGTGAGAGCAATTCCACGACTTTTAGGGCGATCATCTTGCAGAGACCCGAAGTGACCTCCCCTTTGTTTATCCCTTTATTCAGCGCATGGGTGCAATCGGATTTGCAGAATACGCTGCATCTTCCAGAGACATGATATGGCTTGTTCTCAGATGCGAGCCCGATAGCCTCTTCCATTGTCATGTCCATCCTTCTGATCTGCTGGAGGAAGAATTCCCCGGTCCCTGAGGCGCATTTGTTCCCGGTGATCACATTGCTGATGAATGCCTCTTTATCCAGGGAATAGACCATGAAAGTCTCTCCCCCGAGACTTGCTACTGCTCCGAACTGACCCGCATACCCATAATGCCTGACTGAACGCTCGACAGCCTCAGCCTCTGAGATGGTATGGGCCTTAAGGATATCCTTGAAAGCCTTTCCTGTCGTCACGATGGCAACTCCTTCATGAGGATTCTCCTCGAAGTATCGCGAGATGGCTTCCCGGGGATTGCCTCTATGGAGGAAATATTCCTGCTTTTCGATCCTGACTGCTGTGTTTTCCCTGACCAGATGGACAAAACTGATAGAAGACGACCCAATGCAGATGCCGATACTTTTTTTCATCGTGCTCTTCTCATTTACTCCTGCCATCGTTGCTGCACACAATACCTCTCATCGCTTATCACTCAACGAGAGAGGAAAAACGTAAATCCTTGCGGTTTTTCTGACTCCTAGCCGACATAAAATATCTATCTGAAAACATTTCCTTCACCTTGTCTCCCTGTGAGTTGAAACTTATGGACATGACAGATTCACATACGGATAAAGGAGAAGGCAGATGGCCATTCCCATCCAGATCTATCTGAGCCTCCGGCTTGAAATCTTACAGGCGTCTTTCCTTCGAACAATAAACCCTAGTAGTAATGGACCCCTATAAAAAGATTAGGATAAAATCAGAAGAAGGTGTTCTCCTTTTTTTTCCTGAATTTAATTCATCACAGTAGATTAAAGTCGGGCCATCAAAGGACTGATGCCAACGGAATCCTTATCAAAAAAAAAAGAAAAAAACGATACCTTTTCGGAATTTCTTCGTCATTTATTCATCATTTCTTAGTCACTTTCTCTTCTTTCATGACAATCTTTGCCACCATGAAGATGACAAACGCTATGATGACGAAATTGATCACTTCCCCTAGGAATGCCCCCCAGCTGAGCCTGATCGGCCCGAGAGCAAGCACAGCTGTCTTCCATCCGCCGCCTGGAATGAACGGCGTGATGATCGGCATGATGATATTGTCTACCAGCGATTTGACGAGCGCGGTCGCGGCGACTCCCATGATGAAGGCGATCGCGAGAGCGATGACTTTGTATTCCTTCAGGAAGTCCATGAATTCTTTTAATTGCTTCATTGTTTCACCCCTTGGAATCCTGATAGAAAAAAGCAGTATATAAATCTTTTCTCGATCATTAGGAGAACACAAAATCAAACCCCCAACAAATAGCGATACCCTGTATCAATTGCCGCATCCCTACAATTAATAAACCTAAACGAAAAAGCCTCCCCTCATGCCATCCCTCAAACCACCCTTCACTCTCATGCTGGCTCCCATGGAAGGTATCACCGACCCCATATTCAGGGAACTCTGCGTGGAAGATGGCGCTGACCTCACTTTCACCGAGATGGCGAGGGTCTCCGCTCTCGCGCGGGGGAACAGGAGCACCCTCGAGAAGACCCGAATCCCCCATCCCATCCCTACCCAGATCCAGCTCATAGGGAACAACGAAAAGGAGCTGGAGACCTATCTCAGCA
>Ga0209575_10000743_pt1 | contig 16581 bp, 15 predicted proteins | sample Medcelwee11metaG_FD_187172 | JGI IMG/M metagenome (GOLD analysis project Ga0209575, IMG submission 187172) | Freshwater pond sediment microbial communities from the University of Edinburgh, under environmental carbon perturbations - Medium... | ecosystem: Environmental > Aquatic > Freshwater >...
TGGACATATGGATGAATTTCTCCGCGAATGATACCACTAACCTTTCCATCAAGTCAGTCCAGATCCCTCTCTCAGATCATTTCATCTTCCTTGAATCAACCTATAGGCCGGCCGAAGTGAGGAGGAATATCCTTTCCTTCGGTAAAAACATAAAACAAAACACTTCATTCCTCTTCCACGCGAATATCTCACCAATAATGAACGGCACATTGCCCCTCAACATATCGATCACTTACGAAGAGGGTGAGGAGAGGACATTCATACGGCAATATGAGGTCAATGTCACGGCTCTCCCTCTTGAGGTCACCATCGAGAGGGACCTTAAAGGGGCGCTTGAGCCGGGGCGCCAGGAGCATTTCAAGGTGATGGTCAGGAACCCGAATATCTTTTATGATGTGTCGCATTATGAGGTAACCGTCACGAGCGGTCTTCCAGGGCTAGATGCCGGTTTCTACAAGGCAGAGATCGGGGATTCCCTCACCAGGCGTATCGTCTATGACCATTATTATAGCGTCCCTTTGGTCAATCAGACAGCAAGCTATATCTTCGATGTCTCAGTGACTGGTTATGACGGGCTAATCCAGACGTTATCAGGGCATGCGGCTGAGAGCGTGGAAATCTTCCCTTTGGGGGAGCTCACCATCCTGAAAGGACTGAATTTCTCGAATGTGGAAGGGAAGAACAGGACCATGGTGAAGGTATTTGTCAAGAGCAGCTACGCGAGGACGATCAGCGATCTGAAAGTGCAGGAGACACTTCCGGAACCTTTCTATTATAAGGGCGACACAGAGGCGATCATCGATGTGAAGCCAGGCGCGCTTGTCGAGGCGTATTCCTATGAGCTCTCTGTCCCGTACAAGGTGGAGATGGAAGGTTCGGTGGGTCTTGGGACCCTCGCGACCTATGAATACAATGATAAGGCGTATTCCTCGAATGCAAGCGTGGAGGCGGATATCCAGGTGATCCATGATTTCCTCTATCCGGCGGAGAAACCGGCGGAAGCGTTGATACCGCCAGCGGTCGAACAGCCGATCCAGGAAGAAAAAGGGGGCCTGGTGAGGATTTTCATCATATTCGATATCTTCCTTGTCGTCATTGCAGTCAGCTATCTGCTGGGGATCAACCTCTTTGTGAAGGGGAAGGCGTATGGGAAGAGCATGACGCTTGCTTTGCGGGAGCGAAGGGTCAATAAATCGGATGAGGAGATAAGCCATCGGCTTGAGGCACTCTCGAAGGAAGAGCAGCAGATCCAGGACGAAAGCAGGAAAGTGGAATCCCTCATCGTGGATCTTGAGAGGGAGATCGGACGCCAGAACAGGACCATCCCTCAAGAGCTGGGGAAGAACGACAGCAGGACAAAAGATTTGGAGATACAGTTCGCCCGTCTAGAGGAGAAAAAACAGGTGTTCGAGAAGAAGATAGGTTCCCTCAAGATGAAAGAAGATGACATCATCAAGAGGCAGCAGGAAGTGATGGCCAGGAAGGCGGCTATCTCGAAAATGAATGAAGAGCTGCGGCAAAAAAAGATTAAGATCATAGCGGACATCAACGCGTTCAAGGACAAGCTTCTTTCACTCCATGACAATCTTGAGTCGATGAAGCATAAGAAAGACGATGCCTCAGGCCACAGGGAGGGCCTCCATAAGGCGCGTCTTGAAGTCATCCAGAAAAGACTGGCACAGCTTGAGGATGAGGAAAAGACCCTCATCGAGAAGGAGAATAAGATAGAAGCTGAGAAAAAGAGGATGAAAGAGGAAAGCCAGTCCATCGAAAGGCATTTTAATATCCTCCGCAGGGAAAAATGAATACCATGAACAGAGCGCTCATCATCTTATCTATTCTCATCATTTCGCTTCTCGTCTTCCCCGCAGTTTTCGGCCAGTCCTATGATACGGTCCTCATCAATTCAAAGGATTGGAGGGATGTCTATTCAGGGATGATGTATGCTGAACTCATCGGATCACAGGGTGAATTCGTTCTTTCACAGGAGGACGCGGTATTGAAAGTGGAATTATTGCCAGGCACCTATAAGAGGATACTCATCATCGAGCCCGAGGAGGGTAGGCAATATACCGGCCTGCCCGGGCTTGTCGCGAGCAAGGGATTCGATTATGATACCATCAGGACAAGGGAGTCCCTCAACCTCGAGCTTGCAGGGCTATTTGAGGGAAATTCATTTATCGTCGTGGGAGATACGAGTGGATATAACGCGATCTCAGCGATCCCTTATGCTCTCCTCACCCATTCCTATGTGCTGTTCGCCGACCGGGACAACATCGATGATGTTGAGGCTATCATCAGGGAACGTCAGGGAAAGGTCATGCTCTATGGGGTTCTCGAGGAAGAGGTCAAAGAAGCCCTTTCAGGATTCTCACCAGATACTATCGATGAGGGGAGCAGGCTTGACAACAACCTCGCGATCGCCAAGAGGTTCCTGGAACTCCGGAAGACCGAGCAGGTGTGGGTGGTCGGAGGGGACACCATGGTCAAGCCCATGTTCGACCCAAGCTATCCTATCATCTTCATAGGAAGAACAGCTGTCCCCCTGGAGATCGACAGCTTCCTTGAGGAGTCAGAAATCAAGTCTCTTGTCCTCATCGGGAACGAGCTCGCGCCCATGGTGAACCAGTTCAAGCAGCGCTATGAAAACAGCCACGAGAAGATCGTGGTGACCATCCTCATCGGGAGGAGCGCAAGGCAGATCGATTTCGGGGGAGACAATATCGAAGCTCTCGATTCATTCCCTGTCCCTGTGCCCAGGCTTGGGGTCAGGGTCGCAGGGCTTTTCTATAATCTCATCGACAAGAAGCTCGAAGTGACCTATGAGAATACCGAAGATACCCCTGTCTATCTCTCATCGTCATACGAGGTGGCAGGGACAGATGGCACCTTTTCAGGGGGCGATGAGCAGCCGATCTTCCTCCCTCCGGGAAGGAAGAGGACGGTCATGTATGATCTCGACATCTCCGATCGCGCCTCCACCGCGAGGTTCACCATCGTCTATGGTGAGGATAGAGGGACGCTCGATAACCTCATGACCCAGAGTTTCGATGGCATCACGTTCATCGATATCGAGGATTCTTCAGATGTCGAGATACTCTCGGTGAAGTATGACCGGTTCAACCATGCCCTTTTTGTCGATGTGGTAAACCATGGCGATGTCCCGGCTTATGCTGATATCGAGATCGATCTCATGATCGACGGTTCTCCTGAGACTGTTTTCGCTCCGGATATCATCAGGATCGCTGAAGGAGGGACTCAAGAGGTGGTGATACGCCAGAGGCTGACCGGACTCGATCTCGAGGATAATGAGAAAGTTGTCGGGAGGGCATCCTATTCACAACGCAGGGAGTCGCTTTTCAAGACGTTCGAGGCTGAGTTCGAGCTTGGGAGGGTCATCCCTGGATATGTCTATGTAGGCGGCATCTTCCTGGCGATAATCGTGTTCTTCCTCGCATTCTACTTCATCTTTAGGAAGAAGGGAAGGCATGAGAATTATTAGGAGAGATTGAAATTTAGGAGGGATTGAAATTTAGGAGAGATTGAAAAAAAGTCTCTAGAGGTTTTAGGGTTGGGCTCGCCTGTCAGTGAACCCGATTGTGCGTCAACACCGCCATTGTACCAGGAATAACTATTTTCTAATTCTTTGTTTTAGCGTAATGGATCGGGAGTTCAGTCTTCCACGAACTGGGAATGCCTGCCACTCCTTTTTTCCATATATCCCCAGACCATAGAGAAGAGGATGAGGATGGCACCAAGCGCCATCATCAATATCAACGACAGCTCATAGACGAATTCGTTCACAAAGAAGAGGACCAGGGGGATAGTGATCGAAATTATTCCAAATGTCCTTATGAGGGTGATATAGAGGGTCTGTGATTTCCTCGAAATGATATCGTCGGTTTTGCCAGTTGCCATCAGATCTCCTCAGGCCCTTCTTCTTCGATCCCCGGGAGAGAGTTGCCGGATTTCTCAAGCGCGTCTATGATCTGCTTCCTCGTGAAATTCTTGAGCAGGGTCGCTTTTATCTCCTTGTCGTCTTTATTCTGGAAGCGCATGATGCGGAAGAGGTTGGTGATGATGAGCTCTCTTTCCTCGTCTTTCATCTCATGGATCTCTTTCTCTCCCTCTTTCGCTTCCTGTTTCAGCCTCACCACATTGAGCCGGTTCATGAACTTGATGATCTCGTCCTTTTTCTTGTATCCGACGAATCCTGCGACCCCGAGAAGACCTGTGATGAAAGCAAGGATGATGATGAGATAGAGCAGGTCAAGTCTCGGTTCAGCTATGTAGATCACGTTTACATCAGCTTCTGCAGTCCTGCTCCTCCCTAATGCCTGGAAGGTCATGGTCGCGGTACCGGTCACATTGGTCGCTGCCGGGATCCTGTTATGGAATGTGACATTCCGCTCTTCGTTTGGGTTCAGGGTGATCTGCTCATCGAAATCAAAGAAATCGCCGACACCGCCCATGGTGACTGTCACGACGACGTCCTGGTCAAGGTTGTTCCGTAATGAGACGATGATGGGGGTGATGGTATCATTCACCTGGTTCTGCACTTCTTCTGTCTCGATAGGCTCTGAAGAGAATCTCGAGAAAAAGACTGATATCGGGAAGGTGAACAGGCGTTCTCCCTGCTTGCAGTTCAGGGTGCCCCTGTACACCTCTTCTTTGGTCTCAGCCCTTGAGAAGGTCACCGGGGGCTGGGCAGATGGGCCCTGGATCTTGAATGAGCCGGGGGTCTTGAGATCAGCTGATTCCCAGGATATCTCACAGATGAATTCATGGTTCGATTTCACCGCCTGGAGGCTGATGGAGGAGGATGTGCCGAAAACGTAGGCGCTGTCGGCCACAGTGATGTTGAGGGTGGGGAAGTCAGAGACGATGATGGGGACCATCCCTATCTCATGGCCTAGATTGGTGATGGTGAGATATCCATAGGTGTTCTGGGTCTGCTGGCCGATCTTTGTTATCGAAAGCTTGCGGTAGGAGTACGCTGAGATCTCGGATTTTTTCTCTATCTGGAGGATGGTCTTAAGGTTCTCAGAGAACTCATAATCCACTTCGTCGAGGTCGAAGGTGGTTGGGTTGAAGATGTCGATATCCGTCTTCTGCGACCTGATCTGGACGATCGTCGGGCTGGCGGTCAGGAGGGGGCGGGCGTTATTGCGGAGGACAGAGAAGAGCGCTGATTGGGTGACGGTGTCATTCTCATCCGCGTCTTCCTCATTCTCTGTCGCCCAGCCTTCAGCATCCTCTATCTGCTCTGAGGAGCGGTTGTATCCGTATTCGATGAGTGAAAGGGCGGCGTATGCTGTAGGGAGGGCCTTGTCGCTCACATTCCCGTCACCCCAGCTCCCTTCGTTATTCTGATGGTAGGTGAGCCAGTCCACGATCTGGGGCATCCATGTCTCGCTCTTATGGGAATCTCCCATGGCATACAGGAACAGTGATGTATCGATCGGGTCGTCTTCAGAGCCGACATATTTTCCGACCAGGGAAGAATTCATTATCTCGCTTTCTAGATAAAACTTGGACTCGTCGATTTTATCTTCAGGCAGGTCGAGGAGGGTATTGAAGAGGGTTATCCGGAGGTCGCAGGGTTCTCCTTTCCTGTTCGTGCTCCAGCAGGCACCAGGGGTTTCGTAGGAGAGGTTGTCGCCCTGATAGTTGATGAGGACCACCCCTTCCTGGTTCACCACACGGGCCTTGATGTTCTCATCTGAGATGACCATGAGCTCATCTCCCATGACTGCTTCGAATTCATAATCAGTCCATGTGTTGTTTGAGAGAGTGAAGTTTGTTCCGAGAATCTCCCCGCCATAGGAGACAAGGCTGAGGGTGGTGAAGGGCACAAGAGGATAGACTGAGACCACCCAGGTGTCTCCCTGGTCATAAAAGTTCTGGAAAGCCTCCATGTAGTTTTCACCGTCGTTCAGTATCCTATAATAGTCGGTGTAGTTCGAGAGGGTGAGGAGGGCGAGGATATTGGCTGAGCGCTCCATGTCGCAAGGGGATTTTGGCCAGCATTTCTGGTCGTCGTTCCTGTTGAGCTTTAGCCATCTCATCCCGAGCTCGATCTCGTAGTCGAATATCTCACGGTAGTAGGAGAGCGTCCAGATCCCGTAGACCGTGGCAAGGGAGTTTCTCCAGCCTCCGTCGTTGTACTGGTTCCCGAGCACGTGGTCGAGGACTTTGGTGAGCTTGTTCACCCTCACCCTTTTTGTCAGGCGATAATTCTCTTCGTCTTTTGTGTATTCTGTCTGGATGATGAGGTCCTTGCAGGGGATCCCCTTCAGGTTGTACGAGGAGAGATAGCAGTTCTGGTCATCGGTCCACCTATAGCTGTCCAGGTCGATGAAATTGTTGTTGTCAAGGCAGAGAAGAGATGATTTTAGGGGCAGGTCGATTTCGGTGCAGCTGATGAATGTGATGTCTTCGACACTCAGAAATTCCGGGAATGTGTAGCCTCCAATGATGTAGCCGCCTTCTGGCCTGATAAGGTGGATCCCCTCTTCATATGACTGGCCTGACGCTACGGGAAGGAAGAGCGCGAATGCCATCAGGCACGCCAGAAAAGTAAGCTCCCTCTTCATCCCATCCCTCTTTTTTATCATATTCACGGCTCGAATATTTATAAACCTTCTGTAATCCCGGGCCCATCGGAAAATGTCCCTTTTTTGCCATCCGGCATGTTGAAAAGCGATGATTTTCTCGGTCTCCCCTCCTGGTCAGCGTAAAAATTTTTCTGTATCCCTGTCAGGGGGCAGTACTCAATGAATCCTTTCAGCCTCATTAATCATTTGATGCTTCGGATCGCCAGTTTCTCTTTTTGTGGATGGAATGATGTCCTTTGCGCCACTTATACTATTTCGCAGTGTGCTCGAGTTCGTTCACAATCTGATACATCTGATCGACCTTCCCGTAATGCCTCGCTTTGAGGGCTTCGTCTGCATTATTGTATGTCGTTATCATGGAATCATAGAGCCTGATGAATTCATCGTATACTTTCTGGTCGTATGAATCACCAAGCTGCCTGAGCATGCTTTCCATCTTCGTGATCATGCTTTGGAGGTTATTGCCTTCGAGTTCACGGTGGATATGCTGCATGATGGGGTTGAGGTCTTCCTGGTATACCCTGGAGAGTGACTGGTGGTCCTTCACCACTCTTGGGAGCAAAGCGAACGCCTGGCCGGCCCTTCCGTTCTCGATGTGGTCCATCACTTTGTCGATCCCTCGGGCGACCCTGTCAGCTTTCTTCTTCATCACGCGTGAGGGGGAGTAGTACATCATCAATCCGGAAACGCCTGCAGTGAGGGCGAGGGTGATGATGATGTAATAGATGATGTTGGATGACCCTATACCCTGTTCGAATACTGAGAAACCTGTCGCTTCAGTGCCTGTCGCGTTTGACGAGACGAGAATGAGGGTCTTCACCTCCTGGGCTGAACCGAGAGGGATGTTTTCAGAGAACACATATGAGACCGTTCCGGATCCATCCATATGGATCTCGTAGAACCTATCATTCACTTTTTTCGCCGGGGTGATGAACCTCACGGCTTCCCGCGCCAAGGCATCATCGATGGAAACGATGAGATCAAACCCCTCCCCTGGATTGAAGGAAGTTATGGATTCATCGACTGAGATATAGGTCTCATCCTGTCCGTCAATTCGGACGACCCTGATCTCTTTCATTTCCATCCTTGCCATGAAATCTTCCTGGGCGTCCTTCGCTTTCTTCACAGCGCTTTTCGTCGCTTCCTTTCCAGAAGCGAGGAGGTATTCTCCGAATACATCCTCAAAACCTGTCACGGGGAGGTATAACGCTTTGTTGTCTGCCTCGGTTACCGTGATATCCAGGGGGATGCCTCCTTCAAGCAGGGGGATCTTTCCAGAAAGCGCCTTCCTCGCGGCATCGATCTCGCTTTCAGCGGCACCCTCAAGGAGAGCCTTATTGTAGGCGTCATTCAGACGGACGATCTCATCCTCGGCCTGTTTGATCTCTCCGGAGAGGGGTTCTATTATCTTCCTTTGATCAGCCTCGAGGGTGCTGACCTTTTTTTTCGCAAGGTCTATCCTTTCGAGGATGGGGGCCGCGATGCTGTCATCCCTTACCGGGATGAAGACAGAGAAGGAGATATCCCTTGATTGGGATTCTTTTTCTTTCGCGAAGCAGCGTATCTTCGCTGTGTATGTCGCCGCTGAGGGCGCCTGGATGATGAAGGTGTTCTCTCCTTTGACCGGAGCACCCTCACCTTTGACTTCCCATCCCGCGCCTTGGGAGAGAAGCATCTGGCATTTCTCAGGGGAACCGTCCACCAGGTAGTCGACTGTCACCATGGGGCCTTTCACTTTCGATCCTCCTTGGGGGCTTGTGATGGTGATGTTAGGAGCGAAGAGCTCAGAGAGCAGGGTCTTGTTCGGCTGAGGCTGGAACTTCAGGACCTGGGTGACGTTTTCGTAATCGAGCTCGATGAGCCTGGTGAGTGGCTGGTATCCCTCTTTATAGAAATCCACGAGATAGGAGCCTGGTTTGAGGAGGAATTTTTTCTTTCCGTCTTTGTCTGTCGCTGAGGTGCCGTTATGGGGGAAGGTGTTGTTCTTGCCGAGCATACGATACGTAATCCCTACTGAAGGGAGTGGCTCTTTGTCGGGGCCGACTGTCGTCAGGCTCCAGGAATAGAGTGCATTTTCATCTTTTTTCAGGGAAGCATTGGTGCTGTTCACCGCAGTAGCCTTCTGTTGGGTGATGCCTGGGGCAAGAACACCGATGCTGAATGTGTTCGCGTATTCGGTCGTATAATCGTAGTATGTCAGGTTCGCGGTGAGGCGGTATGTCCCTGGTTTGAGGAAGGTGCGGAATTCTGAGGTGGAGAGGGATTTTGGATTGTAGGAGAAATGGTCCTCAGAGCTTTCTGCATGGATTCCGAGAGATGAACCGAGAGGGGCTTCGATACGAAAGATGATAATCCCTGACGTGTCATATTCAGTGAGGTCATGGGTGACGCTGAATCCGGGGATTGCGTGGACAATTACTTTTGTCTTCGCAGATGAACCGATAATCTCCGGGCCATCCGCTACATGGACTGACAGATTGTAGGCTCCCGGGCTGAGACCATGGATATTGACATAGGAATCAGAGGTATTCAATACTTTTATGACCACTCCTGCGTTTTCCAGCCAGACAATAAAATGGGTGTGGTTCGCTGAAGTGTCGGTCCATCCCACGACAAGGTCGTTTTGGACAGTCTCGAGTCCGTCAAGTGGGGTGATGATATCGATTTCTGGCTCGGACAATGCTGACGCTGAAAGGAGGAGGAAGAACACTATTCTGCTGACAATATACCTCGTACTTTACCACCCTTTTATTATGGACTGGTATCATTCCAATAACTGGAGTTTTTAAGTTTTTTGAATGGCACCACGGGGAGGGTCTTCTTGATGGATGAATCTGCTACCTAAATGCCTGTGGCCGGGGGGAGGAAGGTCCTGGAAAGGGGGCCATCACCTTGAGGTAAATATTATATCAAAATTAGTAGCTTCTTCCCCTGCGCCTTGCCCTCCCCTGGTGCGGACGGCCGTCTCCCTTTGGCGACGTCCTACGCGGGACTCCGTAGGAGCCACAAATTGAGCAAAGCTCAATTGTGCAGGAAAACCAAGGTTTTCCTTGCGGTATATATTTTATAAATATGCTACTCCCCTAGCGCCTTGCCCTCCCCCTGGTGCGGACGGCCGTTCGCTACGCTCACGTCCTACGCCGGAGCCCGGATGGCACAACCCCACCGGCGATCCGCACCACGGGCAAGGCTTTGGGAAAGGGACTGCCTTATTCATGGAAAAATCAATAATGGTAACCGTAGATGACTTTCTTGCCTCTCTTTCTTATAGGATGTCGAAGTCGTGCAAGGACAGAAATGATTATATAGATTGGGATGAAAAGCTCCTTTATGATCAATGACATCAAGGATATCAGGACGATCAGGATGAGGCTCGGGATGACCCAGAAAGAGCTTGCCATAAGAGCAGGGGTCTCACAATCCCTCATCGCGAAAGTCGAGGCAGGGACCATTGATCCGGCGTATTCGAATGCCCGTAAGATATTCCAGGCGCTATCAGCACATTCAGATAAGGAGGAGGTGAAAGTCGCAGCGATCATGCAGAGGCATATCATCAAACTTTCACCTGATCAGGAACTCACCACTGCGATCTCCCATATGAAGAAGTTCGGGATAAGCCAGATACCGGTCATCGAGGGTCAGGCGCTCGTCGGATTCGTCTCAGATTCAATCCTTCTTGAGCATGTGACAAAGGATAAGCACATGAAAGTTGGAGACATCATGCAGGATCCACCTCCGGTAGTCTCCAAGAACGCTTCATTGAAGGTGGTGACCGGACTCTTGCGGTTCTATCCTTTTGTGATGGTCGCTGAGAAAGGGACACTCAATGGTATCGTCACCAAAGCGGATATCCTCAATTCACTGTGATCAACTTTTTTACTATAGCCAGTTTTTTCTTAAGTTTTATCGCTATGTTCTGAGGAGTCGATTTTTCTATAGAAACACATCTCAGGAAGCAGAAGGATTCTCTTTGACCACTATCGGATTCTCGTTCACGACTATGGAACAGGATGTCGGGATCTTATAGATGACCCTTTTCGCGGCTTTCTTTGCGAGTTCGACGCCTGCCTTGTCGACTCCGATGGTGACGATGGTCTGGCCTTTCTTCACCTGGGCGGCGATACCGATCGGTTTTCCGAAGCTCATCTTCATACCTGTGCTCATTCGGTCGGCTCCAGCGCCTGCAGCGAGCGGGTTCTCCCGGAGGATGTGGTGCGGAAAGATATTGATCCTGAAAAAATAGCCATTCTTTCCGAGATCCTTCTCAAGGACCCTGTTTGCGCTCTGCCTTGCGGATTCGATTGCGTTGTGCCTGATCTGGAGCGCGGTCTTGGATATGACGGTGATCTGGAAAGGGAACTCCCTTCTTGGATTGCCCATGACATATTTGATGACTTTGCTGGCTGGCCTGGTCCTCACATAGGATTTAGCCCTGAATTTACTGACCCTTGTGTAGGGTCTTTCGATCCTTCTGTAAGCGCAAAATTTTCGCAGCTTTGCCATGCTTTCAGAGAATTTTACTCCCTTTTTAAATGTTCTGTTTTACTCGGGGTTCGCCTCGGAGGAATGCGACAAAGTAGGGTGCTGGATACTGGATGTGCTTACATGAGTTACGAAAGGGAAGGGCATAGGTAGGGAAACTTCATTAGGGGGCCGATTGAATGGTCGATTGTTGGGTTTACAACTGCTCTTATTCGTGATTCTTGTTGGGTTTCATACCCCGCCCTTTAGGACGTAATCCAACAAGACCAAAAATTCCGTCAATCAGTGCGAGGATTGTCAATACCTCGGCCTTTAGGCAGAGGATACACAGAAGACCTCGTGTCTTCTGGTACGGGTGAACTCTGTTCACCTTGTAGCTCCGAGCGGCGGAATTTTTGATTATCAGAATCGGAGGCTGCTTTCTTATGTTTTTCAAGAGAAGAATACAAGAAAAAAAATCAATGCTGGTCATATATCCTGATGAGCACGACAGTCTGCGCAAGGATGATCAGGACCACTATGAGCAGGAGCTCGATTATAGCGAGCTGAGGCTCGCTTGTCATGTCGCTCTTGAAGGCGGTCACGAAAATCCATGCGACAGCGATCCCAAATGCTATCATCAGGAATCCAATAATATATTCCAGGACATGTGAATGTGGTTTTTTTTGGGCCATCGGTACACCTCTTTTACGGATATAGATACACTCTCTCAGTCGAGACCACTTCAGGGGTGATGAACTCTGTGAGCGTCGGGGTCCCGATCTTAGGGATGAAGTTGATCCTTATCTTCTCATCCTCTGTGATGGATTTCGGGGACTCGAAGCAGATCTTGATGACATCTCCTCTCTGGAGGTTGCCTGCTACCGGGTTCGCCCCGCGCTGGAGGTATTCGACTGCGAAATAACCCTGGCCCCTGTTTTTAGGGGTGATATTGATTGTTGAATTCCCACCATAGACTTCGTTGTTTGAGCAGATCACATCTAAAACGATTGTCGCGATCTCATCGGTATCGATGGTGAGGGTGGCCTGGATAGTCTGGTTGGTGGTCTCGTTGCATATCGCATTATAGGACGCGTAATCTGCAGATGAACTGAAGTTGAGATAGATAGCACCGCTTCCGTTGACTGCGATATAGTCATTGATGCCGTCATCATCATAATCCTCCTCAAGTGCCAGGGGTGTTGTCTGTGAGAAGGTTGTGGTGACGGATTCGATATTCCAGGTATTGTATCCTGAGTTGCTTCTCACGCAGGTGCCGTTCACTCCTCTATACTTGAGGGTGGCTGTGAGATCGAAGGAGTTCATGGTGAAGAGGGTCTGGGCGATCTTGATGGCGTCGCTTCCAGGGGCGAGCTTGATTATCTGGTAGAAATCATCGATGGAGCCGTCTGAACCATCAGTGGCGCTCACTTCGACCACACGGACGTTTGTCGCTATCTGGCCTTTAGCCTGGTCGCCGGTCGTCAAGGCTTTTTCCTGGAGGCTTCCGCTGGTCTGGATGAGCACTCCCGCAGCGATTGCCGCAACCAAGAGCAGGGCGATAAAAATGATCAGTGTTCCGATACCCATCTCTGCGCGTCTTGACAAACCGATTCCCCTTCCCATGATTATTTCCCTCCTTAAATAATAGTGATGATGCAAAAATCCGGAATTATACTTTATATAACTTTCGATTTTTTCCGACGCCATGGTTACGACACCTTTTTCGTTTTCTCTTTTTTTCCTGGCATCATATGATATTTTTGCGCGATTATTTTAGGATATGTCGTGAATCGTATCAGAATGATATATAATATACAATGGGCTATTTCCAACTTCTCTTTTGGTATTATTTCCGTATACCTGTTTTTACATAGGTCTCTTGGTCACGGATTCTGTTTGCGGGGTTCATTTTTTTAATTGGATTTTTTTCAGGTATCAGCTAGAGTCTTTTTTTTCCCAATGTGTCTTTTCTTATCGGTCGCATGGTGGAACTGCCAGCGCCATCCCATTAGTATCGGTTCCGGATTCTTGTTGAACATACTCTTTCTTTTTTTCTTCCTGTCAAATTTCAAGCGATAATACGGGGTGCCCCAGTATCTCATGGGAGTGATAGTGAATTATTTTCATTTTCATTGCTTGTCATTGCTTCTTGTCATTGCTTAATGTATATAGATGACACTTGGGAATAATCAAAAGGTTTAAATAATCGGTTCATGGGAATCAGAAGACATGGCGTCGACATTCAGAGAGGTGCTGGTATTCTTCGATGATCTGGGGGTCTATGATGTCATATTGCCTTTCCTCCTCATCTTCACCATCGTTTTCGCGATCCTGGAGAAGACAAAAGTCCTAGGCCAAGAGGATTTCGAGGGGAAAAAATACACGAGAAAAAACCTGAACGCCATGGTCGCTTTCGTCATCGCATTCATGGTCATCGCATCGTCCCAGCTGGTCGAGATCATCACCCAGGTGTCAGCGCAGATGGTCATCCTCCTGTTGCTTTCTGTCTTCTTCCTGCTGCTTGTCGGTTCGTTCTACAAAGAAGGGGACGGCGTCTTCCTCGAGAAGAACTGGAAGACCCTCTTCATGTTCATCATGTTCATCGGGATTGTCGCCATATTCCTTTATGCTATCAAGACAGAGGACGGCACGCCCTGGCTCGAGTGGTTCTTCAGCTATGTCGTCAATAACTTTTCCAGCTCAGCGGTCGCTTCCATCATCCTCATCGCCCTTTTGGTAGGAGCCATGATCTTCATCGTGAGAGATCCAAAAAAAGGGAGCGGAAGTTCCAGCTGACGCAAAGTTAATAAATGTGAATATAAAATAAAGAGCAACAATCCAATAAAGAGGTCGTAACAATGAATTTCGAAGATGCAATACGCCTATTCGACAATATGGGGATAGTCGATGTCCTCGTGCCCTTCATCATCGTCTTCACCATCGTCTTCGCTATCTTCCAGAAGACGCATATCTTGGGGCAGGACAAAAAGAATTATAATATCACCATCGCTTTCGCCATGGGTTTCATCGTTGTGGTCGGACACGTCCTCAGTTGGTGGCCGGTGCAGTCAGACCCTGTCGAGATCATGAACAGTGCCCTCCCTGGTGTCTCTCTCCTCTTGGTCGGAATCGTCATGTTCCTGCTGGTGATAGGGATCCTTGGAGGAAGGGCTACATGGATGGGCGGAAGCCTCTCGGGATGGATAGCAATCGTCTCAGCGATATTTGTCATCGCCATATTCGGAAGGGCCGCTGGCTGGTGGCAGGGGAGCCTACCTAACTGGTTAGATTGGCTCAACGATTCTGAGACGCAGGCGCTTCTCATCATCATCCTGATCTTCGGTATCGTCATCTGGTTCATCACCAAGGAAGACAGTCCGAAGAAGAAGGGCTTTGAGCTCATCCACAATATCGGGGATTTCTTCAAAGGGGGAAAGTAAAGGATGGCGACCCCTTTCGAGGGCTTGTCCCTCCTCGAGAATTTTTCTTTTGTCTTCCCTTTCCTTCTCGTCTTCGTCCTTTCGTTCGGTCTTTTTTCTGCTATCAAGCTTTTTGGCAACAACAAGGGGGTGAATGCTGCGCTCTCCATCATCCTTGCCATACTCGTCCTGTTCTCGCCTGTGGTCAGGGATACCATCAATGTCTCTGCGCCATGGTTCGTATTGCTGTTCTTCTTTTTCATATTCGCGCTCATCGGGGTCAAGCTCTTCGGTTTCGGGGATGCTGATATCATGGGGGCGCTCACCGGGCAATTCCGTTATGTGCTCTGGTGGGTGGTCGCTCTCGCACTCATCATATCGATCGGTTCGCTCACCTATGTGGTCTCTCAGAAAGGTGGTGTGGGGGCAGCTGGTGGCACTGAAACCACGATCGCCGCTGATGGCAGCGTGGTCTCGGTCGACCAGGCGGAATCATTCTGGGCGACGCTCTTCCATCCGAAGATACTCGGATTCATCCTTATCATGCTCATCGCGATGGCCGCTGTCTTCCAGCTGACGAAGTCGTGATGTTTCACGAAGATGAAGGAATGATAAGCTAAAGTGGCTTGCTTGTTTCTCAGAATGATATTGTGGTGAAAGAGAAACCTATCCTCATAATTTTTTCATAACCTAATTCAGAATCTCTTGGGGGGCATCTCAGGATACCGGCCTGTTGGGAGGCTTTCTCGGGGCAGCTCTCGTCCCGAGGTTCCTCGTGATCCTGGAGAGCTCAGAAACGTTCTCGGTGAAGGTGGGAAGGATCTTCTGGAACACTTTTTCCATGGCCTTTATCTCGGTCCCCACATTCATGATGTTCTTGTCGTATTCCCCCACTTTGCCTACGATTGCAGCATGGAGATTCTCAAAGTTGTCTTTCAGGTCAGCGAACTGCTGCTCAATTTTCGCCATGCGGTTCTCTGTCGCGTCCTTCCATTCCATTATCCTGTTGATGCTCTTGATCATCTCTTCCCATTTCTCATCGATGATGGCCTCTGCGATCTCTTCCACTTTCTGGACGTCCGGCGAACTGATTGATGATGAGAATGGGGGCGGCATGCCGTCAGGCGGAGGGAGGGACGGAGCAAATGAAGGCTGGGGCTCATAGGAAGGCATGCCTTGAGGCGGACCTCCCATGTCCATGGGAGCTCCTGACTGGAGGTCAGCCTGGTTCATGGCATCGAAGATCTGGCCGGAATCATAGCCGTCCCGCTGGAGGCTCTGGACTATCTGGTTGTTCGAAAGGCCCTGTCTTCTCATGGCTACTATCCTGTCCACTGGAAGGCCGGAAGGAGGGGGTCCACGCTGCTGTTCCTGGTCAGGGAAGGGATATTGACCTGCCACGCTACCCTGAGGGAAAGGCTGCTCTTTAGGATTCGAAAACCTTGGGGGAGGAGGCCCTCCATATTGGTTGCTCTTCTCAAATGGCATGGTGCACCGCTTTTTGTTCTGTTCTCCTGGCCGAGATTGGTATTTAAAGATTTCTATTGGTCCTGGGATTGCGGCAGGAACCCGTTTCAATCATCGTCTTCCTTCGTGTCATAACCGAGATCGAAGAGGACGTCTTTCACTATGGTCTCGACTTCTTTCCTGGTGACGAACTTAATGGGCTCCCAGAGGTTGACATATTTTTTAAGCAGTTCCACCTCTTCTTTTTTCGCGCTGATCTTGAGCTCTTTAATTATGAGGAGAAGCTTTGAATCAAGGCTGTCTATCATCCTGCGCAATTCAAGCATCTCCTGGTTGACCAGTTTCAGCTCGTTGTTCTGGCGCTTGTTGTATGATATGAGATTCTGTTCAGAGACGGTTGTCTTCTTGTGGAGATTGGAATACCTGTCTTCGAGGAGACGGAGCTTCCTGCTGACGCTGTTCAGCTCGGCGTTCAGGTCCTGCTTTTCAGGGAGTTCCTGGGTTTTTCCGCCACCGAACATGCCGCCTCCCTGGGATGGGGGGTTTTTGGGTTTCTGGGCGAACAGGCTCATGTCCGCTATACCGTCATCCTCATTTATTAATCTTTGGTCGAT
>Ga0209575_10000744_pt1 | contig 16581 bp, 15 predicted proteins | sample Medcelwee11metaG_FD_187172 | JGI IMG/M metagenome (GOLD analysis project Ga0209575, IMG submission 187172) | Freshwater pond sediment microbial communities from the University of Edinburgh, under environmental carbon perturbations - Medium... | ecosystem: Environmental > Aquatic > Freshwater >...
CTGCCCAACCGCTTCCGCGCCGACTTCCGCGAGTGCTTTCTGATCGCCGCCGGCTGGGGCGAGCGCAGCTCGGAGCGGGCCTACATGCGCGCGGAGCGGTTGTCGTGCGTGCGCACCGACGGGGCCGTCCTCGAGACCACCCTGGACGCCTACGTGACCGGCGAGGACGGCAAGGCCGGCATCCGCGGTCGGCTGGTCAGCAAGCAAGGCCAGTTACTCTCCCGCGCGCTTTTGGCCGGGTTCGCCGAAGGGATTTCTTCCGCCTTCGATGTCCGCCAGGTGCCCTCGATCAGCGTCACCCGCGGCGGCAACGGCGACTCGGGCAAGGTCTCCAGCCCCGTCTACGAGCAGGCGCTCGATCCCAATGCGCTGCAGGGGGCCGCGGTGCGCGGCGTGGGTGGCGCCCTGGAGCGGCTGGCCGATTACTACATGGACATGGCCGAGGAAATGTTCCCGGTGATCGAGATCGATGCCCTGCGCGAAGTGAACTTCATCGTCAAGAAAGGCCTGTCGGCCCAGTTCGACGAAAGCTCCCTGAAACTCAGTTCTGCCAAGTGAGGAAGACTCAAATGACCCGGAAAATTTTCGTCCTGCTGGCGCTCGTTGGCGCAGTCACCGGCTGTTCCAGCCTCAAGATCGGCGAGGAGGAATACAGCTGCAAGGGCATGCCGGAAGGTGCCACCTGCATGTCCGCCCGGGAGGTGTATGCGGCCACCGACGGCGGCGCCTACAAGACGGTGCTGCGCCAGGAGCAGGACAAGGGCAGCGCCAGGAAGAGCAAGGATAAGAAGAAGGGGAAGGAGGGCGAGCCGGAAACCCGCGTGCTGTTCGCCGAGGGCGCCGACAACACGCCGCTGCCGATGCGCGTGCGCAGCCCGTTGCCGATCCGCAGCCAGGCGGTGGTCATGCGTATCGCTGTCGACCCATGGGAGGACGACAACGGGGATCTGTACGTGCCGGGGTTCGTCTACACCGAGATCGAGGCGCGGCGCTGGGAGATCGGGACCCGCAATCCCCAGGTGATTCCGTCACTGCGGCCTCTGTCAGTCCAGAAGTGAACCGGAGAGCCATAGAGTCCGAGTACAGCACTTCGCTGCCTCGGTCGGTCGAATTCGACGTAGGCATGCGATAACGCCCATGGTCATTTTGCCTGCCGGGCTGGCGAGATCCATGTCCCCAAGGTCAGATAGTGGACTCGGATGCCCAGCAGCCGACAAACGCCCGATCGCGGCTCGGGCATCCATGGCGTTGCGCTTGAAGCCAGCTATCGCATTCACATCGATCTGCCTGAGTCACCCTGCCACAGTGACGGCATGCCACGGTGACGCAGCACGCCGTCTGGGTACACTGCAAATGGTCATCACTGTGAGCTTTCTGCTTCCATAGCACGCTTTGCCGGCATGTTGTCCTCCAGCAGCATCGCCGGCTTCTTCTTTTTTCATCTGCTACTGCCCACGGTAGCGCTTCCCCCTCCCACATCCATGCCACGCTTCTCTCCCCCTGTAAGCCATCGCCTACAGCAGATCGAGCGTTCTCCCAATTTGCTCGGAACGGCTGCCAGAGTAGATTGAATCCCACCAAGACGTCGAAGGAACGACGCAGGCTGACCACGGATGGCGGCCAATGGGACAGTCGCGGGATGCGGCTACTTCATCAGGATGATGAATCAGGGACGATCAGGGACGACATGAAACGGCGAGGCTAACCCCTCGCCGTTTTTGTTTTGCGCCGGAAAATCGGCGTCACGGCCACGGTCCTCGTCACGACGTAGCCAAAAACCGCAAACCAGAGCGTCTACAGTGCGGTTCTGTTTACTGGCCGCCTTCCAACGCATTCAGCCGAGCCTGCACCAATTCAGACTTTCCTTGACTATTGCTGGGACCTGTACGGAGGCCTGGGGCATCCACGCTTATGACATAATAAGATCAAAGACATTTCATAGTATCGGTAGAGGTAATTATCTGTGATGAGTTTTTAGCGAAAATGTAAATAACTGTTGGTGCAGATGCGCTGTTGAGAATGGTAGCGCTGGCCAAACAATTGTAGATGCTGTTGGAGTTTCCTTGTCCTTGAGTGACCAGCGTGCAGGAGCAGCTTTTAGCCGCCGAGGAGTCTATGTTGTTGATAGCACAGCTGTTGAATGCGTAGTTCTTATCGATCGTAACTGCGGTAGTCTTGCTACACGAGAGAGTAGTAGAAGAAACAATCACCGTTGGTGAAGTTTGAGTCGGGGAAGGGGTCGATACGACAGGTGTGGACGAGGTGTCAGGGACGCTGGTGGTGGTTGGCGTTGACTCGGTGGTTGTGACGGGACTGGCTGTTACTGTAGAAGCGGCCAGCAGGGTGCCATCCGAGGCAGGCGAAAGACGGGCAATTTTGGTGGTGAGGTTGACGCTGTTCGTAGTGTTGCCTTGATCCGTCCAAGATACAGCAACCGACAGGTTCTTCCAGCGCATCGCGTTGCTACCACAGTTGGCAGCAGGGCAGGCATTCGCCGAGGTAGTCTGGTCAATGCAGCACTCTTCGACCGTCCAAGCTCGACTGTAGCTGGCGTTGATGCCGTTAACTGTTTCAGCTGCCGTGCTGCTGACGATGTCGTAGTAGGCTACGCTGCCGCTAGTCGTTGGCAGCGTGGTAAAGCTGCGAAAGTGCTCGATGAGATCCTGGGCGACAACCACAGCCTCGCCACGCTGTTGGCTCACGGCGCTGTCGGTCATAAGCAGAGCCTGCATCTTGGCGGCGCCAAGCAGGCCAATACCGATGATCAGGAAGGCAATCATGGCTTCGATCAGACTGAAGCCTGACATGCGTTTGATTTCATGCATTACGAATACTCCTTCCCCTTAATAGTCTCGCCAGCTGCCGGGAACCCTAGCCACGACGCCCTCGCCAGGTGCAGCGGGGCTCAAGGCGGAGTCCAACGCTCCGTTGTAGTGGAATTCGGTGTTCGCCGTGAATTTCTCAATATCTCCCTCCACGCCGAAGACACCATGGATGGTGGCGTTGCCCCAGCCGTTCATAGTGTCGCCCTCATCGAAATACAGCAGGCCGTAGATGTCGGTGCCGCCATTGACTTTGGGACAGTTGCCGCCGCATTCGACGACGACTATTACTGGTTCCCCAGCGGAGCCATGGTCGTCGTTTACGAAGGTTCCTGCCGTGTAGTAGTACACCGTGCGTTTGGGGGTTGAAGTACGGGTCAACCCAGCATCGGCTTGGAGTTGTGACAGGGCTTTCATCTGCTGCTTGCTCATGTTCTGGAACAGGACACTCCAGACTGAGTCACCGGAAACTCCAGTTTGACCGCTGCCGCCATGCAGGTTGAAATGGCCGGTTAACAGGCAGCTGGAAGCAGTGTCCGTACTCAGGGTGGCGATGGAGATCCCTGGGGTGCCACTGGATGCCGTACAGGGACTGCCGCTGGTGGCGTTCTCCGGGCAGATGTCCGGGGTACCTGTCACTGCACTGATGCAACCCTGCATCAGGATGGGGGCGTTCGAGGGTGCAGCGCCATTGCCGGTGAACGGAGAAAGATAAACCACCTGCCGGACTGTCGCGGTGATGCTGGCATCGCTGTTCGCAGCGCTGCGGGCGATGATTTCGACGAAATTGAGGCTGCTGAGCGGGACGCTCTCGCGGCGGAACACCACCGTGGTGGTGAAGCCATTGCTGGTGGTGACAGTTCGGTTGGTAGAAAGGCGCTGGTCGGTGCTGGAGCTGGAGGTAAGCTCGCTGGGCGAGGCGGTGGTGTCCGCGATCCAGCAGGCGCCCACCCAAGGATTGACCGTGCTGCAGCTGGTGGGCTGAGTAGTCGGTAGCGGCATGCTATTGAGCCAAGCCAGGCTTTCTTCCAGTCCGGCCTGGGCCGCCTCGTGAGCTAGAACTGCCCAGTACTGATTACCGGATGACTTCTGTGCAAACACCAAGCTTTTCGAACTGTTGATCACCAGCAAGCTAATGATGACAACCAAGAAAACCGCAAAGGTGAGTACAACGACACCGCGTTGGCTAGACCGATCAGAAAGGGGCGTTTTCATTGGGTACACCTCAAGTTGGGCAGTTGTCGAAAGGGGCGTCGGTGGAAAAGTTCGACTCACTGCAGCTGCTGGTGACGCTGTCGTTCTTGAGGCGGATGGTCTGGCACATCCGGCGGGTCACGTTGCCATTCTGGGCCTCCAGATAGACCAGTACCTGACGCACCGCGAGCTGTCCGCTGCCCGCACTCAGGCAGCGGGTTTCGCTGGTGAGGCTGAGATTGCTGATGTTCATACTGTTCGGTGTGCTCAGTGACTGCCAAGTCGGGGTACAGTTGGTCTTCATTTCAATCCGTCCGACGCCAGATGCCTCAACGCGACGAAAGCCATGGCACTCGGTACTGTCTTGGCTGCCATTGGCATTGAGGTCGTAGGTGAAGTCGATCTGATTGGCTGCGACAGTCCAGTCTTCGCTACCACCGGCAAAGTTGTTCGTGCAGGTGGCACCGCCCATGCAGTTGGCGACTGCCGTGCTGCGCCCGGCACGACGAATGTCGCGTACCATCACATCCATGATCGCCTTGAGTTCCTGGTTGCTTCGGCTGGTCTGCAGCGTGATGGAGTTGGCTCGCGCCGCATCGAGGTAGATGAGTGAGGCACCGCCCAGCACGATCAGACCAACCACCATCCCGACCAGCAGACCAACCAAGGTTTCTCCCCGTTGTCGGGGTTTTGCATCGTTCAGCAGCTGCATGTTGGGTACCCTCCTACGTTGGCGCTGCCGGCCGGCGAGCACAGGCCGACTTGCCCGATCAGGCTCATTTGCACACAGGCCTGTTTTCCGTTCGAGGATTGCAGGCGGGCCAGTCCCGCCGTTGAGAGGGTTCCCAGCACCGGGCTGAAGGTCGTCGAGCTGCCGCTGAAGGTGGCGCTATTGAGGCTGATGCCTGTGAACTCGCTTTGGGCCACCGTCTTGATGTTGCAGGAGTTGGCCGTCTTGCAGTCACAGGAGCTTCCGGCATTGATGCCGTAGCACCAGTTGCTGCCGGTCGAGAAACTGATAGAGACGCTGGTATTGCGCTTGATCGCCTCCGTGCGGGCAAACTGCATGTCGGCATAGAGACGATCAGTGGCCCCTTTGAGCCGTGTCTTGTCGACGAAGTCCTGCAGTGCCGGGGCGGCAATCGCGGCCAGGATGGCCATAATCGAGATGGTCACCATGAGTTCGATCAGGGTGAAACCGGAGTTCGGGTTTTTACGCATTACTTCTTCCAGCAGGCGGCAGGGGTCATTGAGGTCTGATTGCCGGACTGGCTCAGGGTTAGGGTGCTGCAACTGGTATCGCTAGCTTGCGGAGAGCTGCTTTTGGCAGTAGCCGTCGCGATAAAGCTGGAAGCACCGGTGCTGCCGCTGGTAATGGCAATGGTGTAGTGGTTTTCACTGGAGCTCGAACTGACGCCGAGATCGGTGAGGCTGGCCGAATAGGTCAGGTTATTGGCACGCCATCGTTCCTGGGCCATCTGCAGGTTCAGCAGGGCCGTCTGACCATCGATTCGCCGGCTCTGTCGGACGTAGTCCTGATATGCGGGCATGGCAATTGCCGCCAGAATCGCAATTACTGTCAGGACCGTCAGCATTTCAATTAACGTGAAGGCCCGAGAGTACTGTTGCATGAGGACATACCTTGGATGGAAATTGTGGCGGTTTGCGGTTACAGCTTTGAGCTGGCCAAGGAACTGCCGATTACCCATTCGGGGCTGGCATCATGCGGCGAGATACGGACCCAGACCAGATTGGGTCTAGTAGACATGGAGGCTGTCGCCATTCTTAAGCTGCTTGAGCACCGTGCTGGCGCTTGAGCCTTCGCTACGGACATTCAGGGTGGGGACTCGCTTGCCCCAGCAGCCGTTGCTAGGTGCTTTGACTCGTTGACGCCTGGGCTGGTCATAGGAGTACGAGTTATAGCTTCTCTTGCCGCCACCCGGCTGGCCCCTGGCATCTGCATCAATTGCCAACAACGCGGTTGGTGCAATGCACAAGAGGATGAATGGAGTTCGCATGCTGGAGTCCTTTCCTAGAAAACTGGGCAAAAATTATAGCAAATGGCCACCACCAATGACAGTGAATGGGCACTGAGTCAATAATCGGGCAAGCAGTTTGCGTGGTGGGTGACGCCGTTCTCGGGGAGCCCGCAGAATTCGGAAAAAATCGTACGCCAAGCGCCAAGTGATTGGCTGGAAGCCGCAGCCGGCCTTGGGTGTCCGGCCGGGCTATGGGCCAAGCAGACAATGGATGGCAGCTATCGGCCGAGGCTGTGTAAAAACGTTCGCTCAATTTTGAGGCTCACGTTGCTACGTGAAATCTGCGGAAATTTTTCCAGTCGGCTCTTGGCAGGAATTCGCTAGGGAACGCGAGATTTGCTTGTTTTCTGAGCAGCACTCATTCTCGAAAACGTTTTTACACAGCCTGGGCCAGAAGCAGAGGCTCAAAGAAGCCTACGAATCCAGGGGCGATTCACAGTGCTATAAGATCAATCCGAAAAACTTGTATCCAAGGCCTCGGCACAACAGATCGTGGTAAAGAACCTGGAGCTGTTGAAGCCTTGGCTTTATGAGTAAGGGCTGAGGCATCGAGCCGCAGCTGCCGAAGCCTCACACTGCGGGAGCCATTAGAGAATGGCTATAAGGGCATATTGACATCACTCTATCTCCATTGAGAATCTCAGGCACTTTTGTTCACCATAGATGGCCCACTCGTGTATCGACATATTTTCCTGCAATCCACTGAAGGTTTCGGCGCCAGTCTGATCAGTTACGATAGTGACCCGATGACCCGCGACACGCTGGGCAGCACCTTCATCTTCTCGTTCATCGGCGACGCCTTATCCAGGGCTTACGACTCGGCCAAGGAAACCGTCAGCGAGGTTGCCGACAAAGTCGCCGAGACGGTATCCGATGCCTACGATGCCACCGTCGACACCGTCAGCAACGTAGCCGAGGCGGTCTCGGAGACGGCTTCAAGCGCTTACAACTCCACCGTCGAAACTCTCTCCGATGCCGCCGAAACCGTAGGTGATGCGGTTTCCAATGGCTTGGACGCCACCCGCGACTATGCCGAGGACGTGGCCTCTGGCGAAAAGGAAATCAACTACTGGAAGGTGCTCGGCGGGGCTGCGATCGGGGTCGGCGCCGTTGCCGCGGCGCCCTTCACCGGTGGTGGCTCACTGCTCGGTGGCGCAACATTGCTCGGCTCGCTAGCCGGAGCCGGCACGGTCGCCGCTGCCGTGGGCGCGGGTGTTGCCGGCGCCGTGGTTGCTGCGAACCTCGATGGTGATGAAGAGGCGCACAAGGCCGGTGTCGAGGCTGGTCGCAAGCAAGCCAAGGCCGAGCATCTGGCCGAGATCACAAAGCTGAACCAGAAACTCGAGAAGGCCATGCAAAGCCTCAAACTTGCTGGCAAGCATTTCAATGCCATCATCGCGCTGAATGCGGTTGCGGTGGCGACCGCCAACTGCAAAGGCGAGATCAGTGAGGAGGATCGTGAAGGTATCGAGCAGTTCATCACCGGTGTCGCCGCAGGCGCCATTCCGGACATTGTGAAGGCCAAGATCGAATCGCTTTACCAGCAGCCACCAACCGTCAAGGAAGCCTTCATCATTGCAAAAAAGTCGGGCATGGATATGTCCATCTTCGACGAGATCATCAACATGGTGGTACTCAGCAAAGCCAGCGTACACCCGCAGGAAGCAGCCTTCATGCAAGCCTGGAACAGCCTGAAAGCCGCGTAAGGAAAGCGCCCGATGAGCAAGCTCGAACAGTTCAGAAAGCAACAAGCCCTGCGCGCGCAACTGGCCAACCGCCCGCTGATTCATGCCGCCGCCAACCCTGAAGACGTGGCGGCCCTGCTGGCCAAACAAGCTGACACCACACGCCTCGCCAGCCTGGACTACCACGCCTCGCTGAGCCTCACCCTCCAGGCTGCCCCGCAGGAGGCCCGCGTGCTGCTGGACGAACTCGAGCAGGAGTTCGACCAGGCACGGGTGAACGACCTGCTGGCCAAGGCCCAGCGCGATATCATCGGTGCTATTGCCGGCCCGTTGGGGCTGGGCAAGGTTCTTGCGGTGTATGACAAGCAAGGGGGCAACGTGACGACTATTCACAATGCCCAGCAAGGCATCTACGCCAACACCGACGAAGAGTACAACCGCAAGGACTACACCCATAGCAAGAATAGCGAGGGCAAGAAGTTCGCCGGGGATTCGAAAAACTCGGTCGGGGCAACGTTCACCAAAGGCCAGTTGGACAGCAAGGGCCAGCTCATTGACGGCTACACCGGCGAAACCGTCATGGGTAAGCACACCAGCCCCGACCACATCGTGCCGCTGAAGTCCTACCACAAGAACGGCGGGTTCATGCAGTCGAAGACCCAGCGCGCCGACTTCGGGACCGATACCGAAAACCTGATCTCCACCCAGCGAAGCATCAACAGCTCGATGAGCGATGACGAGAAGCTGAAGTGGGCGGACAAGAAATCCAGCGGCCGTAACGAGACCAACGAAAAACATTTCGGTGTCAAACGCAACCGCCTCGAGGCAGCAGTGGAACGCGGCGAAGCAGCTGCCGAGCGCCACGGCCCCAGCACCTCGGAAAAGGCCGCCTTCTACACGACCCATGCCGCCCAGACGGGTATGACCGAAGGCTTGAAGATGGGTGCCCAGCAGGCCTTTGGCATGCTGATGGTAGAGCTATTCAGCAGCGCCCTGGACGAGATCAGGAACCTCTACCGCAACGGCCGCCAGAGCGAGACCATCCTTGCCGAACTGCGCGAGCGCCTGAAGCGTGTCGGCGTCAAGGTTGCGGGCAAGTGGGAACAGATGCTCGACAGCTTCAGCGGTGGTTTCATCTCGGGCTTCATCTCCAATGCCGTGACCGTGCTGATCAACCTGTTCGTCACCACCGGCAAGCGCGCGGTGCGCATGATCCGCGAAGGGATCTTCTCGCTGCTCAAGGCGCTCAAGACCTTCCTGTTCCCGCCCAAAGACATGAGCTTCGCCCAGGCGGCACATGAGGCGCTGAAGCTGCTGGCTGCGGGCGGCGTGGTGGTCGGCGGCGTGGCCCTGGAAGAAGCGGCTGAAAAGCTCATTCTCAGCGTGCCCCTGTTCGCTCCTATCACCGGTGTGCTGACGGCAGTGCTGGTGGGTGCGGCGACGGCGTTGAGCATGACCTTTGTCTGCTATCTACTAGACAAGATCGACCTGTTTGGCGTTGTGCGGGCTGAGCGGGACAAGCAGGTGATCGGGGTGCTGGATACGCGTATCAGTGAGCAGATGGCGTTATCGGTGAGCGTCATTGAAGAGTTGGATGGTTATCTGCTGGATGTGCCATCGCCGGCTTGAGTTTTACCTACGCTGGAGCGAAAGGTTTACTGTTCCAGCGTAACCTTCTCCCTACGGATTAAGCGTTTTGGAATGCCGAAGTTCGGAAGGTAGCTTGGCCGGACGGTTACGAACGCTCAGCTTCGTAGCCCATCGAAGTATTAGCGTCCGCTTTTGGCGAAAGAGGCCATCCTGTTCACGGCTTATCGACCGGCACGGCGCTCTCGTCCCATCCGGAAAATGTGACGATAAAATCCGTTATCGCAGATAGTGGCCATAGCCCGGCGCAGGCGCTTGGAAACCTGGAGCTGGGTAACCGTCCAGCCAAGTCATCTGGCTTGAACCCGCCAGGCTAGGAGATGGTGTCCACCTATTTATCGTGGACACCATCTCCAGGCTTTCAAGCGGGAAAATCATGCAGGAGTGTGGCCAGCCCGGCGCCTCCGTCGCCAGCGTAGCGCTGAGCCATGGCATCAACAGCAACGTTGTTCATAAATGGATACGCACAGCACGCGGCTCGTGGATGTGGTCGATTGGCCGCCACGAACGGAGCCGCTCACTCCGCCTCGTCGGCATGTACCAGCCGAAAGACATCGCCGCGCGGCGCGTAATTCCCATCCTCCACCGTCCAGAAGCGGCTTCCCCTGCGACTTTGCAGAAATGCTCGCCGTCGCTCGAGCCGCCCTTGGCCTACCATGCTTTTCGACACGGTGTAGCGTATTTTCCCGGTTGGGCCAAGGATGAGCGTGGCGCCGCCGTGAAACGAGAAGCCTGGACCGTGCGCCGACGCCGCCACCCGACGCTCCTGGGTGACTTCCGCTACCAGGTCGAAGAGTACCTGGTGATCGGGACCGACACGACGAGCAGTACGGATCGACTGGATACACGCTGGACCTACTCGATCCCCGCCAAGCCGTGGATCATCCGGCGCGACCAGCCCGAACTCCTCCAGCCGCTTCGCGTGGCAGATGTAGCGGCCCAGCTCATCGGCCTGCCGACGCAACTCCTCGAGGCCGGCGGCATGCCCGGGATCGCCGCGAAAACGCAGCGAGGCGAAGTCGAGATTGGGAACCGGCGGCAGCTCCAGCCTCGGCGGGCGCCAGAGCAAGGCGTCCTCGGAGAGGTTCGCCACCAGATGCGGATAGATATTGCGCCGCCGGAAACTGTCGATGAGTGCCCCCCGATAATCCCAGCGGTCATCTGGCACCGCCTCGTGATCGGCGGTGATCAAGGCACGCAGGTAATCGCCGAAGCCGATGGCCACCGGCGGGCAATAGTCGATGGCACGGATACAGATGCCGAGAAACTCGCCGGCCAGTTGGCTGGCCTTTTCGGCCAGCAGTATCTGCAGGTCATGGGACATCTCCCCCGGCGGAAGAATCCCACTGCCGTTGGTGGCGAGCCGGATCAGACGTTCCGTCTTGCGCGCGAAGATGCGCGTGAAGGCCTCGAACACGGCGCTCACCAGTACCGTCCCCAGCTTGTGGGCTTCCAGCTCCGGATCGTACAGTCGCGGCTTTTCCAGATCGGGCTCAATCGCACAGCGCAGGGCACCGCCGTGCCCGGTGGTATGGCCGAACTGCCGCGCCAGTTGGGTGAGCAACTGCGCGTGGGCCAGTTCGCCCTTGCAGCGGCGAATAGCCGTGATCAATACAGGGCGGTAACTGAAGTGCTGGAATATCGCCACCAAGTCGGCGAAGGCTTCATGGAACGCCGGCACATCCGGTCCGACGGGAATGCAGAAGCGCGGGCGCAGACCGTCGAGCAGGGCGTGGCTGACCTCATGGGCGATGATGTCGTGCGACAGGCAGGTGAACACATAGCCCCCCGGCAGAGTGGCGTCAGTCGGCCTGTCCTCGGCCTTGTAGTAGCCGAAGCGGATCGCCCCGTCCTGCCCGTCATGACTGTAGTAGGCGTTCCGCGCTTCCCCGTAGTGGGGATACAGGCGTAGCTGGGCCGGCTCATGAGCCTTGCCGAACCCCCAGGCCGGATCTCGCCCCAGCGCCTGCCGGAAGGTCAGGTATACCTTGCTCGCCACCGCATAGACCATCTGCTGATGGAAACGCGGATCGGACGGCGAGGGCACGTAGCCATCGGCGATCAGGACATTGCGCTCGTCGAGTTCGGCGCAGCGGTAGTCGAGGCCGAGCTGGACATCGTGGTTGTCGACCCGGAACAACTGCCCCCGGGGACCCGGTTCCAGCGGCTCGTAGGGCACCTCGAGGGTGGCGATGGCGCCGTCGAGCCGCGGGAATGAAGGATCCACTGTGTAGATGCGCAAGGGGCGGTACAAAGGATCGCCAGGCAATCGCTCATAGGGGGGATTCGGCGTCCAGCCGAATGCTTCCCCCAGCATGTAGCCCATAGCCCCGGCTCCCTGCGCCGCCCCTGCCACCGCGTCATCGCCCATGCCGCGACAGCTGGCCAGCCAGCCGTTGCAGTTGCCACAACGTTTGCATCAGCAGGGCATGGTCCACTTCGAGCGGCTGCTCCGCTTGCCGCGGCTGCAGCAGGCCGCCGCTACGGGCCTTCTCGGTACAGTCGAGCAGGGGGTGTTGCCGTGGCGCCGGGCCGAAGTCGGCCTGGACGCGCTGGAGGAACTGCTCGTGGCTCACCCCATCGATGCCCGCATCCAGCACGCGCGTGGCATGCAGACTGAACTCGCCATGGCCATCGCTTTCCCACGCCACCTCATCGTCGCGGCAGGCGGCGAACTTGATGTCGCGCATCAGTTCGGTACCGCCATTGCCATCGCGCCGCAAAGCCCGGCCCATCCTTTGCCGAAATTGCACATGGGCCCGGTTGATCTCCTCTGTCGGCGGCACGAAGCGGCGGCGCGCATCCCGCGCATGCAGCGGCTGACCGCCGCTGGAGCCGACCGCGAAGCGGCTGTTGGTGCCCGAATGGCAGCAATCCGTGAAGCAGGTGAGATTGACGCCCTTGGGAAGGCGAGCGAACACCTCGGCGATGTCGTCGTCGATATAGAGCGCACCGCTGGCGAAGTCCACTGGGCAGAGCGCCTCGTCCCGGTCATCGCTTTCGTCGCCGGCGAGGTCGGTCACATAGGTACCGTGCCCGGAATACTGGAAGACGATGACATCGCCCGGCCGGGCGTTTTCCACCATGGCTCGCAGGCTGCGGTCGATCGCCTCGCGCGTGGCCTGGCCATCGAGCAACAGCGTGGTGGCGAACCCGAGCCGGCTCAGGGAGCTGGCCCACATCCGGGCATCGGCCACGCAACCGGCCAGACGGTGCAGGGCATCGGGGTAGTCGTTTATGCCTACGCAGAGCGCACTGCGCCGTCCGCCTGCGGCTGCCGGGCCGGCAACCACAGGTGCAGCCTGCACTTGAGGCGGGGTCGGCAGCGGAGCGGACACAGTGGGCAAGGCCGCATGGGACGGCTCGAACTCCTCCGGCCAGTCGATGTCATCCGCCCAGTTCAGCTCGGCAGTGGAACGGCGCTGCCTGCCTGGATAGGCCTCGATCACGCCATCGTCAGGCAGGTCGAGAATCCGCCGCACGGCGCTGTTCATGGTCGGCGGGTCGTCGTCGAAATCGCCATGGGCGGTGGCATGGCTGGCGGAACGACCGCTTTCGCTCGGCGACACCGACCAGACGACCTCACCAACCCCGGCATGGTGCCCATCCAGGCCGAACAGCCGCTTCAGATCGGCGTCCGCCCGCAGGCACTCCTCCAGGCCGAGAATCGGTGTGCCACGCTTATCCTCCAGCGCATTGAAGATCAGGTAGAGCAAGGACTTGCGATAAAGCTGGGCACAATTGTCGTCCTTCTCGTAGTGCTTGTTCATGGTGAACAGCGTCAGCTTCCTGACCACCTTGCCGGCATCGAGCAGCCCAAGCAGTTGATCCTTGAAGGTATCCACCCGCACCGCAGGCGCGAAGAGCTGCAGGGTGTCGAATACGGGTACGCCAAGATTGTGCGCCGCCGCCAGGAAGTGGGTGTGGAAGATCGAGCCGGCACTGTGGCCGATGGCGTGCAGCTCGATACCGCCGGGATGGGCATCGCAGAAGGCCTTGAGCCTGCTGGCGACCTGCCAGGCGCCACCCAGTTGCGGCTGCGCCGCGCGTTCGGCGCTGAGCTTCATCTCGCCCCAGATCTTCGGCCCACGCAGCGGCTCGGCCGCGCTCTCGATCAGCAGATCGGTGGCCGAGTCGATGAAGCCGCGCGGACTGCCGAACACCGCCTGCTTCAGCAGGTTGCCGATCGACTCGAACAGGCCGGTCTCCCAGACGAAGTAGATCGGATAGACACCATTGCGCCTCCACCAGTCGATGTGCTTCTCCGTGATGGCCAAGCCGCCGGACTCGCTGACCAAGCCGCCATGGGCATAGAACAGCAGGCGCAACTTGAGGTTCTGCGCCTTGGCCGCCTCCAGGGCCTTGACCAGGTGCTCCTCGAAAATGGCCTCGACATCGGATTCCGAGGTGCTGATCTTGCCGCTGTCCGAGAAACGACCCAGGGATAGATTGATCACGTGCGGTTGCAGTGCGGTAAGGCGCTGCGGCGAAAGCTCGCGCCGCCACTCCGCCGCCGGCCGCTCGATGGCAGCGCTGGCTGCCGCCTCTACATCGTCATGCGCCAGCTCCGCATCGGCGGGATCGTCGGCCGCCGCGCTGACGCGCGACAGGATATCGATCGCCTCTCGGGTGGTCTGGCTCCGCTCTTCCGGAAACGGCCCCTCGCCCATTGCACCGGCGGCCATGACACGGTTCAGCCCGCGGCCCAGGGCACGGATCTGTTGTACTGCCGCCACGACCTCGTCATAGACCAGACTGCTTCCGGGGCAGGACTTCTGTGACATCGAGTTGTGGAAGCGCAGACTGGTGACCGGCAGATCGAAGCGCTGCTGAACCAGAGCGACCACCCGCAGCGCAGTTTCGCGCTGGGCGCCGGCGAAAGTGTCGTGGCCCTTATCGAAGTCGCCGATCATCTCGAACATGAACGGACCGAAGGCGGAATTGCCGTTATGGCCGGCCGCACTGGCCGGTGGCCGGTTCCAGTTGCGCCCTAACCAGATGAAACCCTCGGGATCGATGGTGATGTGCTGGGCGATATCGCTCCACCCCCTCTCCCGGGTGTGGAAGCGCCACATGCCGACGATGGTTTCATGTCCCTTGAAATCGCGATGACTCGGCCGCCAGGTATGGTGCATATGCACCGCATCGATTTGCCGAGTGAAGGGAAACTGGAGCAACAACTCCTCGAACTGCTCCAGAGTAATTCGCTTGAATACTGGGGTAGCCATGATGATCGGCCTCCTGCATGCGCGCTTGCGCGGTCCTAGGCCACTTGGAATCTAGACGGCCACCGGTACTTGACAAGAATGCGGGAGTGCCGGTCGTCGCCTCCTGGTCTTGCCCGGCAGTCGGCGCCGCCGGTGGACATGCGCCTGGTTGTTTGCCGGCGTTTATTTCAAGGTAGTTGTCGCGTCGACCGTGCTTTCAGGCCGCCTGTTTCGCCCTGGCCGTGCTCATCAGCCAGCTGCCAAAGCTGTTCGGCATCGGCATCGACGGTCGCGGACCATTGCAGGATGTCCTGCAGCTCGGGCAGGCGATCCTCGCCGGCGAGGCCAACTGGTACAGCTTTGCGGTCGGCGGTGGCTGCCTGGCGCTGATCCTGCTGCTCAAGCCGTTCAAACGCCTGCCCGGCATCCTCGTCGCGGTGATCCTGGCGACGCTGGCGGTCAGTTTCTTCGACCTGCACACGGTCGGCGTGAAGGTTTTGGGCGAACTCCCCCAAAGCGCTCCTGCAGGACTGGCTCGTACAGCCCTTCCGCCAGCGCGGGATTCATCACGATGTTCCAGCTATGGCGGGATACGGTCGAGGGGATCAGGACGAAGGGATGTTGCGCCAGCAACTCGTCGCCAAACCGTTGCTGGTCAAGGCTGGGGGTGCCGGGGATCAGCCAGTTGGGGTTGGGCACCTCGTCGGGATCGACGCGATAAACCCGGGAGGGGTCGAGTAGGCGCGCGGCCGTGAGCACATGCGGCACCGTGTCCAGTACCCGAAAGCCTTTGTGCACTGCCACCTCGAGGATCGCCGTCGAAGGATCGGCGGAGGCGTAGACCGCCCTGACGCCTTTCGAGTTCCAGCAGCCACCGCCCAATTCGGCCCCGATGCCGCTGTTCCAGCTGTCCGCATGCTCTTTTCTGTCCAGCCGCCACAGGTAGGCCTCTCCGTTCCAGGGGGCTGCCGCCATCAGGAGTAGACCCCGTACTGCAGACGGGTCAGAAAGTCCTCGACCAGCTCGAAGCCGACCTGGGTCGTGAGCAGGTCGATGGGCGCACGTCCCTCGAGGCCCATGGCCGGCGTCACCATCCACTTTGCGGCCTCCTGGCGATCGCCCAACACCTCTTCCGCCTTGCTCAGCACCTCGGCAAAGCACCAGGCGCGGCTGCTTTGCTCGGCCGACAGCGGCTCGGGGTGCTTGATGCGCCGCTGGAAGGTTCGCTCCGACATGCCGATCACCTTGGCGAAGACCCGCCGGTCCTTGAGCAGGCCGACGCTCTGCACAAGGGCGATCACCGTCTCCGAGGGAAAACCCTTCTCGATCAGCTCGTGGAGCTCGAATGCCGTGCGGGCCTTGGGCGGCTTGCTGCCGAACAACAGCTGCAGCGGCCTGGTCGGGTCCTGGGCCTGGCGGGGCCGGATTGCTTCGGGGGTAGCCATCGTTGTGTCGTCTCCACGTTACGCCATTTGGCAAAAGTATACCGCCAAATGGCGTAAGGCGTGATGCCAAGGGGACACCTCAATACCGCTGCCGGCCGGGGCACTCAAAAAAGTTTGGAAAAACCCCCGTTTTTCCTAATTTCCGGCAAAAAAGTGGCTCGATAGCGCCGCACAAGCCCCCTCGAAATCTGAAAAATCACTCCCCAGCGCAGTCACGCGCTTCCCACCCCAGGAGTGAAAAACCATGCAAGCCATCAACAAATCCCATGTTCAAGCCATCTCCCTCGTTGCTCTGACGATCGCTGCCGGCGCCGTCATGGCCGGTACCGGATCGACCACCTTCGACAGCGTCTGGACCACCATCACCGACTGGATGCAAGGCACCCTCGGCCGCGTACTGGTCGGCATGATGATCCTCACCGGTATCGGTGCCGGCGTTCTGCGTCAGTCCCTGATGTCCTTCGTCGTCGGCGTGGGCGGCGGTGTGGGCCTGTACGCCGCGCCGGACATCATCGAGTCGATCATGACCGCCACCGTCCCGG
>Ga0209575_10000745_pt1 | contig 16548 bp, 16 predicted proteins | sample Medcelwee11metaG_FD_187172 | JGI IMG/M metagenome (GOLD analysis project Ga0209575, IMG submission 187172) | Freshwater pond sediment microbial communities from the University of Edinburgh, under environmental carbon perturbations - Medium... | ecosystem: Environmental > Aquatic > Freshwater >...
AAAAACCTATGAGAAGGTGCCGGCATTCTTCAATCCAATTGATTATGACCCGAAAGCCTGGGTTGCAATGGCTAAAGCTGCCGGGATGAAGTATATTACGATAACCAGCAAACACCACGACGGATTAGCAATGTTTGACTCTAAACTTACAGACTGGGACATCATGGACCGGACTCCATATAAAAAGGATGTTCTGAAAATGCTTGCTGAAGAGTGCAGGAAAGAGGGAATAAAATTATTCTTCTATCATTCCCAGCTCGACTGGAACCAGGAAAATTATTACCCACGTGGCTATACCGGATTGACAACAGGCCGCCCCGACAAAGGCGATTGGAATAAATATCTTGATTTTATGGACGGACAGCTTCGTGAACTCCTGACAAATTACGGAGAAATAGGCGGTATCTGGTTCGACGGATTCTGGGATAAGAAAGACGCTGACTGGAGATTAAACCAGACATACAATCTGATTCATAGCCTCCAGCCGGGATGTCTGATTGGGAGCAATCATCATCTTGCACCATTCGACGGTGAGGATTTCCAGATGTTCGAAAAAGATCTTCCGGGACAAAAGACTTCCGGCTTTAACCAGGAACAGAGTGTCGGACAAATTCCTCTTGAGACTTGCGAAACTATGAACAACTCATGGGGTTTTAACCTTCAGGATAAAAATTACAAATCTGTAAAAAATCTTATCCGGTACCTTGTAAGGGCAGCAGGATACAATTCCAACTTCCTTCTCAATATAGGACCAATGCCAAACGGAAAGATCCAGCCTGAATTCATTGCTACACTTGGCGAGATGGGAAAATGGATGGATAAAAACGGAGAGACAATTTATGGTACCCGGGGCGGACCTGTCGCCCCAAAAACCTGGGGAGTCACAACTCAAAAAGATAATAAAGTATTTGTGCATCTGCTAAATCCGGAGGACAATAACCTGCTTATCCCCGATTTTGGGAAGAAGGTTAAAAACATAACTCTCTATGCTTCAGGTGCTAAATTAAAATACAAACAAGATGTATACGGAATTACAGTCAGTATTCCTGATGAAGTAATTGATGATACTGATACAATAATGGTAATTGAAATCTGAGATTATTATGGAAAGTTCTGAAATGGAATTCGGCCAGTTATTTGTACATCATGTTTTCTTCTGGCTGAAGGAGCCTGATAAACCGGAAGTGAGGGCGAAATTTGAAAATGCTCTTAAAAAGCTGGTTAGCGTGGAGACAATTGTCGGTTATCATCTTGGCAGGCCGGCATCTACGAAAAGGGGTGTAATTGATACGACCTATACCTATTCGCTTCTTGTAACCTTCAGAAACAAAAAAGACCAGGATATTTACCAGGTACATCCGACACACCTCAAATTTATTGACAATTGTGAGGAGTTATGGAAGCGTGTTGTTGTATATGATTCAATAACTATCTGATAAGATTCCAGCAGCCTTCTGTATAAAAATACTTCCTCTCCTTACAGGAACCAGTATAATAATAAAATATATGTAATAATAGCCCCCCGCGATAAGATGGGGGCTATTATTTTATTTCAGAAAAATTTCCAGGACTGGAATCTCCATCGGTGGTTTCAATACCGGAAGCTGTAATGAGAGATCATTAGCTGCATCACCCCTGCCTTTACTGAACTTTACTTCAGATGCATCGTGAAGAAACTGAACATATTGTACCTTATCCGCCATATTTGTAAGCGTCAATCTTCCCATCGGGTAAACAAGCAGATGAACATATAACCTCTTTGTTACAGGGTTGTATGTGAGTAAAGTATTAGGAGGAACATTAAAGCTGACTGGTGCTTCAGTGCAGTTATATATTGATCTGCTGTTGTATTCCATCCACTCTCCCATCGACTTAAGCCTGTCCTGAGCCCTGTAGTCAAATGTTCCCCTTGCAGTAGGACCAACATTAAGCAAAAGATTGCCTCCTTTGCTTACCGATTCAATCAACAGTTCCAATAACTGAGAATTGTTTTTCCAGGATGTCTCATCACGAAAATAACCCCACGATCCGGAGAAGGTCTGACATGTCTCCCAGGGAACTTTCTTTCCATTCACTTCAGGCCATTTGGTCACTTTTACCTGTTCAGGAGTAGTAAAATCCCAGCCTCCTTCAACATCCCTGAGGTCAAGCCGATCGTCAATAATAATTCCCGGCTGAAGCGAACGTGCCAGCTTCAACAGATTTTCGGAATCCCAGTCAGCCTTACCTTTGCCATTTTTACCCGGAAAGGAAAAGTCGAACCATATAATACTTATCTCACCGTAATTTGTAAGTAGTTCTCTTACCTGGTTCTTCATGTATTCCTGGTACTTCTTCATATCCTTACCTTTATTCAACCTGATATATGCACTATCTGATTCCTGCCTTTGAGGATGATGGAGGTCAATAGTATAATCCGGATGATGCCAGTCTATTAACGAATAATAAAATCCGACTTTCAGTCCCTCTGCCCTGAAAGCTTCAACATACTCCTTAATAATATCCCTGCCGAAGGGAGTATTAGTTGCCTTATAATCGGTATATTTTGAATCCCACAAACAGAAACCTTCATGATGCTTTGCAGTAAGTACTACATATTTCATTCCTGCTTCTTTTGCCATCCGTGCCCACTCCTTTGGATTATAAAGGTCGGGGTTGAATATATCGAAATACTTCTGGTACTGCTCATTTGTTATTCTTTCGTGATTTTTCACCCATTCATGCCGTGCAGGCAATGCATAAAGACCCCAGTGAATGAACATACCAAACCTTGCATCAGTCCACCATTTCATTCGTTGGATTTTCTGAGCTTCAGTCTCTTTTGGAAGTTGAGAATAACCTGATTGTGAAACATTTAACAGCAATAATGCTAATGGCAGAATTAAGAAATTTTTGAACTTCATATAATAGGTTTTTAAGGTTAAGAAAGATTGTTTTAAAAAAGTATTCTTTTAATGAATCCAAATTTATTTCGACAGAATGTTTGAATTTATTCATCTGTTCTTCATCTTTATTCCCTAGTTTTGCTTCTGAATTACTTTAATTAGTGTTCAAATAAACTGAAGATGAATAAATTCACTCTCCAAAGATAAAAAAAATAGAAAGGAGAAACGGCAATGAAAAAATTAATTAAAATACTTTTTATATCCGGTTTGCTGATTTTCGCGGAAAACACCTGTTTACCTCAGTCTCCAGGTACTCCGACTGATACAACAAGGGTAAGCCAGAATCAGAATCAGAATCAGAATCAGAACCAGACTCAAACTCAGACTCAGACTCAGACTCAGAAACAGAATCAGGCTGGAAATCAGGGTGTAAAACAGGTAAAAAGTGCCCGGCCGGATATGACAAAAGCAAAAGGAGCACGCCCATCAAATATAGTAAGACCCTCAGGGTCAGCTATTCCCAAAGGGGTTGGTAAACCCGGAGGTGCAGGCAGGTTTGGCGGCAGATAATATAAATTATAATATTATGACCCTGCCAGGTATTATCAGATCGTTTATTGCCGGAGCTCTGCTGATCTTCCCCACCAATGCAATATCTCAGACTGATACTTTAAAAAATGCAGCAGATCCGGATACTACACTGAATGAAGAATCGGCTGTCTCTCTTTACAGTTTAATAGGATATGGCAGCAACATGATATACCTTGGTTCTACCATTTCACAGGATCAACCTTATGGATACGGATCAGTGACTCTTGGAATCAAAGATGCATTTTACGCAACCGTATCTGCTGTTCACCTTGCAAACATTAATCCATTTACCTCATTCTATATCGGATCTCTCAATTACAGTCACGCTTTTAATACATGGATTGATATTTCAGCCGGAGCATACCGTTATCAGGTAACTCCTTCACTTACCGATTCGCTTTTTAACAGTTTCTGGTATGGTGATCTGACACTCGGAATTGACTGGAGACTTCTTTATACCAGATTATCTGCAGGAAGTATGCTGGCAGGTGACAATATGGCTTTTTTCCAGGTTAAAAACTCAAGAAATTTCAAGACTCCCGGGTTCACAAAGAAGAAAGTATATTTTACGTTCGACCCCTATATCAATATTTTATTCGGACCACTGACAAGTGTTGAGTCGAACTCCGATACTATTATTATAACCACTTACCCGTACCATAGCGGCGGATATGGACAGGGGTCAGGCTCCGGAACAACTACAGGTACAGGATCATACACCCAAACAATCACAAGTACAGATTATTCAACAAAGTTCGGTATTATGGAAATCGATTTTGGTCTGCCTGTAGCATTTAACTCCAGCCGGTTAACCATAGAAGCTGAACCCGGCTATGTTCTCCCGATGCACGAGGATATGAATTACCCCGGACTAAAAGGTTTTGTCTTCACAATTACCTGTTATATCAGGATATTTTAACTTTGAATTATGAATGTATTGATTGTTGAAGACGAAAAAAGTCTTGCAAACGAAATTGCAGAATTTCTTAAATCAGAGAGATTCCTGTGTGACCTCGCTTATACGGGCATTGATGCTTCTGAAAAGATAGCTATAAACCTGTACGACTTTGTGCTTCTTGATCTTGGGCTGCCCGATTATAATGGCCTTGATCTTCTAAGGGAAGCTCATAAAAATAACTGCGAAGCTTCATTTATAATTATTACTGCCCGCGGTGCCGTGGAGGATAAGGTAAAAGGTCTTAATCTTGGAGCAGATGACTACCTTGCAAAACCCTTTGCACTCATTGAACTTCTTTCCAGGATAAATGCTGTTGCCCGAAGAAAATTTAAGGTTACGACTGAAGATATTGTCCTTACTGACTTCACTATGCAGGTACAGGCACGCAGACTGATCTGTAAAAACGAACTGGTTGACCTTACAAAAAAAGAGTATGACCTTTTGCAGTACCTGGTTCTCAATCATGGTAAAGTATTGACACGCCATCAACTCTATGAGCATATCTGGGGAAACATTCTCGACGATCAATATGACAGTAATTTTATTGATGTCCATATAAAAAATCTGAGAAAAAAACTTAACGCACATGCTCCCTCGCCTTGGCTTGAAACAGTCAGGGGTGTTGGCTACAGGGTAAGCACCGGGGAATAGGATGTTCAAAGTCAGATCATAATGAAACTTAAATTAAAGCTATCTCTTTTTAACCTGATTTCTAAACTGCTCTTCACGGCATTATTTCTGGTATTCATGCCATATATAATTGAAAGGGTAAATCTCAGGCAGGTCGACAATGATCTGATTAAAAAAAGAGAGCAATTCATTACTCTGATCTCAGATATTGGAATCGCCCCTTTTATTACATCAGACTCAGCTGACGCATTCGGCTCTTACAATATTCTGAAAGAAGAATTTATAAGTCTCGAAAGAATCAATATGAATGAAGACTGGAATTTTATTGAAGTAACACCGAGACTTATTGAAGGTGAAGAGATAAATTATCGTGTGCTTAATTACTCCTTCAGTGTTGACGGGCAGAAATACCTTCTTGAAGTGGGAAAAAGTCTCGATAGTATTAAAAATACCGGGAAAAATATAAGAATTATATTATTTGGATTCCTGCTATTTATAATAATGATCACATTCATAACAGACTTACAGTATACCAGGATAATCCTTATTCCTCTGGAGAAGATTAAAAATAAACTAAAGAGAATTTCAGATCCTTCTCTCTTCGATAAATCTCCTGTAAAAACCTCTACATCAGATTTTATGAGACTCGACAATGCCCTCAGGGAACTAATGGAACATATAAATATATTGTTTCAGAAAGAAAAAGAGACGACTATCAATATATCACATGAACTTTTGACTCCTGTTTCAATACTGAGAGGTAAGCTAGAGAACATTATGCTAAGGGAGGATCTCGAACCCGATATCGCTGCAAAGATAGAGGAATCACTTAAAACCCTTCACAGACTCCAGAGCCTTGTTAATTCATTACTGCTCATTGCCCGTATTGAAAGCAACCAGTATCTCCGTGAAGAGATCTTCTCGGTTAATGAGGTACTGGGGGAAGTAAAAAATGAACTATCCCCAATTGCGGAAGATGCCGGAGTGATTATGATGCAGGAGTTTACTGATGATAATATATATAAGGAAGCAAACAGGTCACTCATTTTCTCAATGTTTTATAATATTGTGAATAATGCTCTGAAAAACACTCCTTCAGGGGGGAAAGTTATCATTAATAGCTACAAAAGCGGGAAGAGGTTCATAGTAATTATTTCCGATACAGGTAGAGGAATGACCGAAGAACAAAAAGAACGACTATTCTTACGGTTTAAAATGAGGGATAAAGAGAGCGGTGATGGTACAGGAATAGGGCTTGCAATTGCAAAATCAATAGCTGATTTCCATAAAATTGAAATAGCTGTAACATCTTTAAAAGATACTGGAACCACATTTTCTTTCACCTTTCCCGAAAATTCATAATTTCTTCATCTGCCAGGTCCTACATTTGATTCATAATTTTAATTAAAAATAAAAATCAAATGAAAAGATCAATTATTATGACAGCCATAGCACTGATGATCAGTGCAGGTATCGCAGCACAAACAACCACACCGGTTCAGGATCAGACTCAGCTTAAGACTCAGACAAGAACTCAACTTCAGGATCAGACACAGACTCAGGATCAGACACAGACTCAGACAAGGAATCAGATTCAGAACCAGGATGGTACCGGAACTCAGACACAGACCCAGACCAGGAGCAAAATTGGTGCTCAGGATGGTACTGGTACAATGACAAAGACCCAGTCAAGGTCACAGACACAGGCACAAACAAGCCAGAAAACTGCAGCAAAAAAACAGGGTGCTTCAAGCGGCGCACGCAATGGATCTATGATCCGGAATAATGTCAAAATGTCAAATGGTACCGGAGCAGGACGCAGATAATAAATCTTCATCAAAAATTCATCTTCTGAATTCTACTTTTATACCTAATAACAAAAACTATAAAATTTTTAAATCATGAAAATGTGGAAATTTATAATTCCGGCAGTAGTTGCAATAGCTATATTCCCTTCATGCAGCAAAACGTTCGATAGTAACCAGACCGGGAATCTTGTTATTAAAGTTACTGACGCACCATTTCCGATAGACAATATTGAATCGGCAAATGTTACAATAACAAAAGTTGAAATCAGGAAAGCAGGCGATTGTATACCTGACGAAAATCCTTTTATGGTGCTTTCAGAAGATACTGTCACTTTCAATCTCCTTGACCTCAGAAATGGTGTAATGGATGAACTGCTTAATATTGAAATCCCTGAAGGTTCATATAATCTTATAAGACTTTATGTTGAGGAAGCAAGCCTGAAAATAAAAGACGGCGAAACTTACAGAGTCAGGGTTCCAAGCGGCCAACAAACAGGAATTAAGATCTTCATCAGACCTGAATTTGCTGTTGGTGGAGGTCTGACAACAGAACTTCTGCTCGATTTTGATCTTGCACGCTCTTTCCAGATGATTGGCAGTTTCAGCAATCCAAGGGGAATTAACGGATTTGTTTTTAAACCGGTTATACGGGCAGTAAACAATTCAGTAGCAGGCAGAATTGAAGGAATGGTTTCTGATACATCAGATGCAAAACTTGCAAATGCACAGGTCTGGGTTAAACAGGATACAGTAATTACAGAATCTTATACTGATTCCCTTGGACACTATGCATTTATCGGAATACCTGCAGGTTCTTATTCAGTATTTGCAACTAAAGAAAGCTATGATACAGTAAGCTATTCAGAAGTTAATGTAGTAGCAGGCAACAGAACAATAAAGAATTTCGTGTTGACTGCAAAGTAGAGTTGGGTGGTTATTTTAGCAGGAAAGGGGCTGCCTCATAAGGGCAGCCTTTTTTTGTAAATAATACCGATAAAAAAAGAGTCCGGAAATTTTTCCCGGACTCTTTTTTGTAGCGAGACGGGGGAATGATCCCCGGACCTCATGATTATGAATCATGCGCTCTAACCAACTGAGCTATCTCGCCAAATCTTTTTGCGGGTGCAAATATAATCAGTTTGGATTTAATTAACAATAAGATTTTTTTAAGTATCATTATTTTTCTATATTGCAAAATAGTAAAGAGAAAAAATAATGAAAGAGAAGTATGAACTTGAATATACACTGAACTGTTCTCCAAAAGTTCTGTTCTCTAGACTAAGCACACCCGAAGGGCTCTGTGAATGGTTTGCTGAAAATGTAAATGTTGACGGGGACATATTTACCTTCGTCTGGAATAAATCAGAACTTAAAGCAAGGTTAATAGCTCTTAAAGAAAATAAATTCGTAAGGTTCGAATGGCTTGATAACGATAATGAAGATTCAAATTATTTTGAATTCAGCATACTTATTGAAGAGATCAGTGGAAGCCTGGCTCTCATCATTACTGATTTCGCTGAAACAGGTGAAAAAGAAGATGCTGTCTCTCTCTGGGATTCACAAATCACAGACCTGAAAAGGATCCTCGGCATATAATATTCCTGTTTTGCTGTTAAACCTCAGTTCCATCTCTCAATTACCTTAATTAAAAAGATCTTTTTGAAACGCAGATGCGAACAATATGTTTTTTCCCAAAAATCAAGTAGTTTTGCGATCAAATTCCTTCCTGCAGTGAAGAAGATTGACACCTTTGTTATAAAATCATTTATTGGTCCCCTGATACTCACATTCTTTATTGTGCTTATAATACTTCTTTTGCAGTTCCTGTGGATGTACGTTGATGAACTTGCAGGAAAAGGCCTTGATATTAAAATACTTGGAGAGTTGATGTTCCAGTTTGCTCTCTCTTTTGTTCCGACAGCCCTTCCTCTGGCAATTCTTCTGGCATCGCTGATGACTTTCGGAAATATGGGCGAATTCAGCGAACTCACAGCTCTTAAATCTTCCGGGATTCCCCTGCAAAGAATCATGAGACCGCTGGTTTTCCTGATCTCACTCCTGGTAATTATATCATTCCTCTTCTCTAATTATGTTCTCCCCTATTCAAACAGGCAGGCCAGATCGCTGCTTTATGATATACGGCGAAAACGCCCCGATATTAATTTACAGGCAGGTACATTCAACAACGATATAGATGGCTATAGCATAAAAGTCACTTCAAAAGATCCATTCACCAACCGACTCGATAAACTGATTATTTATGACCATACCAAAAGGAAAGGTAATGTATCAGTAACTTTCGCCGACTCAGGTTATATTAAGGTTACTCCAGATGAGTCTGCCATGTTGATGATACTTTATAACGGCTCCACTTTCAACGAAATTGAAGAGAAAAATGTCATCTCTGCCGAAAAAAAACATCCCTCCAGAAAGGATGTTTTTAAAGAACAAACTGTCGTCATCTCACTTACAGGATTCGACCTTGAGCGAAGCGGAAACGAAATGTTCAGATCAAATTCATGGAGTAAAAACTTGAAAGAGCTAACCCATGATATAGATTCTCTTTCAAAAAATTATAATGATAAACTGAATTCCCAATACTCCGAATTTAACAGTTCAAGACTATATCTTGAGAGGAATAAAGAACCTTTATTTGTTAAGGATGAAGGTGCCCCTATTCAGAATCAGGATACCATGAAATTTGATTTAAAAGCAGTTTACGACTCTCTGTCAGTTAATGACAAAAGATTGGCTATTGATAAAGGAATTGAAAACCTGAATGATGCTACCACATTTCTTGCGATGAAATCTGAATCGATGAAGATCCTGATAAGGTATATAAAAAGATACGAAGTCGACTGGCATAAGAAACTAACACTCCCTTTTGCATGCCTTGTATTCTTTTTCATCGGGGCTCCCCTGGGAGCAATTATACGAAAAGGAGGACTTGGGACACCGGCTGTAATTTCCATCCTCTTTTTTATTGTCTGGTATGTGATAACATTATCGGGAGAAAAAATGGTAGAGGAAAACCTGGTAAGCAGCATTACAGGATTATGGGCATCTTCCTATATATTGCTGCCAATAGGCATCTTCCTTACTTACAAAGCATCAACAGACTCCGTAATAATGAACATTGACACATATTTAGTGTTTTTCCGTAAGATAAAAGATTATATATACCAGATTGCATTTCAGGGGAAGACAAAAAAACCTGGCAGTAAATCAGAACAAAATGAGCAATTATAGACTTAATTCAATTGAAGAGGCGATAGTGGATATCAGCGATGGGAAGCTCCTGATAGTAGTTGATGATGAAGATCGCGAAAATGAAGGAGACTTTATCTGTTCTGCAGAACTTATAACACCCGAGCTTGTCAATTTTATGGCAAAACATGGACGGGGACTTATATGTACTGCTCTTCCCGAAGAGAGATGCGAGGAGCTCGATCTTGACCTGATGGTTGGAACAAATACTTCACTTCACGAAACACAGTTTACTGTTACTGTTGACCTATTGAACAAAGAGACATCCACCGGGGTGTCTGCAAAAGACAGGGCACTCACAATTAAAGCTCTAGTTGATCCCTCAACCAAACCCTCCGACCTCGGACGTCCGGGCCATATTTTCCCGCTAAAGGCAAAATCAAAAGGTGTGCTCCGCAGAGCCGGGCATACTGAAGCTGTTGTCGATCTTACAAATTTTGCCGGACTTAGGCCTGGCGGTGCTCTGGTTGAGATAATGAACGATGATGGATCTATGGCCCGACTACCTGACCTGCTGAAACTAAGAAAGAAATTCGGGATCAAGATCATTACAATCCGCGACCTTATCAGGTACAAGCTGGAAAGAGATTCCATAATTGAAAAAGGCGAAAGGGTAAAGCTTCCGACTGACAGAGGCGATTTTGAATTTATCCCTTTCAGGCAAACAAGCAACGGATTGGAACACAGCGCTCTTGTTAAAGGTACATGGACCAAAGATGAACCGGTTATAGTGCGCCTCCACTCATCCTGTTTCACAGGCGATATTTTCGGTTCAATGAGATGCGATTGCGGTTCTCAGCTTCATAAAGCAATGGATATGGTCGAAAAAGAAGGGAAAGGTGTCGTAATTTACCTCAGCCAGGAAGGAAGAGGAATCGGCCTTCTCAATAAAATAAAGGCATACAGGCTGCAGGATGAGGGCATGGATACAGTTCAGGCAAACCTGAAACTCGGTTTCGGAGAGGATGAAAGAGATTATGGCGTGGGTGCCAGCATAATGAGAGAACTTGGACTCGGGAAAATCAGACTTATCTCAAATAATCCTGTAAAAAGAGCAGGACTTGAAGGCTATGGAATACAGATTGTCGAAACAATCCCGCTTATAATTGAATCCAATCCTCACAACCGGTTTTATCTCGAGACAAAAGCCAATAAGATGGGCCATACTCTTACCTGTTACAAGCAAAGTGCCAAGAAGTGAATTTTTAATTAGATTTGTCTCATAAAACAAGCATCCGTTCATGAAAAATCTCAGGATAGTATTTATGGGAACGCCTGAGTTTGCAGTATCAACTCTCGGATCTCTTCTGATGAATGGCTTTAATGTCGTCGGTGTTGTTACTGCACCAGATAAACCTTCCGGGAGAGGAAGAAAGATCACAAAATCTGCTGTGAAAGAGTTTGCAGAATTCAGTCACCTCCCGATAATGCAGCCTCAAAATCTTAAAGATCCTGAATTTATTGAAACAATTGCAAAGCTTAAAGCTGACCTTTTTATTGTGGTTGCCTTCAGGATGCTTCCTGAAGTTATATGGAAAATGCCCTCCCTTGGAACCATTAATCTTCATGCCTCTCTCCTGCCCCACTACAGAGGTGCTGCCCCTATTAACCACGCTATTATTAACGGAGAAACTGTGACCGGTGTTACAACATTTTTTATCGACGACAGGATTGATACCGGGAGTATCCTTTTACGCGACGAAATCCAGATATTCCCTTTTGAAAATGCAGGTGATATTCACGACAGGCTGATGAAACACGGTGCAAGTCTTGTAATCAGAACTATTGCCGGGTTAGCAGACAACACTCTTAAACCAAAATTGCAGTCATCATTCCTTAAACCTGGAGAAGTGGCTAAGGAGGCCCCTAAAATTTTCCCCGGGAACTGCATCATCGACTGGAATAACGAACCTATCAGAATACATAATTTCATCAGGGGACTTTCACCATACCCCGGAGCAAAATCATTTCTCATAAACGATAACCAGGAAATATCCTTTAAAATCTTTAAAAGCCAGCCAGAGCCAGGTGAACATAATTTAATGCCAGGGCAAATTATTTCCGATGGGAAAAATTTTATCAGAGTAACCTGCATGAATGGTTATGTCGGGATTGTAAGCCTCCAGGCTGAAGGCAAGAAAAGACTAAATAGTGTCGAATTTCTCAGAGGCTTCAATATCTCCGGCTGGAGTATCCGAATCAATTAACCGGCTTTCCCATTCTTAACCAGATTTTATCGCCTGTAGTTGGTTCTTCGCCTTCTGATAATCTGTTGTATTCGTACAGTTTTTTAATCTTAACACCGTATTTCTGTGATATAGAATATATTGTTTCTCCTTCATTTACTGTATGAGTCTCCTTCCCGGGTTCTGCCTTATCCCTTTTTGGCTGGAGATATAGCAACTGACCCGGAACCGGTATGAAATCGCTATTAACCTCATTATATTTTATCAGTTCCCATTTAAGTAACTGGAACTCATCTTCAATCTGTTCCAGAGTTTCTCCATCTTTTACAATAAAATATTTAATCCTGTTATTCTCCAGCACCCTTTGAGTCCGGACCGAAACAAATGTATTCCTGTTTTCCGATATTATTAAATTTTCAGGATTTTTAGTAACCGGGCCTGGGGTATCCTGGTTTAGCTGATCCGTCTCCGCTTTTGGCAGCTCATTAACGATTTTCTCCAGATCAAAATAATGCAGATTATATTCTTCAATCTTTCTGATCAGCATATTAGCATAATCAGGGTTTGTTGCATAACCTGCTTTTTTAAGCCCTTTTGCCCATGCTTTGTAATCAGTCGGAGAAATATCGAAAAGAAAATTATAGCGAGAGCCATTCCTGAGAAAATCGGAATGATCATAATAGGATTCCTCGGGGCGGGAATATTTTCTAAAACATTCATTCTTCCTGTCATCATTGTGCCTTATAGTTTGTCCCTTCCAGTCGCTGTGACATTTAATTCCGAAATGGTTATTCCCTTCAAGTGCCAGCCGGCTGCGTCCGTAATCAGATTCAATCATACCCTGGGCAAGGGTTATGCTTGCAGGAATCCCGGTCCTTTTCATTTCACCGATTGATATATCTTTATACTTATTAATATACCCCCGGGCATTTGGCTCTGTTACAGCCGGTACCAGAACCGGCCTGGAAGAACTGCAGGAATAGAATACAAGAATTATAATCAAACTTACTAATAAGTATATTGGCCGGTGCATATTATCGTAGTTTGCGGTAAAAATAGTAAATTTGAAATCAATACTGAATAAGAGTGTTATGATCAAAACAAAAAATATCTCAGTTACTTATAAGGAATCTGACAATCCCGATGATCTAAATATTGAAGACCGTGAGCTTATCGAATCGGCACGCACAGCCTCATTAAATGCATATGCTCCATATTCCGGTTTTAAGGTCGGTGCAGCCGTCAGACTCGAAAGCGGCAAAATCATTCTCGGTACTAACGTCGAAAATGCTGCATTCCCTTCAGGTATATGTGCCGAGAGAAGTGCACTGTCAAATGCCTCTTCAAATTATCCCGGTGACAAACCTGTTGCAATTGCTATTGCTGCAAGGAGTGAGGCCGGTATTACCGATAATCCTGTACCTCCATGTGGAAATTGCAGACAGGTAATTACGGAGGAGGAATCGCGTAACAATAACAAGATCAGGATTATCCTGAGCAGTAAAAATAAAATTCAGATAATTGAAGGATGCAAGGATCTTCTTCCTCTTCAGTTTAATAAAAATAACCTGAAAATCAATCCCCACTTATAACAAGCTGAAATCCCGCTCCATGAATATTCTTTATGTTCAGCCTGGGATCTTCAGATAAAAATTTTCTCAGTTTTGTAATGTAGACATCCATGCTGCGGGCTGTAAAATAATCATCGTTACCCCATATCTTTTTCAGAGCCATCTCCCTGCTTATCAATGCATTCGGATTAACTGCTAATAATTCCAGCAATTGAGCCTCCTTGGGAGAAAGCTTCTTTTCATCATCACCTCCGGAAAGAGTCCTGAGCTTTGAATTGAAAATGAATTTACCTATCTCGTAGATATCTTTTGTTCCGCTTTGAAAATCACGGCGAGCCATAATTGCTTTTATTTTTGCCAGAAGGATTTCAGTGTCAAACGGTTTTGTAATATAATCATCTCCCCCTACATTGTATCCTTTCAGAACGTCATCCTTCATCTTTTTTGCCGTAAGAAAGATAATGGGAACTACATTATTGATCTGCCGGATTTCGTTTGCAATTGTGAAACCGTCAACATGTGGAAGCATGACATCAAGGATACATATATCAAATATCCCTTTTCTGAAATGCTCAACTGCATATTTACCATCATCAACCCATTCCACAGAGAAATCATTGATTTCAAGATACGATTTAAGGACAGATCCGAAACTAAGATCATCCTCGACTAGAAATATTTTAACTGGTTTCTGGCTCATTTTTCATTTTCAGGATTAAATGGTAAAAAAATATCAAACCGGCTTCCCTTTCCTGGTTCACTATGTAATGTTATATTTCCCTTATGGGCATCAACAATAGCCCTGACATAATTAAGTCCAAGTCCAAAACCTTTGACATCCTGTACGTTGCCAGTTGTCTGACGGTAGAATCTTTCAAATATCCTGCTCTGAACACTCTTATTCATTCCTATCCCTTTATCAGATACTGAAAGTACTATTCCGTTTTCGTTATTCATTGTTTCAACAGTAATATCTGGTGCATCCGGCGAATATTTTATTGCGTTGTCAACCAGATTATTAACAAGATTAATCAGATGTTCACCATCACCAAAAATTACAGGTTCAGAAGCATTCAGATGCAGTTTTATTGTTCCATTCCTCTGTTGAACAAGGATATCAATGGTTTCAATAGCATGTTCGATAATACTGTGCAGCGAAATATCCTCAAATTTAAAATCAATCTCCTTTTTATCAAGCGACGCAATCTGGAGAATAGTCTCCACCTTTTTATTCATCCTGCTGTTTTCCTTTTTAATCATCCCTATAAAATGCCTGATCCTCGACTCATCACCAATCACTTTGGGGTTAGTTATTGTATCTGCTGCCAGGGAAATTGTCGCTATAGGTGTCTTAAATTCATGTGTCATATTATTAATGAAGTCGGATTTCATCTCCGAAATCTTTTTTTGTCTGATGATAAAGAAGAGGCTCAATGCAAATGTTGCAAGCATAATTAACGAAAATAGCAGTGATCCGCCAAGTATCCATGTCATTGATCCAAGTACATAATTAGTCCTTTCCGGGAATACTACAGATAACAGAATATTCTGACTTATGAGATTATCAGGAAAAAGCTTTACAATATACTTGCTTTTAAGAAAATCATTTTTGTTTGTTTTCTTAAAAGTTCCGTCTGTAACAACTCCGTTCTTAATTACCGCAAATTCAAAAGGGGTATGAATGCCGGCATACATAAGAGAGTTCCTGAGGATATTTTCAATCTCCTTATTGTCGAGCTCCATCGTTTTTTCCCATTGATAAACCTCTGAGATCATCTGGTCGCTCATGTTCCTGAATTCATCCTGCCTTTTTTTCACCCATTCCACGAATTCTTTCTGCCTTATATATACAGATCCATTGTTATTAATCCCGGCATCATCGTCATTTACAATAACCATTTTACCGGGTTCATCAGGAGATCTCATTATAAAGCCCGACGAATCTGAAGTTATAACTGTATCATGTGTCACAATTACTGGTTTATTTCCCGGAGTCTGTGTTACTGACTGGTTAGTGATGCGGATACTGAAATTACTTCCATCACCTGATGAAAATGAACCCATCCTGAAAAAGCTGGTAATATCTGACTGATTTTCAGGTCCCTGCAACATAAAATTATTGAAAAAACTCATCTTCCGTGACGATTCTATTGCGCCTGCTGCATCATTGATACTCGTGATTACCCTTGCATTGAAAGTATCATTAAGAACATTTGCAGCATTCTTTATCCATATTATCTGTACCCAGATAATTCCGACAATAGAAAAAAGCATCATGAATATAAGACCAATGAATTTTTTTCTGTTCATGACGCAAAATTAACTTATCGTACAAAAACTCGTATATGTTTTAACTTTTAATTAACTCTTATTAACCTCAAATTAACGCTATTATAACATGAATGAAGTAATTTTGATATTAATTAATATAATAAGCCATGAAAAGAATCCTGACGAAAATTGCTTTGATATTGTTTGCAACAATCATCCCATTAAACTTTGCTTCAGCGCAGGAGAAAAAGGAAGAACAGAAAATTAAGATCATTATTGACGACGGCACAGGAGTAAAAACAGTTCTTGATACTACTTTCAGTAATGGCAGGATACCTGAGACTATTAATCTGAAAGACGGCAAAGTGATTGTTATTACCC
>Ga0209575_10000746_pt1 | contig 16531 bp, 20 predicted proteins | sample Medcelwee11metaG_FD_187172 | JGI IMG/M metagenome (GOLD analysis project Ga0209575, IMG submission 187172) | Freshwater pond sediment microbial communities from the University of Edinburgh, under environmental carbon perturbations - Medium... | ecosystem: Environmental > Aquatic > Freshwater >...
ATCTATACTAGCGGTTTGCCCAAATAAAAAAACAAGATTTGCACATAAAACCAAGGCTATTTTTAACATTATTCTCTCGCTTTAAAATTAAACTCTACGGAAACGCTTTTTTTGTCGCTAGGCGGTGGAAATCCTTTTTTTTGCAAAAATTGAAGATACGCCGTAAGTCTGTCGTTAAAATCAGCCCCACCGCCTCTTTTTAGCCGAAAACTAAAACTTCCGTCGGGTTCGATATTTACAACTACGGTAGCTATAAGTCCAGCGTCGCTTTTTGCCGGATTCCAGCCCTGCTTGATTATTTTTGCAATATTACTTAAATATTCGTTTACTTCCCCGCTGGAGTTAAAAGAGGTAAAGCTTATATCGCTATTTTTTTTGATTGATAGTGCGGCCAGCAAATCTTTTGCGCTTTTTGGTTGTTCTGTTGCGGTTTTTTGCGGTGTATTTTGGGTTGCTTTTGGTTGCTCTTTTTTTGGTATTTCTTTAACTGTTTTTTTTGGAGATATGGCATCCTCTATGACTTTTTCCGGCTTTTTCGGTTCCGTCTTTTTAGGCTCTTGCTGCTTTTGTATCTCTTTTGGCAAAACTTTTTCTTCTGTTTTTAAAACGGGTTCGGATGGCGTGGCTTCCAACTCCTCCATACTAACTTCTATGGAGCTTTGTTCGCTTTTTATTGCTATTTTTTTTAGATTTTGTGAATTTGTAAGGGCAAAAAGTAAAATCGCCACAACTGCAGCATAGAGAGAAAAAGAGCCGATGCCGCCAAGCCAAAAAAAGCTATTTTTATCCATCCGTTACCAAAGATATTTTTTGAAATCCAGATGCCTTTATGAGTTTCATGATGTGTACCACATCGTCGTATTTGAGATTTTTATCTGCCCTTAGCGTCACTTGGGTGTCTTTGGCGAACGATGCCGAGTAGTTCAAAAAAGAGTCGCCGAAACTATCCATATTAAACTTTTTTTCGTTTACATACACTATTTTTTGCAAGTCAACCCTGACGGCTATTTTTTCTTTTTCGCTGATTTGCTCTTTTTGTGAGCCTTTCGGCAGTTCTATTTTTTCTTGATAGACTATTGCGGGGGTGGCAAGCATTAAAATGGCGAGAAGGACGAGCATTACATCCACAAGTGGCGTGATATTTAGTTCAGGTTTATCTTCGTATTCTAACATCTGTTTAAGATTTAAGAAGCTCTATTTGCATTTGGATATAGCTAAGCACCTCGTAGCTTTTTCTTTTTAGAGAGAGGTGGAAAGCGTATGCAGGAACCGCTACGAATATACCGCATGCGGTTGCGACGAGCGCTTCGCTTATTGCTGGAGCGAGGACATTAAGGCTAGCACCTCCTGCAACTCCCATTTTGGCAAATGAATCAAGTATGGAAACTACGGTTCCGAAAAGTCCTACGAACGGTGAGGTTGAGGCTACAATGGAAAGTATTGTGAGTCCGCTTGTTGAGTCTTTTTCTGCGGCCCTTAAGCAGGCGTTTAGTGCATGTGGATTAACGCTATCTTCATGTCTATGACATTTTGAAAGTACCGATAATTCACTGACGCTTCTATGTCCGAGGGCAAGTCTTTCTAACGACTCTTTTTCTCTTGACGCCCAAGAGTTTAGATAAAAATATCTATATATAAAAGCCCATGTTACTGATATTAAGTAGATTGAAAGAATAATAAAAACCAAAACGGTAACCCATGTACCGTTTTGGAAATAATGCAGGATTGTGGACATTACTTGGATATATTTTTTAGTTTTTGAGCTGCAACTGACAGTATAGTATCAGAATCAGTAGCATCTTTTAGCAGTTTGTGTGCTTTCTCGATAGCTTGCTGGATTTCTCCGCTAGTCTTGCCCGCAACAGCTATAGCGTTATCTACCAACACTATAGCTTTTTGCTCATCGATTTCGGCATAACCCCAGTTGATGGCTACGCTTTCTTTCTCGCCGTTTTCTTTTGTCACTTCTATTAGTCCCGGCCCCAGAAGAGAGAGCAGGGTAGAGTGACCGGGAAGAACACCAAATTCTCCCTTATCGCCAGGAAATACCGCAGAGGCAGCGTTTTGGTCAAACACTTTGCCTTGCGGAGTTATGATTTGTAATTTAAAGCTGTTCATAAGCTAGCCTTTATTTTTTTGCCTTTAGCTTTTCAGCTTTTTCAAGTACTTCGTCGATACCGCCAACCATGTAGAACGCCATCTCAGGCACACTGTCGTGTTTACCGTCTAGTATCTCTTTAAAGCCTTTGATTGTATCTTCAAGCGATACATATTTACCAGGGCTTCCCGTAAATACTTCTGCAACGAAGAACGGTTGAGATAGGAATCTTTCGATTTTTCTAGCTCTTTCAACAGTCAGTTTGTCGTCTTCGCTTAGCTCATCCATACCAAGAATCGCAATAATATCTTGCAAGTCTTTGTATTTTTGAAGAATAGCTTGAACGCCCCTTGCAATTTTATAGTGGTCTTCACCAAGGATTTTCGGGTCAAGCATTCTTGAACTTGAATCTAGTGGGTCAACCGCAGGGTAGATACCTTTTTCAGCGATTTTTCTGCTAAGAACCGTAGTTGCGTCAAGGTGAGCAAAAACTGTAGCAGGAGCTGGGTCAGTAAGGTCGTCCGCAGGAACATATACAGCTTGAACAGATGTAATAGAACCTTTTTTAGTTGATGTAATTCTCTCTTGAAGTGCACCCATCTCTCTTGCAAGTGTCGGTTGGTAACCAACGGCAGAAGGGATTCTTCCTAGAAGAGCCGACATTTCAGAACCTGATTGTGCAAATCTGAATATGTTGTCGATAAACATAAGAACATCAAGACCCATAGTATCTCTGAAGTACTCAGCCATAGTTACACCTGTTAGGGCGATTCTATTTCTTGCGCCTGGTGGCTCGTTCATTTGACCGTAGCAAAGAGCAACTTTATCAAGAACGTTTGACTCTTTCATTTCGTGATAAAGGTCGTTACCCTCCCTTGTTCTTTCACCAACACCGGCAAATACTGAGTAACCACTGTGTTTGTAGGCAACATTATGGATAAGTTCCATAATAATAACCGTTTTACCAACACCTGCACCACCGAATAGGCCGACTTTACCGCCTTTTGCGTATGGAGCTAGAAGGTCTACAACTTTGATACCTGTTTCAAACATTTCTGATTGAGTGTTTTGCTCTTCAAATTTTGGCGGATCTCTATGGATTGACCAATATTCTTTTGCTTCACAAGCAGGACCCTCATCGATAACTTGACCGGTAACATCAAAGATTCTTCCGAGTACTTCGATACCGACAGGAACTTTGATAGGCGTGCCTAGCGCTTTTACTTTTGTTCCTCTCGCAAGACCTTCTGTCATATCCATAGCGATTGTTCTTACTCTATTGTCGCCCACATGTTGAGCAACTTCGCAAATTAGCTTTACGCTTTTGCCTTCTACGCTGAAGTTTATTTCAAGCGCATCGTTAATGTTCGGTAGTTGACCGTTGTCGAAATCGACATCGACAACCGGCCCGATTACCTGGCTTACTATACCTTCCATCCGTCATATCTCCTTTATTATTTAAGCGATTCCATACCACTGATAATTTCTGTTAGCTCTGTTGTAATTGATTCTTGTCTTGCTTTGTTATACTGAACGGTCAAGCTATTAGCCATCTCTTTCGCATTTCTGTTTGCCGCATCCATGGCCTGAACCCTAGATGCATGCTCGCCGGCAAGAGAGTCGATTAGCGAGTAATATAGATTGAACTCGATGTATTTTTGCATCAAAGAGTCCAAAATAATCTTGCTATCGTCGGGCTCAGTAGATATTATAGACTGGCAGCTACTACCTGCTGCACTTTCCAGATCCACAGGAAGAAGATCTATCTGTCTTATCTCTTGAGCTATCATGCTTTTAAAGCCGTTATAAATAATAACGACTCTATCGGTTTTGCCGTCAATAAAATCAGCAAAAGCTTTTTCTATTATTTTTTGAGCTTTTTCGTAAGAAGGAGCTCCGGATACGCCGATATTTGTTTCAGTCAAATCAATATGGTTAAATCTAAGGTTGTCTATGCCCTTTCGACCTATCCCTCTGATTCTAACAGTTTTGCCTTCGTTTTTAAGCTTCAAATATAGAGTTTTTACGGCTTTGATCGTTTGGGCGTTAAAACCGCCGCAAAGACCTTTGTCAGAAGTGATAAAAATCAAATCGACAACCTTTTCATCCTCATTTTTTTTGAACAGTCTTGCATCGTAACCAAAGCCGCTAATGTCATATTTATTGACATTACAAGCGATGTTTGACAAAACTTCATTCAATTTTGAAGCATATTCTCTAGATGATTTAGCTAACTCCTCGGCTCTTTTTAGTTTAGCCGTGGAGACAAGCTTCATCGCTCTGGTTATCTTGCCCGTATTTTGAACGCTTTTGATTTTGCGCTGAATGTTTTTTAGGTTAGCCATTTTTTTGTCTCTTTACTTATTTTTTAGCTGTTGACGAAAAAATTACCCTAAACTCATCAAGTGCTTTTCTAAGAACTTCTTCATTCTCTTTATCGATTTGTTTTTTAGCTCTAACATCTTCAAATATTTGCGGATATTTAGAATCTATAAACTCATAAAGTTCAGCTTCGTAAGTTGTTATTTCTTTAGGATCCATGGCGTCAAGATAGCCGCCGTTTCCTGCAAAAATTAGGCACACTTGTCTTTCGATAGCTATTGGAGCGTAAGGTCCTTGTTTTAGAACCTCAACCATTCTAATACCTCTTTCAAGCTGTCTTCTACTTACTTCGTCAAGGTCTGAAGCAAATTGTGAGAACGCTTGAAGCTCTCTAAACTGAGCAAGGTCTAGTCTAAGAGTACCGGCAACTTGTTTTGTCGCTTTAATTTGAGCGGCTCCACCAACCCTTGAAACTGAGATACCAACATTAATCGCCGGTCTAACACCTGCGTTAAATAGGTCTGTTTCAAGGAATATTTGACCGTCTGTAATAGAAATAACATTCGTAGGAATGTATGCGGATACATCGCCTGCTTGAGTTTCGATGATTGGTAGGGCAGTAAGGCTTCCCGCACCAAGTTCGTCGTTAACTTTTGCAGCTCTCTCAAGAAGTCTAGAGTGTACATAAAATACATCTCCCGGATACGCTTCCCTGCCCGGAGGTCTTCTAAGAAGTAGAGACATCTCTCTGTAGGCTACCGCATGTTTTGACAAGTCATCATATACGATAAGAGCATGTTTTGCATTATCTCTGAAGTATTCGCCGATTGTTACACCGCAGTACGGAGCCAAAAATTGAAGAGCGGCACTTTCAGATGCAGTAGCTGCAACAACTGTTGTATATTCCATTGCGCCATGTTCCTCAAGAGTTTTAACAACTTGAGCAACAGTTGATTGTTTTTGACCGATTGCAACATATATACAAAATACGCCTTGACCTTTTTGGTTTATAATAGTGTCAAGAGCAACGGTACTTTTACCTGTTTGTCTATCACCGATAATAAGCTCTCTTTGTCCTCTACCGATTGGCACAAGAGCGTCGATTGCCTTAATACCTGTTTGAAGCGGCTCATGAACAGATTTTCTAGCCATAATTCCTAGGGCTTTTTCTTCTATGAATTTTGTTTCAGTAGCTGCGATAGGACCTTTGCCGTCGATTGGTTCGCCAAGAGCATTTACAACTCTTCCTACCATTGCTTCGCCAACAGGAACTTTTAGAAGTTTACCTAGTCTTTTTACCGTAGTATTTTCAACAATGCCTTTGCCTTTACCAAGAACAACAACACCTACGGTTGATTCTTCAAGGTTTTGTGCAAGACCTTTTTCTCCGTTTTCAAACTCCAGCATCTCTCCAGCCATAACATTCTTAAGACCGTATACTTTAGCGATTCCGTCACCGATACTTATTACTTTACCGGTTTCGTTTATATCTACTTTTAGCTCGAAGTTTTCTATTCTTTCTCGAATTATCGAGCTAATTTCGTCAGCATTTATTTTAGTGCTCACTCTATCCCCTTTCAAAAGATTTTAGTTGTATTTAGGATATGCGCAATAACTGATTTTTTAAGCGCATCTTTATTGATTTCTACTTCCACTCCAAGGTCGTCAATTTCTACTTTGATACCGTTGAAATGAGCAGCGTCCGTTTTTTCAAAAGTTAGTCCGATTTCTCTATTTAGTTTTGTGCTTAGAACTTTTGAGATCTCTTCTAGCTCTGCATTTCCGACATCAAAAGAAGCAGTTACTCTACCTTCCGCTTTGCCGGATTTGTTTGCCAAAAACTCTCTAATCTCTTCAGCCACTGCAGGAACTATCTCCACTCTGTTTGCTTTAAGAAGCAACGAGATGAAGTTTGACAGTTTAGCGTCGGTACTTCCTGAAATTTCAGAGATTAAAGAGGCTTTTTTATCAAGCGAGACATCTTTTGAACCTAAAATGTCTTGAAACTTAGATATTTTGAGAGCGCTACTGATGTTGTTTAGCGCAACATAGCTTTGTTGTAACTGGGCATCTGTTTGCGAAGTTGTCAATGCTCTGGTGTATTTTTTTGAAATTGATGAAACCATTAGGCTACCCTTTTGGCAATGATTTTTGCAAAATCTTTATCGTCGACGCCGAAACCTTCTTTGTCTACGACTTCGCCTATAGCTTCTTCTACCGTATCGATAATAGCTTTTTTTCTCATCATAGACATTTCGTCTTCGGCTGATTTTTTAAGTCTTACTATCTCTTCGTCGGCATGTTCCGCTATTTTTTTTGCTTGAACTACCGCATCCGTTTTGGATGAAGCTACTAGTTCGTTTGCTAGTTTGGCTACTTCTTCTTTTTTTGCTCTTGCTACATCCAAAGCGACTTTCGCCTCTTTGATTTTATTTTCAGCGTCTTCGTAAGCTTTTGCTATAGAAGCTGCTCTGCCGCTAAAGAAGGACTTTAGTTTATCGGCTAGTAAATAATAAGCAAGGGCAGCAAAAATAAGAAAGTTTACCGCTCTAGGTAATATGTCTGTTCCGCCGCCGTGTCCAGCATCAGAAGCAAAAACTGCAACGGATGTTAGAAGCAACGCGGATGCTACTTTGACAAGACTCATCTGCGACCTTTCTTATATTTTTAGAGCTTTTGCCAAGCTTTGTTTGTATCCTTCTGAATTAGAGAGGATAGCTACTTTTAGCTCAGCTTTTTGGGCGGTTAATTCGCTTGAAAAGTTAGCAACTTCGGTTTTTACGCTTTCCTTGACGGCATTGATTTTAGTCTCAGCCTCAGCTTTCGCTGCTGCGATAGCTTTGTGTCTGATTTGTGCCGCTTCGGCTTTTGCATCGGCAAGTAGTTTGTTTGCCTCTGTAATTAGCGCTTCCCTCTCGCTTTCTTGGGCATCTGCGAGACCGGCATCTGCTTTTAGATTTGAGTTTCTCTCCTCTATAAAACTTAGCATCGGTTTGTAAAGAATCTGATTTAAGATAGCTACAAGCAGTAAGAAAGTAACAATTTCAAACGCAAGTAGGCTAGGCTGGATGTCTAGCATATAAAAGCACTCCTTTTTGTAGTGACTTAGGATTTTAGCACACGAAAGCTAAAAAAGCGTGCCTAAAAAATAGCCTAGCTGCTTTTTAGGCTCTTTAATAGCGTTTCGATTTGTGCCTGATTATCGAATTGAATAGTTATCGATGAGGCTGTTTTTTTTGTTTTTATTCCATAAGATTCATTTAGAGTAGCTATAAGTTTAACAAGCTCCAATCTATTGGCAACAGAGGGTGTTTGTTTTGCTTGTTTTGCCGGTTCTTTTAGTTTTGCGACTAACTCTTCCGTATTTCTGACGCTTAATTTTTGTCCAATAATTGAATCTGTTATCTTTTTTTGTTCGTTTGCCTCTAATCCTACTAGCATTTTTGCGTGCCCGTGCGTGATTTTGCTTTGCATCAATTTGTCTTTTACATACTCGTCAAGTTGTAATAGTCTTAGCGTATTGGTAATGAAACTTCTACTCTTTTTTACTATGTCGGAAAGCTCTTCGTGCGTCAGGTCGTGCTCTTCTATCAGCTCTTTTAAGCTTATGGCGAGTTCTATCGAATTTAGGTTTTCCCTTTGGATATTTTCTATAAGGGCGAGTTCCCGTATTCTCTCTTTATCGATGTCGGCTACTATTGCCTTAATTTTTTCTATACCCGCGAGTCTTGTTGCCCTGAGTCTTCTCTCTCCGGCTATCAGCATAAACTTATCGTTACTTCTAATGACCACTACGGGCTGTAAAAGTCCGTGCCTCTTTATTGACTCGCTAAGTTCGGCTATTGATTCTGCGTCAAATTGTTTTCTCGGTTGAAAAGGATTTACTATTATTTCTTCTAAGGGTATCTCTTTGACAAACTCCGATGAGCCGCTATTTTGTTTGTACGCCTCTTCCACTTCTTCCAGAATTGCCCCAAGTCCCCTGCCTAGTCCACCTGATAGTTTAGACATTTACTTCCTTTAAAAGGCAGTATGCAAGCTCTTGGTAAGCCACAGAGCCAGGAGATTTTGCATCATAGAGTATGACGGGTTTACCGAAGCTTGGGGACTCGGCCAATCTTACATTTCTAGGAATTACTATGTATGAAGCTGTTTCGTCTTGGCTTGTACTCTCCACGGAGTTTTTAAACAGCCTGTCCACAAAATGTCTTTTTAAATCCAAGAAGACCTGCTTTGAAAGATTGTTTTGTGTGCTATACATAGTCGGTAAAAACCCTCTTATTCGAAGTTTCGGGTTTATCGATTTTTGCACTATCTTTACCGTATTTAGTAGTTGCGCAAGACCCTCTAGGGCAAAAAACTCACACTGAATCGGTATGATAAGCGAGTTTGCTGCGGCTAAAATATTTACCGTCGTAGTACCGAGAGCGGGAGGAGAATCTATTACGATGTAGTCGTACCTATTTTCTATCTCTGCTATTAGACCTTTCAAAATAAGCTCTCTATGCTCTATTTTTTTATCGTGAAGCTCTTTTTCTATTCCTACCAGTCCGATATTTGACGGAACTAGATGTAGATGCGGCAAGTTTGTATCCAAAATAACTTCAGATAATTTTTTTGAACCTATAAATGCATGATAAATATTATATTCAAAACTATTTCTGTGAATGCCTAGGTTGGTTGTGGCATTCGCCTGTGGGTCAGCGTCGATTAGGAGCACTTTTTTTTCCGCTACCGCAAGGGAAGCCGCAAGATTAACAGCAGTTGTTGTCTTGCCGACTCCGCCCTTTTGGTTTGCTATCGCAATAATTTCGCTCATCTTAAACTAAACACCTTTTTATTATCTACACTCAAAGAGCCGTCACTATTTAGCGTGACATTTTCGTGATATTTTTGGCTACTGTGAAGCAGCATTTTATCTCTTGTTTTTAAAAATTCTACTTCAAATTTTCTAAAAATACGCTTCCACTCCGGGGGAGCCGTAAATACCGATAGATACTCGTTAATGAGGTTTTTTTTGTCTGTTTTTATATCACATCCGCCAAACTCTTCTGTTTGTGAAAAGTTAATTCCTATACCGCAGACAAGCGTATCTTTTTCTTTTAAAAAAGAGGTTATCGCTCCCGCCATTTTTTTATCGCCTATGTAGATGTCGTTTGGCCATTTAAGCCAACAATTCGAGCCTTTATTTGCCAAAAGTTCTTTTAGAATATACATAAAATATATCGATGCGGACTCCAGTTTTAAATCATCCGGCAACGCTTTTAGCGGTACAGCGAAAGAAAATAGAAGAGAGTCTGGCACAGACTCCCATCTGTTTGCTCTGGAGCCTTGTCCGTCGCTTTGTGTATCCGCAACAATGCAAGCTGGAGCACAGAGTTCCCCGTTTTTTATCTTTTCTACTAAGAATGTCTGCGTTGATGGCAGGGTATCAAACCAGAATATCTCCAATATTTAGCCTTTTACCTCTTATGTATTCGAGAGCGGTTACTTCATTTTTTGATGGCGCTTGAAGTTTTGATATTTTTAGCGACCCTGTTTCAAAGCCGACGGTTATGTCATCCTCATCTATGAAAAGTATCTCGCCGCCTCTGTTTTTAGAGGTTAACTCATTCATGGTAGCCTCTTTTATTTTGAGTCCTGATTCGATATAGACTCCAGGCCACGGGTAGTAAGCTAAAAACTTTTTGTACGCTTTTTTGGCGGACGCGAGGTCGATTAAGCCGTCTTCTTTTGTAAGCTTTTTGGCGTAGCTTGCGTCAGCATTTATCTGCTTAAGCGGTTTAATTTCACTAAAGTCCAGAATAATGCTTTTGGTCAGATTTGCCGCTTGGTAGCCTAGGTGTTTTAGTAGGCAGTTAAACTTTGCGCACCCCTGCGGTCTAAAAAATATCGTTCCCAGTATATCGCCCGTGTCAAGTCCTCTGTCCATCCAGATAGCGGTTACTCCGGCATAGTCGTCGTTTTCTAGGATGTGTGTCTGAAGTGCCGCCGCTCCTCTATTGCGAGGCAAAAATGAAGTGTGAAGATTGATACACGGCGCAATATTTAAGATTTCTTGTTTTAGTATCTGCCCGTATGCCGCAACCACGATAAAATCAGGCTTCATCTCTTTTATCTGCTCGGCGCATTCCGAGATTTTTGCAGGCTGGAATGTCGGGATATTAAATCTTTTAGCACATATTGCGGTATCGGGCGGAGTCATTATCTGTTTTCGCCCCACTGGCTTATCCGGTTGCGTGAATAGCGCCATAACCTCAAATCTTTCGTCGGTCGTAAGAGACTCCATAATGATACTTGAGAAGTCGGCGCTTCCCATAAAAACTATTTTTTTTCTCATTTCGCATCTCTTTTAAATAGCGTTCCCTCGGTTTGGATGCCATCCATTAAAAACTCTTTTGCAGCCTGCAAATCAAAACCGCTAGATAAAAACATCTCTCTATCGTGATTTAATAAAAAATTTGCGGCTTTTAGCTTCGTTACTATACCGCCAGTTGCAAAAGCGTCGTTAGGATTGTAGTCGGCGTTTAGCTCCGCTTCGTCTATGTGTGAGACAATTTTTCGTAATTTTGCGTCCGTATGTTTATTTGGGTCTTTGTCAAAGTAGCCCTTGATGTCGGAAAGGATAATTAGCATTTTGGCGTCGAAGTAGTGCGCTACTTGTGCCGAGAGCTGGTCGTTGTCGCCCCTTAGTATCTCATCTACTATGACGGAGTCGTTTTCGTTGATAATCGGGATGATATTGTTATCAAGTAGCGTATTTACCGCTGCTTTAGCATTTTCAGAGCGTTTTATGGAGTCAAAATCTTCTGCGGTTAGCAGTATTTGAGCCACCGTAATATCAAATTTTTTGAACTCTTTTTGGTATTTGTTGATAAGCGCCGCTTGACCTAGCGCCGCTAGCGCTTGTTTGCCGGCAGTTGTTTTATTGGATATGGTTGGAAGTATCGTGTGCCCGGTCGCTATAGCACCGGATGTAACGAGAATGACTCTGTATTTTTGTGACAGAGATGAAAGAAACTCTACTAAATTTTGGATTCGCTCCGCACTTATTTTACCCTCTTTGGTAAGTACGGCCGAGCCTACCTTTATGACAATTTTGTCTTTCGACATCTTTTATCCTTTTAGGATTCTGTAAAGAGCAAACTTTAGTTTCTGAATATTTTGGTGTGCGCTAGATGAAATCGGCATAATAAATCTAGGATTTTCTGTTTCGCTTTCAAACGAGGCTAGTCCGTCTATCTCTTCGGTCGGTTTGATATTTATTTGCGACATAAACTCGGATATTACCCTTTTTGCCTCGTCCGACTCCATGGCATCTATCTTTGTAATAGCTATTGCATAGTTATTTTTACTTATTTTTTCGGAGTAGTTTTCAAGCTCTTTTTTAAGCGTAGTAAACTGCTCAAAAAGCGACTGCTCTCTGGCTATGTCAAGACAAAAAAGAGATAGCTTGGTTCTTTCTATGTGCTTTAAAAACTCTAAACCTAAACCTCTACCCTCAGATGCACCCTCGATAATCCCAGGGATGTCGGCTATAACAAACGAGCTGTAGTCATCTATGTCTACAACGCCGAGATTTGGCTTTAGCGTAGTAAATTCATAGTTTGCAATTTCGGGCTTTGCGGCAGACATAACCGATATAAGCGTTGATTTGCCAACATTTGGAAAACCAACCAGTCCTACGTCCGCTATGAGTTTTAGCTCAAGGCGTACTCTTTTTTCTATTCCGGGAAGTCCGGGTTGCGCATATGTCGGTTTTTGGTTTGTTGAGGATTTAAAGTGCATATTGCCAAGACCGCCTTTGCCGCCTTCCAGAAACAGTACTCTTTTGTTCGGTTCGGTGAGGTCCATAAGCACCTCTTCGGTTTCGGTATCAATAACTTGTGTGCCGACAGGAACTATAAGCGTCAAATCTTCGCCGCCTTTGCCGTACATTTGGCTATTGCCGCCGTTTGCGCCGTTTTTTGCTTTGTGGTGGTGTTTGCCGCGATATTTTGATAGTGAGTCTGCATTTGGATCTATGTAGAAGTAGATGCTTCCGCCTTTGCCACCGTCTCCGCCTGATGGTCCGCCTGCAATAACAAACTTTTCTCTATGAAAAGCTGCAGAGCCGGCACCGCCTTTTCCTGAGGCAACTGTTATAACAATACTGTCAGTAAACATATTATTGTACGCACAAACGGGCGAAGCCCGCTTGTCCTACGCTGAGCGCTAAGCTACTGAAGCTTGCCGCATGGAGCGGCAGATTTATGATTTGTGGCATTGATTGATTATTTACGAAGATTAAAGAGCAGATTCAGAAGCAACAGGATAAACCGACACTTTTTTTCTATCTTTATCTTTTCTTTCGAATGTTACAACGCCGTCGATAAGCGCAAATATAGTGTGGTCTTTGCCTATGCCTACATTTTTACCGACATGGATTTTAGTCCCTCTTTGTCTGATAATAATGTTTCCAGCTCTGCAGAATTGTCCACCTGATTTTTTTAATCCAAGTCGTCTACCCGCTGAATCGCGGTTGTTTTGGGTACTACCCTGACCTTTTTTGTGTGCCATAGTTTCTTCTCCTTCTTATTATGCGGCGATTGAAGTAATTACGACTCTTGTAAAGTCTCTTCTAAAGCCTCTTTTTACTTTAGAGTCTTTTCTTCTTCTCTTTTTGAAAGTTATTACCTTTCTTCCTCTGCCTTCGTTTACTACTTTGGCTACAACTTTTGCACCTGCGACGAAAGGATTTCCAACTACTAGTTTGTCTGCGCCTACCATAAGAACTTCGTTAAATTCTACTTCTGTTTTTGCTTCTGCGCCCATTTTGTCAACTAGCAGTTCGTCGCCGACACTTACTTTATATTGTTTGCCGCCGGCTTTTATAACTGCGTACATATTTGAACCTCTTGAAATTTTGTTGGTTTTTAAGATGCGAATAATACAAAAAATTAGATTAAGTTTAGTTTAGAGCGTTTTTGTAATTTTTTCTATATCCACTACATTGCCTATAATAACGAGTATATCCGTATCTTGAATCGTCAGATTTTCATCAACGGTTGTATGCCAAATGCTACTGTATTTATGGGCTATAAGTCTGACTCCGTGCTCCCTTTCAAAATCAATATCCGCAATCTTTTTGCCCACAAACATACTCGGAACGCTAAATTTGACTATTCTCATCGTATTTGAGAGGTCTATCGTATCATAGTGAATATGCTCAGCGATTGTCTTGACAAGCCTCATTGCCGCTTCTCTCTCCGGGTGTATCACTTTGTATGCGCCGAGTTTGGTAAGTATTTTGCCGTGAAGTACCGATATGGCTTTGGCTATTACCTGTTTGACGCCGAGGTCTATAAGTGACATGACGGTAAGAGTGCTTGCCTCTATATTTTCACCGATACTTACTATTACGACATCGGCTTTGCCTATTCCGCTATCTTCAAGTGCTTTGGCGTCCGTAGAGTCTAGTATGACGGCATCTTCTACGAAGTCGCCTATTTGTTTTACTTTTTCCGCATCGTTGTCTGCGGCTATTACGGATAGCCCCTGTTCGGCTAGTCCTTTGGCGATTTGAAATCCAAATTTTCCAAGACCTATAACTGCATAACTTTTCATATTATTACCCTACCTTCTGCATATTTGTATCTTTTTTCCTCTATTTTGCCTATAAAGGCGAGCGTAAATGCCAGAAAGCCTATTCTGCCGGCAAACATGATAACTATGATGACAAATTTGCCAAAGTCGTTAAAGTTTGCGGATAGGCTGAGGACTCCGCCGTTGCCTGTGGATAAACCTACGGTGCCGAATGCGCTTGCGACTTCGAAAATAACTTTAATAAACCTAACTTCGTGTGTTTCAGATATAAATATGGTTGCCGCAATAATATAAAAAGTGCCTACGAGCAGTATCGTAAACGCTTGCATTACCGTGGAGTGCGGAATCGTCCGTCTAAAGACAGATGCGTCTGAATGACCTTTGATGGCATGCCATGTGGCTATTGCTATGACGGCAAAAGTAGTGACCTTGATACCTCCAGCCGTTCCGCCGACCCCGCCGCCTATTACCATGAATATTGTTGACAAAAATAGCGTTGAGTCACTAAGTGTGCCGACATCTATTGAGTTTGCACCTGCCGTCCTGAGATTTATCGCATAAAAATAACCGGAGAGTAGTTTTTGCCATGTGTCGAAACTGCCTATTGATTTTGGATTGAACCACTCTAGGCTCAAAAAGAGCCACAGGGCCGCAGTAATAAGAATAGCCGTTGTTGCAAGCGTAAGCTTTGTATGCGTCGATATGCGGGTAAGCTGTTTTTGCCTGAAGTAGTAAAGTTCCAAGATGACGAAGTAGCCTATGCCGCCTACGATAATAAGCGTTGTGGCAACCATGTTTACGACAATGTCAAATTTATAATCCATCATCGAGTTTGAAAAAAGAGAGAATCCTGCATTGTTGAAAAAAGAGAGAGAGTGAAATATTGCAAACCAGATAGCTTTATCAAGCGGCATATCAAATGAAAATCTAACAGCAAGAAGCAACGCGCCTAGCGCCTCTATCGCCAAAACCATCTTAAATACGATTTTCAAAAATCTTACGACACCAGAGAAAGTATCATAGTTGAGGGATGTTTTGAGTATCATCTGATCTCTGTGGCTAAGCTTTTTTCTAAGCATAATCGCCATAAATGTAGCAACGGTCATATATCCGAGTCCGCCGACTTGAATCATAAACAATATAGTCGCTTGTCCGAAAATAGTAAAATCAAGCGGAGTATCTTTTACGATAAGTCCGGTTACGCAAGTGGCACTTGTAGCAGTATAGAAAGCATCCATGAATGAAATCGGGCTTGTCGTGGAAATCGGAAGCATTAGTATAAGCGTTCCGGACAATATGACTGCTAAAAATGTGAAGATTATAAGTCTAATCTCTTTTGCGGTGTTCATTATAAATATGCCAATAACTGAATTTTGTTTCAAAAAGCGGTTATGCTACTCCTGTGAGGCTTAAATCGTATTAAAACCGTAAATAACTTTTTGTATAATAAATACCCTTAGCAATAACAATAGATGGAAAAGACATATGGAAAACAGTAACAATTTAAAAGATCCGTACCTATATATCAACAGAGAGCTTTCATGGCTCAGATTTAACACGAGAGTGCTTGAAGAGGCGGAGAACAGTAAGCATCCGCTACTGGAGAGACTAAAATTTATAGCTATTTACGGCACAAACTTGGATGAATTTTATATGATAAGAGCCGCAGGTCTTCAAGAGATGTATAAGATGGGCATCAACGCCGTAGGCGCCGACAAGATGACGCCTATAGACCAGCTTGGGCATATAAGGGGTTACCTACATGAAGAGAAGTTGCGGGTAAAAAATTGCTATGCAGACATAACAGACTCTCTTAAAAAAGAGGGGCTATTTATAAAAAAATACTCCGAGCTAAGTTCGGAGTTGCAAGCCAAAGCGGATGCGCATTTTTTTAGCAACCTTTATCCGGTCATAATTCCGATAGCAATAGACGCTACACATCCGTTTCCGCACCTAAATAACCTTAGCTTCGCTCTTGCCGTTAAGCTTGTTGATAAAGAGGATAAACACAATCTCAGATTTGGACTTATCAGAATCCCAAGGGTGCTTAGCCGTTATGTTGAGCTAGATAACAGCGTATTTGTAAGCATAGAGTCTATCGTCAGACGACATATCGAAAACCTATTTTTGGGATATGAGTGCGTTGAGAGCATCGCTTTTAAAGTGACGAGAAATGCCGACCTTGTGATAGAAGAAGAGGAGGCGGAAGACTTTTTGGAGCTTTTGGAGCAGGGTATCAGAGCTAGGAGAAAAGGGGAGTTTGTCAGGCTGACGCTTGAAGAGAGCAGTGATGCGGAGCTAAATAACTTTTTGATGTCGCATATCAAGCTTGACGAGGGCGATGTGTATCGCATCTCCTCTTTACCGCTTGACCTTAGCGCTTTGTGGCAGATAGTTTCGGCAAAAAGATTTGCACATCTGACATATAAGCCCTACACGCCAAAAGTGCTACCACCTTTGGATTTGAACTCAAACATCTTTGACCAGATTGAAAAAGGGGATATACTCTTTTATCAGCCGTACGAG
>Ga0209575_10000749_pt1 | contig 16463 bp, 11 predicted proteins | sample Medcelwee11metaG_FD_187172 | JGI IMG/M metagenome (GOLD analysis project Ga0209575, IMG submission 187172) | Freshwater pond sediment microbial communities from the University of Edinburgh, under environmental carbon perturbations - Medium... | ecosystem: Environmental > Aquatic > Freshwater >...
CTTTATAAGGATCCTCAGTATGATAACTTCCTATATCCAGCATCAGGCCTACCCAATCGTGATCGATCAGAGCCATCATTTTATCAACCTCAGATGAAACTTTCAGGAAGTCATTATGGTTCTGAATTGCAAGCATAACTCCATGTTCTTTACCAAATTCGGCGCACTCACGTATATCATCTGCAATCCATTTAGCCTTTTCATCCCAGGTAAAATTTTCTTTTGAAAGATTTCCTGTAAAAATGCGAAGCCCTGGTGCTCCCAATTTCTGAGCCACAATAATCCATTCCTTAACTAATTTCTTCTCTTCAGCTCTTTTTAATGGATCTGACCATGTAAAATCATTCCTGACACCAGTGAAGCCCATATCAATCCCCAGTCTGAAGGCTTTCTGCTTAACATGAAATATGTAATCATCAGAGGGAACAACAGGGTATCCCGGGAAGTAGTATCCGGTAAGATCGGCACCATCAAATCCTGTTTTTGCACAGAACTCAAGCAAGTCATCAATTGTCATTGTTCCTGCTCGCAGAGGAGCATTGAAAGAATAGGCATTGAGGCTTATTTTCAGATTATTCTTTTCCGGTGGGTAAAAGGTGGGCTTTCCTGTATTATAACCAGACTTCATCGCAGGTACTGCAACAACTCCAACCCCGGCCATTGCAACTTTTTTTGCAAAATCCCTTCTGTTTAATTTCTCTTTTTCCATGACTAATAAATTTTACTTGATAAACATTCCTTAAACTACTTTAAATCCCAGGTCTGTCAATATTTTTGTTAACCGTTTTGAACCACCGGCAAGCTCCACGGTAAATGCCCGGAATTCCCGTCTTACACGATAATCACCTCTAAGCTTTTCAAAATCGGATGGAGAAAACCTGAGGTTCATATTATCCTCATCAATATTGTATGTATGAAACACCGCTTCCCTCAAAATTTGTTCATCAGTTTTTCCCTTTGAATTTATTGAAATCACATTATTAACTGGTTCGGGGACATCCATTGGGTACCAGTCTTTCAGTGGAAGGTTGAAATGTTTACATAAATAGTTTACAACTATTGATGTTCCATTTGCCTTCCCATCGGTTGAATATCCGGCAATATGAGGGGTAGAAAGAAAAGTATTTCTCATCAATTCAAGGTCTATATCGGGTTCATTCTCCCAAACATCCAGAACTGCTCCCGATAGTTTTGTTGCACTCAGAATTTTCCTTAGTGCTGCTGTTTCAACTACCTCGCCCCGTGAAGTATTAATAAACCAGGCACCTTTTTTCATCTTTTTAAAACTCTTTTCATTAAAAAGGTGCCAGGTGCTGTCATCGCCAACCACGTTTAATGGGACATGAACTGTAACAATATCAGACTCATAAAGAACTTTCCCCAGACTTACAAAATTAATTTCTCCTTCGTTTCTTGCTCTCGGGGGATCATTAAGCAGAACATTCATTCCAACAAGTCGGGCAACCTTTTCGACTTTAGAACCTACATTTCCAACACCAACGATACCGATTGTTTTATCTTTTAGGGAAAAGCGGAATTCTGACGCCATTTTTAAAAGGACAGTGGCTATATACTGCTGCACAGAACCTGAATTACATCCCGGAGCATTAGTCCAGGTAATACCATTTTTCTCACAGTACTTTGTATCTATATGGTCGAATCCTATTGTCGCTGTCCCAATAAACTTTATGCTGGTCCCTTTAAGAAGTTCTTCAGTACACCTGGTCCTTGTACGTATCAGCAATGCATCAGTATCAAGAAGCGCTTTCCGGTTAATTGCCTTTCCCGGAAGATATACAACCTCGGCGTAAGGTTCAAGAACGCCCCTGAGAAAGGGTATCTTATCGTCAGCTACTATCTTCATTATTCAAAATCTTAAATTCAGGGAAAGTTAACAATTTTTAATGCCCTGGAAACATTTTCTTTTCTCTGATTTAAAAAATCAATAAATTAGTATGAGAATAAATAATATAGCTATTATGAAATCAATAACTATTAATCAGAAGACAAAAACGAGATTACTCTTTTTTGTTCTGACTTCAGTACTTCTTACGTTTAATCATACTGAAGCTCAGGGATTCAGAGATTCACAGCCAGAGAAAGCTACAATATACATTTACCGGATAGTAAATTTCTATGGATCCGGGATCAGAATGACAATCATGGCAAATGGCAATCCTATTGTAAGATTGAAAAACGCCAGTTTCTATAAGTTCGAAACTGAGCCTGGAGACTATATGTTCAGCATTTTTTCGGGTCCTCCATCAGGAATAAAAATCACTACTGAAGCCGGTAAATCCTATTATATTAAATGTTATTATAATCCTGGATTCTGGTCAGCCTATCCAATTATTGAACTTGCTGACCCAGGAGCAGGGAAAGCATTTATTGAAGGAAACTCTCTTCACGAACAACCAGGAGAAACTTTCCCGTTAAAAAATTACAAATCAAGGATTGGATTAGAGGTTTCAGGAGGAATTGGTTTTAAAAATTTCCCATTATTTATTGATGAGAACGGAGATGATGTTAATCTGAGCCCCGGAGGAGGATTTGGAATCGGAGCAGATTACAGCTATCTTATAAATAAAAATTTCGATATAACACTCACCACTCTTTTTCAGAGCAGCTCTCTTTCAACATACCTAAAAAACGCATCTGCTTCCTTTAACCGTTTGTCATTCTCAATCACTCCTTCAATAGTTATTCCCGGAAAGCGGAAAGATATTTCAAGGTTTAAGATTGGTGCGGGAGCCGGGGTGTACACTATTGGAACAATGATGATCGATGCCAGTGAGATCGGCGACACTAAATATATCTTTAAATATCAAAATGCACCTGGATTTCATGGTTCAGTATTATTTGAATCACACTTTTCACTTCGCGGTTCCATTAATTTAGGTTTACGTTATACAAATATAAGGTATGAGTACAAGGAGGAAGGAAGTTCACATTTCCCGGCAGATAATGAATTCTTAAACCCTGACGGATCAGCAATAGATCTTTTTATTACATACAGCCTTCATTTTTAAAGACTACTGACAATTATTTCTTAAATTGCGACACTTTCTGATTTAAAAGGTTTGCAAATTCTTCAGTAACCATGCTATGGACAGGAGTATAACACTCGGATTAATACAGAATACAGCTATCCTGCTTGCTTTCAGCATGATATATGATTACTCCTGGGTTCAGGGAAGAGAATCCAAAACTCTTTTCAAGAAATTTCTTACAGGTTTTATTATAGGAAGCATTGCAATTATACTGATGCTAACACCCTGGAAGCAGGTAACTGGGTTAGTCTTTGATACAAGGTCCGTGCTCTTATCACTGGCAGGCCTCTTCTTCGGGTTTATACCCACGCTGATAGCAGTAATAATGGCCCTGATCTACAGGTTTGCTCTTGGTGGTTCAGGTGTATGGATGGGAATTTCTGTAATAATATCATCGGGTGCGATTGGATTACTATGGAGGAAATATCGTCCCTCCTGGAGGGAGGGGAAATATATAACCGAATTGGCTGTACTCGGAATCCTTGTTCATCTTACAATGCTCAGCCTGACCATTCTCCTGCCTTCGGATAAGATTATAGAAACACTCAGGAATATTACAATTCCCATCCTTACAATTTATCCGACAGGAACAGTACTTCTGGGCATTCTTATGGTAAGACAGTTGTCAAACTGGGAGAACAAAAAAGCAGCAGAAAAACTTATAGAGTCAGAGCGCAGATTTAGTGAAATGCTTAAAAACACACCATTGTTTTCAGTCATCATAGATACTAATGGGAATATTACTTTCTGCAATGAGCCGATCCTGAAAGTCACTGGTTATACCCTTGAAGAAGTTGCCGGGAAGAATGCCTTTGAGATACTCATACCTGAAGAAACTGTTAATGCAGTCAGGGATGCTTTCGGATATATCCTGCATGGGAAAACAGGGCACTACAATTACGAGACTGAGATGCTTGTAAAAGACGGATCAAAATTAACAGTATCCTGGTTTGCTACGGTATTGCGCGATGAGAATAATGTAGCCTCAGGAGTTGCCTGCATCGGAGAGAACATAACAACCCGGAAGCAGGCAGAAGCAGAACTTTTAAATGCCAGGTTCATAGCTGAAGAGAGTGATAAACTGAAGTCGATATTCCTTGCAAATATGAGCCACGAAATCAGGACTCCAATGAATGCTATTATGGGTTTCTCAGGACTTATCGGAGAACCTGGATTGAATGAAAAGGAAAAGAATCATTATATAAATATAATCAGGAATTCGGGTGACAGGTTACTCCAGATAATAAATGACATTATTGATGTATCCAAGCTTGAAGCAAAGCAACTTTCGTTAAATCTCTCTGAGTGCAATGCTGACGAGATATTCACCAACAGCGTGGAGACTTTCAGGAAAAGCGAGCTTCTTCTGAAAAAGCCGGGAATAAAACTGCTACTTAATTTACCTCATAATGATGAGGATATAAAATTCATTTCTGATTATCACAGATTCCAGCAGGTCCTTGACAATCTGCTTTCAAATGCAATAAAATATTCTGATTCAGGAAATATTGAAACAGGCTATTCAATCAGGACAGAAGAGGGGAATAAGATTGTTGAGGGTTATGTTAAAGATGCCGGGATAGGGATTCCGGAAGATATGAATAAACTAATATTTGAAAGGTTCAGGCAGGTTGAAGAGAGAAGGTTCCATGAGGGGGCAGGACTTGGATTAAGCATTTCGAAGGGAATAATAGACCTGATGGGTGGAGAAATATGGTTCACTTCAGAATTAAATAAGGGAACAACATTCTATTTCAAAGTACCATATCTCATCCCTGAAAATGAACAACGTATCCCTGTTAAAACACAAACACCCATTCCTGACCTGAAAGGTAAAACAGTTCTGATTGCAGAAGATGATTATAATTCATTTTACTACATCCGCCTTCTTCTTGAAGAACTGAATGCAAGTATCCTTCATGCTGAGAATGGGAATGTAGTTATGAGACTTGTCCGGCATAAGGTGCCTGATCTTATATTGCTGGATATCAATATGCCGGTTATGTCGGGATTTGATTGTATGGAGGAAATGAATGCTTCAGGCATAAGAACCAAGGTCATTGCCCAGACTGCATACGCGATGTTGGATGAAAAAGAGAGATGCATTAATGCCGGCTGTAATGGATATATTGCTAAGCCAATAAAAAAATCAGAACTCTATGAGATAATATATCGTGTTATTAATCAGGATATTTCATAATCCAGACTTCAGGTTACGGATCCATAAATATTTTCATCGCCGGCAACAATCTTTTAAGATTCCTTAACAATAATAATAAGGCAGATTAAAAAAGATATGCCTTTCTTTAATCCCTGTAAAATATACCCGGAAATTAATTACTTTAGCGACTCAATTTTTTTTTATGATCCGTACTCTTTTTTTTGCCATTGCATTTAATATATTTGCGATACCGGCCTTATTCGGTCAGCCTGAAACAAAAATCAAATTTACTGAGAAACCTCCTGTTATAGACGGGTTTGTAAATGATGAAATATGGAATAATGCAGCTCTGATTAATGAGCTTTACCAGAGAGAACCAAAAACAGGGGAACCTGTTTCAGAGAAGACTGAATTTCTCTTCCTTTACGACCAGAACAATATATATGTAGGTATCCGGTGTTTTGATGAGCCGGGAGGGATCACTGCAAAAGAGCTGGCACGTGATGTCAGCCTTGGCGAAGATGACAGGGTACAGGTGATCTTCGACACTTACCTTGACGGGAGAAGCGGTTACTGGTTTCAGATCGGTCCCAGGGGAAGCATAGGCGATGCCATTGTAAACGAAAACGGTAAAGATTTTAATAAATCATGGGATGGCCTCTGGGATGGGAAAGCAAAAATCACAGATACCGGATGGGAAGGAGAACTTATCATCCCCTTCAAGACCTTGGGGTTCAAAAAAGGGATTGATACCTGGGGTCTGAAACTTATCAGGTATGTTAAAAGGAAGTCAGAAATGGCTACATGGCCAGCGACTTCATTAAATGCAGATAAATTTGCCATTTCTGATGCAGGAAGGATAACCGGTATTACGGGTATTACCCAAGGTATTGGTTTGGATATTATTCCCTATGCAACAGGAGGTATAAGTAAAAAACAAAATGTTGATCCTGATCCGGTTATCGATGGAGGATTAGATGCCTTTTACCAGATCACTCCCTCATTGAAAGCAGCAGTAACTGTTAATACCGATTTCGCTCAGACTGAAGTAGATGAAAAACAGATCAACCTTACACGATTTAATCTCTATTTCCCGGAGAAAAGAGATTTCTTCCTTGATGGTGCAAACTATTTCACATTTGGAATTAATGGTGACCGTGAGAATCCCCAGGGTACGCTGATGATCCCTTTCTTTTCAAGGAGAATAGGACTTGACGCGAATGGAAATCCTGTTGCAATCAGATACGGTGGGAAATTTACAGGGAAAGCCGGAAAATGGAATATTGGCATGCTTCATATCAAGGACGATAATGAGTGGGATAATCCTGGTTATACTGTTGGCAGGATATCGAGAAATTTTGGAGAACAATCCTCAATCGGAATTATCGGGACAAACGGGAATGCCTTTTCAGATGCTGTAAACTCCCTGGCAGGTATTGATTTAAGACTGGCCAGCTCAAAAGTAGCCGGAAACAAGAATGTAACATATAATCTTTATGGTGTCAAAACATTTACCTCAGGCCTCCCGGGTAATGACATTTCCTATGGTACCGAATTGAATTTCCCGAACGATTTTTTAAACTTCAGGATAGGTTATCTTCAGATAGGGGAGAATTTCACTCCCGGATTGGGATTTGTCCCAAGGAATAATATAAGAGACTTTTATGGAGGTTTTTATTTAGGACCCCGTCCGAAAAATTCACCTGTAATGCAGGTAAAATCAGGTGCAAAATATACACTTATATCAAATCTCTTGGACGGAAGTCTTGAAAGTGCACAGGTCGACTTCAATTATTCAGAAATAATTTTTATAAGCGGTGATATTTTATCGCTTACATCACAGTATCAATATGAAGCACTTGAAAAGAATTATGATATATTTAAAACGAGTCAGGATACTATTACAATACCAATTGATAATTATAATTTCTGGAGACATTCTGTAACACTTACTTCAGCAAAGAGACGGAATATCTGGGCGCTTACAAAAGTAGGTTTCGGTACATTTTATTCAGGAAACCGTACCGATCTCCTCATCCAAACAGGGTATAAAATATGTGTTCCGGTATTCATAGGTCTCGAATCTGACTGGAGATGGGTAAATCTGAAAGAGGGTGATTTTACTACCCGGATATATCGTATTAATCTGAATTTCCTTTTCGGTCCAAATATGACATGGTATAATTACGCCCAGTATGAAAACCAGACAGAAACAATAGGCTGGCAATCAAGGTTCCAGTGGATAATAAAACCAGGGAAGGAAATATTCCTAACTTTCAATTCTCCCATAATTGATCCTCTGGAAAGATTCAGACCAGAAGTTTATGAAGCAAGGGTTAAGGTGAAGTATACAATAAGATTCTAAACCCCCGCTTCCCGGGTTGGGGGCGGTCTTATTCCACTATTGTCATCTCCTTCAGCAGATACCCTGCACCAGCGAACTTATCAATAATGAAGAGCGCGTAACGTATATCGAGACTGATATTGCGGCTCTGGTCAGGATTAAATGCCATATCGCTGGCAACACCTTCCCATGCCCTGTCAAAGTTTATCCCGATCAACTGACCATCAGCATTTATAACAGGACTGCCTGAATTACCACCTGTTGTATGGTTGTCTGCTATAAAACAGACGGGGACTTCTCCATCCTGTATATACCGCCCATAATCTTTTTCCCGGTATAGTTGCTTAAGCTTTTCCGGAACAGCATAATCATATACATCAGGATTATCCTTCTCCATGATACCCTTTAGAGTAGTATAATATTTGAAGTAAACAGCATCTTTTGAATAATATCCTTTAACAGAACCATAAGCAACCCTCATTGTTGAATTTGCATCGGGGTAAAACAGACGGTCTTTATCATACTCCATCTGAAGCATCATATACTTCGGATTAAGTTCCTGAATTTCAGTTGATATACGGTTAAGCTCACCTCTTACATTTGCTGATAAATATTCCACGACACTATTTGAAAGAAGGTAGAATGGATCTTTCCTGAGCGTTGTGAGAGAGGATTTACCAAATCCTTTTACAAATGCTGTGAACTTTGATTCTTCAACGAAAACAGTTTTATCGTAAATTTTATCAGCATAAGCCTGAAAATCTCCCTTACATGAATTCTTAATCTTAATATATTCAGGAGCCTGCCATTTTTGTTCCAGGTTTTCACCATACATAGTCATAACAGCAACGAAAAGTTTCTTGTCAGTTTCTTTATTATAATTCTTAAAAAATCCTTTTGCACTTTTTAACAGGTCATCCTTTGCTCTATTAATCTTTCCTGTATCAGTGCTATTCTCAAATATTCCTGCAAGCGTATTAATATTTCTTGAAAAACTCACTGCTTCAGCTCCGGAGGTAAAAATAACATCATTGGTATAACTGTTTACAAGGTTGTACTCCCTTAACTGAGTATATAGTTTTTTATACTCCGGAAGGATATTTCCATATTTCAATTTCCGTGCTTCATCGGCGTCTATCCAGTTCTGAAGTTGATTTTCAAACTCCTGTTTTTTCCCTATCGTGTTCATCCTTTCAAGACCCTGGTTCTCCCCTATCCATTTCTTCCATGAATTGTCAAGTCCAAATTTTTTGGATGCATACTGAAGTCTGATCAGAGGATTGGTGTTCATTGCAGCCTTCATTATCTCTATTTTTTTTGAACGCAGGGCTATCATTTTTGGATTGATATAGTTCTTTATCATATCAATATAATATGAAGGAACATATTCAGATGTTGAACCCGGATAACCCAGAACCATTGTAAAATCACCCTCATTTAACTTTTTGAGAGAAATCGGGAAATGATACAGAGGTTTGTATGGTACATTTTCCTTTGAATATTCTGATGGCTTATTATTACTGCCGGCATAAACCCTGAATAAAGAGAAATCTCCAGTATGTCTCGGCCATACCCAGTTATCCGATTCATCTCCAAATTTGCCAATAGCTGAGGGTGGAGCACCCACAAACCGGATATCAGTAAATGTCTCATATACAAAAAGGAAGTACTGATTACCCATATAAAAAGGCCTTATGGTTGCAGTATAAGCTGTGTTTTGGGTTGCTTCTGCTTTTATCTCATCAGAAATCTTATTCATGATCTTCGCGCGGGTATCACTATCCATATCACCTGAAACTCCAGCCAATATCCTGCCGGTTACATCTTCCATTCTTTTCAGGAAAGTGACAAATAAACCAGGGCATGCGAGTTCCTCATCATGCGACATGGCCCAGAATCCATTTGCAAGATAATCATGTTCAAGACTGGAAAGCCTCTGAATCTGACCAAACCCGCAATGATGATTGGTAATAAGCAGGCCGTCTGAAGATATTAGTTCACCTGAGCATCCTCCTCCGAATGAAACTACTGCATCTTTCATGCATGCTCTGTTTACACTGTAGATGTCTTCAGCAGTCAGCTTAAAGCCTTTCTCCTGCATTAACTTAATATTGTACTTTTCAATCAATATGGGAATCCACATTCCCTCATCGGGCCGTATTGCAAATGATGAAATCCCAATAAAAAACAGGACTATAATCAACAAACTCTTTTTCATAATGTATCTTTTGCCTTTTTACTTTTTACCTTTTGTCTTGATCCCTCGTCAGCACGATTGACTGATAAATAATTCCAGTTCTCTGAAAAGCCTCTGCACCGGAAGTCCTACAACATTAAAGTATGAACCTTCGATCCCTGAACATGCAATAATACCTATCCATTCCTGAATGCCGTATGCACCTGCTTTATCGAATGGCTTGAATTTTTCAATATAAAACAAAATCTCCTCTTCGGATAATGATTCAAAAGTGACCCTGGTAGTTTCCGAGAAAGTTTTTTCCTTAGCTGATGATAAAATTGTCACACCTGTTATCACCTCGTGAGTATTCCCTGACAGTTCCACCAACATCCTCCTGGCATCATCAGGATCAACAGGTTTTCCCAGAATTTTATTCCTACACCATACAATAGTGTCAGCAGTAATAATTATCTCATTGTCTGATATTTCATTTCTGAAACTATATGCCTTCTGGTGCGACAGGAACCTGGCAATTTCCTCACCTGGGAGATTTTCCGGACAGGTTTCGTCATAATCTCGTATAACTACATCAAAATTTAGTCCTGCTTCTTTAAGTAATTGTTGTCTCCTGGGAGACCGGGAGGCAAGGATAATCCTGTAGCTGTTCAAATCTTCGATGATCATTTCAGAGCAGGTTCCAGGTAATTATTGCTTTTACTACAGTTGAATAAAGTATCCCTGCCAGCATTACCAGTTTCATCAGGTTGCTGGCACTATGGATCTGTTTTTTATTACTGCTCACTGTTACCAGCCAGACAACAACAAGAAGTGGCAGTGTGATCACAGCAGAAAGATAAATAAGTGTGATTTTATCATTAATAAAAAAGTACCATACAATGTAAAGCATTGATATAGTAACTATTATCAGACTTACAGCTACTATTTTTGACGCAGGTATCCCAATTACCACAGGAACGGTATTTCTTCCATAAGCCTGATCTCCCTCAAAATCTTCAATATCTTTAATGATCTCGCGTGTAAGAGTTGTCATAAAAGCAAACAGGGCAAAACCACCTACCCAGTAAAAAAGGAATCCAAGTGCAGGAGTATATGCCGTATTAACTTCATAAAAACGGTATAATGCCGGCCATTCATAAAAAATGACCAGTAAAGGAACCAGGGCAGTAAGAATGGAAACAATAATATTACCGATAAGGAACTGTCTCTTGTAACTTGCCGAATAAAAATAGAGTAATCCTGATACCATGAGAAACAGAGTTCCCATCCAGATATATCCTGCTTTCCATGATATGTAAAAACCTGCAGCTACTCCTGCGATATTGAAGATATTGTGCCACATCATTGCCTGCCGCCTTGGAATCCTGTTTCCCACAATAACTTTTCCGCGGTTGATGAGATCGGTTTTAATATCGAAATAATCGTTTATTATGTACCCGCCTGCAGTAATACAGATCGTAGCTACAACAAGAATTATGAAATCATACCATGCAGACTGAAGAGTCAATGGTACCGGTTCCCCATCGTGGTTTATTAAAATCACTCCTATCCTCGAAAGGAGGGCGTCAATAATAAAATAACGCATCATGACCATCGTAAGTGCCACAATGAGAAGATTTTGCCATCTTATGAGCTTCAGAAATTCTTTCATACTACCATGAGAATGCTTCAGAATCCAACCATTTATTGTGTAGTCTGAGTACCTGCTCAATGACATCCCTTACACATCCCTCTCCTCCTTTTTTATCTGAGATATAGGTAGCAACCTGTTTTATTTCACTGTCGGCATCTGAAGGACAGACCGGGACTCCTGCAACTTTCATTACCTCAAAATCGGGGATATCATCGCCCATGAACAGGATATCAGAATCGTTGAGGTTATATTTATTTTTGAATACTTTATAATGATCCAGCTTCGACCTGCTGTTCAGATATACCTCATTTACTCCTAATTGTTTAAGCCTTTTCTGATAATCTTTTGAATTACTTCCTGAGATAATTCCGACATGATATCCTTTTTTAACAGCAAGCTGTATTGCATAACCGTCACGCAGGTTTACAGTTCGGTTTGGAACACCAAAAACATTCAGGCTGATTGTCTGGAGTGATAGTACTCCATCTATATCGAAAACAAAAGCTTTTACTTTTATAAGGTCTTCCTTGAAGTTAGTCATTACCGGACATTTTATAACTCTTAATAATAGCGTGGGTTACCTCCCTGTACACATTTTGTAATTCGGGCGAGAAAGATAATAAATTCAGATGTTTTTCAATAGTATCAATATCATTTCTTACCGCGGGTCCGGTTTGAGAATTCTCAGGTCCGTTTTCAATAGCTTTTGATATTGTTTCCATAATAAGTGGTTCAAGTAAATTAAAAGGCAAACCACTTTGCGTTGTAAGTTCTTTACCTGCTTTCAGCATATAATTTGTAAAATTACATACAAAAACTGCAGCCACATGCAGGGTCTTTCTTCTCTCATTATCAATAAACCACGTTCTCCCACCGATTGATCTGGCAAGATTTTTCAGCATTTCTCCTGTATCAGCATCAGAAGCTTCAAGCAGAAAAGGCAGATCTGTAAACCCTATATTTCTTCCTTTTGAAAATGTCTGAAGCGGATAAAACACTCCCCTTCTTTTAATTGAATCAGGGAAAATTTCAAGACCATAGCTGCCAGCAGTATGTGCAACAATTGTACTTTCATTGCACTTAATACTTTTTAAAACTTCTTTGAGCCGATGGTCCGGAACAGCAACCAGGATTATGTCATTTGAATCAGAGAATGTCAGCATATCAGACCAATCTGCATTACAGCAGCCTGCTAATTTTTTGCCGTAGATGTCTGTCTCTGAAACAACCTGAAGTATCTTCATGCCGGTATGATGCATCTTCATACATAAAGCTCCGGCAACCCTTCCGGCACCTGCAAAAGATAAAGTATATCGAACCATGGAAAAGTTTACTTTTTTCCGTAGAGGTGGGATGTCATCCCGGTAACATTAATATCGTATATTTTATAATACGAATAATAAGAAGAACTTCCGCTGCTATTCATAAGGTAACTGCAATTCCAGTACACATCCCCAGTCAGAATTATCTGGTTCTGACCCTCTAAATCCTTATAAGCATTATACATCGCTGAAGGATTGCAGAATATATATGAATCATACCCTATATTAAAACGTGCTGAAGTACTATCATAGTATTGAATTGTACTATAATCAAAAAGTTGATCAATAGAAAAAAGCATATCACCTTCGCAGCCGCATTTTGGCTGCTTCTTGCAACCCGAATAGGAAACTGCAGGAATAAGAATTATTAAAGCAATTACTATTTTCCGGAAAATATAAAGTCTCATATCAGATATCTTCGTATTTCTCAATTATTAACACACAAAGAAAGGTTTTATTTCATTCAAATCAAAGAAAGAGGATCTATCCTGAAACTCACTTTATTATCCTCTCAAAAACACACTATAAAGAACTCATTAATAATCAGCTATATACATCTCCATTATGGAGTTAAGGGTAAAAAAAAGCCGTCACAAAAATTTATGACGGCTTACACTGGAGTTATAGTATCAGGCCTGGGCTGTAGGACCCCCGAAAGTCAGAGGCATAATTGGGCCCGACCCTTTTACTTCCTTAATATGACCATGGACAGCCTCAAATTTTGTAATATTATCCTGCAAAGCTGCAACCAGACGTTTTGCATGCTCAGGTGTGAGAATAATCCTCGATTTTACCTGAGCTTTAGGTATGCCTGGCATTATCCGTACAAAATCAACTACAAATTCCGAAGCTGAATGGGTTATCACTGCCAGGTTTGAATATATTCCCTGGGCAATCTCTTCACTCAGTTCAATGCTGATCTGGTTCTGCTCTTTTGGATCTGCCATTGCTTCAATATTAGAATTATTTTCTTGAACCGGATGTAGTTTCGACAACTTCAGACTCCATGTCATCGCCAACGAGGTTTTCATATTCCTCAAGCGAACCCACTATTATTCCGTTATAATCTCGCTGGCCTGTACCGGCAGGGATCAAATGCCCGACGATAACATTCTCTTTCAATCCTTCAAGTCTGTCGACTTTTCCAAGTATTGCAGCCTCATTCAGGACTTTAGTAGTTTCCTGGAAAGAAGCGGCTGAGAAGAAGCTGTTAGTCTGAAGCGCCGCACGCGTAATTCCCTGTAAAACCTGGCTTGAAGTTGCCGGGATAGCATCCCTTGAGTCAACAATCTTCAGGTCTTTACGTTTAAGGATTGAATTCTCATCCCTTAGTTTACGTGCAGTAATTATCATTCCGGGTCTCAGAGTCTGTGAATCACCACCATCAATAATGACCTTTTTCCCATAGATCCAGTCATTCTCGTCCATAAACTCAAGTTTATCAACGACCTGACGTTCAAGGAATTTAGTGTCACCCGGATCAACTATTTCAACCTTACGCATCATCTGGCGCACAATTATCTCAAAATGTTTGTCATTGATTTTCACACCCTGCAGACGATAAACTTCCTGAATCTCATTAACAATATATTCCTGAACTTTTGTTGGCCCTTTGATTGCTAAAATATCAGATGGCGTTATAGCGCCGTCAGAGAGAGGAACCCCAGCCTTCACATAATCATTTTCCTGAACCAATATCTGTTTTGAAAGCGGAACAAGATATTTTTTAACCTCATCGGTTTTTGATCTGATAGTTATCTCTCTGTTTCCTCTTTTTATTTTTCCGAATGTAACTTCGCCGTCGATCTCCGAAACGATTGCCGGATTTGAAGGATTTCGTGCTTCGAAAAGTTCTGTAACACGTGGCAGACCTCCGGTTATATCACCCGATTTGCCTACTGCACGTGGAATTTTAGCCAACACTTCTCCAGCTTCCACAATTTTGTTGGTATCAACAACAAGATGTGATCCGACAGGCAGGTTATAAACCCTTAGTTCCTCGCCGCCTTTAGGTGCAAGAATCTTGATTGCCGGGTTCTTTGTCTTATCCCTGCTCTCAATAATAACCTTCTCCTTAAATCCGGTCTGTTCGTCAGATTCTTCACGGAATGTGATACCTTCAATCAGGTAATCATATCCGATCTTTCCACCCATTTCTGCAATAATAACCGCGTTGAACGGATCCCATTCGCAAATCAGCTTGCCCTTTTCAATTTCCTGTCCCGGCTTTACATAAAGCTTTGATCCATAAGGAATTGTATGAGTTGTCAGAGCTATTCCTGTTTTCTTGTCTATAATTCTTAATTCAGCAAGACGACCAATAACTATATCGATTTCGCCTTTTTCTGTATCTTTCTTTGGCACTGACCTGAGCTCTTCAATTTCAGCAATACCTGCATAGCGGGCAACAAGTCTTGATTCTGTTGTTATATTCGATGCAGTACCACCCACGTGGAAAGTACGCAGAGTAAGCTGAGTACCCGGTTCACCGATACTCTGGGCAGCTATCACACCGGTTGCTTCTCCCTTCTGCACCATCTGACCTGTTGCAAGGTTACGACCGTAACATTTTGCACAAACGCCTTTCTTGGATTCGCAAGTTAGAACCGACCTGATCTCAACCTGTTCTATTGGCGAATCTTCGATCTTTTTGGCAAGGTCTTCAGTTAACTCCTGTCCGGCTTCAACAATAAGTTCCCCTGTAAGAGGATGGTAAACATTGTGAACAGTAGTACGTCCAAGGATTCTTTCATAAAGTGATTCCACAACCTCCTCATTCTTCTTAATTGCTGTAGCAACAAGTCCCCTTAGTGTACCGCAGTCTTCTTCATTAATAATAACATCCTGGGAGACGTCAACAAGGCGACGGGTAAGATAACCTGCATCAGCTGTCTTAAGAGCTGTATCGGCAAGACCTTTACGTGCACCGTGAGTTGAGATGAAGTACTCAAGTACAGAGAGACCCTCTTTAAAGTTTGACAGGATCGGGTTTTCAATGATCTCTGAACCAGTCGAACCTGATTTCTGAGGTTTTGCCATAAGACCCCTCATCCCTGAAAGCTGGCGGATCTGCTCTTTCGAACCCCTTGCACCTGAATCAAGCATCATGTAAACAGAATTGAATCCCTGCTTATCATTAGAAAGCTGCTTCATCAGAGATTGGGTAAGTCGTGCATTAACGTGTGTCCAGATGTCAATGATCTGGTTATACCGTTCATTATTTGTAATAAAACCCATGCTGTAGTTACTCAGCACCTCTTCAACCTGCTCATAACCTTCAGTGACAAATTTTGTCTTTTCTTCAGGAATGATAACATCATCGAGATTAAAAGACAAGCCTCCCTTGAAAGCCGAATAGAATCCAAGGTTTTTGATAGAATCAAGGAAATTAGCAGTTTTAGCCATTCCCGACAGTTTCAGAACGCGGCCTATAATATCCCTTAGCGATTTCTTTGTCAATATCTCGTTGATATATCCTACCTCCTGGGGTACATACTGGTTAAAGATCACTCTTCCAACAGTAGTTTCAACAATATGGTTCACGAATTCTCCGTCAACCCTGTCGTTAACTTTTACTTTAATATAAGCATGAAGATCAATCTTTCCTTCATTATAAGCTATATTGACTTCCACGGGTGAATAAAATGTAAGACCTTCACCCCTGACTTTAAGACTCTCTGTACTCTTCTTGCCTTTTGTTATATAATAAAGTCCGAGAACCATGTCCTGTGATGGCACGGTAATCGGAGCTCCGTT
>Ga0209575_10000750_pt1 | contig 16446 bp, 15 predicted proteins | sample Medcelwee11metaG_FD_187172 | JGI IMG/M metagenome (GOLD analysis project Ga0209575, IMG submission 187172) | Freshwater pond sediment microbial communities from the University of Edinburgh, under environmental carbon perturbations - Medium... | ecosystem: Environmental > Aquatic > Freshwater >...
GGCTTCGGCACACTCCTTCCCCCATGACTCTACGCCAATCACACCCGCTGCGTCTCTCCTGCGGCTTACGCTCTCGCTTCAACCTACGGCTCTACGGTCGGGCATTGGCTATCGGGGACTAACCGCCTTCGCTTCGCTCTCCATGGCGGTCAGCGATAGATTCATAAAACCTACCAGGTATTTTTATGGGTCATGCATAAACTCAATAAAATACAACAAGATGGATTTAACTAAGATGGGATTTAAAGCCAGCCGTTATTCGCCAATTTACCCAGCAAACGTGAGGCAGATAGCATAGCGTCGATAGCGCCATTTGCCGCTTGGTTTTCCAATATAGCGGATGACAGAGCAAGCAGGCAAGCCTTGTTTGGCACTCCAACCAGCACAAAGCATCAGCAAACAGTGTAAGAGCGCCTTGCAGGCGCGACTCTTAAACCATCGCGCCTGCAAGGCGCTCCTACAAATGGCTTACTGGGTTGCCTGCGTGATCCCCGCTGTGGCGATGGCGGCGAGCCAGTCGATTTGTTCGGGGGTGATCACGTAGGGGGGCATGAAATACACCACGTTGCCGAGTGGGCGCAGTAGCGCGCCTTGGCTGAGCGCGTAGTTGTAGACTTGCAGGCCGCGCCGTTCTTGCCAGGGATAGGGCAGGCGGGCGGCTTTGTCTTTGACCATTTCGATGGCAAGAATCATCCCGGTTTGGCGCACTTCGGCCACATGCGGGTGGTCTTGCAGGTGGGCGGTGCTGTCGGCCATGCGTTGGGCCAGCAGGCGGTTGTTTTCCAGCACCGCATTGGTTTCAAAAATCTCCAAGGTCGCCAAGGCGGCGCGGCAGGCGAGCGGGTTGCCGGTGTAGCTGTGGGAGTGGAGGAAGGCGGTGAGTTTTTGGTAGTCGTCGTAGAAAGCTTGGTAGATGTGTTCGTGGGTGAGTACCGCACACAAGGGTAGATAACCGCCGGTTAAGCCTTTGGATAAGCAGATAAAATCTGGGCTGATGGCGGCTTGTTCGCAGGCAAACAAGGTGCCGGTGCGACCAAAGCCGACGGCGATTTCGTCGGCGATCAGGTGGACGTTGTGGCGGTCGCAGGCGTCGCGCAGCCAACGTAAGTAGGCGGGCGGGTGCATACGCATCCCGCTGGCACATTGCACCAGTGGTTCTAAAATCACCGCGCAGAGTTCGTCAGCATGACGGGCGAGTAGGATTTCCAGGGCGTCAAACTGGCGGCGGGCGTGGCTGTCGCAGGTTTCGCCGGGTTCGCGAGTCAGTAACGAGCAGTCGGGGCTGGGGGCGGTGATGGCTTGCATCAGCAACGGCCCGTAGGTGTCTTTGTAGAGGGCAACGCTGCCGAGTGCCAACGCGCCTAGGGTTTCGCCGTGATAGCCTTGTTCGAGGGTAAGGAATTTGGTTTTGCGCGGCTGTCCGGTGTTGTGCCAGTAGTGAAAGCTCATTTTCAGCGCGACTTCGATCCCCGAGGAGCCGTTGTCGGCATAAAAGCAGCGATTGAGTCCGGGCGGGGTGAGGGCGACCAGTTTTTCCGCCAGCAACAGCGCCGGTTCGTGGCTGTAACCAGCGAGCATGACGTGTTCTAGTTGGTCTAGCTGCTGTTTGATCGCGGCGTTGATGTGCGGGTTAGCGTGACCAAACAGATTCACCCACCAGGAGCTGATCGCGTCGAGGTAACGTCGTCCGGCGTAGTCTTCCAGCCACACCCCTTCGCCGCGCCGAATCGGAATCAGCGGGACGAGTGCTTCGTGATCCTTCATCTGGGTACAAGGATGCCACAGCACCGCGAGATCGCGGTTGATGAAGTGCTGCATTGGGGTCAGCGACATATTGAGTACCAAACTCTCATTATTTTAACTTCTAGCGCACCACAAAGGCACAAAGACACTAAGGGACACAAAGACTGACTCAGGGCAATGAACGGAGTCAGAGAGTGGTTAGTTTTCTTACCTTGGTGCGACTTTGTGTCTTCGTGTCTTTGTGGTGAATGTCTGATGTTAAATCAGTAATACGCACGCACTTAGCGATTTTTGCGGCGGTGAATCAGCGTGCCGACGCCTTCGTGGGTGAAGATTTCCAGCAGCACGGCGTGGGCCACTCGACCATCAATAATATGCACCGAATTGACGCCGGATTGCACCGCGTCCAGGGCACAGCCGATTTTCGGCAACATGCCGCCGTGAATCGTGCCATCGGCGATCAGATCGGCAACTTGTGCCGAATCCAAACCAGTCAGCACCGTGCCATTTTTATCCAGCACTCCAGCGGCGTTGGTGAGCAGCATCAGCTTTTCAGCCTGCAACACCGAGGCGAGTTTGCCCGCCACCAAATCGGCGTTGATGTTGTAGGATTGCCCGGCTTTATCGACGCCGATGGGCGCAATCACCGGGATAAAATCGCCTTTGAGCAGGTTTTCGATAATGCTGGTGTCGATGCTCTCGACTTCGCCGACATGACCGATGTCGATGATTTCGGGTTCAGCCAGTTCCGGCGAATCACGGGTAAAAGTCAGTTTGCGGGCGCGGATCATTTCGCCGTCTTTGCCGGTCAAGCCCACCGCCCGGCCTTTTTGGTGGTTGATCAGGTTCACGATGTCTTTGTTGACCAAGCCGCCCAGCACCATTTCCACCACGTCCATGGTCTCTGAATCGGTGACGCGCATCCCTTGGAAAAACTCGCTTTCTTTACCCAAGCGTTTGAGTAACTGACCAATTTGCGGGCCGCCACCATGCACCACCACCGGGTTCATGCCCACCAGTTTCATCAGCACCACATCGCGGGCAAAACCCTGTTTTAAGGTTTCATCCACCATCGCGTTGCCGCCGTATTTGATGACGATGGTTTTACCGACAAATTTTTGGATATAGGGCAGCGCTTCGGTGAGTACCGTCGCCACATTCATCGCGGAAGAGAGACTTAAAGTCATGCTAAATCCCAAGAGTGAGGTCGCTGGAAAGCCTTATTTTAACTGATCTGGTCGGGTGGCTTAGACTAAAAAAGGTCTTAAACCAAAAGTACAGACAAAAAAAAGCCAGGCTCTCGCAAGAGCCTGGCGATTAGCGGGGCTTCAGATATACAGACAAATATCCGATTCACCGGCAAATTCAAAGAACGTGGCGGCACCGCCAAATTCCAAGCCATCGATAAAATCGCTGTGGCTGAAGTCAAACAAGTCTACGGTCATCTGGCAGGCGATAAATTTCACCTCGGCTTCAATGCACAGATCGCGCAGTTCTTCTAAACTGGCGACGCCTTTTTGCTTCATTTTGTTTTTCATCATCATGGTCATGAAGCTTTGCATCCCCGGCAGGGCCTGCATCAACACGGGGACTGGCATCGGCATCGGCATCGCCGGATTGCCTAAGGAAGTCACCTGAAGATCCAGTTTTTTGCGCAACAATTGCAAACCATAGAAGGTGAAAAAGATCTGAGTTTCATAACCCAGGGCGGCTGCGGTGGAGGCCAAGATGAAGGGCGGATAAGCCCAGTCTAAAGTGCCTTTAGTGGCGATAATTGCAAGTTTTTTCTGAGACATACTGCTGTCCCCCGGTTGGGTGCGCTGGTTGGTTTAGGCTTTCTTGATCAGAAAGGAAAACTTGCCACCTTCTTCGCCAGATTCCAGCAAGGTGTTACCGGTCTGCTTGGCAAAGGAATCAAAGTCTTTGACAGAACCGGGGTCAGTCGCGATGATGTGCAGCACTTGACCAGAAGTCATGGTGCCCAGCGTTTTTTTGGCACGCAAAATAGGCAGCGGACAGTTCAAGCCGGTTGCGTCAAGTTCAGTGTCGAAATTGGCCATTTTTTTAGTCTCCTAATTCATTATGGGTCAGACATTAAGACAGCGCTGTCGCTAAAGTGGGGCGTGTATCGCAGGCAAGCCGCATCAATCACCGGACTTGTGCTATGCAGACACATAGCCCATATTCTCGAAACCCCAAACCCTGATGCCAGGGCTGGTACTTTAGTAAACAACGTTCTTCTTATATACCAAGCCGTCGTTTTTAGCAACCGTCTGACTGTCGCGGTGGCGCTCGATAGGGCGACGGTGAGTCGCGGTTTGCGGGGCCATCGGCGTTGCTTAACTATCTGGACTTATTGGGTTTTTATTATTCAGTGAAGGTATCACCATGCATTTCTTGCCCATTTTTGCAAACGTAGCAGACCGCCGGTGCCTGCTGGTCGGCGGCGGCGAAGTCGCCACCCGCAAAGCCGATTTGCTGTGTAAACGCGGCGCACAGCTTAACATTGTCGCCCCCAAGCTTAGCCGCGAACTTCAAGCGCTGACCGAACAAGGGCGCATCACTCACCGGGCGGGGCATTTCGAGGCCACCGATTTAGACGGCTGCTGGTTGGTGATCGCCGCCACCGACGATCCCGCCGTCAATGCCCAAGTGGCCGAATTAGCTAAGCTGCGCGGCTTGCTGGTCAACGTCGCCGATCAACCGGGATTGGGCAATTTTATTCTGCCCTCAGTCATTGACCGCGATCCGATCCAGATCGCCGTGTCCAGCGGCGGTGCTTCGCCGGTGCTGTCGCGCTTGTTGCGCACTCGCCTGGAAACCTTGATTCCCACCACCTATGGACAATTGGCGCGGTTGGTGGAAAGTGTGCGCGATCAGGTCAAGGCGCATTTTCCCAGCGGCACCCAGCGTCGCCGCTTTTGGGAAAGCCTGCTGCAAAGCCCGTTTACCGATCTGGTGCTGGCGGGACGACGCGATGAAGCGGTGCAACTGTTACAGCAACAACTGGCGAGTGACGATCCAAAAACGCCGATTCAAGGCGAAGTCTATCTGGTCGGCGGCGGCCCTGGCGACCCGGATTTGCTGACGTTTCGCGCCTTGCGCTTGATGCAGCAAGCGGATGTGGTGGTCTATGATCGGCTGGTGTCGCCAGGGGTTTTGGAGTTGACTCGCCGCGATGCGGAAAAAATCTATGTGGGCAAAGAGCGCGACAACCACACCGTGCCCCAAGAAGGCATTAACCAACTGCTGGCGCGTTTGGCCAAGGAAGGCAAACGGGTGTTGCGGCTCAAAGGCGGCGATCCCTTTATTTTTGGACGCGGCGGCGAAGAAATCGAAACTCTGGTTGCCGAAGGCGTGCCGTTTCAAGTGGTGCCCGGCATCACGGCGGCTTCTGGCACAGCGGCTTATGCCGGGATTCCGTTGACGCATCGCGATTATGCCCAGTCTTGCGTGTTTGTCACCGGTCATCTCAAAGACGGCACCATGAATCTCAACTGGCCGATGTTGGCGCAACCCAATCAAACCGTGGTGGTGTACATGGGTTCGCTGGGACTGCCGCTGTTGTGCCAAGAACTGATGCGCCACGGGATGCCTGCGAAAAAGCCGATTGCGCTGGTGCAACAAGCCACTACCCAAAATCAACGGGTGTTCACTGGCACGTTGGCCACTTTGCCGGAAATCGTCAGAAACGCCAACATCCAGCCGCCGAGCCTGATCATCGTCGGCGATGTGGTGAAGCTGCATCAGACTTTGGCTTGGTTCAAGCCGACTCCCGTGCAGTAGGACAGCCAAGCCTTCAAGGACTGGCCGTCCTTTTGAACCCAGGCGCGCCGCCCAGCAAGCGTTCCCACTGCGCGGGCGGCAACAGATAAGCCAGCCCCAAATCGGCACGACTCAGTAAAAACTCACCCGCCACCTCGGTCAGCGTCCAATGCAGTACGCTACCGTCGGTGAAATGAGTAGCCAACTGCGCCAAGGGTGGCGGCGCTTCTGCGGCTGTCCAGCGGCGCACTTGCAAAGCTTGCAAATGTGTCCACGCCGCCGCCCGCTCGTTTGGCTGATCGGCGCTGTCATTCGGAGCCAAGGGGGCGTGCAGCAACGCACGCGGTGCGGCATCGGCTGGCTCACGCAGCCAGATTTCGGCAAGCTCGCGACCGGTGCCCAGCGGAGCCGGGCTGACGTAAGCCAACGCAGTGGGTTGCGGGGGCAAATAGGGCAAATCGGCGATCAGCACCAGGGTTTGCGCGTCGCGCAACAAATAACGCCGGTTTTGTACCGGGCTGACTCCGCCCAATTGCCAATGCTCACCGGCCACGTCGAGTTGTGCCACAGGATTTTGCAAACCGAAGCTTTCCAGCGGCGTGTCACCGGGATTGAATTGGCTGAGCAGCGGCGCTTGTAACAAACGCAGCAATTGCTGCATCCACAAGGGATTGACCGCCACCGCCCACGGCTGAGTCAACTGCCAACCACCCGCGCTGCGCTGAAACACCAGCCGAGGTTGTCCCGGCAAAGCCAGTTCAACCTGGGCCAGCGTCGCCAGCGTGCTGGCTGACAACAGCGGCGGCGGCGCGGGCACAGCGGGCGGAGTCAGTCCCGGTTCCAACCACAGCAACAGTCCCAAACCCAGCCCCGCCAAGGCCAACACCAGGCTTAAACCCCAAACTCGCAAATAGTTAAGCACGTTTACGCCACCACCAAATCCAGAGTCCAGTACCCAACAAACCCAGCGGCAGCAGGCCAAGAAACAGCAAGGCCATCGCCAGTTGCACGGGGCTGCTGAGCGTCAGCACCGCGTCTGGAGCCAAACGGGCTGGCAGTGACAACAGCGGATCGCTGGCGCTTAACCAGTTGATAAATTTCAAACCTGCTTCCAGATTCGCGCCATTTTCGAGATAGCTGTTAGACAAAAAATCACCATCACCGATCACCAGCAAACGTTGCTGGCGTGCGGGATTCGAGACCTGGCGTTCCAGGGCAAAACCCAGCGTCACCGGCCCTTGGATGTCGCGCCCCGCCTGAAACACCGGCGCTTGCTCGCTAACCTCGCCGAGCGCGATCCAGGCTTCGGCGCTGGTGGTCAACAACGGCGTGGCCGTCCAGTCTGCCACCGGGGTGACGCTGAGCGCGGCGGCTTCGGGAAACAGGCAGCGCGCCTTGTCCAAGCCGGTGGTGACCGGATGAGCGGGATAGCGTTCCACCAGCACCAGGGTTTCGTTGCGTGCCCCAAACAAGCGCTGACTGCCCGGATCGACGATGCGCCCCGGATAGCGGTTTAAGCCTAAGCTTTGCGCCAAGTCCTGCAAACCCTGCCACGCATCCTCGCTGCCGAGACTGGGATCGAGTAACCACAACAGATTCCCGCCCGCCGCGACATACGCCCGCACCGCCGCGTTTTCCGCCGGAGTCAGCGGCAGACGTGGCCCGGCGATCACCAGCACCGAGGTGTCGGCAGGAATCGCGCTGCCTGCCTGCGCCAAGTTCAGCGGTTCCACCAACAAGCCTTGGCTGCGCAAATGCTCGCCCCAGTAACCCAGATCAAAATTCGCCGCACCCTGCGGATCGCGTTCGCCGTGGCCTTCCAGAAAGCGCAGCGACTGGGCACCGTGCCGCACTAATTGCTGCAAAGCACGGCTGACCTGGGCTTCGTTAAAAGAACCGACGCGGGCAGTGCGGTTTTGATAGCGTAAAAACAGTTCGCCACCTGCTTGAATCCCCTGCGCCCGCGCTTCGCCAGGCATACTGTCGGGGTCGATAAACTGCACGCTGAGCGTGGCTTTGTGCTGTTGATAACGCGCCAGCAAGGCTTGCACTGGCGCACGCAGCCCGCTTTCGTCGGGAATATAGGCGGTGACTTGCAAGGGTTCCGGCAATTGTGCCAGCACCGCCAAGCTGACCGCGCTCAGGCTGAAACGCTGATTAGCCGTCCCATCCCACTGCACTGAATAACGCTGCCCCAAGATCGCCAGCAAACCCAGCAGTAGCACGCCTAACCAGCGATTCAGAGTGGTCTTCATGGATTCACCAAACGGCGTAACTGGCCTGCGCTCAGGATCAAAAAAATCCCGGTGAGGCTGAAAAAATAGCTCAAATCAGCGCTGTTGATCACGCCGCTCAACAGTCCTTGGTAATGCTGATACAGCGACAAAGCGCCGACCACGCCGACCCCGGCCCCCGACCAATCCAACAACCACAACATTAATAACACCCCAAAACTGCCGATAGCGGCCAGCGCGGGATGTGGGCTGATCGCGGAAAAATACAGACCCACCGCCGTCGCCGCCGCCGCTAAACACCAAAAACCGAGCAGCGCAGCGGCCAAGTGTCCCCAATCGGGACTGCCGCCAGCCAGCAAGCTGAGCGGCATCAGGCTCAGCAGCAGGCTCAATAAGCTAAAAAAGCCAAGCAAGCCCAAGTATTTACCCAACACAATTTGGGTGTTGGACAAGGGGGCGGTCAGCAACAGCGCCAAGCGTTGCTGGCGGCGCTCTTCGCTGATCAAACGCATACTCAGCAAGGGCGCAATCAGCAATAACAACACCCCGGCGCGGTCAAACAAGGTATGCACCACGATGAACGTAAAGCCCTGTTGTTCCGGCAAAATCGGCAGCGCGCTGCGCTGATACAGGTAATAATCCAAACCCAGCATGAAAAACCAAGCCAACACCGCTTGCATCAGCGCCAACACCACCCAAGCCAGCGGCGACAGCAACAGACTAAACAGTTCACGGCGCGCTATCGTCCACATCAGTCGGCTCCTGGCAGCGTGTCGTCACCCGCTAATGCCACAAAAATATGTTCCAGCGAACGTTGTTCTGGGATGAGTTCAAACAAACCCCAATCGCCCGCCACCGCCGCCGCCACCAGGGTTTCTGCCAAATGCGCATCCGGGCGATGCTGCACCCGCAGCCGTTGTGCATCCAGCCACGCCACTGCACTCACCCCCGGCACTGCTTGCAACAAGGCCAACGGCGGTGGACGGCGCAGCCCTAACAACAAGCTGTCAGTGTGCAGCCTGGCAGCCAATCCAGCGCGGGTTTCGGACAACACCGCCCGACCCGCTTTGATAATCAACACTTGGCTGCACAAAGCCTGCGCTTCCGGCAAGATATGTGTGGATAAAATCAGCGCATGGCGAGCGCTCAAGGCGGTGATTAAATTGCGAATCTCTTGAATCTGCACCGGATCGAGTCCCACCGTGGGTTCGTCGAGAATCACCACTGCGGGTTCATGAATAATCGCCTGCGCAATCCCGACCCGCTGTTGATAGCCGCGTGATAACTGGCCGATCACCCGCTGCACGACCGTGCTAAGACCGCATTGTTCGCAAACCCGCGCCACTGCCGCCGCCACCGCCGCACCGCGCAGACCACGCAAACGCGCACAAAAAGCCAGATATTCAGCAACGCGCAGTTCTGGATACAGCGGCGGCTGTTCCGGCAAATACCCCAGCGCAGCCCGTAAACGCGGCGGGGCTTGTTGTAAATCCTCTCCCAACAGCCAGACCCGCCCGGCACTGGGCACAAGCAAGCCCGCGAGCATCCGCAAGGTGGTGGATTTACCCGCCCCATTCGGGCCAAGCAGGCCGAGAATCTGCCCGCGTGCCAGACTAAAACTGAGTTCCTGCACCGCGCTGACACGCCCATAATGGCGATAAAGCTGTTCAGCGACCAACAAAATATCAGACATATATTACCTTGCTAAAAATACGATTAATTTTGTCGAAAAAATATTACAAAAACATCCGGCTTCTCGACATGTTTTAATTTGGGATGGTGCGCCTTGCTATGTGTCAAAGGAATTCAAAAAGTATCTTAGTCAAATTAATAAAGGTCTACCTGAGGCTAAATAGAAAGTTACTTGCCCCCCTTCGGCTGCGCTTGCTTCGACTACGCTTGCTTCGACTACGCTCAGCACAAGCAGGGCAAGCAGGGCAAGGAGCGCAGCCGAAGGGAGGCTATTTGGTTGTATGGAAAAACTTGGTTAAGAAAAAATTTTGCATCTATCCAGGTATTTGATGAGGCAGTTCAAATATTCAGAGATTATTTGCCAGGTGAATATTTTAACTTTGATAAACTTAAAAGTTATGTAACTTTATAAATGATATACATTGGCTATAGGCACGAACGCTTGCGCTTATTGTGACGCTTGTGTTGTTTTTTTAGTTTTGCGTAAGGTCAGTTTTTAACACGCACTGATTCAATCAATTCGCCTGCCTGAATTTGCCAGCACACATTTTATCGTTATTGCAACCGCGCAGGTGCTTTTTGGGCGGTGTCGAGGGTGCGTTCTTCGTAGAGCGTCATGGTGCCGACGCGCAGGTATTCGACCAGTTCCATGTAGGCGTTTTCGTCGTTGTCGTCTTCGTCGAACTGATCGTCGAGGTTGGCTAACTGGGTGAGGTCTTCGATGAATTCGCGGCCATAGGCGGTGAGGCGCTTTAGGTTCAGGCCGCTGACGCTGCTGCCTAATAAGAAACCTTCGCACCAGTGTTGTAGGGCAAGGGCGCGTTGGTGCAGGGATTGGGCGTCGCCGGGCAGTAAGGGGGTGAAGAGGAAGTCGGTGCTGTTGAGCTGGTCTTGGGTGTAGCGACGCAATTGGCGCAGGACGCGGCGGCTTTCTTCAGCCAGCAGGTTGTCGCCTGGCTCGTCGTCCAGCACTTCTTGCATCCACGGCTCATCTGGGCAGTGGGCGTCGATACAGAGTGCGCCGCACAGCAGGCCGTGGGCTTCGGCGGCGCTCATCTCGCTGCCAGCGCGGGTTAAGAGGGTGCTGACGGCTTGGTACAGTTGCTCGGTGTACATGATTATCCGTTTATTTGGTCGCGGGTTTGTTTGGCGCGTTGAAACAGCGCTTTGATTTGGGGGCCGTCACCAGCCTGGATCGCTTGGGTGAGTTGATGCAGGTGGGCTTCGTAGGCGGTGAGAATCTGTACCAGCGGGTCGCGGTTGGCGACACAGATGTCATGCCACATCTGCGGGTCACTGGCGGCGATGCGGGTGAAGTCGCGAAAGCCGCCAGCGGCATAGCGAAAAATCTCGCTGTGACTGGCCGATTGTGCCAACAGGTCTACCAGGGCGTAGGCCAGCATATGCGGCAAATGGCTGGTTGCAGCGAGGATTGCGTCGTGGTGGGCCATTTCCATGTCTTCGACTGCTGCGCCGGTCTCGCGCCACATCTGGGTCACGCGGGCGTGGGCGCTGGGTTCGGTGTCGGACGTGGGGGTGAGGATGACGCGGCGGTTTTTGAACAGATCGGCTTGAGCGGCTTGGGCACCGCTTTTTTCGGCGCCAGCGATGGGATGACCCGCCACAAAGCGCGGAAAATGGGTGCCTAACTCGGCCTGGGCGGCCTGCACCACGCTGGCTTTGGCGCTGCCCACGTCGGTGATGATCGCCTGTGGCGCTAAATGTGGACGAATGGCGGCGAAGGTGTCGCGCATACTGCCCAGCGGCACGGCTAACACCACCATGTCAGCGCCCGTCACCGCCTCGCTCAGACTGGTGCTGTAGCTATCGATCACGCCTAAGGCCACGGCGGTATCGAGGTTGGCTGGGTTGCGCCCGCAACCGATGACGGTGCCGCATTGCTGTGCCTGCTTGAGGGCGAGGGCGAGGGAACCGCCGATTAAACCGACTCCAATCACCGCTAAGCGTTCAATCAACATCCGTCTAATGCCTCCAGATAAGCTTGGTGTACGGCCTGATCAAAGGCCACAAAATAAATCTCGGCAATCCCTCGGTGGGTGGCCGTGTAAGTACGGCAGGTGCGCACGGCAATCTGTGCGGCCTGTTTGTGCGGATAGCCATAGACGCCGCAACTGATCGCAGGAAAGGCAATGGTCTGGCAGTGTTTGGCGCGGGCCAGATATAAACTGTTGCGATAACAGGCCGCCAGCAAAGCCGCTTCGTCGTGCTGGCCGCCGCGCCACACCGGGCCTGCGGTGTGAATCACATAACGGGCGGGTAGCTCGTAACCGCCAGTCAATTTGGCTTGACCCACGGGGCAGCCTTGTAGTTTGCGGCACTCGGCCAGCAATCCAGGCCCAGCGGCGCGGTGGATTGCCCCATCGACACCGCCGCCGCCCAGCAATGAGGGATTAGCCGCATTGACCACGGCATCCACCTGCAACGTGGTGATGTCGGCCTGGATGAGCGTGAGTTGGGTAGACATGGATTCCTCTTTGGCGGTCGGTCAGCCCGGCTATATTATGCGATTCTGCGCTTAATCGCACCTGGATAACGGGGAGTTGCTGGTTTTCTGAATAATCCCCTATTTCAATCGTTAATCAACCTGAATTCATGAGGAAATTTGGCTAGATTCTGGCAAATCACCGGATAAACCGGACAAGTTGCGATAAAATTTCTCTAAAATCCAGTTTAATCTGCCGCATTAAACCCTTTCCAGCCAAGCAATGCCGCTGTTAGCCATCGAGAGATGCTGTGAAAACCAAGCAGAACGCGCTTAGCCGAGAGGGATGAGCAAATTTTGATCAAGAAAATAGCCCTAGCACTTTATAATGTGGCGCAGGTCATTAATAATAGGTGTTACAAACAGTCAAAAACTGATGCTGACGTTCTGGCTTAACTCTAGGAGACCCCATGTCGATTTCAGTACTCTCTCTCCACCGCTTGATCGTGGCCTGCTGGTGTTTTGGTTTAAGTGTGTGGCCTATCACGGCATTGGCTGACACGATTGAACAAAAATTGCCGCAGGGTTTGTCAGTGACTGCTGACTATCAAGCGGGTAGTCAAGATCATCCGGCTTTGTTGTTATTACATGGTTTTTTACAGACGGCTGATTTTCCACTGATTGCCAAATTGAGCGAAGCGCTTTCTATCAACGATTACGCCGTGCTGGCTCCGACTTTGAGTCTGGGCGTGAATCGCCGCAAGCAAGGGCTGCCTTGTCATGCCATCCACACCCACACGATGGACAGTGTTGCCGAAGAATTGGCGTTTTGGGTGCATTGGCTGGAACAACAGGGTTACACGCGGGTTATTCTCATCGGGCACAGTCTGGGCGGGTTGAACTTGATAGAGTACGTCAGCCGCCGTGCTGAACCTGAAAATATCGCAGGGCTGATCTTGATTAGCCTGACTCATCCCAGTCAAGGTTACACGACGACTGAAGTCCAGACGATGATCGACAAAGCGCGCCAACAGCTCGCGGCAGGCAAGCACATGCCGGCTGAATATGCCTTGGCCTTTTGTAAAAAATATCCCACGCTGCCAGAGGCTTATTTGTCTTATGCGGTCTGGGATGAAAAAAAGGTGTTAGCGACTTTGCAGCACAACGTACTGCCAATTCAGATCATTTTGGGGGGAGCCGATGATCGCATGAGCGCGGGCTGGATCGAGGGCCTGAAGCAAGCAGGCATGGCGGTACAGGTCATTCCGGGCGGCAATCACTTTTTTGACGGGGCGCAGGAATTCGACCTGATTGAAAGTGTGGAAAACAGCCTGACCGACATCATCCAGCACCTTGCCCATTGACGCGCCAACCCGCGTCGCGGGGGTTTCTTGTCTCACATGAACCAGTTCTCTCAAACCTGTCGGCGGCTATTGCCGCTGACCTCAAAAACTTACGCACACCTCTTTTTCCTGTTTGCGCTGTGCGTGTTTGCCTTGATTGCGTTACACATGATTTGGCAAATGCGCCAAGTCCATGAAGCGGGCTTGCGTCGCGAACATGCCGTGGCCGCCGACGAAATCCACCGCGCCGCTCAGGGGGTTTTTGCTGAAGTACAGCGTATTGCTGACTTTTTAGGCGAAGCCGACGAAATCCACCAGCAACTGCAAGATGCCAACTATTACACCTATTGGCATAACACCCGTTTCAAAGAATTGGGCTTACCGGCCTATGTCAAAGCGCTGGAACTCTACGATCCGCAGGGCCAGAGTCTGCAAAATCCCGAAGCCAGCGCTTTACCAAGCGCAATTGCGCCTAAGTCGATTTATGTGCGTCAACCGGCAGATCACGTCGCCTATGTGTACCAATTTTGGCCAGTACCCGCCCGCAGCGACGAGCAAGCCTCAACACGGCTGGGTTATATCGGCTTGCGCGTGGATTTCATGTCGGTGCTGACCCAACTCAGCCGCTTTAATCACGTTGAACCCAGTTCCATCCGACTGCAATTGCCAGTGAATGCCCAAGTGAGTCCCAGCCAAGTCAGCACTTATTTGCAGTTTAAGCCCCTGACCCTGGCCGACACCCAAGAACTAGAACAGGTGATGCTGACCGCTTTGCTGCAACTGGGTTTGCTGATCCTGGGACTGTCGCTGTTTTATTATGTGATGCTGACGCTGTTGTATGGACGCCCCTTGCTCAGTTTGGTGCAGCAACTCAGTGTGCTGGGACAAGGTTTCAGCCGTTTGCCCGCCAAACTCCAACAAGAATGCCAGTATGTTTCAGAAATCAACACCTTAAACAAAGCATTACACGATTACCAGCGCCGTTTAGATGAAGTACACACCGCGCTGGCGGCTGAAAACCGGCGCATGGCCGCCGAACTGAATGTCACCCGCCGGATTCAGCAAATGGTGTTGCCCGCCGCCGACGAACTGCGGGCAGTACGCGGCCTGGACATCGTGGGCTACATGGAAGCTGCCGAAGAAGTCGGCGGTGACTATTACGACGTGCTACAACACGAAGGCCGCATCACCATCGCCATTGGTGACGTGACTGGACACGGCCTCGAAAGCGGGGTGCTGATGCTGATGGTACAAACCGCCGTGCGTACCCTACTGACCGAAGGCATCACCGATCCGCACCGATTTTTCAGCACCCTCAACCGCACGATTTACGACAACGTGCAACGGATGCGTTCCGACAAAAACCTCACCCTAGCGATTCTGGATTATTACGAGGGACACCTGCGGGTAGCCGGACAACATGAAGAAATCCTGGTGATCCGTTTGGGTGGGCGCATCGAGCGGATCGACACGCTGGACTTTGGCTTCATGGTCGGCCTGGAGCCCGACATCAGCGCTTTCGTCAATTATGCCGACATCGAATTGCAAACCGGCGAAGGCGTGGTGCTGTATACCGACGGCATCACCGAAGCCCGCAACGCGGCGGGTGAACTATACGGCCTGGAACGCCTGTGCGCCCTACTCAGCCTACACTGGCAAAAATCCGTGACCCTGCTCCAACAACTGGTGCTGGCCGACGTGCGCCACCATCAAGACGGCGCAAAATTACTCGACGACATCACCTTACTGATTCTCAAACAACAGGCACGCTCCTCAAACAGCCGCCGCCCACTGGCCCGTGCCCAACACGCTCGCAACGCAGCCGATGCGCTCAGCGAGGCGTGAGAGAAAAGCCTCACCGCTTGCTAACCGCTCCCACAAGAGCCTGCCAGGTGGTCAAGACCTGGCAGCTTTAGTTTCATTGAATACCCCTTCATGAGAAGAAAACGCTATTTGTGGTGCATTGCCCCCCAAATCCGTCCGGCCCAGGAACGAGTAGCCCAGGACTTTTTCAAACCTTGTTTCAAGAAATAAGGTTCATAACGTTTGTCTTCAATCATAATATGATTAGTCAGCCAACTGCGTAGAAAATTCAATAATTCCATGCTGACAGTGGTTTGGCGTAATCGTACCTTTTCGCGAATATCCAGCACTTGTGTGGTGAGTTCCTCATGATGTCTTTTGTGATCTTCATATTGTGGATAATCGAAGATGCGCATGAGACTTTCTTCTACGGCAAAATGCACGACAGTGTATTGCACCAATTCAGTGAGAATATCGTCAATCACAACCGCTTCATGTTTGCGAATAATCGCTTCGTATAGGTTATTCACCAGCCGCACTAATATTTTATGCTGCTCGTCAATTTCCTCAATACCAACACTCAAGCTGTCCGACCATTCAACGAGCGGTTTAAGTTCCATGCTGTGTTTCCCCTATTTTATGAATTGAGATGGCTATTTATTGTGACGCATTAAGCCATTACTTGCGGTGTTTCAGGTGTTGGCGCAGCGTTTCAACCCCGATGTCGGGGTAGTGCCTGCTGATTAACCAACGGTCAGTGGCGACATACGGCCCGGTGCGTAGGCATAAATGACTGCGTAACTGGCGAGCAGACGACCTACTTGTCGATATTGCTCATAATGTGCCAACATTTTCTGCAAAATAGAGAGTCCCGGTTTTAGCCGGTGATTTCGCCGGAACCAGACCGCCTAAAGGCGGGACTCTAAGGGGGACTCTTGCGTAGTCCGACCATAAAACTTGGCAGAATGCCAGACCTGACAGATTTTGGAAACCTGTCAGGTCTTCACGGGTCGGATTCATCAAAATAAAGTGGGCGGTGTACTGGGGCGAGACGCTGAATGACGACGGTGGCTTATCCGACGCTGCGTCTGATTCGCGCTGTCATTGGAAGCTGGAATTTGGAGAATCTATTGCCAAGTCAGCCTTGGGCAGCACGCTGAATAGAGAGCCCCGGCTTTAGCCGGTGATTTCGCCGGAACCAGACCGCCTAAAGGCGGGACTCTAGTCCGGTAGATACTCTGTTGTCAACCTCAATCTTAAACAAAAAAACCTTGATAATCATGTCGTTGGCAAAGCATGATAAAACTTTGCGCTGTCAAATACTTGGCGATTTTTCAAAATGCCGTACAGTGCGTGTAGCAATTTACGCACCCTTCGACTGCGCTCAGGGCGAGTGACGGCACAAATGCTTCGACAAGCTCAG
>Ga0209575_10000753_pt1 | contig 16391 bp, 9 predicted proteins | sample Medcelwee11metaG_FD_187172 | JGI IMG/M metagenome (GOLD analysis project Ga0209575, IMG submission 187172) | Freshwater pond sediment microbial communities from the University of Edinburgh, under environmental carbon perturbations - Medium... | ecosystem: Environmental > Aquatic > Freshwater >...
TTTTGTTCAGCAGATGTCGTTGATCCAAACCAGAGCTTCGGAAGCCATGACATGCTGTAAAAGGTTCGCATGACTGCCGTTACCATCATGACGGCAAGGATGAATGACGCAGACAAGCCGGAAGCGAGCAATATTTTATTATGGATTTTTTTTGCTGCTTTTTTAGTGTCAGGGTGAGGAAGTGGCGAGAGCTTTTTATTGCCTTCGGCTGTTTGTGCATACTCGTCATAATAGGTGATTTTGGCATTGTCGAGCAGTTCGCTCATAGTTTTCGATAGCGCGAAATTTCTCTGATTTGCGACGATCATCGACATTGCTGCTCTTTTTGCCGGATCGCCTTCGACAGGCGCGGGATATGTATCACGCAACAGCAAAATCATTGATGTTTTGCTGCCATTACGCGCGACGATCTGGGGTATGTTTGGCTTGATCTGGTTAAGAATGGAGAGAATTTGCGACGGAATCTTTTCAGAAGTCAGGGCTATGAGTGTTTTGTTGAAGGGGATTTTTTTTGTCCTCAGTTCATCGAGGAGGCGGCTGAGTGGCGCTCCATCGCTCGCCATTTCATCGAGCGATTCCAGTAGCGGCATATCGACGCCGGGAAAGATCACCTCGTCGTAAACAAACAGTTTACGACCGGCAAACAGTTGTGGCGTGTTCAGAACGACCGACTCTGCTTGATCGGCAGAAATCGATGACTGATTACCCGCAATCTTTTTCTCGGCAAAACCGGCCAGCACGTTTTTCTGCGCGGTATAGAGCGCCATGCTGTAGTCCGGCGTGTTGTCGAGCTTCATCTCCAGTCCTTTTCCGGCAAGCAGTTCGACGCGAATCAGGTCGGCGAGAATGCGTCTTTTCATGTTGGCCGACTGTTCCTCACTCATGCCTGGCATGGCGGAGCGCTGATAGAGATACTCGACCTGTCGCTTGGTGATTTCAACGCCATTGACCATCGCAGCAACACCGCCATCCGGCTCATTCGATGCTTGATGAGAACATCCGGCAATGATAGCGAACAGCAGAATGACAAATAGAGAGGTGATTTTTTTCATGATTTGAAGAGATGAAATTATGTTCTCATTCCTGTAAAAAAAACAAATCATAGGTGTCAAATATAATTTCTATAGAAATTAATAGTAGAAATATAGAGCGCTTTATTGCTTTTTGCACAGCACTCAGCTTAAAATAACGAAAAACCGGAAAGTACCGGGCCTTCGTTGTTTTGAAAAATCTCTCTTCAAGAAATGGACCATGCTGCTCCGAAACGAGTCTGTAAGATAAAGTGTGTAACCGGTCATAGTGGTGTGTCAAAATAAAAATGACGAAGATTCGGCCTCGCGATGACCGAGGATTCAAGAATGTTTGTCATTGACACAGCAATAGTTTTCTATCATGGAAAAAGAAGAAAAACCATGCTCAAAAAGAAAGAGCAAAGACCCGATACCCAAAAGGCATTGATCGGGCAGCTTCTGCGTGAAAGTGGCGGCCCGCAAGCCTGTTCTACAAGGACGTTTTTTTGACCAGCTCAAAAAGCATTTTGATCGAACAGGTGCTTGACGCAGAAATGGACGAGTACCTCAGCTATCCGAAACATGCCTCGATTGTCCAGAGACGTGGTAACGGGCGCAACGGTCACGGGAGCGAAATTATCTACTGATAATTCTCACGTAATTTCTGCCGCCGCTCGTTACTCGTCATCACTGCGATTGCTTCCTGAATAAAGGCTGTTTATTATATTAAGCGTTGTACAAATCTGAACAGGTACAGTTACTCACGCCGCCGCCGGGCGGTTCGTGTGTATGCTTCACGGATTGCCCGTGGAGGGTTATCCGTTTGCCTGAAAATCCGTATTGACGCCGTTCCATGAAAGCTCCCGCCGATTCCGCAGCCCAGTTCGCCACTATCGTCAAAAAGCCGGTTGACCTCGTTCTCGACAGCCTCGCCGCATCGGCTACGTATCGCGCCCTGTACGAGGCGCTCGCCACTCCGGCGGCGGGCGGAGAGCACCGGCCGGCGAGCATCTGCGGCGTCCGGGGTTCGCTCGCGCCCTTCATCGCCGCCGGGCTGGCGGGGGATTTCGATGCGCCGGTGCTGCTGTTGTGCAGCCCGGAGGCGGAGGAGGTGTACGATAACGACCTGCCGCTCTTGCTCGAAGGCAGGGCGCTCTGCAACACCGCCGACGAGCTTTCGCCCGCGCTCGGCAAGCTGTCGCGCAACGAACCGGTGGTGGTGCTGGCGGCATTCGAGGATCTCGGCGTCGAGGTGTGCGACGCGGAGTTGTCGAATGACAGAGTTTTTTCGCTCGCCGCCGGAAGCGCCGCCGGGTACGATGCGCTGATGCAATTCCTCAAAAACAACGGCTTCGAGAAACGGGAGTTCGTCGAGAATGAAGGCGAGTTTTCGGTGCGCGGCTCGATCATCGATGTCTTCTGCTATGGCGGACTCGAGCCGGTGCGCATCGAGTTTTTCGGCGACACGGTCAGCTCGCTCAGGAATTTCGACACCGACAGCCAGCTCTCCACCTCGAAGATCGAGTCGGTCGATCTGTTCGGCAACTTCACGCAGGACGGCGCAGCGGCGGCCAGCCACTCCGGCATTCTCGACTACCTGCCGGAGTCGGCGATCATCGTCATCGACGACGCCACCGCGATGCAGAGCGCCACGAGCCGCGCCATGCTCGAAGCCGCGCTTCCGCGCTTTCGTCACGTGGTGATCCACCGGATCGACAAGCAGGGCATCGATTTTGGTTCGAGCGAACAGCAGCGGCTGCAAGGCAACTTCCGGCTGCTTGCGGGACGCCTGCGGGAGGAGGCCGAGCGAGGGCTGAAGCCGCTCTTCGCCTGCGCGTCGCGCCGCGAAATCGAGGAGCTGGCGGAGTTCATCGCCGACGAGAACGCCGACAAATCGCCGGACGCCATCGAGTGGATTCCGGCCAACCTGCACTCCGGCTTCGCGTTTGGTGAGCTGAATCTCTACACCGAGTCCGACATTTTCGGCAAGTTCCACACCCACAAAACGCACCGCAAGCGCAAGGTTCGGGGCATTTCGCTCAAGGAGCTTCAGCGCCTCAAGGTGGGCGATTACGTCGTGCACGAAGATTACGGCGTCGGCGTGTTCCGGTCGCTCGAAACGATCCAGGTGGGCGATTCGGAGCAGGAGTGCGTGCTGGTGGAGTACGAGGGCGGCGACCAGCTCTTCGTCAACGTGCAGAACATCAACCTGCTCTCGAAATACACCGCGTCGGAGGGTTCGCTGCCCAGCCTCTCGAAGCTCGGCAGTTCGAAGTGGAGCGTCAAAAAGGAGAAGGTTCGCAAGAAATTGCGCGACATCGCCGCCAAGCTGATCCGTGTTTACGCCGAGCGCAAGATGACGCCCGGCTTCGCCTTCGGGCCGGACTCGATCTTCCAGCGCGAGTTCGAGGCGTCCTTCATGTTCGAGGAGACCCCCGACCAGCTCAAGGCGATCCAGGAGGTGAAGAAAGACATGCAATCGCCGTCGCCGATGGATCGACTCATCTGCGGCGACGCCGGATTCGGCAAGACCGAAATCGCGATGCGCGCGGCTTTCAAGGCGGTCGAGGGCAAAAAGCAGGTGGCGATCCTCACGCCGACCACGATTCTGACGCACCAGCACGGCGAGTCGTTCGCCCGGCGTTTCGAGAACTTTCCGGTGAACATCGCCGTACTGAGCCGCTTCGTGCCGCGAAAGCAGCAGAAGGAGATCATCGAGCGCATCGCCTCCGGAGCGGTGGACATCGTCATCGGTACGCACCGGCTGGTCTCGAAGGACGTGGTGTTCAAGGATTTGGGCCTGCTCGTCATCGACGAGGAGCAGCACTTCGGCGTGGAGGTCAAGGAGAAACTGCGCCATCAGTTCCCCGGCGTCGATACGCTCACCATGTCGGCCACGCCGATTCCGCGCACCATGCAGTTCTCGATGCTTGGCGCGCGCGACATCTCCATCGTTTCGACGCCGCCAAAGAATCGCCAGCCGGTCGAGACGATCATTACCGAGTACGATTCGTCGGTGATCCAGTCAGCCATCCGCCGCGAAATCCAGCGCGAGGGGCAGATCTTCTTTCTGCACAACCGCGTCGCCAGCCTCGAAGAGACCGAGCGCAAGTTGCGCGAACTCGTGCCCTACGCCCGCATGGCCTCGGCGCACGGCCAGATGCCCGCAAAGGAGCTGGAAAACGTCATGATGGACTTTATGCAGCAGGAACTCGACGTGCTCATTTCGACCTCCATCATCGGCTCCGGGCTGGACATTTCCAATGCCAACACGATCATCATCAACCGCGCCGACATGTTCGGCCTGTCGGATTTGTACCAGCTCCGGGGGCGCGTGGGCCGCAGCGAGCGCAAGGCGTACTGCTACCTCGTCACGCCGCCCTTGCACACGCTCAAGCGCGAGGCGATCCAGCGCATCGCGGTGATCGAGAGCTTCACGGAGCTTGGCTCCGGCATCAACGTCGCCTTGCGCGACCTCGATATTCGCGGCGCGGGCAACCTGCTCGGCGCGGAGCAGTCGGGCTTCATCCACGAGATCGGCTTCGATCTCTATCAGAAGATGATCGAGGAGACCGTGGCCGAACTCAAGCTCACCGAGTTCAGCCACATCTTCAGCGACAGCGAAAAGGCCGCGCTCAAACCGCAGAGGCCGTGCGACATGATCTTCTTCTTCGACGCGCTCCTTCCCGATTATTACATCACCGCCACGCAGGAGCGATTCTCGTGCTACGACCGGATTTCCAAAGCCGCTGACGACGCGGCGCTCCGGAACATCGCCAGGGAGCTGGAAGATCGCTTCGGCGCGATGCCGGAGGAGGTGCGGAACCTGCTTGCCCTGGCCCGTCTGAAGCACTTCGGTTCGTCGCTCGGCCTCGAAAAGATTGATCTCCAGCCATTGGCCGCCACCATCTTCCTGCCGTCGGACGACGACAAGGAGTTCTACGACAGCGCCTTTTTCAAGAACCTGATCATAGCATTGCAGGACGGTGCTCTCAAAGAGTACCACCCGCAGTTCAGGCACGAAAAAAAGATGAAGCTCGTCTTCCAGCACCCCGACGCCGCCGACACCGCTCCGCTGGCGCTCATCGACCGGTACGAAGCGCTGCTGAAGGCGGTCGCGGAGAGAGCGGTTGCAAGCGAGTAAAATCCTCTTCTCCTCTTTCCTCCAATAAGTCCTATACGACCTATAGAACTTATTGGAGCTGTTCTTCCAAAAGAGGCTGAAAATTCAGGTGATTCCGGTTGCGAGGACTGCAAAAAGTGGAAATCGGGATGTGGCTTGGAGCAATGACCCGCGACATAGTCAGGCTGGCGGGGTAAAAACCCGCTTTGTTGCCCGTGTGGAAATTACTGATGGGGGAGGCTTGATTGGGGGAAACGGCAGAGGCTGCCTCGTCTTTACTGTCGAGGCAGCCTCATCTTCTACTTCGCGAAGGCGACCGAGCGTTTTTCGCGAAGGATGGTCACCTTGATCTGGCCGGGGTATTGCGCTTCCGACTCGATCTTGCTGGCGATGTCGTGGGCAAGGACGTCGGCCTGGGAGTCGCTGACGTTGTCGCCTTCAACGATCACCCTGATCTCGCGACCTGCCTGCAAGGCGTAGGTCTTGAGTACGCCGGGGAAGGTTTTGGCGATCTCTTCGAGGCTTTCGAGGCGCTTGACGTTGCCTTCCGCCGTGACCGCGCCGCGAGCGCCGGGCCTTGAGAGCGAAACAACATTAGCTGCATCGACCAGGTCGGCGATGGGCGACGCCTTTTCGACCTCGCCGTGATGGGCGCCAATCGCGTTGAGCACCACCGGTGACATGTTGAATTTCTTGAGGAACTCCATGCCGGCCAAGGCGTGAGGTATGTCGGTTTCAGGAAGCACCAGTCCGATGTCGTGCAGGAGACCGGCGCGCTTGGCTTGCTTGGCGTCAAGCTTCAGCTCGGCGGCCATCAGACCGGCCAGCATGGCTACTTCGCGGCTATGCTGCAACAGGTTCTGGCCGTAAACGGTATGGAATCGCATCTTGCCGATCATGCCGACAATCTCGGCAGGCATGTCGGGAATCTGAAGCGACGAGATCGCCTCTTCGCCGGAGGAGATGATGACATCTTCGATCTCTTTCTTCGCATCCTGATAAGCCTTTTCGATAGCAACCGGATGGATGATGCCGTCAACGAGAAGCTTTTGCAACGTCAACTTCGCCATTTCGCGGCGGAGCGGATCGAAGCAGGAGAGAATGACCACCTCGGGAGTGTCGTCAACGATGATGTCCACGCCCGTTGCGTTCTCGAAAGCCTTGATGTTGCGGCCTTCACGCCCGATGATGCGGCCCTTCAGTTCGTCGCTCTGGATGTGCACCACCGACAGGGCGCTTTCGGTAGCCTGCTCGAAGGAGATGCGCTGGATGGCCGTGAGCATGATCTTCTCGGCGATCCGGTCGGCCTTCTGCGTGGCCTCTTCGTGAATCTGGTGGACGGTTTCGGTCGCCTCCTCCCGGGCCTTCGTGATCATGTTGTCGATGAGCATCTGGCGGGCCTCTTCGGCGGTCAGGTTCGAGATGCTCTCAAGGCGCTGGTTCTGCTCGAAGATGATTTTTTCAAGCTCGGCGGAGCGATTCTGCACGTTGTCGGTCAGATGCTTCAGTTCCTCTTTCTGATCCTGGAGCTTCTTTTCGGTCTCCTTCACATCTCGCATCTGATTGTTCAGAGTCACCTCTTTCTGGCGGATCTGCTTCTGCAGTTGGGCGAACTTGTTGTTCTTGATGGTTACTTCGCTGTCGAATTCACGCTTGCGCTTTTTCCACTCCTGGTTCACCTCGTTGACCTTCAGCTCCTTGTAATCGTTGGCCTCCTTCTGGGCCTCCTGGACGACCTGAACGGCGCGCTCCTCGGCTTCGAGCACCTTGGTGGTGCCGATACGTTCAAGAAAAATCCTGCCAATGTAAAATCCAGCCGCAAAAAAAATGACGGATGCCGCAATAATGAGAAACAGGTTTATGACGATCCCCATTAACTAACCTCCTTTTTCAACCGGCCAAAACGAGGCCGGCCTTTCAAAATTGAACAAAAAAAACCCGCACCCGCAAGAGATGTGTAAGATTCAAGAACCCGTTCAATCACGGTGGGGGCCACCTTCAGATTTTTTGCTTCCAATGCGGCGCCTCGAAAAACGCCGATGCCAGCAGCTCGTCGCCGCCAGACAGCAAGGCCTGCAATCAAAAAGAAGAGTTCGGTTCCCTGTTCTGTCCTGTTAGTTCTTTTACTTACAAAACACCTCTCGCAGTGGTGCGGATATTTCGTCTGACTTCAATGTAACCCTTTAACGCAAATTCTGCTCGATAAAATCATTGATATGAGCCATTTTCTGCCTGAGTTGCGACAACTCCTCCTCCAGTTCGTTCTTTTTTTCAGCAAACTGGATCGCGGCCAGTACAGCCAGCTTTTTGGCTTCCAGATCCGGAGCTTTGGCCGCGAAGCGTCTCATGACGCCATCGACATCTTTGGCCGCCTTTCCGGTCAGTTCGCTGTTCTCTACCCTCAGCGGGTAGTTGTCGCCATATACATTGACGTTGATCTTTTCCATGGACATCAAAATCCGGCTTTCTCTCCCCTCAGTTCCCTCTCGATCTTTTGCAGGATCATCACCAGCTTCTGTTTGATCTGAAGCTTTTCGGCGTAGGAGAATCCATCGCCTGAAGTGACCGCCACCTGTACCTCCGGCCCTTCGGTGCCTGGCAGCTTGAATGACCGCAATATGTTCTGGAGGCTCGAAACCTCAGATTTCAACAACTCATTTTCTTTCCGGCATTCGGAGAGCTGCTCCACAAGCCTCGCGACATTCTCTTCGAGGCCCGCAAGCAACTGCTGATCATTATGCTCGTTTGCTGCATCCATAAAACCGGACTGAATCAAACTTGCCGAATTACCGCACCAAGTTCACTTTTGGCACTGTCACTCACCTTCGAGATGACCGCGCTGATCGCCTCCTCGTTCATCGTTCCCGACCTGTCGGCAAGCTCCAGCGATATTGCCACGCTTCGCGTCGGGGATTCTCCCTCGGCTTCGACCCGATCGAAAACATCGAAAATCCGAACCGATCTGACCAAGGGATCGCTCGCTTTGGCGAGATCGATCAGGCGACGGGCCGGTATGTGACGGGGGAGCACAAATGAGAGGTCTCTTTCGACCACGGGAAATTTCGATGGCGGTTCATAGACCACGCCTGATTCGAAACAACGCTCCAGTACCGTGACATCCAGCTCGGCCAGATACACATCCTGATCGAGACCGAAAGCATCGAGCGTCTCCCTGCTGACCTCTTGAACCGTGCCCGCTTTCAGAACGGAAGTTTTCCCGTTTTGCGTCGAGGTGATTTCAATACCAATCGTCCGCTCATTATAAATATTGAATGCTGATTTTTCAAGTAAATTTAGCTTCTCAAGCAACATCTCCACCGCACCCCTGAGATCGTAAAAATCGACGTTCTCGTCCTGACGGTTCCAGCTTCTTGGTTCACGCCGTCCGGTTATCACCATCGAGAGCAGCTCCTTTTCAAGGAATGACGACAGTGGCCCCTCTCCCCGGCGCTCGCTCTCCGGCAGCTTCTCGAAACCGTGCGCCACCTCGAAGAGCCGAAGGTCGCGATTGCCGCGCCGCATGTTGTGCCCGGTGACTTTGAGCAGCGAGGGGGCGAGGTTCGGGCGAAGCACTTCCAGCTCTTCGCTGATCGGATTGAGCGCACTGACCGCCATTGAGCTGAAGCACTCAGCCTCGGTTTTCCGGATCAGCGGGTTGGTGAGCGCCTCCCGGAAGTCGAGGCCGATCATGATGTCACGCAGGTAATCGGGAAAATATTCGGGCGTCTTTCGGCTGACCGGATAGCTCGAAACCATCGCGGATGCTGGCTCCAGATTGTTGTAGCCGTAGAGGCGGGCGACCTCCTCGATCAGGTCGATCTCCTGTTCGATATCGACCCGGAACGATGGCGCCGAAAAGGCGATCTGGTCGGCGTCGGATGAAACCGAGCCCTGCGAAACCGCCTTGATGCAGATTTTTTCGAGCAGTCGCACCATTTCGGATGCACTGATCGAACTGCCGAGTACCGCGTTGGCGCGCCTGGGCCTGAGCGTCACGATCCTCGGCGTGGTCGGCATGCTGCCCCACGCCTCGGCGGAATCGACCTTGCCACCCGCGATTTCGAGAATCAGGGCGATGGCGTATTCTGCGGCCCGTTTCACGTTACACGGATCGACGCCGCGCTCGAAACGGTAGGATGAATCGGAAGAGAGCTGGAGCTGCCTGGCGGTTTTCCTGATCGATGCCGGGTTGAAGTACGCAGATTCGAGCAGAATGTCGGTCGTCTTTTCGGTGACCGCCGAGTGGAGGCCGCCCATGACTCCGCCGATGGCCACCGGATCCCGCGAATCGCAAACGGCCGCCATGCCTGGCTGGAGCTGGTACTCGACATTGTTGAGCGCCATGAAGGGGGCGCTGGCGTCGCTGCGCACGATAATGCGGCTGCCGGCGAGCAGGTGATAGTCGAAAGCGTGCAGCGGCTGGCCGAACGAGTGCAGGATGTAGTTGGTGATATCGACGATGTTGTTCTTCGGACGCAGGCCGATCTGTTCGAGACGGCGGGCCAGCCAGCGAGGCGACGGGGCGACCGTGACGCCGCGAATGATCGTGGCCGTGTAGTAGGGACAAGCCTCCTCGTCCCGTACCTCGACGAGGCCGCCGCCGCGCGTGAACTCGATCACCGGCGCTTGCGGATAGACAATCTCGTGGCAGTCGGCCAGCTCGCGCGCCACGCCGAGATGCGAAAGCGCGTCGGGGCGATTCGGCGTCACGGCGATGTCGAGCACCGTGTCGGTTTCGAGGTAGCTGGCAAGCGGCTGGCCCACTTGGCAGCCCTCGTCGAGCACAATCACGCCGTCGTGATTGTCGGACAAGCCAAGCTCGTCAGCAGCGCAGATCATACCGGACGAGTGCTCGCCGCGAATTTTCGCAGGCTTGATGGTGAAGCTTTCGCCGGAAACGGTCGTCAGCTCCGCGCCGATGGTGGCGACCGGCACCATCATGCCAGCCTCGACGTTCGGCGCGCCGCAGACGATCTGTCGCAGTTCGCCTTCGCCGGTATCGACCATGCAGATGCGCAGCCGGTCGGCGTTAGGGTGGGGCCTGACCTCGGCGACCTTGCCTACGACCACCTTCTCGTCGGGCAGCTTCTGCTCGACAACCTCTTCGACTTCGAGGCCGAGAAAGGTCAGGTGATCGACAAGTCCGGAACTATCGGATGAAAGCGAGGGGATGAACTCCTTGAGCCAGTTGACGGAGATTTTCATGGGCGGGTATTATGCAATGCATTTCATGAAAAGCATCTCGGAAAATCGCCGGGAACGATGCGAAGCCGATTCGATGGAGCGCCAGCCAGTACCGCGTTATCGATAGTGCCAGCGATGTTCAGAGATGCCGCAACCTAATAAAAAAAGCTCTGAACCTGCAACAGCACAGAGCTTGAAAACCAGCGTATATATTGAACTCAACTCAAAACCGCGAAGTTTATCGGAGCTATGTTGTGACCCCAACGGGATTCGAACCCGTGCTACCACCTTGAAAGGGTGATGACCTAACCACTAGTCGATGGGGCCAATCAATCAAAAAAAGAATGCTTCCCGAAAGTTGCGGAAGCCCATTCAGAACCGGGGTGAATGAGGGGACTCGAACCCCCGACCTCCAGGGCCACAACCTGGCGCTCTAACCACCTGAGCTACAATCACCATGAAAAGCGAAAAATCCTCTTCCTGTATGCCCGACAGGACTCGAACCTGTAACCCTCAGCTTAGAAGGCTGATGCTCTATCCATTGAGCTACGGGCACATAATCCTGTCGCAGCTCTCCATGGTCGGGGCACCGAGACTCGAACTCGGGACCTCCTGCTCCCAAAGCAGGCACGCTACCAGCTGCGCCATGCCCCGTCTTAACGGAAGGCTCATAATATACGACACAGGCAGAAATAACCAAACAAAATTATCAGAATTTCTTCATGGAAAAAATCTCCGCCAAAAGAACGGAAAACGATGGATCAAAGATCGAAACGATTGACAATATAATCACTTACGAGACTCTTGAGTTCCTTGTGGCAGATCATCTTGATGGCTTCCGAGGGGGAGACCAGGCGACGCTGGCGCACATGCATCTCTTCCCACTGGTCAAGCAGAGATTCGACTTCGAACGGAAATATCTTGACCGAGAAGATGCCAGACGGGCGGCGGTACGAGTAGGCGCCGATCTGTTCGTGCTGGACGTTCCCGATGATGCCCGCCTCCTCCCAAGCCTCCTTCGCTGCGGATTCGGCGGGGCTCATGCCCTTCTCGATATATCCTTTGGGAAGTATCCAGCGTCCGGAACCGCGGGCGGTGATCAGCACGATCCTGTCGCCAGCAATCGGCAGTACGCCTGACTGTTCCGATATCTTGAGCGTTCCATTTGCCATGATTGCCTGACGGAGGTGAATCGTTGAATCGACCGGCGCTTTTCAATAACGATCGTTATGAGTCCGGCCAGTGCAAAAGATAAAGCATTTCAGCTTTTTTCCATGATGATTTCACCATCATGTCACAATGATCCTTTCCGTCCCGGAAACCGCGCCCCAAGCGCTTCGCTCGCTTGAATTGCACTCGCCGGACTCTGTTGAACGGCGAAGTTTCCCTGACTTCTGGATGATGATAAATTCCTGTTATTAAAGTAAATTCACTCGAATATATACAGTCAACCAAAACAACCCCTGGCATGAAAGCTATCATTCCCGTTGCCGGAGTCGGCAGTCGGCTTCGTCCTCATACCTTCTCTCAGCCGAAGGTTTTGCTCAACGTCGCCGGAAAGCCGATCATCGGTCATATCATGGACAAGCTCATCGAGTCGGGAATCGATGAGGCGGTGATCATCGTCGGTTATCTCGGCAGCAAGATCGAGGAGTATCTCACCTCGAACTATTCGATCAAACTGACCTTCGTCACCCAGTCGGAGCAGCTCGGTCTTGCCCATGCCGTCCATATGTGCAGGCCGAATGTCCTGGATGACGAACCGCTCTTCATCATTCTCGGCGACACCATTTTCGATGTCGATCTCATGCCTGTGCTCGGCAGCTCCGTTTCATCGCTCGGCGTCAGGGAGGTCGAAGATCCGCGCCGCTTCGGCGTGGCGGTCACCGAGGGCGACCGGATCGTCAGGCTCGTCGAAAAACCGGAAGAGCCGGTCAGCAATCTCGCCCTTGTCGGCCTCTATTTCCTCCATCGGGCAGGAACGCTCTTCAGCAGCATCGAGCACATCATCGCCAACAACATCCGCACCAAAGGCGAATTCCAGCTTACTGACGCCTTGCAGCACATGATCGATCTCGGCGAACCCTTCTCGACTTTCCCGGTGCAGGGGTGGTACGACTGCGGCAAATCCGAAACGCTCCTCTCGACCAACGAGGTGCTCCTGCACAAAAATCATCAGGAAAAATCGTTGCCCGGCTGCATTATCAACCCTCCGGTCTTCATCGCCGACAGCGCCACCGTTACCAACTCCATCATCGGCCCGAACGCTACCATCGCCGAGAACGCCGTCGTCAAGGACTCCATCATCATGAACTCCATCATCGGCCAGAAATCGCAGGTCAGCGACATCATGCTCGACCGGTCGATCGTCGGCAACAACGCCCTTGTTTCGGCGATGGGGCACGAGCTGAACATTGGCGACTATTCGGAAATACGGATGGGCTGAGCGGATGGCAAGCGACCGGCTGGCGAGGGCTGGCCGGTCAGCTCATGAAAAGGTAGGGCTTCCACTCGTCGGAGATCGAGAGGTAGTGCTGGCGCATGAGCGTGATGTTGCTCGGCCTGCACGGCTTTTTCAGCATCGCCATCCCCGCTTCGGCTGGCGTACGGTTGCCCTTCTTCGTATTGCAGGGCTTGCAGGCGGTGGTGAGATTCTCCCAGGCATCCTCGCCTCCGCGTGATTTCGGAATCACGTGATCGACCGTCAGCGTTTCATCCTTGCGTCCGCAATACTGACACCTGAATCCATCCCGCATGAAGAGGTTTTTCCGGTTCAGCACAGCGCTCCGGTAATCGATTCTCACGTAAACCATCAGCCTCACGATGCTCGGCAGCGGATAGCTTTTCGTCACCGTGTGGATGCGGTGTTCCGGATGGCTGGCGACCATCATCGCCTTGCCGCAGAAGAGCAGCAGCACGGCATTGCGGGCGTCGCAGATGCTCAGCGGTTCGTAACTCGCGTTGAGCACCAGAACTTTGGATTTTTGCAGAAGCATGGTTGTCTCCGGTTGCAGGACATTCCGGTTATCAGACCTCCATTTCAGTTAGCCTTTCTTGAATTGACGGCCAGGGCTTGAGCTTCAATGTGCAGAAAAATTCGCCACGGCAAAAGCGCCCTCATGGTTTATTACCGCCCAGGCGCACTGATGCTTGCGGTCGATGCCGTGCGCACCGAGGGCGTAACCCCGTTTCCACGGCCCGTCGATAAAGGTTGCCGTTCCGCCGCTGTTGGCCTCGATCGCGTTGATCCACCGCCCGGCGGAGTCCCGCGTCACGAGGCCGAAGCCTTCGCTGGTCAGCGTTTCCGGACGAAGCTGTTTCGGATCGTAGCTCATCGACAGCACGAAGGTGTCGGCGCGGTCGCCGCCAAGCTCGCCGAGTCCGCCGATCAGCAATACGTCGCTTGCCAGTTTTTCATTGACCTGTTTCGGTGAGCTGGCGGCAATCCAGCCGGTGCTGACCACTTTGCAGAGAGGCCGTCCCTTGCCGCCAGCAGTGTCGAGGCTGGCGTCCCGCGACTCGTTCGCGTTCACGCCGTCGAGAACCCGGGCCTCACTGCCGTCGAACCGATCGCGCACCACCGTGTAGCTCGCCCCCTGCGGAACGAGGAACTGCTTACCGTTCAGGCTGTAGCTCCAGCGCTCTTTTTTGACGAAATGAAATTGCGGCGTCACGCCAGTGTCCGGACGGCCCGCGCCTTGCGGATAGGCGGCGTCGGATTGCCAGTGGCCGTGGTCGTCGGCCCAGTAATCGACCGTCACCGTCGGGCCGTCGATGGTAAAGATATAGTAGCCGACCGCCTCGTGCTCCTGCGAAATCGAAATCTCGCGGCTTTTCTGACCAAACCATTTGGCGTCGTCGAGCGATTTCGGCGTGTAGAATTTGCTGCTGCATGACTGGGCGATGAGCTGTTCGACCTTCGACTTGCCGTCCGGACTCGTGACGAGCGAGCGCTGGTGGATGTGGTCGTGACCGCAGATGAAGAGGCGGACGTCGTTGTCTTGCAGGCTCTCGAAAAAGGTGTTCTGCCACTCCGGATGCTCGTTGGCGTATCCGCTGAAGAGCGTGTCCTGATGCCCCGCGCCGATGAGCGGCTGATGCGACAGCACAAAGGCGTGCGCCGCGCCGCGCTTACGCCGGTCGAGCCGCTCGCCGATCCACGGCTGCTGGTCGGCGACGGTGCAGCCGGAGGGGTAGTGCGTCGAATTGGCGACCAGGCGGCCCGGCAGTGGCCAGTTGTCGATGATGACGAAACGGGCGCGCTCTTCGCCGTCGCCGCAATCGAACGAGTAGCTCAAGCCGTCGAGATCACGGCTCACCTCGACCGGGCTGCTGAAGTTCGAACCCACGATAAAGGAATTGCCGTCCGTTTTTCTGAAGCCGCCGTCGCGAGTCTGCCGGTAGCGCTGCCGGAAGCCGGTCGCGCCGTAGCCGTTATCGTTTTTCTTTTGAGCCTCGTGGTTGCCCCGGAAGGCGAAGAATCCGATCCCGGCATCGATAAGCGGACGGGCCGCCGCCGCCCGCTCCTCCTCGGAAATCTCCCTGCCGTCGTCGCTCAGGTCGCCGACCTGGATGACGAACTTCACGCCAGCTTCGATGAACTGCCGGTTCACCTGTTCGATAATCGAAACCGGCACGGTGCCCGGATTTTGCCCCGACGGATCGGCGCACGTCCACTGCGTGTCGCCCATCACGCCGAACTTCCACGGCTCCGCCCATGCCGCCGCAGGAAACTGAAGCAGCACGAACAGCGCGAAAACTGCGCCCGATTTCCCGAACAAACGACCGATGCTCATGGTAACTTTCAGTTGCTTTGCAAAACGCCAAATTCACCCGAAAAGATAAACCATTGCCCGCACCCGAATTGTAAACTCCCCGCTAACAATTCCGCCCCTCTTCCGTCCATATCGTCCCCTTCGTCCACACCGTTTACTTTTCCCCAAAAGAGCACAAAACTTTTGCATCGCATCACGCCAATTCGTACATTTGTTGCTGATTTTCCGGCATCCCCATTACCTATGGACACGGTGCCAAAAGCTCTCTTGCGGGATTCGTCCCCGGAGCTTGCCGAAAGGCTTCCCGTGTCCCGTCTGTCCCTTCACGACATTCACCTTCACGAGAATACCGCTTCGGCAACCCGCCGGACGCCTGCCGTTCTTGTCGTTCGATTAACAAAAAACCGAAAGGGAAACTATGTCACAATCAAGGTACTTCTTTACCTCCGAATCAGTTTCAGAAGGCCATCCGGACAAGGTAGCCGACCAGATTTCCGATGCGATTCTCGACGAATTCATCAAGCAGGATCCCAACTCCCGCGTCGCCTGCGAAACCTTCGTCACCACCGGACAGGTGATCGTCGGCGGCGAAGTCACCACCAAAGGCATTGTGGACGTCCAGACTATCGCCCGCAAGACTATCACCGAGATTGGTTACACCAAAGGTGAATACATGTTTGACGCAAACTCCTGCGGTGTCCTGTCGGCCCTGCATTCGCAGTCGCCCGACATCAACCGTGGCGTGGACCGCAAGGAAGAGATCGCTGACGAGTTTGACCGCGTCGGCGCCGGCGATCAGGGTATGATGTTCGGCTACGCCTGCACCGAGACCCCGGAGCTGATGCCCGCCGCCATCCAGTTCGCCCAGCAGCTCGTGAAGGTTCTGGCCGACATCCGCAAGGCTGGCCAGATCATGACCTACCTCCGCCCCGATTCCAAGAGCCAGGTCACGCTCGAGTACGTTGACGAGAAGGTCGCCCGCGTCGATGCCGTGGTTGTTTCCACCCAGCACGATCCCGAACCGGCAGGCATGAGCGAAGCCGAGTTCCAGGAGGTCATCAAGAACGACATCATCGAGAACGTCGTCAGGAAGGTGATCCCCGCCGAGCTGATCGACGAGAACACCAAGTTCCACATCAACCCGACCGGCCGCTTCGAAATCGGTGGCCCTCACGGCGATACCGGCTTGACCGGCCGCAAGATCATCGTGGACACCTACGGCGGCGCAGCTCCGCACGGCGGTGGCGCGTTCAGCGGCAAAGACCCGTCGAAGGTTGACCGCAGCGCGGCTTACGCAGC
>Ga0209575_10000754_pt1 | contig 16353 bp, 10 predicted proteins | sample Medcelwee11metaG_FD_187172 | JGI IMG/M metagenome (GOLD analysis project Ga0209575, IMG submission 187172) | Freshwater pond sediment microbial communities from the University of Edinburgh, under environmental carbon perturbations - Medium... | ecosystem: Environmental > Aquatic > Freshwater >...
AGGAATATATGTCCAATCTGTCCCGTCCCGAATTATAAAATCGGATGGATTCACGGCTCATATCGGTGCTGGCAATGTACCACCAACTGAGATTACCCGTCGATCAGGTGTCCCGGCCACAACCGTAGGTAGCGTTCATCCACTAGCATCCCATGGAGATGGAATACCGTCAGGGAAGATTATATTTATTTTCACCCAAGCGCTTCAGGTTCGTCTACGTGGCAATCAGTCAGCTAGAACAATTCTATAGTCGTTTACGTCATTACCAGTCAAAGGAAGACTGGCTAAATCAGGTACAGAATCCTTCCATACCATATCTCAAGCATCCAAGATTCAAGCATCCATCGCCTGCTGTTGTAATTCTTTCTCTTGATCTTGTGATTGTCTTTTTGGAGGTGTCATGGTTTTTATAGATTAATAACTAAAAGTCATGTAGATATTCCTGCGTGATTAGCCTTAACAAATAATTTTCAGTTAGCAGATCATACTATTAATCACCCCGGTCATATATATACATAAGGTAGTCGTCAGACGATAGTATTTGCTGGTTTAATTTTTATAAGTTCACCATCATCTGTAGAGGAAGCATCGTGCATAACATAAACATATCAACCATATACAGTGAAATTATTATTCATATCATTATATAGTGATGCGCTATTTGTCATTGTTGCAACATCAGCACGAACAAGATTATTGACATAATTATAATATACATAACCATCCATATATTGATGATTATATGTAGCTAGTGCCGTTCATGTATTGTCTAATGCCGTCCAAGAAGAGATATCTACTTTAACTATAGATGTATTTATATCACTTCTACAATATACATATGTACCATCCGAATCTAATCTATAATTTTGGTCTGCTAAAGCACCAGCTGAAGCATCTACATATGTAAATGTTGTAATATCTAGTTTTCATAAAAAATCACCATTTAATGAAAACACCAGGTAATTCCCACACTTAGTTAGTTGTGGTTTTATTGTAGCATTAGTATATGAATCTGATAATGTCATCGTTGTCGCATCAATCTTCAATAATAAATTATCAGTATCATTAATTGTATATAAATATCAATTATCTAAAACAAAACCTCATATTGCAGATGTATATGTATAGGTGCCAATTAAGTTATATCAAATATCAAATTTCTTTATAGATGGTGTATCTATAACATAATAATATGTTCAGTCAAATTTTACACTATCTACAGCTGATGTATTTATTATATTTGGTATTACAGGAATAATAGGGCTTGTACCATTAACAGATATTGTCGTAGTTACTATCTCTTCTACCTGACTATCAACAGTTTCGCTTACTATAAAAGCATCGCTGGTACTATCATATGTAAGCGTATATCTACCGGTTGCTTTCAGATCACCAGCTTCGATATTATCTCATGAAGATGTTTTTATATCTTTTGCTCCAGTGCTGTTTATATTCAATGTAGCATTATTTCAACATTCTACGTTAAATTCTACCAACAAAGATATCTCATCCAACAATACGAAATCAAGTAACACTAAAGTATATGCAGTCGAAGTTCATGCAGTTACAAATGTTCACATATCGAATTGTTTTTTTGATAACTTTTGCATAATTATTTCAAGTAATCTATTAAAATATCTGTTCCGTTATCAGGTACTATAGCAAATTCCACATCAGATCATGTAAGAGTATATGATGCTGGTTTTTGTTTAAGTCCGTTAAAATATACTGCTATATTTGTATATAATGGAATATCTGTAAGTGTAAATGTATCCAAAACCCCATTAGCTGTAAATTCATCAGTAACTGGCGTTTGTCATGTACCATTTATATCTACTTGCACAACACCACCTCATAAATCTGTTACAACCGCTCATGTTTCGAAATTAAGTGTTACCGCTTGCGCTATATTTACTCCTGCTTCTTGAACCATAATCCCTGAAGCTAATGTTGAACCATCTGTATGGTATACAGTCATTGTTATACAATCCACGGAAACCGTATCCGCTGTAGAATTGAATATTATTTCCACCTTTACCCCTAGTATAGTGTCTGTAAGCGGTACAGTAAATCAGAAATCTGAAACCTCTATAGTCTTCGCATCCCCGAATTTGAAAGCACATCCAAAATTACTATTGTTTACTATTGCTGGCGTAAGTATGTTTCCCCGAAGATTTCCTGAATTACCATAAATAGCCGGATTACCTCCAGTTATTCATTGTCCTAGATCGTCGCCAGAAATTACCCCAGAAACTATAAGTCTTACAGAATCAAGTAACGTAGGATCTATCGGTGTCGCTACCGCATAAGCAAGATCACATAATAATACATTATTCAGGTCCGTATAAGCTACCCCCAATCACGTCTGCACTACTGTACCTGGATTGTTTGATATATTGGTTATGTTTATGATATCGCCACCAATAAATATATCTCACTCGAATATTACGCTTGAAGTTGAATCATAGACTATCGTATCTCAAAAATAGTTATAAATATTGTTTGTACTATTCCGTGTACTATTGTCGATATTAACAGTAGATTCATCAATATTAAGTGTTGATTGGTAATAATTTACTATTGAATTATTCGTATAATTTATTGTTGATCAGTCATAATTACCTATATAGTTTTCATCAAAATATTGCACACCAGTATTGGTTGTATTTGTCCAATCTATAAGCGTATCTACTGCAAAAGTTATATCACCACCAATCTCTCATAAAGTTATACTTACGTTTGATAGATCAAGATCCGTCAATGCTTCTAGCCGTGATTGTAGGTCAATAAATTGTAGCCCATCCGCTGTCGCGTTCACCTGCACGAACATGCCGGTCGCTCAAATATAATCAGCTGGTGTATCAGTAAGATCTATAAATGCTAGTGATATTGTCCCTGTAAGTATTTCTATCGTAGGTACCCCAAGAACATCAGTAACACTCACATTTCAGGTAAAATTTAATGTTTGCGCAGAAGCTGTAACAAGGGTCGATTCCCGTTGTACCGCTATTCATAGTATTCAGTTTGTAGGGTTTGATTTGTTCACTTCTACTGTCATCCTATCTTACCATTATAGATAAAGTATCCCCAAGAGATCAAGTAACGTAGAATATGTTTCTAGCTTTCACAAATTCACTAAAATCAAGTGTTACGCTCCTTCCTGGATATAAAGGGTACTGTTTATCTGCAGGGTCGCCAGAATTCTCAGCAATATATATTATATTATTGTTATCTTGTGGGTTCTCGAACATAATCTGAGGCTGTCTTCCTCTTCAGTAAGCTTCAGTAATATTACTAGGATCCAAGTCTGGGTTTGCAAGGTTTGACATACCATCAAGAAGATCATCAATCCTTTGTTCTGATCCTGTCATCGGTAATAATTTTATCATCACTTTGTATTTTACGGAGTAAAGCTCTTTGCCTAGATATTTTTACAAAAGTTGATACCTCTTTTTTTTGTTTTGTTGGCTTTATTTTTTGCACAATTTTTTTTGGCTCTTCTTTTTTGGTTGTACTATCATTGTTTTTATACAGTATAATTTCCCCGTTATCGTATATTATATTCTCGTTTATATTGTATTTACTCTCTAGGATCATATCACATTCTACGCTCTGTAGTCTGTCCTTAGATTTTTTGATAATATCTCAGTTCCTTATATACACAAAAATCATGATGTTATAGTTTAGTAACTAAAACATCGAAATCATATTCATAAATAGCTTTTCATCCCCTAGATTTTACATATATCGTTGGTATATATTCTCACTCTATATTCTGTATCCCCGGCAATTGTACTGCTCCGACCGCATCATTAGTCTTAGAACTCCTTATTGCAACCACCTCTATTCTATATGGAGCATGTAGTTTTGGCTGTATAGGATCTAGATCATAATTAATCTCCCCATCAGTAGAAACTATTCATTTATAATTCACTACAAAACTATCTACTTGTATTTTTTCGTTTACATATTCTTTAAGTTTTTTTGATTCTCCGGTGATCACATCATTAATACCAGCTTTTACCGCCTCCATTTTTCTTGCTATATTATTCTCATTTTCTTGTGCGTTCTTTACAATCTGTACCAATTCTTCATTTTTCTTGTGTAAATTCTGTAGCTCTTCTGTGATAAATCATAATAGCGCATTTATCTGGACATGCAAAGTAAGATGTGTCCCATCTTTCTCTTTTGGTGTTATAAGTTGTTTGATTGCGTTTACAATTTTTTCCACGACTTTTTTCCTTTAGCGTTATAAAAGACTGGCCTCGTTTTTATTGTAACTGTGCGATCTATCTTGATAACTTCAAGCTTCACTTCTCTATCGTAATTTACATCGAATTTGCTATCAAAACTTCACATTGATCTTGTATTCAAAATGTAAAATGTCGCCTTTGCTGAGTTTGATCTCTCTAGGAATTGTATCAATAATCATTCCAGTAACCCTATCACCATCTACTGATTCCTCTCTTACAGTTATTTCAGAGCATTCGAGTATATCATCTTCTATCTCCTTATGGCAAACGAAAGTATTTCACGATCTATCACATAGATATCAATACGAATCTCCGAACCAAAATCGTAGTTTTTTAGGTATAAATACCTCTTTTATTGCTTCGTTCATAAGTTTATTGTAAATAATTAAAAAATCAACCTATTTTTTAGCATTTTTGGCACGTTCTTTTGTTTTTTTTACATCATTGTATGCATCAATAAACATACATATACATACAATTCATGCGAATATTACCAAGATCTTTTGTGTGTCTGTCATGTGTTTTGTAAAAAATAAATATTATAATCAACCCCTTGTAGGCGCAAACTCTTTAGATTCTGTTTCCATCTTCTTTTGTTGAGATGCTTGTCATTTCCCTACCCGTCGATACATCGGTTTTCCCACCCATGGTATCATCTGTATGGACTTTAGATCCTCGAAGGATGTTTTTCCATTGGCCATCCCAAAGATATCAGAGATTATGTTTCATGGCACTTGTAATGGTGGCACTGAAAAGAATATAGCAGAGAATGCTTTATCCACCCCATCAGTTTTCGCTTCATAGATACTATACTTAGTCAATCAGAACATTTTGAAGAAGTTATCCCAGAATAATCATGATAGCGCTGGTCCTATATCCTCTCCATTCAATAATCTATAGAATAACGAATTGTATTTCCTTCAGAGAGTTATGTTTTTCAATTCATCAGACAATCAGTTCATAAGCATTATAAAGAACATTATTCTTGCCAATCTAGGTATTCATTTCTTTGGGTTTGCAATAGCATATTTTACTCATTTCTTTGTGATATAATCTATCTGTTTTAGTGCGAAAGATTTTAGCATATAGAATACAGGGTTCTTATGGTATCATATAGGCATCTCTGTAGCTGTAAGCGGTTGTATATTACAAAGCTTTAGGAATATATATGTTCTTACGTCGTCCGTAGCATTTCATTCTCTGAGATCCTTTATTATCTGTTTCGCTTTTATTTCCCCATAATATTCCGCTAGATCCCTATTCAATAACTTATCATCTTTTTTTGCCTTAGATATCAACTCCCTGAAAGTAGAATTGATGTATGTTTCTTTCCCACGTTTATCCATCCATGAGAATCCTGATCATTTCAATATCGTAGACAATACCTTTTTGGCCACACCATCTCATCTAAATTCTTGTCCTATATCATTAAGACCAAATTCTGATGCTTTCAATTCTGATCTACCAGTAATACTTCTTCAGTATTCTTTCAATGTTTTGTTTACTCCATTTTCTATAAATGAGAACGATAGATCTCAAAGCTGAGTGATCGTCGATGAAAAACTTCCTAGCGATGCTGAATATCCTACAGTTTTTACCCAGTTTATAAACGGATTATTCTTTGTTTTCTCGAACTTAGCATCGAGTAATTCTCTTACTTTCTCCGCATCTTCGTATTGTATCTGTCAATCTGCGACCTCTTGCGCTATGAAAAGTCATATACTTGTTTCGAACTCTCCGGAATTTCCGAATAGTTTACCAACCTCTATAGCGTCCCTCATAGATCCGAGATATCTAGTAAGCGCCTCTTCTGGTGTATAGTAGTATTGTAGTAAATCTTTTTTCACAAGCTCGATACTTCTCTCCTTCATATTTGGAGATCATATCATTACCCCATCTACCGCTTTTCCTAGCAATAGTGCATTGATTATTTCTCCTTGTTCCTCAATAGTGAGTTTCTCTTCTCTCATCTCTTCTATCCTCCTTATTGCATCTTCGATATACGATCGCTCTGGAGATCTTCTCAAAGCGCCTATTAATCACTTAGAATCCTTCACTACTCTTGGGAAATAGTCTTCGAGGTGTCCTATATCGAACCCTGCCTCTTCTCATTCTTTATAGATTCTGTCTAACAAAGCTTTCGGAAACTCTATCCCATATTTTGCCATAACCTCTTTTGCTTTCATAACATCCCTATTCGACAATGCCAACCATAGGCTGAAATAATCATCAATATTTTGTTTTTTAAGTTTTATCATTCACTCTAGGAAAGGTATAGCATCTTTCATGTCTTGCTGACCTTTGATCAATACATCGTAATCATATTTCTTTATTCTTCCGTATACACTCTTAGAAATATTCTCTAGCTGTGTTCCTATTGGTTTTATATATTTTGATCGTCGATTCAAAGCTCACTCTTTTACGTCTTTCGATGCCTTTGATTTCAGAACTTCTTTGCGTTCTTTTTCTGAAAGTTTGTTTCTATCATAAAAATCTTTAGAGAGATTATTCTCCTGCACTAATGGTGGTGGCAACTCTCATTTATTTACATTCAGTAATGTTAGCATAGCCTTTACTTCTGTTGTTTCCATACCTCTCAATCTAGCGTTTGATACAACTCATCACATAATGCTTCTTAGTCTACGTTCTTTTTCTTCTGGTGTTTCTCTTCTAGTTTTGTCCACTCTCTCTGCAACCCTTCTCTCTTTCTCCGCTTTACTCACGTATGATCATTTCCTAGGTTCATATTTTATCTGATCAACAGGTACATCCCTCAGCTGAGCGTACATATCATAAGCATCATTAGTATCTTCAAATTGGTAATGCTCCTTTATATCCTCTATTATTCATTCTCTTTCGCTATCAACGACAAGAGATTGTTGATGCGCTTTTTCTTTGGAAATCTTATTCTTTCCGACCATCCCTATTCTTTGCTCTTTGTATTCTAGCTTTGCGATTCTGTCGATGAATTTCTGGCGATCAGGGTCCGCGAATTGCATAGGATCCTGGAATACTCTCTTATTCATGATATTATCGAACTCTTGTTTCTCGAAATCTGACAATTTGTCGTACTTGCCGGACATGTAGTATTTTTCTAGTTCTTTGTCTGTCATTGTCTTGAAATTCGTAGTTTCTGCCGTTATCTCCTCTATCTCTTTTAGCGTAGGTTCAACGATCTCTAGATATTCTTCTCATTTCTTTGTATAGTCTTTATCCCTTATTGGATCCATCTCTTCGAGCAATTTATCTACTTCAGATTTCTCTTTGAATTTCTTCTGTAGCTGTCTAGTCATGTCTTGCTTCACTGGTCTTTTTCATTCCATGATATCGCTATACAATTGTTTGATTTTGTTTCATTGTCCGAAAATCTCTTTCACCTTCGCCCGTAGTTCATCGAGAAAATCTAGGAGTTTATAATTCCCCTTAGTATCTTTTCATTTTTCTATATTGATTACATGTTCTGCGAATTTCTCGGCCAATCGTTCCTCAGCATCGAGATCGTTATCTATTTTCTGCTCTCTCTTTACTATCTCTAGCATCTCTCTCTGTGCTTTCTGGTCTGTAAACATATCGAAGTATGCATGAAATACCTCATGATATGCGGTTGTCTTTGTAAGTGTTTTTGCGAAAGTTATCATCCCATCGAGGTATGATCCGTATGCCGGTATCCCAGTTTTTGGATTCACTATCTGTTGTACGGTCTTGTAGGTTGCTTCTGGTAGAAGCTTCTGTGCTTTGGCGATATCTTCTGCGGTGGCTGGTTGTTGTTTTACCTTCTCCTGGTATTTTACTTCTTTCGGAGTATCATACACCATAAATTCTCATTGTTTTATTTCTGATTCCTTAGTTATCACTTCTCATAATGGGAATTCCTCGAATCAATCATAGATTATTGGCCTTACGGTTCTTCCAGCATTGAATTCTCATTTTGCTTCTAGCGCGTTCATCTCTTCTCAGTTCTCTTCTAGTCGTTCCATAGTAGGCTCGAACTGTTGATTATTTGATATATCTAATCACAAAATTCAATCAATTCTCTTCGCATATATTTCATTCAATAGATAATATTCGTTGAATAGATGGAAATTTTTCTCTCCACGATAATCGTATTTTCCAAATTCTGTCTGGATTCTTTTCTTTAGTTTTATTAGTTTGTCTTTATTAACAGACGTTTTTTTTAACTCAGTTTTGATTTCTTTTTTTAGGATAGATGTATTATTTATGAATTTGTTTACGCTTGGAAGTTGTTCTTTACCTTTCCCGCTAATATCCTTATGTGCTGATCGAGAGCGCTCAATAACATCTACCCATTCGGTATCTCATGAGTTTTTAACTACATTACTTTTTTTGATAGAATCAATTAGAAACGATTTATTTCTTGATCATAGCTTGAAAATTCTAGCGATAAAATCTGTCAATGTTTGTTTGATCCATGCTCGACCTTTCTTGCTATCCATAGAAGCGATCACCTCGAGAGTTTCTATATAGTCGTTTATTCTTTTAGCAACCTTAAATTTTTCTGTCTTACTATCATCTAGCTCTTTGCTAAAATCTTCTGCCAGTAGGTTTTCTACATAGTTCTTATACGATTCTGGTGTCATAGTATTTATTTGGATTCCATCTATATCCAACGGTATCATATCGTTATCTTTTCATTCACCAATAATATCAAAAGACATCCCACCAGCCTCTGAAAAAATCTCTACATCAATTCATATACCATCCGTAAAATAATGGAATCATACTTTTATTGTCCCATTCTTTATTAGCTGATTTATTTTGGATTTATTTTCTTGTGTATTATCTATTTTCACCCATTTTGATCCAAATGTATCGAAGATATTTAGTTCTCATATACCGTTCTGTATTTTGTTTATTGGTTTCCCTGCATTAGTTTTCGCTTCTATAAGCAATATTGGTAACACTTCTTGGAATCCATAAGGATCTATAGCAATATCCAAATCTCATGGTGTCTTTTTATCAGTATTGAATGTAAACGGTGTTTTGAGTATCCGATTTTTTCATGACAATCTTTTTCATAAATATTTCATAGCGCCAACAAATCCCTCGCGCGTGTTATCAATATTTACTTCTGAATTATTATATATATATTCAGGTTTACCATCTTTCATCGGGATTTCCGCGTCGGTATCATTGAGTTTACCGTAGAAATTATCCTGTATTGATTTCCCGGAAATACTTTTATATTTAATTTTCTCCTTCGCTTTGATTTCTATGTTTGTGAATGTTTCTTTTTTGGGTGATGTTTTTTCTTGTTTAGGTTTCGATAGTTTCTCCTGTTGTGGCTCCCTTATATAACTTTCCATTGTCTGAAAATTCTTTCATTTATTCGCCACAAATCAAAGTCTTTTATAAAAATCTACCAACCTTCATTTAGAAGATCATAAGCTTGTATCAGGAGTAAGCGCTATAGTTATTCATTTTGAATCAGCTCGATCTATTATTTCTTGCATCACTTTTGTCCCTATTCATGAATTCCTCTGATTTTTATCTACAACAATTTTCGAAAGTTCTACGATATCTTTTGCCTTTGGATACATATCAATCTTCACTGGATATTTTTGCTCTAGATCGTAAGCGATTTTTTCTGATTGTTTGTTTGGTTGCTCTTGTGTCTGTTCTACCATAATATAATCTTTTTCTCATAATTTTTTTGCTAATCACTTTTCAACCAATCAGTCCCATAATCTTATTCAATCATTTGATAATTTATGTACTACCTCTCAATTTATCAATTTCCTAGGTTGTGTAGATCTTAATGGATTTCAAGTGTTCTCTATACTTTTTTCATTCATTTGTTTATAAAAATTAGTCGCTATTCATTGATTCTGCATATTTTCAGGTACATAAGCATTTCTAACTATCCGTCAGTTCTTGTCTTCATGTACCGTAAACATATCTCATCTTCATGGATGATTTTTATCAACATCATATATAGAAAATTTTCATTCCTCTGTTTTATTTGATCATATCTTTTTCATATCTTGTTGTTCCTGGAATCTCTCTCATTTCTCCACTGGCTTTGCCATAATCTCTTTATTTATTTTCCCCTGAGTATCAAATTCAGTTACTCATCCAGCCACTGAGATAGGTCCTACACCAAACGATGCAGAAGCAAAAATATTACCTAGCTCCTCCAGAGAAGGCAAATTTCTTTTGGATCCAAACATCTTGGCAAATATATCTGACGTGAGTTGTTGCATAACCTCTTCCAACCCTTCTGATCACATTGATTGCGCTACTGATTTTATTCATGCTTTCAGCGGTGATTTCAAAACCTCTCCAATAATCTCTTTCTTCATTGCTCTCAAAAACGGCTTTGTAAGGAAATTAAGCCCTATACCCTCGATAGCCGTATTAAGCACTCCTACAGTCATAGCATATCATTCCTTCACTCATTCAGGAAGCCCTTTTGTTTCCTCGTCCGTATCTATATCCTCATAAGCCTCTTGTTCCATTTGTGGGAAAAATGCTATAGTCGCAAGCTGTGGATTCTTTGTGGCCAGTGCAATAGCAATAGATGGTACCGCCCCTCATAATCATTGTCCAATAACCTCTCACCAGAATTCTGGATTAGATAATGTGTTCCGGTCTTTCTCTTTTATGGCCGTTACTATTCATTTATCGAATTTACTCGCAAACTCTGGATTCTGCATAAGTTCTGTATCTTTTTTCTGTAGCTTATTATACCATACATCAGGAGTTTTTTCCTCAAAATGTTTACGTACTACATCCTTATATTTGTCTGGCACTAGATCAACCATATCCTCAGTTGGTGATGCTTTTCTTAGAAAATGTTCTGCTGTCTTGTATCATGCTTGTGTAAGCGCTTTTGTTGTCTGTTGTATCGCTGATCATAACGCTCATTTATATTCTGTTGTTGCTGGCTCATTAGATTTTCCAGCAAGGAAATCTATCTTTGGTATCTCTGTTTGTACTGATCATCATCATATAGTTCCTACCTGTGGGACACTAGCCACTTTCGTTTTTGGAGTAAAGAAATCTATCTTTGGTTGTGGTGTTACTTCGGCTACCGCTCATGCGCCTGTCGAAGCTACTGGTTTACTAGCTACCGGTTTTTTTGCGTTTTCTAGTAAAACACTAGCACCTGCACTTGTAGGAGCCACTTCCTTCTTCTTACCAATCCCAAAGAAATCGAATATACTCATAGATCACTATATATTATGGACTAAAGTCATTGTGCTTTCTTGACCGCTTTTACTGCCTTATTCTTTCCTGAGAACCATCAATATCATGCTTTAGATAGCGTACCTCATAGCTTCGATGTATCGCTCTTGCCAAAGATTGATGTAAGTGCCTTCACTCTAGCATCTCATTTATATTTTCATTTCAAGTACGAAGCTGTTTCTACTCATTTGTTATTGGCCAACAACTCTTTCGTCATCTCACCATAAGTCTTTCCGTAATCACCTCATGCTCTTCCTATGAGATCGTCAGCTGTAGCGATATCTTCTTCATTCGCTGTAAGTTCCGCAAGTGCGCTTAGTACTTCTTGTCTAGACTTTCATTTCAATCAATATTTATTCCAGATGGTTTGGTTTGTTATCTCCTGATCTAGGATTGATCAGTTTTTCCAATCATTATAGAGTGCTTCTACTCCTGATCCTAATGATGCTGAATAATTTCAGCTTGATTTCGATTTTGTCTTCAAGTCTTGGTCCCGTCATGTCTTTATATAGTCTAGTGTTGTTTCCACCTCATTCAAGTAATTTTCTAAGTTTGCTTGCTCTACAGAGAGTTCGTTATCGACAGTCCTCAAAGACTTCGATATCGCTTTTGTCTGTTCTCCAATATATGCTGATATCAATGCTTCTGGTGCTTCTGATCATAACTTAGCTCTTACCTCATTATCGAGATTGAATATATCTTCGTTGAGTTTGTTTCTCTTTCATTCTAGCGTTGTTATCTTCTGTTTCTGTGATTGTACTTGTGGATTGTTCAGTAGCTCTTGTGTCATACTATACCGTTCTTGTGCGTTCTCTCAGAATTTTGATGTTACCATACTTTCTATCTTATCATTATATCCAGCCATAAGATCGGAAACTGGCGCTGGTGTAGAAACATCATATTTTATCTTGTTCGAGGTCGGCGTTCATTTCATCATTGCGTTATAGATTCACATTCACATATCATTAATCTCGTTCATGTTCTTCTTGTTTGTCATATATTGAGTAGCTTGTCCATATAGTTCTGGATTAAAATTTTTTAGATCTGTAAGCTCTGTCGATCACACTCATAGTCTTCCGGAGATGATACTATCCCCTAGCTGTTCCGGCGTAATTGATGATAGTACGTTGTATTTTGCATATCTTTCTCTTGCTCTATCTATCACCGGCGATTTTACTGTAAGCGGTGTACCCATGAAAATCCCTTTCAAAATAGCCTCCTCGTTTTGTGGATTGAAGTAATCCATTCAACCGGCCATCACTGAAGCGTTATTGTACTCCTTATACCTTTGTTCCTGGCTCATCCCCGGAGTGATATTTGGTACTGGCGCTTTTTCACCAGCTGGAGCTGATTTTGGATTTGGTGTTGGAGCTATTCATGGAGCTGGTCCGCCGGGAGCGTTGCCATTGTTGACATCGGAAATACTTGCGTTCGATATCTTATCGGCGTTCGCTTGCATGAACTGAGTTTGATCTGCATCTATAGGATCTCACTGTTTTCGTATCATTGTTATCGGTTAGAACTAAAATAATGTATTGATCGGTATGTATACTCTTGGTCTACTGTGAACGATCCTCATCACGAATAGCTTGCAGTAGTAACAAATTCAATAAGATCTCATTTCGCTAATTCAACCTTTCATCTCCTATATCATGATAATGTGGTTATCGGCGTTGTATATGATGGAGCAATACTATCCAATACTTGCGGTCGCTCATGTTTATCTTTCAATACCTCTACTCAGTTTTGCTCTATAGCGAATTTTATAGCTCATAGGTCTGATATTGATGTTATCCCATATGCGAACTCTATCTCATATATTCATGACATAACAATCTGTATTATATTCGGTGTCAATAATGGTTGTATCCATGACGATTCTGTTGTATACGGTGATCATGAATTAACACTGAAATCGAACTGGTTCGCGTTTGCTGTGCAATATTTTACTACTCATGCTCATGAACAATTAACGTCCGCCTGCAAAACTTTTATTACTACATCGTTAGGTATCATCTCTACGGACTGTTGCGCTTTTCATACTACAACCTTCCATCATGCTCTATTTTTGAATGTTTTTTTAGATTCTATCCCGAAGTCTTGTATAAAGAACATCGACAATTTCCCAAACATATCTATAGGGTTTTGTATAGGTGGGTCCACTGGAATAGCTTCTGAGTTACCTCCCTCCTTTGCAAGCCTCTCTATCTCTTTCATGTCTAGATCCTTACGGCGCTGTATACGGGGTATATGGTTGGTTAACATCAATCCTATTAGTAAAATCATAAAGGTGATTATATTCGAAGAATATTGGCGCTATCTCTGGGTTGGTTGTCGACCTCACTATCTCTATCATATATTCCAAAACATTCCAATCCCTCCTGAAATACTCATTAGATGTTAGGTTTATTATCTCTCTCATATGTGTCCGGTTGTCGATAGTTTTTATCAAGTCCCATCATCATGCCAATCAAACACTTTCCCTATCATACCTTAGATAAATTTTTATCTTTCCCGGATCTGTTGTTGGTATCCCTCAAACTATCGTTGGTGTTGGCAATAAATACGATAAGTGTAGTTCTATGTTTGTTTTATCGAATCCCATCAACCCTCAATCCTGTATCATTCATATTACGGATCATGAAGGCTGGTATTTTTCTGGCCTGAACTCTATATTCACTCTTTCCTCAGCGTATGTTGGTGTCGATAGTCATACCTGGTATGATGTATATAGATAATTACCGAAAATTATAGATGAGAACGGATATCTATCGTTAGTATCACGTCCCCGTGATAATACAGGTGCTGATAATGTACCAGAAGCGTTTCATGAACTTACGCTCTCATTTCTAAACGTCCATATACCATCGTACATCGGGCAATACAATACACTTTTCTTCATCTGCATATTAGTACCAGCAGGATAACGGAAATCTGTCCGATATCATCAGTTTGATATAAGTGTCCTTTTTATCAATACTTTGTTTGTTCCCTGCATCCTGTATAGATAATATTCTATACTCGCACCAGTAGCGGTATTCGTACATAGAACATAATCATATACGGTATCACTCTCTACCGAAACTATTATTTGATTATCTATTTTCACTGTCTGTACCAATCATGAATATTCAACATCGAAAGTACCAGTAGCATAATGTACTTTCGTTTGTAGTCCGCTATCTTGTACCCATATTTTCAAGTAATTTCATTCCATAGTCAACCCTCTAATTTGTGAATCATCCTCAAAAACTCTTATAACTTTCCATCATATAGGCAATCCAGGACTTGCAATAGGCACATATCTCCATAATAAATTACCGGTGGCCACAAGTATCATACTGTTACTGTAGTTCATAAGTGCCGTACAAGCACTGTATGTATAAACTATAGACGTGTCGGGATCTGTCCATATTATTCATGCTGTAATATCTGTTATCGTACCACCCGCAATAGGATCTACAGTTACCGCAAGATTAGGTCAAAATCCATAAACAAGTGATTTGAAAGCAATAGCGTAGCTTATCGTCCCAGGTACATTCCCTATCGTTGTTTCTGTTGTCGGCCAATTAGTGTTCGATGCGAAAGTTGCTACTGTATTTCATCATGTCGAAAAGAATCTTACTAGCTTATTGAAGCTATAAAGACAGTACGTTACTGGTGATGTTCTCACTTTCTGTTCTATCAATGATGAAAGCGTTATCCCGTTTTTTATGTTCGATACATCTACATTTTTTGAATACTGAAATTGTCATTTGAATCCCACACTAGGATCAAATGATTGTCATAATTTCCATGTTTTTTCCAGTATCTGTTGCATGTCTTACATCAAATAAGTTAAATCTGGGTTCTTGTGGTTTGTTGCGGAAATATACCTATCTGAGAGGTTTGCAAGGCATTGATTTTTCGCTCTCATCCGATCAGCCATATAAAGTTGTAAGTTAGAATCTTTATTTGCTTTCGCAAGATCCACGGACATCCCGACAAGGATAGCGTTGATATAGAACCGCGCGAACGGTAGCTCGTCTTCATCGGTTGTTAGTTCTGCATCAACGGTCGATTTTGCATATCTCAAAATTAGGCCATCTGTAACGTCGGCTGTAGGTGTAGGATAGATCACTATCTGTTTACCCTTAAATCAGAATAGCGGTGTAAGTGTTGTCTGGTATGTTTCGTACCGTGTTTCCGGTGCGTTGTAGTTATCTCTAGAGAACTCTCTACATTTTGTAGGCATAGTCTGTAAATCATCATATCTTACCGCTACTTCGAGTAATTTCTTTAGTTGTGGTATCAATGGATCATCATCGTTTATAGAGTTTCCTCCAGGGAGATCGTATGTATTCACTCAGTCATCCAAATCTAAAGATATCGCCTCAGTATAAAGATCGTTATTTACGAAAGTTACAATCTCTTCTTCGAGTTCGTGCATCCTACGATTGAATCGTCATAGCGCGCTAGGTACCTGTTGCGCCGACTTCCCGTTATCATATAGCCGTTGTGTTATATAGTCCTGCACTGTCTTTGGCATGATCAATTATAAAATGATAAAATCTCTATCAGTTTATAGGAGATCATGGATCCCCTAGGTTTTAGTATCCTACAAAACCGAAGTTATTGACGAAGATAGTGGTGATTCCAGACGTATTCATTGGTGTAGTTCCACCAACAAAATCTGATCCTGTTTCATTGATAACCAAAACATACCCCAAAGGAGCATATTCAGCTGATAACAAAGGGATATCACTAGCGTTCATCTTTTCTGTTTTAGCTTTGTTTTCTGATTTCATGGTAATGTATTCATTCAATCCATCTGCATCGTATTTTACTCCGAAGATGAAAATTGATTGTTCGTCATCACCTACAGTCCCATCAAGGGCAGGCATCGCAGTATTAG
>Ga0209575_10000756_pt1 | contig 16333 bp, 19 predicted proteins | sample Medcelwee11metaG_FD_187172 | JGI IMG/M metagenome (GOLD analysis project Ga0209575, IMG submission 187172) | Freshwater pond sediment microbial communities from the University of Edinburgh, under environmental carbon perturbations - Medium... | ecosystem: Environmental > Aquatic > Freshwater >...
GCCGAGCGTCATCCGTATGTTGGTTCTATGATCTACACGGCGTTTTCAGGTACTCATCAAGACGCGATCAAAAAAGGGATGGAACACCACCGAGAGCACAACAGCCCCACATGGGAAGTGCCGTATTTGGCAATCGATCCGCGCGACATCGGCAGAGAGTACAAAGACTCTATCCGTATCAACTCCCAATCGGGCAAAGGGGGCGTGGCGTATGTATTAAAAGAGATTTACGGTATCGACGTCCCCATCGAGATGCAGACGAAACTTGCCGACGAGGTAAAACGTATTTCGCAAAAACGAGGCGGTGAAATCAGCAGTGACGAGGTGCTTGGGATTTTTGAGGGGATGATGAAAGAGGAATGAAGCGAACTGAGAGGTTATAGGTATCACCTGACTCCTATTTTTATTTTTTAAAATGAAAATAATTTAGGTGTTGATCCTAAACTATTTTAACGCATTCAAATCTCTGTATCCTTTACACCCTAGCTCGCTTTTTAAATCGCAACCCTTTCCAAAAAGTTCACTTGCAGTAGTGGAGTTTTGTTTAACACCCCTTCCGCTTAAATACATAATACCAAGATTTGAACATCCATTGCCATCTTTAAGATCACAAGCTATTTTATAAAATTCAACAGCTTTAAAATCATCATGAAATTCATCACGATATAAAGAACCAGCACTATTACAAGCTTGTATAGTTCCGTTTTTACAAGAAGCTTGATAAAGAATCATTGCTGTAACCAAATCTTTCTTTTTTCCATCTTCGCCTGTTTCGTAACCATATCCTGAAACCCAACAAGCAAAAGAAGCTTCACCCTTACAAACTTCATTTGCTTTATAAGTTTTTTCATTTTTTACAGCATAAGCATTAAAATACATTCCAATACAAAGAAAAAAGATAAATCCGATTTTTTTCATTTTAGTTCTCTCTTATTAAGATTATATATTTCACCCATTTATTTCTTCCCTAGTTCTCACTCAAAGTGTTGGAACTAGGGAAGCTTATTATATTATTTGATAGCTTGTTGTTCTTGATTTGTAAACATAGGCTGGTCCATGAAATGTTTTATCACATTGCTTGCAACTCCACACATCATTATTACCTCCCTGTAAGCGAATTAATTTTTCTTCAGAATCAAAACATCTTTGACAAAATGGTCCATCTTTTTCATCACCATTAATTTTCCAGTAATATGATTTTTCATAAACCATATTATTTTTGATTTCTATTTTTTTAATTAATTCTTTTTTTTCTCGCTCACTATTTATTAATGATTCTTGAATTTCAGCTATTTGCATTTTCGCATCAGCTAGTGAACCAATTAGTTCTGCCAACTGAAGTTTTACTTCTGCTTTATCAAATAAGTCGGCACTATCTTTTAAAGTTTTAGCAATTTCAATTGCTGATTTTACACTTCCAATAGCTATTCCAATATCAATCATTCTTTTCCCTTTTGAGCTAACAATTTGTTCATGCTTCAAGTATGCTTTTGTCTGAAATATAACAGTTATTCAAATAATGTCGTATTTTAGAAATATTCAAGCAGAATTTTACATATAGACATATTTTTAAACATTTTACATCGTTTTTCTTAAAATCATTTCCGCCAACCTTTAACAGTAGGCAAAGCGAAAAAAGAGCAAAATTCCCAAATCATAAGATAATAGGAACCCCGATGACAGCCGAAAATTTTAAACTCACTGACTATCTCTCCCGTATCGGCTATGAGGGGGAAGTAGGTTCCGATGTCGCAACACTCACACAACTGATGCAAAATCAACTGCGAAGTATCCCGTTTGAAAACACCGAAGTACAAGCGGGGCGAATCCCCTCACTCACTCCGGAGGAGATTTATACGAAAGTACTCACCAATCGTCGTGGGGGGTATTGCTATGAGATTAACGGAATTTTTGCCATGGCACTCACCGTTATAGGATTCGAGTGGCACTTTGCGGGTGCGCGACCGATGACCTACGCCGTGCGCCGTCCTAAAACCCACATGGTGGTGATTGTCCGTATCGATGGGCGCGACTATCTCTGTGACACGGGATTCGGCGGGTACGCTCTGCGTGCTCCTATGATGATAGAAGAGGATGAAATCACCCAAGACGGTGATCGTTTCCGACTGGAACTGATCGATGGAGAATACGTCTTGAGTTCACTCGTACAGGGGGAGTGGCAACGGCAATACGGATTTGCAATGCAACCTCAGGAGTGGATCGAGTTTAGCCTCGCCAACTATTTTAACGCAACGAGTCCCGATACGATTTTTACGCAAAAGAAACTGGCAATCATGCAAACACCTAATGGACGGAAGATCCTCGTGGATAATGAGTTGAAGTTGATCGAGGATGGAAAATTAGAGCGATTGGAAGTCGATTATGAGAGGGCATTAAAAGAGCATTTCGGGCTAAATCTTTTTGACAGTTAATTTAATGCAAAACTGTATAGATATTAAAAACAGCACCATCAATGACATCGATGAAATTTTTAGACTCTATAGAATCGCCACTGATTTTCAAAAGTCCAAATTTTGCGTTCATTGGCCAGAATTTAAACGGGCACTGATAGAGACAGAGATACGCGAGAATCGACAATGGAAGATGATAATCGACGGACGCATAGCGTGTATCTAGGCGACAACCTTTAGCGATCCGCAGATATGGGGAGAACGTGACTGTGATCCTGCTGTCTATATCCACCGCATAGCAACCAACCCCGATTTTAGAGGGAATAATTTCGTCGCTCAGATTGTAGAATGGGCGCAACTGTATGCGCGAGAGAATGACAAAAGCTACATTCGGATGGATACCATCGGTGAGAACAGAGGGTTGATCGAGCATTATAAAAAATGCGGGTTCGAGTATCTGGGGTATTTCAAGCTGGATTCTATTGAAGGGCTTCCCGACCATTACGGACTGGCGGATGCGTGTTTATTTGAGAGAAAAGTTTTCTAGTGAAAGAAGGTGAAAATCAGAGTGAAAACGTCGTAAAGTAAATTGAATGGAATTATTTTTGCTTATTTCTTTTAGAAAAGATACGTTATGCAAAAGGATTTTTCCATGTATGTTTCAAACTCGGTGCAAGCACTCTATACGTCAATACAAAAAATAGGCAATGGAGCAACGGTAGAGAATGATACTACCGCTATACAGCCATCCGATAATCAAGAAACTGAGAGTATAAAAAAATACGATTTTACCAATATGACCCGAGGTCAATTGCGTGAAACCGTCAATAACCTTATCAAAAATGGTGAGATGTCATTGGATGAATCAAGTTCACTGGTACTTATGATGGGGCCGAAGATAACGGTATCAGGGAATTCTATAGATGCTTCGAATGAAAAAGTAGATGCTTTTGCTTTATTAAAACAGTCGATAGAGTTTAACCAATCGATAGGGAACAGTGCAGCTGTAATGTATGATAATAAGGCACTTAGTGCTTTGGAAAGATTTCAAGGAAAAACATCCGGGATTAATATTGTTGCATAGTTAAGGTTATTCGATTACGATACCTTTTTCTAATTCCAACAAAAACTCTTTTCTCCATAACCCTCCACTGTATCCTCCGAGTCCGCCGCCGCTGGCAATAACACGGTGACATGGGATCAAGATTGCGATAGGATTTCGTCCGTTGGCACTGGCGACGGCACGGATCGCTTTGGGATTTCCGAAAATTTTTGCTTCCTCTGCATAAGAGATGGTTTGAGCATAAGGGATGGTGAGAAGGGTTTTCCAAACATCCTCTTGAAGGCGTGTCCCCTTCGGTGCAAGCGGGAGGCTGAAACTACGTCGTTTCCCTTCAAAATATTCATGCAGTTCTTTTTCAAGTTGGAGCAATAGCGGATGATCAGAATTTTCAATCTTACTTTCCGAATCGGCAAAGTCGAGGGAAGTGATTGCTTCAACACTACACTCGGCAATCATTGAGCCTATAGGGGTATTGATGATACGAATATTTTTTTCCATGAGAATTATTATAGTGATTTTAGTGTGAGCCTATTCTTTTATTTCATAGTGACATAAAAAAGTGTAATAGAATGACTTATGCTATGATATTCACAATTTAAAAGCGGAGAAATGGATGTCGGTTTCACGTTGCGGATGGGTAAAGTTAAGCGATCCGGTTTATGTTGCGTATCATGACGAAGAGTGGGGGAAACCTCTGCATGAGGATCGGGCTTTGTTTGAACTCTTTAGCTTGGAAACACAATCAGCCGGTTTGAGCTGGTTAACCGTACTTAAAAAGCGTGCAGGGTACCGTGAGGTGTTTGAAGAGTTTGAGTTAGAGAAAGTGGCTTCGTATACCGATGCAGATATAGATAGAATTATGGAGAGCGGACTGGTTATCAAAAGCCGTCCGAAGATCGAAGCGATCATTACAAATGCACAAATTTTTTTAGAGATTCAGCGAGAATTCGGCTCACTCGATAGCTATTTTTGGGGTAAAGTGGGGCGGAAAGCAATTATAAATGATGTCGTTAATTATAAAACGGCAGCATGTACCTCAGAGATTTCCGATGCCATGACAAAAGAACTGAAAAAACGGGGTTTTAAATTTATCGGTTCGACCACTATTTATGCATTTATGGAAGCGTGCGGGATGGTGGACGATCATGAGAATGGATGTTTATGCAAACACCGATAATCTTTTTTGAGAATGTCTCTCTACGATATGAAATTACTACCGTACTTCAAAATATTTCTCTGACGATCGATGAGGGGCAGCATAGTGTGATCTTGGGGGCAAACGGTTCAGGGAAATCGAGTCTTATTAAACTGATTAATTGTGAACTCTATCCATCCTACAAAGATGAGCCGTTTAAGCGTGAGATATTGGGTAATGAGCGATGGGTAATCACTGAGTTACGTAAACATTTGGGAGTGGTTACGAACGATTTACATACCCGCTTTGCATTTGAGGGGAGTTATCTCAGCGGGTTCGAAACGGTACTGAGCGGATTTTACGGAACTATCGGGTTGTTCGATCATTTAGAGCATACATCAAACCAAATGAATGCGGCTGAGAGTGCGATGGCTCGTTTAGGTATTGAACACCTACATGATAAACGTGTAGATCAAATGTCAACGGGAGAGTTACGTAAATGTATCGTTGCACGAGCACTTGTCCATCCTGTTAAAGCGATATTACTTGATGAGCCTACGGTAGGATTAGATATCAAAGCGCAGCTCGATTTTATAGAGATGATGCGTACCCTTGCACGCACAGGTACGACGATAATCCTTGTCACCCATCATATCGAAGAGGTCTTTGAAGAGATCCAAAAAGCGGTATTGATAAAAGAGGGAAAAATTTATGTTTCTGGAGATAAAAAAGAGGTGTTAAACAGCGCTAACCTCTCTGTAGTCTTTAATACGGAGCTTGAGGTGACCAACACTAAAGGACGTTATTCAATCCATCCAAAAGAATAGAGGGTAAGATCATGAATCCAACAAAAGTGGTACGTGAAAAGGTTGTCAAATTGACAGATCTACCTAATGTCGGCAAAACGGTTGCCGCTGATCTTGCACGCATCGGCATCATCTCTCCCGACCAGCTCAAAGGCGAAGATCCGTATGATCTTTATGTTCGTTTTTGTGAAGCATTCGGCGAGAGGCAAGACCCTTGTATGCTTGATGTACTAATGTCGATTACCGATTTTATGAACGGCGGTGAGGCAAAGGTATGGTGGGACTATACGCCAGAGCGCAAAGTGCGCTATGGGGAGAAAATCAGGATTTAGAGGTAAAATTTTCCTCTAAGCGATGGCGTAAATCATTAAGTGTATTCTCAAGGGAAAACTCTGATTTATAGATGTCATGGACAGAGAAACTTGGGTATTGCATCACACCGCAAAATTGAAAAGTTTTATGAAGAGCGATATTGGCCTCATCCAAACTCAATCCGTCAAAAAAACCTTTCGGATTGTCAAATTCACTCTCAGGACAGTTATAGGTAAAACTGAGCATATACCGTTTTCCTCCCATCAATCCACCGCTTCCGTAGGTTTTGGATGGATCGTTACGGCTTCGCCCGTCACTGGCATATGTCACGGTATTTACCCCGGCAGAGAAAATCTCATCAATGTACTTTTTCCCAAGCCACGGCAATCCCATCCAATAAACCGGCGATTGAACGAAAAACAAATCAGCCCATTGGAATTTTTCCAACTCATCGGCAATATCATATCCCTCGTCGATATTGGTTTCTTTAACTTCGTATCCATTGTGAGTAAAAAAAGTTTTTGCTTCATTTAGCAGATCTCTGGTCAGATTTCCGTTAGCAATCCCTTCATATTTTTGATGCAGGTTTAATAGCAATACGTGTTTCACAAATGCTCCTTCAAGGTTGTATCAGGTGAGATTTTATAGAATACGGTATTATAAGTCAAGAACGTACTAAAAAGTACTGTACATACTAAAAGGTAACTATAAATGATTCAATCCCCTTTTAACTGCCATTTTGAACTGACCCTCGAATTGATCGGCGGGAAATGGAAAGGGCTTATATTATGGCATCTGCACGATAAAAAAGTGTTGCGTAACGGAGAGATGCTTCGTCTTATTCCCCGTATCACACAAAAGATGCTGACACAGCAGTTGCGGGAGATGGAAGAGAATGGATTGATCCGCCGCGTCATTTATGAACAAGTACCTCCCAAAGTAGAATACAGTCTGACACCGCACGGAGAAGCGATTCGTCCTATCTTAGAGATGATGATTGATTGGGGTGTAAAGTATGCGAAAGATAAAAATATTTTGATTGCGTGCGATAACAAATAAAACGATTTTATGGGTTTAGTAAAATTATTTTTTTAAAAATTAGATTTTTCAAACTTCGCTCTTCCTCGATTTCGGGGAAGCTCTCCAAATTTTCTAACCTCTCAATATACTCAAATTCAGGTGCATTTTCTTTAAAAAGGGTTTTGATAAAGTCGCTTTTCAGTTCGGGGGCGTTGAGTGCTGAGAGGATAATGCACTCCTGTGCCGCAAACTCATGGAGTCGACGGATAATCTTCTCATAATCGCTTGTTGCGGCGAATGAGCCTTTTTGAAAACTGGGGGGATCGATGATGATCAGATCATAGGGGCCGCTTTTGCGGATACGGCTCCACGATTTTAGGATATTGTAGGGCATAAACTCCACGTTTTTCGTATCAAGTCCATTGAGACGGTGGTTCTCCCGTCCGATGGAGAGGACATTTTTATTCATATCGACATTAACGACGGCATTTGCTCCTGCATTCATCGCGACAACGGAAAACGAGCAGGTATAAGAGAAGAGATTAAGAATATTTTTTCCCTTTGCGTGCTCATGAACAAATGAGCGACCGAGCTTCATATCGGGGAAAAAGCCGATGTTTTGGGCATTTTGAAAATTGATACGGTATTTAAGACCGTTTTCGATGGCAAACGTCTCGTATGGTAATTCTCCCGCGATGACGCTAGAGGGTGAGGAGGGGAGATAGCGATGCTGAACTACGAGAGCTTCCCATTTTCCCTCGGCGGAATAAAAATCATGTAACAAGGAGATGATTGCCTCTTCCTCATCGTCTGCCTCGAACAGTACGGCAAACAGAACTCTGTTTGCACTGTCTACGGTGAGAAATCGGTAGCCGCCGTAGGTATTGCCCCGCCCATGGAACAAACGGGTATATTCATTGGTGAGAGTGAGAGAAGCAGTGTTTAAACGGCAGTATAGATCGCTCAATGTCATAGTAGCATCGTCTTTGGTTAAAATGATGCAATTATAGCAGGAGTTTTATTGAGGATTTAGAGACACGCTCATGCTATAATGCTTTCTATTAGAGGGGTAGAGTGTTTATGATAGATTACCGTAATATCTCAAATATCCGCTGGGGATTTGCCGAGCAGATTGCGTCTAAAACGATGCAATGGGCAGTCAAAAAATATCTTCATCTCATACCCACCCAAAAATCGTTACCCTTAGCCACCGATGAAACGTCGCGATTGCTGTATATTCATATCCCTTTTTGTCTAACATTATGTCCTTATTGTTCATTTCATAAGTTTCGATTTGACGAGCCGAGTGCCAAGCACTATTTTAAATTATTGCATCACGAGATGCGGATGGTTCATGCTCTGGGATATCGATTTGATTCGATCTATTTTGGAGGGGGAACAACGACGATTCTACCGCGAGAACTTGGAGAAACGATTGATCTAGCTAAATCGCTCTTTAGTATCCGTGAGGTATCGTGCGAGAGTGATCCTCAACATTTATCTGATCTTGAAGATGCAAATTTAATGGGTAAAATTGATCGTCTCTCCATCGGAATACAGAGTTTTGATGATGCAACTCTCAAACAGATCGGACGGTATAAGAAGTTCGGATCAGCAGATGAGCAATATGCAAAGGTAGAAAGGGCCATTCCCCATTTCTCTATTGTCAATATTGATATGATTTACAACTATCCCCATCAGAGTGAAGAGGCACTTCACCGTGAGATCGATACGATCCTCACCCTCCGCCCACCGCAAGTGACCTTTTATCCGCTAATGTATGCGCCGGGAGTGCGAGAATCGCTGAACAAACGGTGGGGAAGGCTGAGCGATGAGCATGAGGCGAAACTCTACCGTATCATAATGGAGAGAATGCGTGCCGTTTATACCCAACGCTCATCTTGGGCATGGTCGCTGGAACATGAGGGGATTATCGATGAGTATGTGATTGAGCGGAGCGAATACGTCGGGATCGGGAGCGGTGCATTTAGTTTTATCGGTGATACCCTCTATGCTAACACCTTTTCATTACCTGCGTATGCACAAATGTTAGAAAAGAATCGTTTGCCGATTACGCATACGATAACATTCCCTTCACGTGCAATCGCTCAATATCGGATGATGGTGGAGTTATTTGGTCTTTCTCCATCATCCGAACATTTAGGGATCGAAAATTTCTTTTTAAAACTTTTCGGCGACGTTCAAAAGCGGAAGATAACGGCAAAAGGATCGTATCTTTTTTCGGTGATGATGCGAGAATTTTATAACGGGATGGATTATGTTCGTGAGACGATGCGCCGGAATCTTAAAAAAGAAGACGGATACATTCCGGATAAAAATCTAGACTTTAAGATCGAGTAAATTGCCTCGGATTTCTTTGCTCATCTCGAGGGAAGAAGGATTACTCGTAAGATACTCTTGCAGAGTTTTAAGGGTATTTTGTTCTTCCTTGGACTCGGGCGGATACAATTTTGTTAAATCCGTAGAGAGAGATTCACCCGAAAGAGGATCTCCCTCACTGTCGTGATAAACACCTGCCGCACGCATAAATCCGACGGTTACAATTCCTTTAGCCGCTTGGTAATTTTCCTCATACAGCAAAGTGTTATAGAGTTTACGCTCAGAAGGATTCAGCTCTTGGGAAATCAGACTGTAATCGTTTTTAATCTGGTCGACCTCCCCTGATTGCAATATCTCTTTATAAGAGGGTGGAGGCGAATAGGAGGATGTACCAAAAGAGTTTGAAAACAGATAAGAGCTGTTCGTTTGTACTTGCATTTGTACTCCTTATAATTATATTATAGGAGTACTAGCAAAAAACAGTCCAAAATAGGCTATTTTTTAATTGTATAAAGTTTACGAAGCTTTGCATCCAACGGCGCGAGGACTTTATAGAGTGCCGGAACGACGAGGAGACTGGTCAGCGTCGAGAGAAGCAATCCGCAGATGACGGCAACCCCCATCGGTCCTTTGACTCCCGAACCCTCCCCGACCGAGAGGGCGAGGGGGAGCATCCCAAACGTCATCGCCGTCGTTGTCATTAAAATTGGGCGTAGGCGGGAGATTCCCGCTTCGACGATCGCTTCATCAAGCGGTTTTCCCGCGTCTCGGAGACGGTTTGCCGCATCGACGACGAGGGTTGAGTTTTTCCCGACCAGTCCAAGCAGGAGCATCAACCCCATCATACTAAAGAGTGACATATTCATCCCTGCCGCCCACAGACCGATAAACGCTCCCGTAAAGCTCAGCGGCAACGCACTCATGATGATGAGCGGTTGCAACGGCGATTCGTACAATGCGGCGAGGATGAGATAAATCATTACCAGTGCCGCACCGATCGCAATCCCGAATGCTTCATTACTCTCCTGCATGTGTTTGGCATCGCCGTCGAGCTCATACGCCACCCCTTTGCTCAACCATTCACCTTGACGTTCATTGACGATTGTGACGAGTTTATCGAGAGGCAAGGTCTTGGTGATGTCGGCTCCGACGATCACTTTTTTGAGGCGGTCAAACCGTTTAATCGTGGTCGGTGCGTAACTCTCACTGATAGATACCACAGCCGAGATGGGGACGGTTATTCCCGAAGAGGTATGGACATTTAGGCTATTGAGGGCGTCAATATTTTCGCGCTTCGCATCACCCAGACGCATAACAACATCGTACTCTTTTCCCCGTTCACGGATAAAGGTGATGGTCCCATCACCTGAATAAGCACTGGCAACGGTACGGGCGATCTCATCGACGTTAACTCCCAGACGGGTAGCGTTTTGAGTGAGAACGGTGATGCTCAGTTGCGGTGCTTTGGGCTGAATGTTGCTTTGCACGTCGGTCGTTCCCTCAATATTTTTGAGCAATTTCATCAGTTTTTGAGCTGACGCTTCCGCATCATCCATGTTTTGGGCTTTTAGGATTACCTGATAGGGGGTATTGATCTCGTAGCCCCCGATGTCATTGACTTCGGTGACACTGCTCATACTGAACCCTTTGAGGCTCTCTAGGATTTCACGGGTCTCTTTCATCACGTCACTTTGGCTCCGCTCACGCTGATCAAGTGGTTTGAGCCGGACATAGAGTGCTGATTCGTTCGCTTTTTGATCATTTCCCCGTCCGACGTAGAGGGTGCAGTATTCTACTTCAGACATTTCGCCGATACGACGTTGCGCATCGAGAGAGAGGAGTTTCATACCCCCAATACTGGTTCCGACAGGAGCTTTTAGGGTGATGTCGAACTGGCTTTTGTCCTCTTTAGGCATAAATACCATCCCCAGTGTCCCTGAGAGGATGATGGAGACGATGAAAACAGCGAGTGCACTCAAGAGGGTAGTCTTTTTGTATTTCAAAACGCTCAAGATGAGAGAGCGGTACATCTCCTCCATCCGTACAAAGAGATACTCTGTTTTGTGATAAAAGCGGCTGTGCTCCCCTTTAGCAATTTGGGAAGCTATCATCGGGATGAGAGTGACGGCGATGATGAATGATATTCCGATAGCCGCGATGATTGTCACTCCGAAACTGGTGAAAAACCGTCCGACGATCCCACTCATTTTAGCGACGGGGACGAAAACGGCTAAGAGCATCGCCGAGATAGCGACAATAGAGAAGATGATCTCATTCACCCCTTCGATAGCGGCATTGATCCGATCCGATCCCGCTTCGAGCCGTTTAAAGATGTTTTCGATCACGACGATGGCATCGTCGATGATAATACCGATGGCGAGGGTGAGGGCGGTGAGTGTTAGAAGATTGAAGGTTTGACCGCTCCATCCCATGATCGCAAAGACCCCGAAAATCGATACGGGGAGTGAGAGCGCGGCGATAAGGGTGAGGGTGAAGTTGCGTAAAAACAAAAAGATGACGAGTGAAGCGAGGAGTGAACCTAAAATGAGGTCAAACTGAACTCCATCGAGGGTATCACGGATGTATCCTGTCGTATCTTGCAGCGGAGTGAGGGTCATCGTCGGCTCTAGCGCGGTGAGGGCAGGGAGTCCGGCACGCACGGCATCGGCAATGGCGATATCATTGGCTCCCGTCATTTTTTTGACCATCAGCAATACACCAGATTTCCCATCCAGTGAAGCAAAACTGCGCTCTTCGGCTAACGTATCGCTCACGGTTGCCACATCCCCTAAACTGAGCCCCTCACGTATCCGAAGTGCACTGAGGGCTTCTACCGTTTTACTGTCGTTATCGATGAGGATTTGGAACTCGTGCTTAGAATCAACCGTCTTACCTCCATCCATGCGGATATTTTGGGCACGAATAAGGTTGGTTAGATCGCTCATGGTGAGGGAATATTTGGCGAGAAGGGAGGGATCAGGGGTAATTAGTATCTGTTTTTTGCGTAAACCCTCTACCGTTACACCGCCAACCCCTTCGATTCGCTGAAGTCTGGGTTTGAGAATTTCATCAGCGTGTTTCATCACCTTCTGGGTATCGCTGCCCGCTAAAAAGAGAGTTATGACAGGGGAGGATGTGATTGAATATTTATCGACGGAGGGTTTGTCCACTTCGTTCGGGAGCTGAATACTGGAGACTTTGTCACGGACGTCATTGACCGCTTCATCGAGATCTTTGGAAAGTTTGAACTGGGCGACAACGACACTGATCCCTTTGGAACTGTCCGAGCTGAGGGTATCGAGTCCTGAAATTCCGCTCACCGCCTCTTCGATTTTGTCACTCACCTTGCTTTCGACGATGTCGGCATTGGCCCCCTTATAGGTGGTAGTGACGATGACGATCGGAAAATCGACGTTGGGATAGAGGGCAGATGGCATACCTCCGCGTTCAACCAACCCGAAAAAGATCAAAGCGAGGGCGAACATAATGGTGGTGATAGGGCGGGTAATGGCAATTTTGTGCATAATAAGTCCTATTTAGCCATGATCATGCCATCGCCGAACGTGCCGGGACGCAATCCTGAACCGTCGGCCTCGGCGGTCATTTGACGATTTTTGGTATTGATAGCAGGGTAGATTTTAATGATTTTGGTACATTTTCCCGTCGATTTACCATCTATTGAGATACAAAAACGATCCCCTACCTTCACCTGTGAGCCGAATTTTGAATCGTACTGGATGAGAAGCTTGGTTTGAGTGCTGATGAGTTTAAACAGCGGTGTTCCCCCCATCGAAGAGACCATATCCCCCATCTCGATATTTTTTTCGGAAATACTTCCCGCAAACGGGGCGCTAAGGCGCATTTTAGAGAGTTTTTGTTCAGAATAGGCGACCGATAATCGAGTACGTTCTTGCTGGGAGCGTTTGGCATCCAGTTCGGCTTTGAGTTTGCCAAGGGTGTTTTTATCGAATACCTGAGCACTTTTTTCATAGCGGGCGTACTGATCGCTCAAAAAGGCGGTCTCTTTGGAGATAGCCTCCAAATCGGCTTTTGCCATTTGAAGCGAAAGTTGTTCTTCGGTACTGTCGAGTTGGAGGAGGAGGGAACCTTTTTTGACATGATCGCCGTTTTGGACGGAGACGTTTTTCACAATCCCTGAGGCATTCATCCCCAGAGAGGCTTCACGGTAGGCTTGGGATTCAAAGGTGGCGTACACATCTGCCCACAACGATAAGGTACAGAGGGTTGAGAGTAGGGTGATTTTTTTCATTTTTTATCCTCGATGAGTGTTAAAAGATCAATTCCATAGGCATAGGCGGCACTCGCTTTTGCCACTTGGAGGGTATTGCGGGCACTACGGGCTTTTGCACGCGATTGGGTGAGGTTGGTGAGTTCGCTGAGGTACGTTGTCGTATTGACCAATCCCGCCTCGAAACGTTTTTTGATAAAGATGAATGCCTCACTTCGCGCTTCCTCTTCAGCTTTAGCCGCTTCATAAGCATTTTGGGAAGTTTGGATCGACATGAGGGCTATTTCGGCATCGTTACCCAAGCTTTGTGTTTTGTAATCCAGTAGATTTTTGGCTTTTAGGGTATCAATACGGGCTTGTTCCCTCTCTTTTGAGATTCTCCCCATATCAAAGAGGGTCATTGTCATAGAGGCGGTTATTTCGTTTTGGTTGAGCGGTTGGAGATTCGTTCCTCCCATGGTATCGTAACCGCTGTATTCCATGTATTTGTGTTTCGCTTCGAGGGTGATGGAGGGAAGGTAGGTATAGCGATCTTCGCTATTGCGTAAAACATCTATTTTTGAGCGATCACTTTGCAGGTCATGGCGTTCTACCGTACGCAATATCGGCATCGCAAGTTCTTGATAGACGAGCGGCTCATGAATGGGTGTCGCACTCAGGAGTTCAAGATGTTTACGATGCTTTTCGAGTAATGTTTTGAGGTTTTGTTCATCATAATCGGCTTCCAGTTTCGATGCAATAAGCGATTTTAGAATATCAGTGGTGGCAAGATCATTTTTAACAAGTATCTCGTACCGCTCCACTTCGGAGAGAAGCTCATTTTTCTTCTCTTTATTTACATTTAGACGGTCTTGGGTGTCAAGATAGTCGTAATACTCTGCGATGGTTTCCATGAGGACATTTTGCTCTTCTTGTGCCAGAGAGTGGGTGGCAGAACTCATCGACGCATGGAGGGCATCGAGAAGCGCTTCACGTCGAAAACCGTCAAATACACTGATTTGCGCCCCTATCTCGGCACCTTGGATTTTATTGGGTTCAAAGGCGGGTGTTTTATCTTTTTTCTTATAAAGGGCGGTTGCCGTAACCGTCGGAAAATAGGCTGTTTTAGCCTCATTGAGCTGAGCTGCGGATTTTTGGATCTCCAAACGTGCCGATTCAACCCGTAAATTAGTCTTGACACTCGGGAGTAAGAGTGAAAGATCGGCGCATAGGAGTGACTGGGCAGTGAGGAGAAAAAGAGCCGTATTCCTCATAATATTTTCCTTTTAAATCAGTGAAGGTTTTATGTTGACAATGTTAACATTTAATGTGGACAATGTCAACATATTATGCATAATGATGTTTAGCGTGCTACAATGTCACCTATGAAAGAGAAAAAAAACGCTCCTTATCATCATGGAAACCTCAAAGAAGCGTTGTTGCAAACAGCGTTAGAAATTATCGATACCGAAGGACTCGATACGATTACCCTACGTGATCTCACACAACGTTTGGGTACATCAAGAAGTGCCGTATATCGACATTTTGTGAGCAAAGAGGCTTTAATACTCGGAGTCATTGAAAAAGGATACGGAGAACTTGATCTCCTCATTACCCCGATATTTCAAGACCGTAGCCGAAGTGTTGCGGAACGATTTGAGGTGATGGGGAAAACGTATCTTAATTTTGCCATTGAACATCCGAATCTCTATCGTTTGCTGTTTGGCGAAAATTTTCGTTATGAGCGTGAAGAGATGTGTGATTATAAAGATGAAAACCAAGCTACGGGGTTGTATGCGTTGATCGGACTTTTGCTTGAAGCGCAGGAAGAGGGGATTATCGCGCAAGAAAATCCTATCATCCAAGCCGCAACTATATGGGCTTCGATCCATGGTCTCGCATCATTGTTGATCGACGGGCATTTGATGATGAGTGACAATCTCGAAGCAATTTATGAATACAGTATTGGAGTATTGTTAAAAGGGCTTCGTTAAAACAGCTCCCACGGATGATTCCATAGGTGGAGTTGTTCTCTACACTCGGAACTTATAAACCGCTCCCCCTCATCGGGCGGTGAAACAAAACTAAATACTTCATCATCCAGACGAAACCGCAGGGCATAGGCGTGCAAGTATCCCCGATCTTCTTTACGCGCTTCATCGGATGCCGCGTAGCGCATATCCCCTGCGATAGGAGAGCCGAGGCTTTTGAGTGCGACACGGATTTGATGGGTTTTCCCCGTATGCGGTTTGATGAGAAAAAACCGCTCATGAGTGCGCAGAGCGCAGCTGATAAACTGGGTAATGGCGGGATTCTCCATTGTGGTGAGGAGTTTATAATCACCGCGTCTTGCGCTTGTCATATCCCCTTTTATCCACCCCATTTTTTTCTTCGGTTTGCGCATCGAGATCGCGAGGTAGTATTTCTCAATCTCGCGATTTTCAAACATCTTTCCGAACACGGCGGCGGTTTCGGAATTTTTGGCAAGGATTACTAGCCCTGAGGTCATTTTATCGAGGCGGTGGACGGGGAAGAGGGGGAGCCCTAGTTGCTCGCTCATTTGGACGACGAATCCCGCTTCCTCTTCGGAGTGGAAATTGACACCTGCGGGTTTTGAAGCAATGACGAAAGAGAGATGGTCATATACGATTATCATAGTGTGATTATAGCGAAAGGGGATAGAGAGCGTCTCGATTAGGTACAATTCTGAAAAGAAAACGGGCAATGTCCGAGCAAACATTTGAAGAGGGCTTTATTCCTATGACACTTGAACCCATCACCGACAACATGGATGTATTCGCCGAGAAGTTCGAGGGTATTGATCTGCACGGCAAAAAGATCACAAAAGCCGAATTTGATGACTGTACATTTGTCTCATGTGATTTCAGCGAAACCTTTTTCTCCTCTTGCAAATTTACCGAATGCCGTTTCGAAAACTGTAATCTGAGCCTCATGAAACTGACCAGTAGTAAAATGAGCGATGTCGAGTTTAGCTCGTGCAAGATGATCGGGATCGAT
>Ga0209575_10000757_pt1 | contig 16302 bp, 14 predicted proteins | sample Medcelwee11metaG_FD_187172 | JGI IMG/M metagenome (GOLD analysis project Ga0209575, IMG submission 187172) | Freshwater pond sediment microbial communities from the University of Edinburgh, under environmental carbon perturbations - Medium... | ecosystem: Environmental > Aquatic > Freshwater >...
AGTCGGATCTCAATTTTCATAATCCTAAGTTGAAACTTACTTCAGAGGAAATGGCTGCCATTGCAGAAAAAATCAGAAAAAACTTTTAGAATAGGGCAATAACCAAAAGAATATCCTGGTTGATTGAGAGATGTCTCCATGCGGGCGCAAGCGCCCTTAGTCGACATGACGGGAAGACTCACTAAAAGAAAAAGGGTATGGCGGTTGGTGGCGAAGCCGCCAACCGCCATACCCCAATAATTTCCAGAATGCGTCGTCATGTCGAGCGAAGCGAAGCGTAGTCGAGACATCTCCTTTTTAATGCCCCATTAGCATTATTTATTCTATTTTCTCTAATACCATTGCCGTTCTGGCAGGTAAGTATAGCATCAACCATTCTTTGCCGCTTTCATGTTTTGGCTGTGGAATTGTGATATGTTCTACAGATTCATCTACCAGATCAAATCCTCCGTACCTGGAATTGTCGGAGTTAAGCACTACTTTGTATTTTCCTTTTTCTGCCAGGATACCATAATCGGTAAATGATTTCTCCCCGTTAAAATTGAAAACGAAGATTAAGTTGGCGCGTTGATAGGCAATCACCTTGTCGTCTTCTTTGCTCCACAACTGGTCGATAGGCTGGTTGCTGAATTCCGGCACCGATTTAATCAGATCAATCATGTCTTTATCAAACAAACCAAGGTTGTGGTAAAGGAATTTTTCGTTGTCGACCAGTTCCCACTGACGGCGGGCATATTTATGTGACCAGTTGTTGCCTTCGCGAGGGAAATCTATCCATTCGGGATGGCCGAATTCATTTCCCATGAAGTTGAGATAGGCTCCGTTGATCGTCGTGGCGGTAATTAATCGTATCATCTTATGCAAAGCAATACCTCTGTCGACAGTAAGGGTGTTGTCCCCTTTTTGCATGTGCCAGTACATTTCGGCATCGATGAGCCGGAAAATAATGGTTTTATCACCTACCATTGCCTGATCATGACTTTCGGCATAGCTAACTGTTTTCTCATCTGATCTTCGATTAGTCAGCTCCCAGAAGATGTGTCCGACTTTCCAGTCTTCGTCACGTACTTCCTTGATGTACTTGATCCAGAAATCCGGTATGCCCATGGCCATGCGGTAGTCGAACCCGATACCACCATCTTCCACTTTTGATGCCAGTCCCGGCATGCCGCTCACTTCTTCGGCGATAGAAATTGCATTAGGGTTGACGCTGTGGATTAATTTGTTGCATAATGTCAGATAACAAATGGCATCTCCATCCTGATTTAAATTATAATAGGAGGCATAATTGCCGAAATCTTCACCTAAACCGTGGCTTCTGTATAACATGGACGTGACACCATCGAAACGGAATCCATCAAATTTATATTCATCTAACCAAAATTTACAATTTGAAAGTAAGAAGTGAAGAACAGCAGGTTTTGCGTAGTCGAAACAAAGTGAATCCCAAGCAGGATGCTCTCTTCTGTCACCACCATGAAAGTATTGATAGGGTGTTCCATCGAAACGGCCAAGCCCCTCAATTTCATTTTTCACGGCGTGTGAGTGCACAATATCCATAATGACGGCAATGCCTCTTTCATGCGCATCATCAATTAAAATTTTTAATTCTTCAGGAGTACCGAATCTTGAAGAAGCAGCAAAGAAACTGGAAACGTGATATCCGAAAGATCCGTAGTAAGGATGTTCCTGAATGGCCATCAGTTGTATGCAGTTGTATCCGGCTTTTGCTATTCTGGGTAAAATATTGATGCGGAATTCATTATAAGTTGAGACCTTTTCTTCACTCCCCGACATGCCTATGTGGCATTCGTAGATGAGTAAAGGTGCAGTCTGCGGCTTAAAATTCTTAATTTTAAAAGAATACGGACGCAGAGGTTTCCATACCTGAGCGCTGAAAATTTTAGTTTCAGGATCTTGTACTACCCTTCTCGCCCATGCAGGTATTCGCTCTCCACCGCCACCATTCCATTCAACCAAAAGCTTATAAAGTTGCGTGTGGGCGATGGCATATTCCGGTAATTTGATTTCCCATATACCATTTTGTAGTTTTTTTAGTTGATAATCGGGATGACGTTGCCAGTTGTTGAAGTCACCGATTAAGAAAATAGCTGTTGCATTGGGTGCCCATTCCCGAAAGACCCAGCCGTCGGTCAGACGATGTAATCCGAAATACAAATATCCCGTAGCAAAATCGGATAATGTATGACTGTCGTTCAATAATCTTTTCTCAACCAGCTGACAGTATTCATAGCGACCATAGATTGCAGGAGCATATGGTTCCAGGTAGGGGTCGGATTTAACGAGAGGTAGTATTTCCATAGGTGAATTTTGTTAGTAAAATTGGTTTAAATTCTCAGATAGTACATATTCAGGATTTATACCCTTACCTTAACAATTATTTTACGATAAGTGCCATTTGAAATACCAGGTTGATGACCGTCTTCAGGGAAAAATACCGCAAATTCGTATGGCTGAACATTTAAAAAAGTAGTTGCTTTATCACCGAAAAATGCCAGATCTTTGATTGCATCATAAGGTGCTGTTATTTCTGTCAGTTTTTCAGTAGCCTTCCATCCCATAGTTTCAGCCTTACCAACCGGTACCTGAATATCTATATAGTTTTGATGAGTTTCCATGCGTGCTTCCTCGACTGTCTTCCCGGTGATATCTACTATATTAATAATTAGATCAGTGCCTTCAAGTTCTGTTTTTCCAACAGGTAAGGCTGCCAGATCATTATTCAGGAGATAATCAAATGCTTTTGCAAAACGTGGATGAACTGATGTATATTTCTTACAGTTTTTCAGAGTGTCGAGAATCATATTAAAGAATATTTTAGTTAGTATTTATTTTTATTCAAATGAAAATGCATTGGAAACTATCTGGATACCTCATCTACGGTGTAATTTAAAAAGATATTCAATGGATGAGCTGCTTTAAATATTTCAGCTACTTTTGAAACGAAATCGTCTTCTGAAAGTAGTTGATCACTTAGCCTATATTCAACCATGTAATGCTTCAGTTTTAATAATTCTATTTCAGGAAAATCCTTTGGAAATCCTTTTGGGGCTGTTTTTAGTTTATCTTCCTGATAGAAATCGCTGAAATATTTACTGAATTCCGCTTGCGATCTGATTTCCATTAACTCATCAATATTTTCGTAAACGCTCTGTCGAAGTGCTTTAAGAACTTCAGGAGGTGGACACCATACGCCAACAGCCACAAAACATTTGCCGGGTTCGAGATGGAAATAATAACCTCCCCGCACACTTTTTCTTCCACCGCCGGCTGCAATGAAAACGCCATAATGTGTTTTGTATGGTGTTTTATCATTCGAAAACCGTGTGTCTCTGTAAATTCTGAAAACACAGTCTTTTACTGCGACATGTTTTATCTCTTCGTCGAATTTGCTGATTTCGAGGATCAGAGAATTGCATATTTGTTCAAATTCAGCTTTTGTTGCTTCGTAATGGTCTTTGTTATCGGCAAACCACTCACGATTGTTATTATTGTTGAGTTGGCTTAAAAAATCCAATATGTAGCTTGTTTTCATATCATATTGCTGTTTTCTGTTCTACAAAAATAAGCTAATATTTTTGATATTTGTCGGCATAGGAATGAAAATATTTTATTTCAGAAATTATTGGGAAAAAATAATTAATTTTGTGGGCTAAATTGTAAGAAGATAAGAGATGAAAGAAAAAATAAAAGCATTATCAGCTGAAATCAGTGTTTTAAAAGCTGCCGGTTTGGAAGAACTGGAAAGTTTAAGAATAAAATACCTGAGCAAAAAAGGAGAAATTTCTGTTTTGTTTAACGAATTCAGGGATGTTGCCAACGAAGAGAAACGGGAAGTAGGGCAGTTGTTGAATGATTTAAAGAACCTGGCGCAAGATACCCTGAATGCATTGAAAGATGAGCTGGCAAGCACTGCTGATACTGCAGAAAAGGTTGATCTCACAAGGAGTGCTGAACCAATTGCTTTAGGTACCCGCCATCCGCTGTCGTTGGTAAAGAATGAAATTATCGATATATTCTCCAGAATAGGTTTTACGATTGCCGAAGGACCAGAGATTGAAGATGACTGGCATGTTTTTGGTGCGTTGAACTTTCCACCCGAACATCCGGCGCGTGATATGCAGGATACATTTTTTATAGAACAAAACCCTGATGTGGTTTTAAGAACGCATACATCATCTGTTCAGACGAGGGTGATGTCAAAACAAAAACCACCGATTCGAATGTTGTTTCCGGGAAGGGTATACCGTAATGAGGCCATATCCTACCGTGCACATTGTTTCTTTCATCAGGTGGAAGGTTTGTACATTGATAAAGATGTTTCATTTGCAGATTTAAAACAGGCACTGATGTATTTTGCTAAAGAAATGTTCGGCGAGTCGACACAAATCCGCCTTCGTCCATCCTATTTCCCATTCACTGAACCTAGTGCCGAGATGGATATTTCCTGTAACCTTTGTGGTGGTAAGGGATGTCAGTTTTGTAAACATACCGGATGGGTTGAAATACTCGGTTGCGGCATGGTGGATCCTAACGTACTCGAAAACTGTGGTATCGACTCAAAAGTTTATTCAGGATACGCTTTCGGTATGGGAGTGGAACGCATTACCAACCTGAAATATCAGGTAAAAGACTTGCGTATGTTCTCTGAGAATGACATTAGGTTTCTGCGACAGTTTGAAGCAGCTTATTAATTTAGCGAATATCTAATAGCGAAAAGCTAATAGCAAAGAAACTGAGTAGTCCCGAAAAAGATTTATAAAACAAATCTTTTTCGGGACTAACAATATTTAAAGTCGGAGATATTCCCGTTATTCGATATTAGCTATTCGCTCTACGCTATCCTCCCCCCTCTTTCTTTTCTTTCTTCCACTTTAAGCGGATTGGCGCGTATTTCTTTATCGAGTTTTCTGTTGAGCAGTATGTCGTAGGCCATAAAAAGCGCCTGACGGAATGATTCTTCCGAAGCGATGTTTTGTCCTGCCAAATCGTAAGCGGTACCATGTGCCGGAGAAGTACGGATGATGGATAAGCCGGCTGTGAAGTTTACACCACGATCCATCGAGACTGTTTTGAAAGGGATAAGTCCCTGATCGTGATACATTGCCAAAATACCATCGAATTTATTGAAATTGCCCGAACCGAAAAATCCATCGGCAGGATAGGGTCCAAAACAAAGCAATCCTTCTTTTTCAGCTTCTTTCAAGGCCGGTTTGATAATTGTTTCTTCTTCGTTACCAATAACACCTTCATCTCCTGCATGTGGATTTAATCCCAGCACAGCAATTCTTGGACGGATAATGGTAAAGTCTTTTTTTAATGAACTGTTTAATACCTTCAGCTTATCAAGAATTTTTTCTGAAGTAATACTGCCTGCAATTTTTTCAACAGGGATATGTCCCGTCACCACGGCGATTCGCATTACATCATTGACGAGCAACATCAGTGCTGAATCACCATTTCCAAACTTTTCTTCTAAGTATTCCGTATGTCCCGGGAAATGAAATTTATCCGATTGGATATTTTTCTTGTTGATGGGTGCTGTAACGATGGCATCGACGAGTCCTTTCTTCAAGTCTTCCGTTGCTTTCTCTAATGCTGCAAGAGCAGCTTTTCCTGCTTCCCCGGTCGATTTTCCCGGTTCCACCTTGATTTCATCATCAGTACAATTGATGATGTTGATTTTTTTTGCATGTGCTTCTTCAACAGTATTGATAATATTCAGGTTAATACCCTGTATATCTAATAATTTCCTGTAGAAACCGGCTGCTTTTGAAGAACCGTAAATAACAGGTACGAACTCTTCATAAACACGTGGTTCTGCCAGTGTTTTCAGAATAACTTCGTAAGCTATCCCGTTCATGTCGCCATGTGTAATGGCTATAATGGTTTTATTTGCTATCATTTGATGATTTTTTATGGTTGTTTTTTATCGGCAACAATCGAAACTTCTTTTATGGCATTGATTTCCTGAGGAAGTTTAACTGTATAGATGGCTGCTTCCAGGTGCCGGATGTGATTGCGTTTTTTTGCTCCGGGAGCAAAAACAAATCCTTCGACGGTGATGACTCTCTGATTTATTTCATCCAATCGGGTATGACTGTAAAACGGACCTCCCATGGAGCCACCGTTAAACATTTTCCAAAGACCGCTGAGTTCAGCACAATAAGTTTCGTTAATGTTAATTCCTCTGAAAATCGGGTCAAAGAATTTTAACTCGGTACCCATATACGAACCTTCAAATTCGCCGGGGATAGCGTACTTCATCACAGAATCTCTTTTTGCAATCAGATATTCTTTGGTAAAAGTGTTCTTGTCGGTGTATGGATAAGAATAAATAATCATGTCCTTTCTGATGTGGGGATGATTGTTTGTAATCCAGTAGAAATCCTTGCCGACTACGGCTTTGGTAAGTTCACTCGGAATGTCAATCTGTATACCTAAAAGAGATTCGATCTGAGCCATGGCTTTACTATTCACATATTCTTTCCCTATTTCAATCTGACGGTTTCTTTCTGTCGACAGAAAATATTCGAGAATATTGTTTCCGTTACTTTTTATTAAGGCCTCGAAAACAGAATCGTTGGCTGCTTCAATTCGCACAACGGCTTGTGGCTGCGACCATGCGTTTTTCCCATAGGATATTTTCGGTTCCAAAAATCTGGGTGAAATTTCTGTCAGTAAAACGTTACGGGTCGGTTTTAACAGGTCATTAAATTCTGAACGTTGGCAATGAATGATACTCATTACAGGTTCGGGTTGTGGTAATATCTGCATATCCTGATCCAGTAAAGCTACCAAAGCTCTTCCGGCAGGGGCCTTCCATGGTGCTTCGTCCATAACAACGAGGATTTCATATTTCGTCCCTGTAGCTGATGGTCGGACAACACCAGTTCTTCCGCAGGAATATAACATGGTGATGAGTGCAATTGTCAGTATGATATTTTTTGTCATAATTTATTACATTACGGTTAATATTTATTTGCTGAAAAAGAATCTTAAAACGTTACGCATTAATTTGTTGCGACTATCATCTTCTTTGATAGTCTCAAAAGGGAAGCCGAATGTACAGGTTTTGTAGTAGCCTTGGTATACAACTCCGGCACACAAATCACTGCCTTCATACCTGCATATATTAATTGCCTGATTGTTTGCCGGTTCAATGACTTCCGGTTTTTCTACAAAATACATCTTATCATCAGGCTTGTTATTGAACTCAAAATTTCCACAACCTTTAAACAAATCTGTATACTGATGATCAAAAAAGATACTGCTTAAAACACAAGTATCTCTTTTTAAAGGTTTGATATTCAGTGTCTGCTCGATGAATGCGATATCGTTTGAATCATTGTCGGCGTACATGTCAGTAGTGATAAATGCACCACTTACCAAGAGTTTGCCTCCATGCCTGCAATAATCCGTTAACTTATGCTGCAAATCTAATGGAAAAGTTTTAAAATCCGGCGTTTTTTTCACATTTCCTGACATTGTTTGTCTTTGTTTGCCTAAAATTAAATCTACTGCATCAAAATCACCCGGTATTATATCACCGGCCATGACCGACTTAACACTTGAAGATACAAATGAATATCCTGCATATTGTATGGATTTCCCATGTAAATATGGATAATCGAAGCTGTTTCCTGCGATAACCTTATCTTCAAGCTCAGTTCCGCTGGCTCCGAAACCTTGTCTTTCATTTCCTTTGTACACAGCTGCCGGCGAAAACTCATATTGTCTTCCTGTGAAGCTGATGTCCGACAAATATGGTACACCAGCATCTCTGTCGGTTAGAAATCCTGCCAGCGGGCCAAGATCAAAATTTTCCGGACCGCTTACCCTGTCAAAACCGTTGACAATTAATATAACTTCTTTATGATGATAGTCTTTATATGCAGCTAAAATTTCTGAAGGGAAGCTCTCGCCACCGGCATTTAACGCTGTGACTTTGAAACTGTAAATTTTTCCGTGTTCGATGTCCAGTTCAAGACTGTTATTTTCAATCACCCTTCCGTTATCAAAACCTCCGTCGCCGATACGGGTGTATACAACAAACCTATCTGCTTCAGCTGTTGGTTCCAGACTGTCGCTTACCGCTTTCCACTGAAGTTTTAAGCGTTTCTCAGGAGTGAAGTTGCAGCTGAATTGCTCTACAGGTAAAGGTTGAACGACATAGTCGTTTCCGTGCATAAATGCCAGATGTTTAAGCATCCCTTTATAAATGGATCTGCTTACAGTAAACCGAAAGCGAGGATCGAGAGCTAATTTCATGTCTCCGAAGTTCTGATGGGAGAGTATTTCCAATAGCATGGTCGGAACCTCCGGCACCCGCGATTCGCTGTATGACCTGTTCCAGAGACCCCTTCGGGCCCAGTCGGAGCGATAGGTTTTCCGAATGTCGTTCACTATTTGTGTTTGAATAAGGTCGCCCATATCGCGTGATGTCCACCTCGACACTCCGTTATGAAATACTTCCGTTCCACTATTGTTGATGATCGTACAAATACCGAGTGTGCCAATAATCGAGTCGTTAGTTTTAAGTCCCGCATCGGAATGAAATGCTAATGCCAAATCAATGGGTACTTTCAAGCCGATAGTATCGGGAATGACAGAAGATCCGCCGGCGATGTAATTAACCCAAAACCCGCGGGATTGAAAATCGTCGGAATATTCATTGGTGTTGCGGGTGCGACTGTAAATGCTGTCGGGAAATCCAGCCCATTGCATCCAGTATTTAGCTCCTTCAGCATAGCGTGGAAAATTACTTGTGATTGGTATCGTATCAAAAGGAGGTGTTGTTAAAGTGGGTTTCCCGGCAATATTCCCCATGCCTCCACCAAATTTTACGGCATCAGCAGTGACAATTTTTTTCTCGTCCTTGCTGAAATTGCTCAGTTCAACTTTTCCGCTTTTATTTCTTCCTTTTTCAAATTTAAAATGTCCGAGGTACAGCCAGGTTTCTCCGAATAAGGATTGATTGACAGAGAATTCAGTTTTTCCTCCAAGATGGTATACGGTATATTTTGCATCTTCTGTACTGTTCTCAACAGTTTGATAAGAGACATAAACTGCATATAATCCATTCTCCGGAATGTCGGGCATCCATTCTGCCGTACTTGTTTCATCAGCTTCGGTGGTAGTTCTGATTTGACGGCTTGTCCCCATCTGAAAAGGATTCTCCTGATACAGATAATATTCTTTTTTGTTCGAAAATCCGGTTTTTATCTTTTTCCACGAAAACATGTCGTTGGACTCGCGGTATTTCGACGTGCTCTTATCATCATTGTCCACCACAACTTCGTTGGTCTGAGTGTCGCGTTCTCTGGGTATAAAAATCTGTGCTCCAGCATTTTCAAGCATCGGGACTAAATAGGGAATTACAAAAGAGGTAATTAGTAAATCTTCAACAGTCAGAAATAAACGCGGACGTTGCCATATCCACTTTTGTAAATTTGTATCGAAATGTCTGCCATGACTGTTCCAAAGAGCAATATTCCTGTTTGCAAGTCCTTTCTCAATAGTGTATGGAACCGATAGTTTGGTGACAAGGGGAGTTGAGAGTGCCGGATTCACAAATAACCGTGTTGAATCTTTTTTCTCCAGAAAATAATTTGGAATCAAATCTTCAATATATTTATTGTAGACTTTGGCTTTGATTACATGCGTTGGATATGTTTTTGAGAGAATTGAATACAAAGCACTATATATTCTGTCAACATTTTCCCTACGAAAAGGCAGATGTCCGAAATTTTCACCTGCAGTAATTGTAACGGTATCCTTGCTTTTGTTGAGGTTAATTCTTATTTTGTTGATTCTTTCGGAAGTCATTGAAGAGTTGGCAATCACAGTCAGTGAATCGGCAATTCTTTGCTCAGGGGTTTTTTGTCCCGACAAAGGATGGTGATGAAAAAATATCATCACAAAACAGATTGCCAATATTAACTTATATTTCATGCGTTTTCTTTTATCAAACTTAAAAATGACTCCCAGTCCATGTTCCAGGGATCAGTTTTTCTTTCCGGAGCGATGTCGCTGTGTCGCAATACGTACTTAATTTTGTGTTTTGATTGAATGTCCCTCACCAGTTTGGCAGCTGCAGTTATCTGAGCTTCAGCAGGTGTTTCGGTAAGAGATGTTACAATTTCGATACCGATAGAACGGGAATTAATTCCTGTGCTTCCATCAGGAAGTTTACTTACACCCGCATGAAATGCAATATTCCTTTCGTCGACCAGTTGTGTAATCTTACCGTCCCTGTCAATTAAATAATGCGCGCAAACCTTGTATCTCGCAAATTGCCTGATGATTAAACCCACATCATATTGATCACCCCCGGAAGCATTATAAACAGAGTGAATGATGATGACATCGATCTTTCTGTTTGTCGCTTGCTTCATGCCAAAATCTACATTTTTTTTGATGATTTCCAGTTGATTTTCTCCTCTGATGAAATTTTCTTGTGGAAAAGAAAAGAGTATCAATAACAAAAGCAGCTTAATTTGCATAAATATTCGGCGGATTATATTTTCGACACCAAAAATACTTATTATTATAAGATTATCAGGAATAAAAAATAAAAAAGAAGTGAAAAAATCAGAAAATTAAACCATGAAAATACATCCATGCGATATACCGTACAAATTTTCCGAGTAACATGGATACGGCAACAATCCAAAAGTTGCATCTGAAGAATCCTGAGGCTACAGCAATGGCATCTCCTATTCCGGGAAGAAATGAGAAAAATGCAAACCAGTCACCATAGCGGTGAATCTTATCGAGCCATTTGTCGAGTTTTTCTTTTTTTATCCGCAGATATTTTTCTATCCATTCAATTTTTCCCAGCTTTCCGAGTAAATAGCAACTCAGACCTCCTAACCAGTTCCCTGCGGTAGCTACAAATACACATGCCCATGGGTCGAGTCCGCTGTAAACCAATGCCGAAAAAACGACTTCGGAGCTAAACGGAACAACAGTAGCTGCCAAAAATGAAGCAATGAACAGTCCGAAGTACCCCAGGGAAAACAAGACTGACATATATCAGATTATTAGAAAATTAAAAATCATGTATGCGATATTCGCAGAACAAAAGATAATAAAGAAAAAGAGATAAAACTTTGATTTATTCAAAGAAAATGGATGTGCAAACAACATTGCAAAGCAAAAAGCTATGAAAGGTAAGAAAGCGAGTGCATGTTTGGCAAACAAAAATACAAGTAAAACGAGAAAAATTAAAAAGAGCAGAATAAGGTTGATATTCTTTCTGGTCTGAATTGAATCGTTTAACATGTTGGTGTAAACTCCGGCCATACTGATAATCAACGAGACGACCATAAAAACGATATAAATTTTTTCATGAATGGTTCTGCCCGCAAGAAGAAAAGATGGCTCGAATTCAAAGATCAGCGTATCGAAATGATGTGTTTCGTTGCCCATGTACCACTGATAGGAGAAATAAAACAACCAGGGTATGAGAAGCCCCATTAACGAAGCTAAAAACACCCTGGTTGAAAAACATTTTAATATCATAAACCCTATCCATACTACCGGTAACAAGAACAAATATACAGGATTAATAATCCCGGTCATTGATATCAGCAGACTACCGAGAAAAGCCGGTTCCACAGCTTTTTTGTCGCGGTACATGCCCAGAAACAACAGCAGACTTAACAAAAAACCTGTCAGAGCAAGATGTGATAAACTCAATAAGTGGCTTTCTTTCCATGTGGTGATAAACAGCGCAAAGAAAAAAACCGGCAAAAAAGTTTTTATCCTGATGATTGAATATTTACTGTTGATCTGTATAATTAACAATATATTCAAAACGGTAATTAAAAACACGATAAGGCTTATCCAAAAAGGATTGGGTTGCAATATCCTTATGCTTGCAGATGAATAATTATGAAAATCGGGGATATAAATATAATTAAGTACCCAGCTCACTAAATAGGCAATAATCAACATGACTGTTAAAGGCATGTCGGGTTGAATGATTTTTTTGAGGCTGGGGTACTTCATCAGTTACAACCTTAATTGATAAATCCTCTTTTTACTAATAATGCTGAAGGATTTGGTTCTTTTCCCCTGAAGTTCAGGTAAAGTTTCATGGCTTCATCAGAATCACCTTTTTCGAGGATGTTTTTTCGGAACGCCGTCGCAACTTCCTTGTTATAAATATCACCGGTTTCAACAAAAGCCTGATAAGCATCAGCATCCAGAACTTCTGCCCATGTGTAGCTGTAATAGCCAGCAGCATACCCACCGGCAAAAATATGATTAAAATTGGTGCTGCGGTAGCGAACGATGATTTCAGGTATCATGCCCATCTTTTCCATTGATGCTTTTTCAAAAGCATTGACATCGAGATTGTCTGCATTTTTCAGCGTGTGATAATTCATGTCGAGGATGGCAGCTGAAAGAAGCTCGGTCATAACGAAACCCTGATTAAAGGTACCGGCTTTCTGAATTTTTTCGATTAATTCATCCGGCATCACTTCACCAGTTTGGTAATGTTTCGCGTATGTTTTAATTACCTGAGGTTCGAAACACCAATTTTCCATAATTTGAGAAGGTAGTTCTACAAAGTCACGTACTACATTTGTTCCTGATAAGCTCAGGTAAGTGTTTTGTGACAACAATCCATGCAATCCATGTCCGAACTCATGAAATAATGTTTGTACGTCGTCCATACTCAATAAGGATGGCTTATCAGACGTAGGTTTTGTGAAATTGCCGACATTCACGATTACCGGACGGATGTTTTTGCCATCGCGGTAAAGCTGATCTGCAAAGTTGCTCATCCATGCTCCTGCACGTTTTCCCGGACGGGGGAAATAATCAGTAAAAAGAATTCCGATCAATGTGCCGTCAGCATCAGTAACCTCGAAGGCTTCAACATCCGCATGATATTTAGGCACATCTTTTATTTGGTTGAATTTCAGTCCATAGAGTTTTCCTGCAAGATCGAACGCGCCTTGTCGTACATTTTCCATTTTTAAATATGGACGCAGGGCTTCTTCATCAAGATCAAATTTTGCTTTGCGGAGTTTTTCGGCATAATACCACCAGTCCCATGCTTCTAATTTTTCTCCTTTTCCTTCAGCATCCATCAATTTCTGTAGTTCGGCAGCTTCTTTTTTAGCTTGTTCAACAGCAGGTTTCCATACTGAAGCCAGAAACTCGTAGACTTTCTGCGGAGTTTTAGCCATGGTGTTGTCGAGGATGAAATCGGCCGGAGTTGTGAATCCAAGTAACTGTGCTCGTTTTATGCGTAATTGTAGTATTTTGGCGATGGTGGCTTTGTTGTCTTTGTCGTTATTGTTGTCGCCGCGGTTGGCATATGCCAGCAACAATTCCTTACGAAGTTCGCGGTTTTCTCCATATTGCAAAACCGGCATGAAACTGGTTTTAGAAGTGTTGAACAACCATTGACCTTCTTTTCCTGCGGCTTTGGCAGCTTCAGCAGCAGCTTGCACAACACTTTCAGGCAAGCCTTTCAATTCAGCTATATCCGTAACGATTTTTTGAAAAGCATTGTTTTCAGCCAAAAGATTTTGTCCGTATGTTAACTGAGCCATACTGAGTTCTTTGTTGATTTCCCTGAGAATTTCTTTATCGGCCGGATTCAAATCGGCACCGCTGCGAACAAAGTTCTTGTAGTATTTTTCTAAAATACGACTTTGTTCAGGGTTAAGATTTAATGAGTCGATAGATGTGTAAAGAGATTTAACTTTTTTGAAGATTGTTTCATTCAGATATAAGTTATCTTCATGTTCAGAAAGGAGGGGGGAAATTTCATTAGCAATACTATCAAGGTCCTCATTAGTTTCAGCTGAATATAAATTGAAGAATACACCCGAGACTTTTTGTAACAACTGACCACTTAATTCAAGGGCTTCAATGGTATTGGCAAAAGATGCCGGGGCCTCATTGTTGGCTATGGCATCATATTCAGCCTGTTGCTGTTTAATTCCTTCTTTAAATGCAGGAAGGAAATGTTCTGTTTTAATGTTCTCGAAAGGAGGAATCCCGTATTTATTTTCATATTCACTGAAAAAAGGATTCTTTGAAGTGCAGCCTACAAGGGCTAAGCCGGTCATCATAACCATAATTATTTTTTTCATACTGTTATTTTTTATAATTTGAATTCTTATTCCGCAAAGATACAGTTTTTTATGTATTGCTATTATATTAAACTAACAACAAATTCTTTATCTTTTTTTAATTGTTGAATAAGCTGTTCAATGGAATCAAATTTAATTTCATCCCTGATTTTATGGATGAATTTTACTTTTATTTCCTGATGATAAATATCTTCCTCAAAATCAAGAATATGAACTTCGAGACTAATTTCACTTCCATTTTCCATGGTCGGGCGCATACCAATATTCATCATTGCCCTGTAAGTTTTTTCTTTCCATTCAACCAGCACAGCATACACTCCCATGCCGGGAATTAATTTGTCGGGATGAAGTGGTTGAAGATTAGCTGTAGGGAATCCAATTTTTTTGCCGACTTTAAATCCGTTTACAACAAATCCCGTAAAAGCATAAGGTTCAGTCAGCAATGCATTTGCTCTGTCGATATAACCTTTTTGAAGTGCTGATCTAATTTCCGAAGAACTGATGTGATTAAGTCCGGGGGTGGTATATCGTGTTGCCTGAATGACCTCAATTCCGGTTTGTTTTCCATAATTTAGATATTCAGGAAAACCATCTTCGCGGTTATGACCGAATTTGTGGTCATGTCCTACCAGCAATAATTTTACATCTAACTGCTTCGATAATACCTGATGCATAAAATCGAAAGCTGAAAGTTGCGCCATTTCCGGAGTGAAATCAAGTTCAATTACTTTATCGACCCCTAATAACTGAAGCATCCTCATTTTTTCTTCCGGAGTAGTGAGTAATAGAGGTTGAAAAGAATCATGCAGCACTTTACGGGGATGCAGTCGGAATGTAACCACCAAACTGAGAAGATCATGTTTTCCGGCTTCTTTTTTTAATTCTTCAATAAGAAATCGGTGACCGGCATGAACACCGTCGAAGAATCCGACTGTTGCTGCAAAACCTTTAACTATATTAGTCGCATTAGCAAACATAAGTTTTAAAACGCTTAAATTGTTGTTGATAGTAGTTTAAAGCAGAAAATCAAGACTTTGTCCGGGAGTTACATGATAAGTTTTGAACCCAAGCATATTTGCCGTATCGATATTTTTTTGTCCGTCGTCTAAGAACAAACATTCTTCCGGCTTTAGTTTCGCGTCTTTTAGTAGCAATTCGAAAATTTCGGGGTTTGGTTTTACTGCCCCCATTTCATACGAATAATAACATTTATCAAAAAGATCGTCCATTGTAAGCTTGTATTTTGCCAGTTCCAGTGGGGTGCTAACTAAGATATGAAGCGGATTTGTGTTGCTGAGTAGCAGTATTTTATACCTTTTGCGTAGTTGAAGTAGCAGGTCAATTCTTTCGCGTGGTATATCAAGCATAATGGAACACCAGGCATCGTCAATCTGATTATCAGTCAAATCGACGGTACTGAGTTTTCTTATTTCATTTCTGAATTCTGCGGGACTTAATTCTCCCTTTTCCCATTGAATAAAAAAGCCGGTATGTGAAAAATGGCCAATGTACTTATCAGCATCAATAAATCCGATTTTTTTTAGTTTATCAATTCCTATCTGGATATCAATATTGTAAATTACTCCGCCAAAATCGAAAATTAAAGTGGTTATGTCATTAAGTTGCATCATTTTGTTCAAAAAAAAGTCCTGCCTATTTGCAGGAACGGTAAATAATATTACTTTTGCAATCGCTTTGCAAAGATAATAAAAATTGCAATAGCAGGGCCCTTAGCTCAGTTGGTTAGTAGCACCTGACTCATAATCAGGGGGTCGTTGGTTCAAGCCCAACAGGGCCCACAGAAAATCAAGCACTTACAAACATTGTTTTGTAGGTGTTTTTTTTTGTGTTCGTCTATTCTTGCTGCCATCGGTAGTTTCTGCTTTTACCTCTTCCATGTACCACGGCAAAAAAAATGGCACCGTGATTATTTATTTCAATTGTGAGTTTGAACTACCGCCTGACTTCCTCTTCTTCCGGTTCATGGATATTTTGTTTGGTAATGACTATTTAATTGGGTGTCAGCATTGAGGAAATTAAGTGTGGATATTTATGTATAATTTTTGCATTCGGGTATTAAATGAAGTTAAATGAATCTATTGAAAATAGGTATTGGTTAATTTTGCTAAATTTGTCGCTTGTATTTTGTATTTTCTTTTAT
>Ga0209575_10000759_pt1 | contig 16277 bp, 12 predicted proteins | sample Medcelwee11metaG_FD_187172 | JGI IMG/M metagenome (GOLD analysis project Ga0209575, IMG submission 187172) | Freshwater pond sediment microbial communities from the University of Edinburgh, under environmental carbon perturbations - Medium... | ecosystem: Environmental > Aquatic > Freshwater >...
TTTTGTGCGAGGCCCACCACATGCCGAACGCTGCCGGAGTTGAATCCTTGCCGATGGCGTCCGAAGGCACGGGAAAGCCGGTCAGACTGGGAGAATAGACGCCCGTTGTGGCCATGACGCAATAGCTCTTGCCCATGCCGTAGAGCACCGATTCGCCGCCATTGCAACTGCCGTCGATCACCGTGAGGCTCGCCCCGTTGCCCGCGATCTTTTCGAACAGCGGCGCGAGCTGGCTGACGTAGAGCGTGCCGGTGTTGAACTCGATGAAATGCGAGGCGGCGGTGCCTGTGGAGGTGTCACTGAGGCTCCAGCGCGGATTGGAGCCGTGGCCCGCCAGATAGACGACGAGCCGATCTCCGGAGGCGAGGAGATTGGAAAAGGTGGTCAGCGCGTTCAGCCCCTGCGAGCCGCTGTCGGTCATGGAGACCGTGTACCCGCGGCTCTGAAGCTCGGTTTTCAGCGCCGACGGCGTGGTTCCCCAGTCATTGTGATAGATGATGAGCGCCTTTTTCAGCCCCGCCGCATCGACCTGAATGGCCAGCAGAGTAAAAAAGAAGGCGAGCAGCACGGCAAGAATGCTCCGTTTCATAAAAAATCCTCCTGTGAACTGATGGTTGAGGAAAGTGCAACGAAAAAAAACTGAAACTTCATCTCGCCCGGAACCAGATTCTCCGGCTGTTGCTTGCATCCTTTTCAAACCTGAAAAACGATTCCATCAAAGATAAGAAATCCGCTCCCGCATGAATCACTGATTCGCTTCGTTCATAGCTGACTGTCGTTGTTTTTTTTGATTTCGCGCCATCAACGAAAGAAATGCAGAAAGCGCATACCGGAAGGATTTCTCTTGCGTCTCGAAACCAATAGCTCCCGCTACAGGAAACGTAGCGATAAGATCGATGGCGATATTTGATACATGCCACGCTCCCGTGATTGCGTTGACATTCACCGCTTCCGGAAAAAAATAATTGTTGCGGCGTCAATATTCCGCGTCTATGCTGCTGCGGCGTGCGACAGCATCTTCAGCGGGTTGAGCCGGTTTCGTGCTGTTCCGAAAAGGGCGGGCACGGGATGTTGAGTATGCTCAATTGCCGCTCGTCGTGGCAGAAGAGGTATCGAGCGGCTGCGGAGCCGACGCTGACGGTACGTTGACATCGTTGATCGTTTTTCCGGCGGTACGTTCGAGGCCACCAATGCATCGCCCTGCTGACCCTGGTCGAATTTGCCGGCGGCGGCATTCTCTTCCGCCGTTGAATTATCCCCGGGATGACAGGGTGCGGCAAGGCAAAAAAAACGCCGAAACGGCGATCAGCGACACGAAAGTTCTTCCGGATTTTGACATGGCCTGAGTACTCCTTCTGGTTGAGATATTGCTCCTCTCACGGGGTACTCTGCAAAGAGGGTTCGCCCTGAAAGCCACAAGGCGGCCGCTCTGGTTTGTGGTAGAAAAAAATTGACAGGAGGGCAGATGAATTCATCGGCAGGCAGCACGAACCCCCTGTCAGGTCGGCTCAAAAAACCGGCCTGACGCGGTAACTCTCGGCAGTGCGCCGCGCAACCTTACCGGGGATAGCGCACATAAGGTTCAGGCGGAATTTTGTCTGGAGGCAAAAACTCCGGCGCGGGCCGCCCGGCGGGGCCAAGATGGCGGAGATAGCGGTAAATGTCGCGGAAATCCCGATCAGTCATGTCGCGCAAGGCGTACCACGGCATCGGCGGACGGGCTTTGACATATTTGGTTCGCATCCACGCCCTTTCGCTCATCGACCTGGCCAGCAGCCGAAGATTGACCGGCCAGGTCGTGCCCCACGGGCCGTTCCAGCCAAGATCATCACCCTTGAGCCATTGCGACTCCGGAATGCGCCCATCGGAAAAGGCATATCCCTTGGTATGGCAATCATTGCATCCCGCGATCATGACAAGATACCGGCCATTGCGGATCGACGCCCGATCCCTGGCCTGCCCTTCAAGGCCCGCCAGCATCAAAGGCGCAATCAAGCATGAGGTCAACAGCGCTTTTCGTTTCATCGTATCCTCCATCAGTCAAACGTTCACATCGAAACATTCCGTGGTATAACGACAGTACTGCTTCGGTCAGCAATCGCGATGCGGAGCAAAAAGTTGCCGTGGCGATACGAGCGGCGGGCAGGCTTGCGCACGATGCTGAATGAATCGCCGTGCGCCGGGGTTATGACTGGAATGCAGGATTTGACGGAAAACAACGGAGTTTAACACAAGGAGACAGCATGTCGAGAGTCGCTTTTCCCCTTTCGGAGGTGTACGGTTTGCTCGAACCGGGGCCGGTGATTTTGCTGACGACCGCCGGAAAAGAGCGGCCAAACGTGATGGCGCAGTCGTGGCATACGATGATGGAGTTCGAGCCGCCGCTGGTGGGCTGCGTCATCAGCGACCGCAACTACAGCTACGGATTGCTCCAGGCGAGCGGCGAATGCGTCGTCGCGATTCCGACAGTCGAGCTGGCCGAGCAGGTGGTGGGTTGCGGCAACTGTTCGGGCGCAGAAACGGACAAGTTCGCGACGTTCGGCCTCACGCCGATTGCGGCCACGGAGGTCGTCGCGCCGCTCGTCGCGGAGTGCTTCGCCAATCTGGAGTGCCGTGTGGCGGACAGGAGCATGGTCGATCGCTACGGCCTCTTCGTGCTGGAGGTGCTCAAGGCGTGGATCGATCCGGCGGTGAAACATCCGGAGACGCTCCACCACAAAGGACGCGGGCGCTTCATGGTCAGCGGAAAAACGATAACGCTCGACTCGAACGCGAAATAGGGACTTGCGCTCGAACAGTGCCCGCCTCAACGGTGAGGACTCGGAATATCAAGTTTCTTCCTTTTTCTTCTTCGCCTCCTTTTCCGCTCGCAGCTTTTCGATGGCCTTGCGCACATCAGCTTCCCACGGAAACGGCTCGTCTTTTGACGGATCGTACGGCGGAAGATTGGGGATAGGAATGTTCAGTTCCCGGAACAGCTCGGTTGCTTTGGTGAGATCGTATCGATGCACATACGGCTCGCCATCTGCCCATGCCCATTTGTATGCGGCGAGTGCATGTTTTTGGGCTTGCTCAAGGTCGCCGCTATCTCGCCAGAGCATGGCGAGATAGCGGCGCGCTGGCTTGCGCAGACCGGACAACCGTTCGGCTTCGTGCCGCGCTTCGTCCGGGGAGTGGAACTGGCCGAGGTGGAGTTTGGCGAGCGCGAGGCCGGTTTCCGATTCAGCATCGGCCAGCCCGCGCTCCCGCGCCATGCTCAGTGCCTCATGAAAACTCTCGGCAGCAAGCACCCACTCCTGTTGTTCAAGACGCCATTCGCCTCGCAACCAGTAGATGTAGCGAAGAATCGCACGATTGCCGTCTTTCCGAGAAAGTTGTTCGGTTGTCGAGAGATGCACCTCCTGCAACTTGCCTTGCCAGAACTGATTCCACGCGAAGTAATATTCTGCACTCCCTTGGCGATAAGCATATCTTGGCCAATCCCGCCCCATCGGGTCGAGTGTTTGCCAGGTGGTTGCAGCTTCGCTCCATTGACCGAACCGGGACTGGTGAGCGAAAAGAGAAAGCAGGTTCCTGAACAATCCCTCTTTGTCTTCGAGAGTGACCGCCAGATCATGGTTGAGTATGTCTATCCGTTGCATCAAGGCCAGCCGGTTTTGGTTTTGCAAGCACACCGCGATATTGTAGAGTCTAGTGTTTACCTCCGTCCACTCTTCTCTGCCCAGATCAGAGATCAAGCTGGCGCTGTAAGCGGTCAAAGCTGTTTCGTATTCACCAACATTGTTCAATGCTATAGCCACATCGTTTACCAGCCGACTGCCCAACCCGGTATCCAGATTTTCTGGTACTTTGTCCCAACCTGAAGGAAACAATGGCCGGAGCAGGGAGAGTGTCTCCGTATGAGCTTCGAGGTTGAAAAACAAGGCCAGAGACAACTCACCGACGTAAGCATCAACGGCTTCCTGAATGCGTCCGAGCTTGAGGAGTGTGCGGACAACCTGAAGAGCGGGGGCGAGCTCGTCAAGCGTTGTTACCTCTTCGTATGGCTGGTGAGGAAGAGCGGAAAAGTGGTCAACGACGCGCTGGCCGCAGCGGTTGGTTTCCTCCGTTTTCATGCCTCCTGCCGCCACGCCCCGCACGACCGGGTGCAAATCATATCGGCGCGAATGACCATCGAATTGCAACAGGCCGCGTTGTTCGAGGTCTTTGACGGTTTCTGGTAATTTCCCCGGTGCTTCACGGAGTTTTTCCTCATTTGGTTCACATGGAATATGAGGATTGAAGGCACTCAGCGTTTCATAATCAACCGATGTTGAGATGAGAGCGAGCGTGGAGAGCAGTTCACGGCTTTTATCAGGCAATGTTTCAAAAGCTGCTTGGAGAATATGATTTCTTCGCTGGCTGAGATCGAGACTGGCGAGGTCAAGATATGCTCCACCTTGAGGCGATGCGTCGGCAACCCATGTATCAAAATTGCCGCGATCAGGCAAGTAATTCGCTATCAAGCCGGCAAGGACGCCGACGACAAGCGGGTGATTATCGCAGTTCTGCGTCAGGTACTCCTGAATTTTTTCCGAGTTGCCCGTAATTCCACATGAGCGAAGAAGTTGCTCGGCATCGGCTGGACGCAGGCCGGGAAGCGCGAGTCGTTTTGCGCCGGGAATTGCCTGCCCGGACAGATTGAGTAGCGCTCGCGGAGTGAGGCGCGAACTGACGAGGATTTTCGATGGCGCGGCGGCGGCAAGGCGGCGTAACAGCTCGCTGTCCTCCTCCCGGATGGCGTCGCACGGGTCGCGGTTCAGAATTTTGTCGGTCGGCGCGTTTGCCTCTTCGTCCGGCACTTCGGCGGCGTCGATGCGGTGGTAGGCGACCAGTACGCGCTCCAGCCCGTCGAGGATGAGGAGCCACGGGCGTTCGTGCAGGCAGGCGAGGAGATCGTCGCCAAGTTCAAGCGTTTTCTTCTTTTCCAGCTCCTCCATCGGCCTGCCGGTCATGTACGCCAGCGCCCGGCGGCAGAAGCCAGCCATCACCGCGCCGCGCTCGTAAAACGAATACCAGAAGCGCCCCGCCCAATCGGAACGAACCGTCGTGGCATGTTTCGTCGCCCACTCCCACGTCAGCATACTTTTGCCGTTGCCACCGATGGCTTCGTACAGCAACAGATTGGTCGGATCAGCCGCCTTCGCCCAATCGTTCAGCTCCTGCAACTGCGCCTCCCGCCCGACAAACGTGTGCAAACCGATATAATCCGGCTCCGCATAAAACGCCGGAGGCGCGGGAATGACGCGCCCGCGATACGTTTGCTGAGGCGCGGGTGCGGGTGAGGGCTGGGAATTCTCTACTTGTTGCGGTTTGAGAATCTTCTGCAATTCCGCGAGAGGAGCCGAAATCTTGTCCCTGAATTCGTCGAGACTGTTGAAAACAGCATAGACGCGATGAACCTTTGAATCCGGAGAGTGTTGCTTTGCCTGTTCGCGGAAAGCTTTCAATTTGGCTTTCTTTTCCAGATCATCTTCGAAATCACATTCTTTTCCCAGATGATCTTGTCCCATGATAAAGAGCAGCGTCGGCCTGCCAAGTCTTGCTGCTTCGTTGAATTCGAGTTCAGTAATCGAAAGTTTGTCAGGATTACGATCAGGAGATTCCGGCGTCTGTCCGTACCTTTGTCCAATAATCAGAATGTAGGCAGCGCTGTTTCGAACTTTTTCAATCGAGGATTCGATGACATCGACGAGCTTTGCCGAGTCATGCTCCATGATGTTCGGATGAAGTCCGTGGCTGTTGATAGCATTGCTTAACAAGTTGCGATGCGCTGCAAGATCGGAACCGGTACTCGAAATCATGACCTGATGCAGAAGCTGCGGTTGATGCGTCGCCTTGCCTTGTGTGCCGTCACTGGCGGATGCCGGTTTGCTCATCGTCCGATCCTCCGGGGGTGAAGTGCTACGATTGAAATATTTTCAGTAATAAAAAATGTACTGAAAAAATCGCGTTAGTGCATATCGGAGAGGCAATTTGTGAGGATACGCTTCGCTCAGCATGAAAGGACGGGCACAAGACCCGTCCCTACATTTCATCCCATCTTCGCCTCCCGCGCTTGCAGCAATATCCCTCCCGGCATCATGAGAAATAGCGATGAGTTTCGCGCCCCACTCTTTCTGATGAGCGGAGGCCTGCTCGTATTTTTTGCCGTCGAATTCGTGCACCATGGTTCCCTAGTTGGTGGTTCGGAAAAAACGAATTGCCGAACGGCTACTCCTCTTCATCGTCGATGTCGAGCGTTCCCTGGGCGGCGATGGTTCCGGCAGTTGTCGGCGGCCCTTTGAGGATCCACTCGAAGAGGACGCCGATGAGCGCTCCCGAGAGCGGCCCGGCAACGTAAATCCAGGCGAGCGCGGTGTCACCGCACACCAGCGCGGGCGCGAGCGAGCGCACCGGATTCATCGAGGCTCCGCTGACCGGCCCGGCCCACATGCCAGCCAGCGCGATGTAGCCGCCGACGGCGATCGCGCCGTTGGTTCCGATGTTGCGCGCTCCCGACGATGTGCCGAGAATGGTGTTCACCAGCGCGGCGGTCAGCACGACCTCCATTGCAAGCGCCCTCAGCGGCGTGACCTCGTGGCCCGGCAGCGTCATGCCTGCCGCGACAGCTTCGTCGCCGAACATGAAACCGAGAAAGAGCGCGGCCAGCCAGCCTCCGGCGACTTGCGCAATGATGTAGCCGGGTACGCGAATCCAGGGAAAATTGCGGCGGATGGCAAAGGCGATCGTCACGGCGGGATTGAGATGAGCGCCGCTCACCGTGCCCATGAAGTAGATGATGGCCATCACCATAAGGCCCGGCGCAACCGGCAGGAGCGCATCGGCGGCATGGTTGCCGGAACTTGCCGCCACGACCGGGCCGCCAGCCGCAACGAGCACCAGCAGAAATGTCCCCCACAGCTCGGCGAAAATCCGCTGCCATTCGTGCCTGGGGTCGAGAAAATTGGGCGCGTTCTGCGTCAGCAGCATCCGGGCGCTTTGCGCCGCATGACGGTTATTATCGTTTCCCGAAGTCATATCACATTTTTGAACAATCAGTTAGCAATATCCTGACCAAAAAAGCTCCTTCGCAAAGCGGCTGGTTCTTTGCGTTCGCGTTGCAGAATCAAATAAAAGTACAAAACGACAGACAAGTTGCGCGCCGCCTGCCCGAAGATCATTCCACGGCAAACGCCATTGCGCCGGTTGCGGGATATTGACTATCTTTTGCGTCAACGATCATTCACCAATTTCTTTCAAGGAGCACCGTTCCATGACCGAACACGAAGCTATCGTCAAACAACTCCAGGCCGTTCAGAACGCCAGCCGCAAGATCGTTACCCTCGATACGGAAACCATCGATGGCCTGCTCGTCGAGCTTGCCGACCGCATTCCCGCCGCTGCCGAGGCGATCCTCGAAGCCAACCGCAAGGACCTCGAACGCATGGATCCCGCCGATCCGCGCTACGACCGGCTGCTCCTGAACGAAGCGCGTCTCGCCGCCATCGCCTCCGACCTGCGCAACGTCGCCGCGCTCCCTTCCCCGCTCGACCGCGTACTCGAAGAGCGCACGCTGCCCAACGGGCTGGAGCTTCGGAAAGTCTCGGTGCCGCTCGGCGTCGTCGGCATCATCTACGAATCGCGCCCGAACGTCACCTTCGACGTCTTCGCGCTCTGCCTGAAATCGGGCAACGCCACCGTGCTCAAGGGCGGCAGTGACGCGTCGTTCTCGAACATCGCCATCGTGGAGCTGATCCGGACGGTCATCGGCGACCGCGGCCTCGATGCCGACATGATCTTCCTTCTGCCCGCCGAGCGCGAGGCGGCGCACATTCTGCTCAACGCGGTGGGCTATATCGATGTCATCATCCCGCGAGGCAGCCAGCAGCTCATCGACTTCGCCCGCAAGCACTCGACCGTTCCGGTGATCGAAACCGGCGCGGGCATCGTGCACACCTACTTCGACGCGAGCGGCGACCTTGCGATGGGGCGCGACATCGTCTTCAACGCCAAGACCCGCCGCCCGAGCGTCTGCAACGCGCTCGACACGCTGATCGTGCACCAGAGCCGCATCGACGATTTGCCGGTGCTGGTGGAGCTGCTCGAAGAGAAGATGGTGCAACTTTACGCCGACGAACCGGCGTATTACAAACTGCTCGGTCGCTACCCCGACGAGCTGTTGGAGATGGCCACCCCGGAGCATTACGGCACGGAGTTCCTGTCGCTGAAGCTGTCGATCAAGACCGTCGCCAGCTTCGAGGAGGCGCTCGACCACATCGCCCACCACAGCTCGAAGCACAGCGAGGCGATTATCGCCTCCGACCAGGCAGTGATCGACGACTTCATGAAGCGGGTCGATGCGGCGGCGGTTTACGCCAACACCTCGACCGCGTTTACCGACGGCGCGCAATTCGGCCTCGGCGCGGAGATCGGCATCAGCACGCAAAAGCTGCACGCTCGCGGCCCGATGGCGCTCAAGGAGCTGTGCAGCTACAAGTGGCTCGTCACCGGCCAGGGACAGGTGAGGCCCGCCTGATGCTCGAAGCGCGAAAACTCGTCAAATCGTACGCCCTGCCGGGCCAGCCGCCGCTGCGGATTCTCGACGGCATCGACCTCGCGGTGGGGCCGGGTGAAATGGTGACCGTCATCGGCGCGTCGGGCAGCGGCAAGACCACGCTGCTCAACCTGCTCGGTACGCTCGACGCGCCAGACGAGGGCGAACTGCGCTTCGACGGAGCGCCGATCTTTGAGGGAAGCCGCTGCCTGCTGTCGAAAAAGGAGCTGGCCGCCTTCCGCAACCGCAAGATCGGCTTCGTCTTCCAGTTCCACCATCTGCTGTCGGATTTTACGGCGCTCGAAAATGTCGCAATGGCGGAATTTATCGGCACCGGCAAGCTCAAGCCCGCCAAGGAGCGAGCCGCCGTGCTGCTCGAAACGCTCGGCCTCAAGGCGCGGCTCGACCATCTCCCCTCTGAGCTGTCGGGCGGCGAGCAGCAGCGGGTGGCCATCGCGCGGGCGCTGTTGAACCAGCCGAAGCTGGTGCTCGCCGACGAACCGAGCGGCAACCTCGACAGCCGCAACAGCCGGATGCTCTACGAACTGATGGCCACACTCAGCAAAGAGCGCCAGACCTCGTTCGTCATCGTCACGCACAACGAAGAGTTCGCCGCCACCGCCGACCGCTGCCTCCACATGCAGGACGGAAGGTTGCAGGCCTGCGGGGGGTGAGAACGAAATTGGTGGGGTACTTTTTCCATTCCGATGAAAAATAAAACGATGCAAGTCAGGCTCAGAAAAAAGAATCAGCTCACCATTCCGCGAACAATAGTCAATGCAGCGAATTTCAAGACCAACGACATTCTTGAAATTGATTACAGGAATGGAGAGATCACTTTGACACCGAAGCCTGAAAAAAAGAGAACGCCATCCTCCGTCATGGCATATGCCGGGATAGGATGGGGAGTATGGGGAGTATGGGAGCATATGACTGATGAGATTGCAAAAACGAACGCAAATCGTTTTGACTGAGCCTTGAAGAAAAAGAAAGGGCGAACACGCAGATTCGCCCCTACCAACAATGTGCGAATCACCGAAAATCAACTTATTCGACAACAGCTTTTTCAACCCTTTCCACCGCGCAAAAACCAGACGCCATTAAATGACCGATAACTCCACCTCCCCCAACGCCAAATTAGGCCCCATCGAACTGGCTCCGTCGGTACTGCCCCGCCATGCGTGGAGCTTCCTTTTCGCGTCGTTCTTTTCGATCGGCATGGTCACGTTCGTGTCGATTGGCCAGGCCTACATCATGAACGAGCATCTGCACATTCCGGTGTCGGAGCAGGGCACGCTCAGCGGCGACCTGGTCTTCTGGACGGAGATTGTGACGCTCCTGCTCTTCGGCCCGGCAGGGGCGATCATGGATCGCATCGGCAGAAAGCCGGTCTATGCCACGGGCTTTCTCGTGCTGGCCATCGCCTACCTCGTTTACCCGCTCGTGACCGACGTCTTTCAGCTCACCATCGCCCGCATGATCTACGCCGTTGGCGTGGTGGCCGTGACGAGCGGACTGGCCACGGTGCTGGTCGATTACCCGAAGGAGCGCTCGCGGGGCAAGCTCATCGCCATCGTGGGATTCCTCAACGGCCTCGGCATCGTCATCCTGAACCAGTTTTTCGGCGGCCTGCCCAAGACGCTCGTGGCGAGAGGATTCAGCGGCACGGAGGCCGGATTCTGGGCGCACGCGGCCATCGCGGGCACGGCGGTGCTCGCGGCCATCGTGCTTTTCATCGGCCTCAAGGGCGGCACACCGGTACGCCACGAGGAGCGGCTACCGTTGAAAGAGCTGCTTACCAGCGGCTTCCGCCACGCCCGCAATCCGCGAATTCTGCTCTCCTACGCAGCGGCCTTCGTGGCTCGCGGCGACCAGTCGATCATCGGCACCTTCGTGCCGCTCTGGGGGATGACCACCGGCATCGCCATGGGCATGGAGCCAGCCGAGGCGGTCAAGAAGGGCACCTTCATCTTCATCGTCTCGCAGGCCGCCGCGCTCCTCTGGGCGCCGGTCATCGGCATCTTCATCGACCGCTGGAACCGCGTCACGGCGCTCACCTTCTGCATGGGGCTGGCGGCCATCGGCTACCTCTCGCTGGCCTTCATCGGCAACCCGCTCGAAACGTACTCGCTCATCTTCTTCGTGCTGCTCGGCATCGGCCAGATCAGCGCCTTCCTCGGCTCGCAGTCGCTCATCGGCCAGGAAGCACCGAAGGAGGCGCGAGGCTCGGTCATCGGAGCCTTCAACATCAGCGGAGCCATCGGCATCCTCTTCATCACCACCACCGGAGGCCGCCTCTTCGACGGCATGAGTCCCAAAGCCCCCTTCATCATCGTCGGCGTGGTGAATTTGCTGGTGATGGCGGGCGGCATGTGGCTGCGAGCGCGTGAGGCGAAACAAGGGTGACGTGTAGGGACGGGTCTTGTGCCCGTCCTGAATGACGTGCAGGGGCGAGTCTCGCGTCCGTCCCTCTTGAAATGCTTAAATTATCCGGCAATGAACCAGCAAGGCGCAATCAAACCCTATCGACACAGTCGCCAGAGAGAGCGGCTTCTGGCGATCCTTCGGGCCACCGAAAGCCATCCGACGGCGACGTGGCTCTACGACCGGCTGAAGGAGGAGTTCTCCAGCCTCAGCCTCGGCACGGTGTACCGAAACCTCGCCATCCTGATCGGGCAGGGCCTTGTCCGAAAAATCGACGCGGGCAGCACCTTCGATCGGTTCGAGGCCAAAACCACGCCGCACTACCACCTGATATGCAACAGGTGCGGCAAGATCGTCGATTTCGAGGAGCGCCTCTTTCCGGAACTCAACGACGCAGTCGGACGCTCGACAGATTTCGAGGTCGAGATGCACCAGATAGACTTTTTCGGAACCTGCCCCGAATGCAGGGCAAAACGTTAATACCTGTTGAAATGACCGGATATTTTTTTTAGACTGCTATTAGTAATCATTCCGATTAGTGTCAATGAGATGAGAATTCATCCCGCATCATGAACCGGGATTTCAAAGAGGTTGTTTAAATAAAGCGGATTCAGAAACATCACATCAAAAGAGCAGGAGACAACATCATGAGCGAACAGAGCAAATGCCCGGTTACGGGCAGAACCGCCGGTCAATCCGCCGCGAGCAGCGGACGGCCAAACCGCGACTGGTGGCCGAACCAGTTGAATCTTGACATGCTGCATCAGCACTCCTCCCTGAGCGATCCGATGGGGCCGGAGTTCAACTACGCCGAGGAGTTCAAAACGCTCGACCTCGCAGCCGTGAAGCGCGACCTCCACGCGCTGATGACCGATTCGCAGGAGTGGTGGCCCGCCGACTACGGCCACTACGGCGGCCTGTTCATCCGCATGGCGTGGCACAGCGCGGGCACCTACCGCACCGGCGACGGACGCGGCGGCGGCGGCACGGGCAACCAGCGCTTCGCGCCGCTCAACAGTTGGCCCGACAACGCGAACCTCGACAAGGCGCGTCGGCTGCTCTGGCCGATCAAGCAGAAGTACGGACGCAAACTTTCGTGGGCCGACCTCATGATTCTCGCGGGCAACTGCGCCTTGGAGTCGATGGGCTTCAAGACCTTCGGCTTCGGCGGCGGGCGCGTTGACATCTGGGAACCGGAGGAGGATATTTACTGGGGCAAGGAGGTCGAGTGGCTCGGCAACAGTCGCTACACCGGCGAGCGCGATCTCGAAAATCCGCTGGCTGCCGTGCAGATGGGGCTGATCTACGTCAATCCCGAAGGGCCGGACGGCAACCCCGATCCGGTTCTGGCGGGCAGGGACATTCGCGAAACCTTCGCCCGCATGGCGATGAACGACGAGGAGACCGTGGCGCTGGTCGCAGGCGGGCACACCTTCGGCAAATGCCACGGCGTCGGCGATCCGAAGCTGGTGGGGCCGGAGCCGGAAGCCGCGCCAATCGAGGAGCAGGGCCTCGGCTGGAAGAGCGGCTTCGGCAGCGGCAAGGGGGACGAAACCTTGACGAGCGGACTGGAGGGCGCGTGGACGCCCGACCCGATCCACTGGGACATGGACTATCTGGGGATGCTCTACAAGTACGAGTGGGAACTGACCAAAAGCCCCGCCGGAGCCTGGCAGTGGAAGCCGAAGAATGTGGCCGAGGAGGATCTCGCCCCGGCGGCGCACGACCCGTCGAAGCGCGTGCCTACCATGATGACCACCGCCGACCTGGCGATGCGCATGGACCCGATCTACGGGCCAATTTCGCGCCGCTACTACGAGCATCCCGATCAGTTCGCGGATGCATTCGCGCGGGCGTGGTTCAAGCTGACGCATCGCGACATGGGGCCGCGCTCACGCTACCTCGGCGCTGAGGTGCCGGATGAGGAGCTGATCTGGCAGGATCCGGTGCCGCCGGTCGATCACGAGCTGGTCGGCGACGAGGAGATCGCGGAGCTGAAAAAGCGGCTGCTCGCCTCCGGCCTGTCGATCCCGGAGCTGGTCTCGACCGCCTGGGCGTCGGCCTCGACCTTCCGAGGCTCCGACAAGCGCGGCGGCGCGAACGGCGCTCGCATCCGCCTCGCTCCGCAGAGGGAGTGGGAGGTGAACCAGCCCGAACAACTGCAACGGGTGCTGGGAAAGCTTGAGGAAATCCGCGCCGCGTTCAATGGCGAAAGGACGGACGGAAAACGGGTTTCGCTCGCCGACCTGATCGTGCTCGCCGGATGCGCGGGCGTCGAAGAGGCCGCCCTACGCACAGGCAGCAGCGTGACCGTCCCCTTCACGCCAGGGCGCACCGACGCCACGCAGGAGCAGACCGACGTAGAATCGTTCGCCGTGCTCGAACCGAGAGCTGACGGTTTCCGCAACTACGCCAGGCAAAAATACAGCGTCTCCGCCGAAGAGATGCTGGTTGACCGCGCGCAGTTGCTGACGCTCACCGCGCCGGAAATGACCGTGCTCATCGGCGGCCTGCGCGTGCTGAACGTCAACTTCGCTCAGTCGCCGCACGGCGTATTCACCAAACGTCCCGAAACGCTCACCAACGACTTTTTCGTCAATCTGCTCGACATGGGCACGGAGTGGAAACCGGCGTCCGACGAGCACGACACCTTCGAGGGGCGCGACCGCAAAACCGGCGAATCGAGATGGACAGCCACCCGCGTCGATCTCATTTTCGGCTCCAACGCAAGGCTCCGCGCCATCGCGGAGGTCTATGGAAGCGACGACGCGCAGGAGAAGTTCACGCACGACTTCGTCGCCGCATGGAACAAAGTGATGAACCTCGACCGCTTCGAGATTGCGTGAGATGTAGCGAGGAAAACCCCGGCAGGCCGAGGGATAGCGGTTATCCCGTTGAGGTCTGCCGGGGTTTTTTCTCCTGTAAGAATGAACGCCTCGTCATGCTGAACGAAGAGAAGCATCCAGTCTGAATTTGATCCCGGAAAAACGCCGGAAACTGGAACACTTGCCTCGTCCGCTGGACCATCAATGCCCGCGAACCCGAAGCCGTAAGCCGGGAGTTGTCGGGATGTACACCTGATTTGGTTCAGATATTGATGCTATAGCAAATAGGAATAATCGTCGTTGGTTGAGAGATTGATGTTTACATCGGTTTCTACAGGGCTGCGTTGGAGACACTCCCTCGTTTTACGATCCTATTACATTTTTCTGAAATTCTTCATCTACCTCCTTTCTGAGGGATAATATATATTCATCATCTCCATGATATTTGATAATATTTCTTTCTTCACTCTTTTCAGGCTTATGAAAACTCATCAGTTTATCTAATAAATCGTATCCATAGCGATTCTTTTTTCCCCACATATTTGAATATAATATCTCCAGTCGTGAATAGTAATCATTAATTGATTCTTCAGGCTTGGCGAATACAAAATCAATAGTGCTTTTTATCGCCCGATCAAATGTGCTCAACAACCAACGAATATTTGTGTTATTTTCTTGTTCCCGATTTGCACAGGTGTTTAATTGTTGTATAAGGCATAAATCCCAAGTAGCATTACGTATTCCTGCAACAGAAATAGACTTCAGCATTCTTGATATCTTTTTAGAACTAAAGTAGATTGATAAAAAATGAAATGTCGGGGCAGAAAAAAGATAGTATTTATGCATCCAATCAATAAGTTCAAGCAAAACATGATAATCGGTCTTGCCTTTTGATTTTAATGAAAGCGCTTTCTTAAGAATAACTATATTTGTCTCAAAATGGCGAAGCTTCGAGGGAATTTTTGCGTTTAGTAACTCACCACACTCATATACTTTAATCTCTGATTTTTGTATGGACGACCTTACACCTGTAGCAATATCCAGATAAATATGTCCATCTAAGTTATCCGCTGCTCTGAAAATAGAAAGCTCTTGATCAGCGGTTTTTATATCTGAAGAGTCCATGTATTCATGTTACGCTATCCCCGGTTCAGACATTATATTAGCTGCACTGAAAAAAGCCTGAAGACCAGCAGTTAGCTTATAGCATTCGTCAACCTTATTTGATGTTACTATTTTTCCTTTTGCCAATGCTATAAGATATGAGACAATATTTCTGTCGAGTAGACATTTGAATTCAGTATCTATTGATACTATGTAACTTATTAGTCTGTACGAATGATCAGACTCTGTGTCCGCCGGATCAATTAACAAGCGATTGCTTAGTAGCATTTCCTCCACAATACGGAAATCATCTAATCGCTCGTGAGTAAAGAATATCTCCATACCTATGCAAATGATGTCCTAAAAAATCGATAACTCTACCCCACTCGATAGACCTCAACCCGTTCCACAATCTCCACCATGTGATCCCCGCCGATCTTTTCAAGCAGGGCACTGGCGAAGCCGGGAGCTACGACGGCTTCGTTTACTTCACCGTCGAGCACTCCCGGTAATTTCTCATGCCCCCGTAATCACCTCGCAAATCTGCTCAATCTCTTCTTCCTTCAGATACGGATGCATCGGCAGGGCAAAAACCCTTGCGCTGAAATCTTCCGTGATCGGGAAGTCGCCTGGTTTGTAGCCGAGGTTTTCGTAGGCTTTTTGCAGGTGCAGCGGGATCGGGTAGTAGATGGCTGAGGGAATTCCTGCCTCCTTCAGCGCGGCCATGAGCTTCGTGCGGTCGTCGGTGGAGTTGGCGAGTACGGAGTATTGCGCCCAGCAGGAGGTGTAGCCTTCGGGGACTTCGGGAACCTCGACGCGGCCCTTGAGGCGGGCGCTGTAGGCGTCGGCGGCCTTCTGGCGCAGAGCGAGTTCGTCGTCGAAGATGGTGAGCTTTTCGAGGATCACCGCCGCCTGGATGGTGTCGAAGCGTCCGTTGAGGCCGATGCGCACGTTGTTGTAGCGGTCGTCGCCGCCACCGTGCACACGGACGGAGATCAGCAGCTCCAGCAGCTCGTCGTCGTCGGTGAAGATCGCGCCGCCGTCGCCGTAGCAGCCGAGCGGCTTGGCCGGGAAGAAAGAGGTCGCGCCGACGAGGCCGAAGCTGCCCGCTTTCCTGCCGCCGACCGTGCCGCCGAATCCCTGCGCGGCGTCTTCGAGAATCCAGAGTCCCTGCTCCGAGGCCACCTTTTCGAGGCGGTCGTAGTCGGCGGGCAGGCCAAAGAGATCGACCGGAATCAGCGCCTTCGGATTCAACCCTTTCTGGCGCGCCTCTTCGACCGCCGCGCCGACCTTGCCGGGGTCGATGTTGAAGGTGCCGGGCAGCACATCGACGAACACCGGCGTCGCGC
>Ga0209575_10000760_pt1 | contig 16235 bp, 11 predicted proteins | sample Medcelwee11metaG_FD_187172 | JGI IMG/M metagenome (GOLD analysis project Ga0209575, IMG submission 187172) | Freshwater pond sediment microbial communities from the University of Edinburgh, under environmental carbon perturbations - Medium... | ecosystem: Environmental > Aquatic > Freshwater >...
ATAACGCTTATCAATCAAGTTTTCTAGCGATTTTTGGAGTAATATTTTATCCTTTTATTACGATCCTTATTTATCAAGGGTTACACCCCGATGTTGTACCTTATGACACGAACCGTATTTTTAGGCCTATTAGGATGGCCGAACGCTGTGTTGCGATCGCCGAACGATTCCCTGATATAGCTTCTCAATTAATCTCTGAATTATCTCAACTAGACTCTAAACCTCAACTAAAACCTCAATCAAAAACTCTCTCAATTGACCCTCTATACGTCAAGATACTCAAGAAAGCAACTCCTGAAGGTATCACACCCGCTAAGTTACAACAAAGTATTCGTGAGTTGAAAACCGTTGGTGCTGATGTGGTCAAGTCTTATTTGGTTAAATTAGCAGAAATGGGTTACGGCAGAATTAAAGAAGAAGGACGTAGTTTCATATTTTTCTTAAATGAAGCCAAAATAAATAACTAAATTAACAAAAATTGACAGTTTTATAAATCCTTGTATTGCTTATCCAAAAGTAAATACAAGGATTTTTTTAATGAATAGACTAATAGACAAAAAAATTTCCCGCAGATATATTTTTCTTTTTTATGGCCCAAAAACTCTCTTTCTATAGTTTTATCTTTTTCAAAGAAGAGAATGGCCAAAATTTCCACAAAATAGACAAAATAGATGCCTGTCTATTTTTTGTCTAACTTCTGTATTCCTTACCAATAAATGAATACAGAAGTTTTTTTTTAATGAATAGACTAATAGACAAAAAAATTTCCCGCAGATATATTTTTCTTTTTTATGGCCCAAAAAATTCTATTCTGAAAAAAATTTGTCTATCTGTCTATTTGTCTATATATAAATATATATATTTATATATTTATTATTATATAAAGATTCTAGCCAATAGACAAAAAGTCTATTTTTATCTATTTTGTCTATTTTAGACAAATGTCGGTATTTTTCTCTGAAAAAATAAAAATACCTACGAAATTAGGTCTTTTCAGAACTTGGGATATTGTCCATGAAGGGAGCAAGACTATGTGTTTTGCACAGCATTTGCCAATGGTCATGACAAGGATGCAATCCCAAATTATTTATTGTTTCTACGGTTAGTTTTTCAATTTCAAGAATTATTACAATTCAAATAGGATTGTTATTTTTATTTTTATTTTTATTTACTTTTTTACTCGATACTAAATTGGTTGAGTTTTTTTGGTTTGTTTTAAATTATGATAATTTATTAGCTAATTTAAAGAAGATTCAAGATAAAGAAAAAAGAATGATCATCAAAAATTTATTAGGTATGTTATGAGTTGCAAAACGATTGCGGTATTTAATCAAGCTGGGGGCGTAGGTAAAACAACTATTACCCAAAATGTTGGTTATCACTTGGGGGAAAATAAATGTCGGGTTTTATTAGTTGATCTTGATCCACAGGCATCCTTAACTAGTTTTATGGGTTTAGAGCCCAGTGAACAGGAAATAACGATTTATGAAACTTTGATAGAAGAAAGTGAGGAGGTTTCCCTACCTATCCATACTTTGTATGGTGTTGATTTTATTCCGTCTAATCTTTTGTTGGCTAATGCAGAACAGCAGTTAATCTTTAGTAATTTAAGGGAATTTAGATTACAACAAATTTTAGCTCCGGTGAGTGAGAATTATGATTTTATTTTAATTGATTGTCCACCAAGTTTAGGGTTATTAAGTTTAATTGCTTTGGTGGCTTCCGATGGGGTTTTAGTGCCAGTACAAACTCAGTTTAAGGCGACTGTTGGTACAGATAGTTTGTTGGAAACGGTTTATAAGGTGAAAAAACAAATTAGTTCTAAGTTAGAAATCATAGGATTTATTCCTACCCAATATTTGAAAACTAATAAGACAGAACAACGGGTTTTGGAACTGATTGAAGAACAGTTGAATACTGTTGCCCCGATTTTATCTCCTTTACCAAGAGCAACGGCGATTGCTGAAGCAACAGAATACGGTAAACCTTTTTCTCTCACACCGAAAAAGAATGCAACGATTGTCAAATTGTTTAAAAATTATGCTAAATATATTCAAGGATATTGGACAAAATCATGAGTAAATTACCACCTCAAAGAGCTTTAAAAAATGTTGCTTTATTTGCCGGCCAAGCAATTAATGATCAACAAAGTCAAACTATTCCTTTGGCAAAAATTTCTCTACCACCTAGCCAACCTCGTCGTTATTTTGACCCGGCGGGAATGGCCTCCCTAATAGCCTCTATTCAAAAAGATGGCATATTGCAACCGATTTTGGTGCGTCCCCTTGGTCAGAAATATGAACTAGTAGCCGGTGAAAGACGATACCGAGCCGCCTCATCTTTGGGTTTAGTTGATATACCCGTGGTGATTAAAAAATTGTCTGACCAGGAAGCTCAATTATTAAGTTTAGCAGAAAATTTACAGCGGGAAGATTTAAACCCTGTGGAGGAAACAGAGGGAATTTTATCTTTATTATCTATTAAATTAGATTTATCCCAAGCTGATGTAATTAGTCTATTACAGCAAATGGACCATGAAAAACGGGGTAATATAAAAGTTAATTCTGAATCTGCCCATAACGTTATGGGCAGAAAAATAGTAGAAGAAATTTTTACTGATTTGGGCTTAACTTGGCAATCTTTTCTTAAGAATCGGATACCTTTATTAAATCTGCCAGCAGATGTGATGGATAGTTTAAGGACAGGTAAAATTGCTTATACAAAAGCTGTGGCGATCGCCAAGATTAAGGATGAGAAAAAAAGGGTTGCTTTCTTGCAAGAAGCGATTAAAAAGAATTTATCTTTAACGGAAATTAAAGAACGGATTACAGTATTAATGGCGGTGGTCGAAAAGGAAATGACTCCCCAGGTGAGAGTAAAAATTTTGTGGCAACAGATGAATCAGCAAAAACCGTGGAATTGGTCAGATAAACGTAAACAAAAAAAATGGGAACGGTTAATGCAACAATTAGAGGATTTATTACAGGAAGATGTATCAGAATAAAGGTGCTAAATTTTGATGATTTATAAAAAATGAAAAATCAGCAATAATATCTAAAGTTAGGAGAAAATAGTTTTGACTGAAAGAGATTGGCTGAGACTGCCAGTAGTTTCGACAGGTGCTGAATACTTAGTCATGGGTTATCTGATGAGGAGAAATATTCTCACATATAAAGCACCTGAAGGGAATGAGGGCTATGATCTAATTTGTATCCATCCAGAACCACGTTATAAACCTCAAGCAAATGAGTTAACTCAGGTTCGTATTCAGGTAAAAAGTCGGTATGCAACAGACTGTGATCGAGGTTTCCCCATTAAAGAAAAATCTCTTGATGCCTTTGATTTTTTGATAGTAGTATTTATGAATATTGGTAAATTTTACGGTAATAATGATGGATCAATTGGTTGTCAGCCAGCAGAATTTTATACCCTAACTCCACAGTTTATCCAAGAACATCATAATAAATCTTCTACTTGGCAAAAAGTTAGCCTGAAGAAATTACAAGCAGAAATAGAACCTTATAAAAATGAAGCTGGTTTTGAACTGATAGCTAAAGTCCTCGGTATTCCTTATCCCAAGAAAAATCGTTGGGAATCAGTATTATTATTGTAAGCCTTGATGAATATTCAAAGACTAAAAAATGTCATAGACAATCTGAAACTTAGTTTCTAATACTTTTGATTTGTCAGCCAGAATACTTGACAGAATAATACTTTCAGCTTGATTGTTAGCCCATCAATGTCAAAATAGTCAAAATAGAAGCCGGGTTTCTTTAAGAAATCCGGCTTCTCTGCTCAAGGTTTTAATTTGAGACATTTTCTCTATTTGTAGAGAATTGCTTCGGCTTTGGCAGTCGCTTTGATTCCACTGGGAACAATGTTGTTTCCACTCAATACATTTCCCTAGCGAGTAGGGAGTAGGGAACAAAAATTAAACAGCGAAAATAACTTAATTTTCCCCAAGTTTCCACTCAATACATTTCCCCAACGAGTGGGGAGTTGAGGAATTACAAGGAATTGCCTGCACCAAGTAGAAGTTTCCACTCAATACATTTCCCCAACGAGTGGGGAGATTAACGAAGTATTCGGGCGAACAGTTAACTCAGTTAATTGGTTTCCACTCAATACATTTCCCCAACGAGTGGGGAGTCTGTTGGCACTCTCCGAGATAAACAATGTAGAGTCGTTTCCACTCAATACATTTCCCCAACGAGTGGGGAGAAATGTCACAATTCATCCCATTAAATAAGAAGAACGGCGGTTGGTTTCCACTCAATACATTTCCCCAACGAGTGGGGAGAAAACATTTAATAAATATTACGAGCCATTCATCGGGTTTCCACTCAATACATTTCCCCAACGAGTGGGGAGTTGCAGAACAATGTACTCGCTCATTTTCTGCAAGGTGAAGTTGAGTTTCCACTCAATACATTTCCCCAACGAGTGGGGAGATGAAAACCAAAAAGATCACCGCAGAGGATTTCTAGTTTCCACTCAATACATTTCCCCAACGAGTGGGGAGTATTGAAACAAGTTTAGCGACTCCGGCTTAAGGGAGAGTTTCCACTCAATACATTTCCCCAACGAGTGGGGAGTAATATCTAACCGTCCCTATTCCAGCATCAAAGAAGTTTCCACTCAATACATTTCCCCAACGAGTGGGGAGGAGAGGTGAGAATTAGGGGCCAGATGTTTGATGACTCAAAGGTTTCCACTCAATACATTTCCCCAACGAGTGGGGAGACCGAAATTACTTATCTAATGAAGGGCCATCCCATGGCCAGCTTATGTTTCCACTCAATACATTTCCCCAACGAGTGGGGAGTTGGTTCTCTTGATTGTGCTGGATGATGCCGTCAAAAACCAGTTTCCACTCAATACATTTCCCCAACGAGTGGGGAGAATATGACCTAAAGGCATATGAAACCTGTAAGGAGGTGGCCGGTTTCCACTCAATACATTTCCCCAACGAGTGGGGAGTCCGGTTCTTAGAACCTGGTCCCAGCATAACACGAAAATATAGTTTGCGAGCCTCAGTCATAAAACTTAATCCTAGCGATCACTGATCCTTAGTCCACATACCTCAAACCCTTACCCAACAATACAGCGAGGCTCAGAATGCAAAACCTAGATTACACCCTATTTGTCGCCAGCCTCGCAAATATTAGACACCAGATGGCCCGCCAAACCTACCGATAAAAATCCAACTCCTGCATCGCCTCCCGCTGCAACCGCTCCCGTAAATATAACGGCGCAATCACCTCCCCATTAGAACGCCAAGCCCGCATCCGCATGACAATATTAATATCATCCCGGCGAATCCATCCCCAATAATACACATCCCCAGGCGATCGCCCGGCAATAATCCCCTTCACCTTCGCCAAATCCGCCGAATCACCCAAATATTGACGCAATAACCTCGGTAACTTGTCATAAGCAATCGGCTGAAAAGTATCATGGCGATGCGTATCAGCCACATACCACCGGGTAAAATCAACCTCAAAACGCATAATTAATAAATCCCGTGGTTGATAAAACTGTAAACCCCACGCTTCCCCTAACATCCTTTCCACATCAGCCACCGTCGGTAACTTATTTTGATCATGCAAAACCTGTAAATCCGCCGGTATATTCCTATGCCCCCAAACTAAAACCTTAATATTCTCCCCAGCAATCCGATCCAAACGATAATTATGCCAACCAAACTGACCCGACGGATCCAAACCATAAGCACTTAAATATTTAGCCCGTTGGGCATAATGTAAACAGACCGGATACACCGTCAACTTCACCAACTTACCCAAACCAGCTACCCAATATTTAAACTGAATTACCCCATAATCGGGCGATCGCCATAAATCCTCTAAAACCAACTGATAATCATCCACCCGATCCTGATCCGCATCAGACAAAATATAATCAAAATGTAAAAATACTCGTTTACTATTAGACCCTAAATTAATATTCTGATTAGTCAACTTTTGCCATAAATCATTAGCCACTACTTCCAAAGAAGGTTGTAAAAAAACAATCGCCTCCAATAAATGGAAAAATTGCCAAGATGCCTGCGCCGATAAACCATCAATAGGATTAAGATCAGGATCAGGATCAGCATAATAATTAACTAACTCCGCTGCCGGTAATAAAAAATATTGATGATCTTCACACCGTAATAAACCTAAATCCACCAAATATTGACAATCATTACGGATAGTCCGATGCACCGTGGCAAAAGGTAATTTTTTTAATTCCTGTCGCCATTGACCTAACTTCCAAGCAGTTAACGAACGAATATCCTTCTGCCACTGTTCCTGCTCGGCTACTGGTAAACTATTCTGTACTAAATCCCAGACCGACCGACAACAAATACATTGGGGATTATTACAGGATTTAATAACTTCCTTCACTGTCAGGCGATCGCCCGTCGGGTGTTGATCAGCAAATAATAGGTCCCGTAATTGGGGATAAGTAAAACCATTCGCTAAAGTATCGGACCAATTAGGTATTTCTCCATAAAAACGATTCAACAAAAACCATAAGCGAATTGTCCTTTGAAAACGATGAGCTAACCGACCAGCAGACAACCACAGTAATAACCCTCGGTCCGGGGTGCTTAGGTTTATTCTGGCCATAGTTTTATCGTAGTAAAAATAATTTGACACTAGATTAACAAAAAAGTGGCAACAAAATCATGCGTCCAAAACCCACAATCCTTAATATTAATTAAACATACTAATTATTTAAACAGTTAAATAACTACATATAGACAGTTTAAACTGCCATGTTTTTTTATGGTGTTTGTTAAGAAATTATAAAGATTTATTGTTTAATAAAAATCCTATTGTTACAATTCGGATGTCAAAATTAATACTTAAATATTATTGAAAAACTTATATTATCAAGATCATAATTATAGAATGGTTCGATTCAACACATAAACTAATATCAGGGACGATATTAATTTTTGTGACAAGTATTGATTGTTTAAGGAGAATTTTATGCAAACCATTATTATGACTGTTGGAACGTCCCTGTTAAAGAATCCTGATCAAGATTTATCATCAAAAAGACCTTGGGTTGGTCAATCTCATATAGGCGATCGCCAACAAGCAATTAATTGGATGGGAGAACAAAAGCCAGAAATTATTAGTGCTGAAACTAATACCTTATGGCGACTCATTGATCTTGATATGCAAGATGAAATTATTTTATTACATTCAGAAACCCCTGACGGTCAAGAATGTGCGGAAGTATTACAGATGTTTTTTGCTGAGAAATTTGGTCAAACTAATATTACTCTGCGATCGCTACCAGGCATTAATTATGATTATGACCAATCACAATCAGCTTTAGAAAGTATGGCTAATATTTTGCAAGAGTTGATTAACAATGCTCAAGGTGATGTGACATTAGCTGCAACAGGCGGTTTTAAAGCTCAAACCATGATCATGGCAATGATTGGAAATATGTTAGGTGTGCCGGTTTGTTATATTCATGAAGAATTTAAAGGTTTAATTTATTTACCATATTTATCACAATCTGGTCAAACAGAGCAGAGAGTTAAACCAGCTAATTTACCAAAATCAGGGAACCCTCGTAATGAAGTAATTAAAGTGAGAAGTGAGCAACAAGAACCTAATCGCCCTCGCATTTGGTTTAAAGTCAAGAAAATGTTAACAGATATTCCTTGGATTGAAAAAGTTTACTATGATGAGCGAGCTAAAGGTACGCCAGATAACGGGGTAAAAAAATCTCCTCAAAAAACAGATGATGGTCGTGATGTACTTTGGATGAAATTAGTAGAAAAAGATAAATATATGTTGATTGCCATTGAAACAACAGGTTACACTCCAGAACATTTACAGCAAGCTGTAAGTGAGTTACGAGAAAGATTAGGACGATTAGTTTAATTATTAGGAGGAATATTCTATGACCAATTATCAAGTTTTTTGGCAAGCAAAAATTTGGGGACTATTACACGATCCGCCTTTAAAAGGTTTATATCGTAATAAAAGTGATGAAGGACCTTGGCAACAATTAAAGTGTATGGAAAATTGGTATTCTCCTAAAGAAGAAAGCCAACTGAAATATAATCAAATTTTTTCTCGCAAATGGTTAAAATATGTGGGATTAGCGGACTTAATTTCATCAGCTAGTGATCGGGCAGCCATTGGTAGATTACCAGCAGGATTAAGTGGCATTTCCTATGATCAGGATGGCATAGAAATTAGTCATTTATTATCAGGTGAAAAATATTCTTTTAAGTTAGGACAATGGCATCAACAGATTATGAGTGCCAAAGGTGATGATTTTCTGCAATTTGTGGAAAATAGCATGATTCCTGATTTTATTAAACAGGAGACAGATGCTCGTAAGGTGTATTGGTGGTTATGGCGTTGTTATCCAGTCGCATTAAGTCATGCTTTGGATAGAGAAGCCAATCAAATTAATGAACCTAGTTTACCTTTATTACCGGCAGAAAGTAGATTACCAGATGGTTCTGTTTGGAGTCATACAACTATGACCTCAGCTTTAGCTGGTTCTTTAGCAGGATATTTTAAAAATCAAGAAGATTATCCTCAAAAAAACGCTAGGTTAAAAGATGAAAATTTATCCCGTCCTCATGTTGCTGTATTTAGTTTTTCTCCAGTACAAGAATTGATTAAAGCTAGTCGTAAAATGCGTGATTTTTGGTCTGGTTCTTGGTTATTGCATTATTTATCAGCAAAGGTTTCTTGGGATATTGCCTGGAAATATGGTCCTGACAGTTTGCTTTATCCCTGTTTATATGAACAACCATTAATCGATCTTTGGTTATTAGAAAAATATGCTGATTTTGATCAATGGATTGATGTACCAGAGCCAAATAAACTATTAACAGCAGGCTTTCCTAATGTTTTGGTGATGATTTTACCGAATAATGGTATATCTCCTAATACTGCTGGCAAAAATCCTGCTAAGAATGTATTACAACAGGCAAAACAAACTTTATTAACTGAATGGGATAATTTGGGCGATCGCATATTAAAAGATTTACAAGAAATAAATCCTACTTGGCAAAATAATTTGAACCTTAATACTTGGCAAGGCTGGTTAAAATCTCAATGGCAATTTTACGGTGTAGCTTTACCTATTGGTGATTTAAAGACACAATTACATCAATCCCCTCGACAAGAAACAAAATATGATAACTGGACTAAGCAACAAAATTATTTTGCTCAACCGGAAAAAGACCTATTTGTGCAAGCTGAATCAAATTTTCTCAAGGCTGTTTACAATGCCAATTTACTAGAAACTTGGCAAAATCATCATAAAAAGAATGCTATTAATAGACAGCCAAATCTAAATGTTGGTTCTTGGTGGCCGAGTATTTTTGATCAAACTCGTTTAGCATTATCAACGGTGAAAAATGCCAGGAATTGGGAAATACCAACGGCTTTTGGTCCTCGTTCCACTATTTCGGGTTTAGGTCCGGTAGTTCATCCCGTTTATGATGCAGAAAAACCTGATTGGGCAACAGAAGGAGATACAGCCAATTTTTGGCAAAATACTCTAGGTCTTTTTGATGGGATTGAGGAGTTAAATGCTACAGAAGTTTTAAAACGGGGATTACGTAATATTTTACCTAAATTATTACTGGGTGAATCTGCTAAAAAACAAGATTTTGACTTATATTATCCAGACTTAACAGGTGGTGCGATTGGCTGGTTAAAACAAATGGAAAAAGAAAATAATCAGTCAGCTATCAACTATTTTCAAAATGCTTGTCAGGAAGTTATTGATGAGTTTGCCTGGACTAAAAAAGTTAATAAAACTACCTGTGGTATTCCCTGGGTAAATACTAATCAAAAAGACTGGTTAAAAAATCCTCGTTTTCTCAATGCTGGTTGGTTAATTGATGAATATTCACCTAATACTAACAATGAAGTATTAACAGTCAAAGAACAACGGAAAAAAATTAAAGAAGAATTAGGAGAGTTACGTAAATCTATTGCCAAAAAATTTGAGCCTGGTAATAATCCTACTGATTGGTATGTATTAGCTGCTGGTGATGGAGATGGCATGAGTGATTGGCTGAAAGGTAAACACTTAAAATCTTATAACCATTACATCCCTGAAAAATTAAAACCGATGATTGAGCAATTACCTGATGATACAGAACATGAAAAATCATTACGTCAGACAGCTCAAAAATTTCTTGAATTACCTAAACGCATGGGACCCTCTACCCATAGTGCTTTAAGTCGAGCTTTATTAGATTTTTCTAATCAATTAGTTCCCTACTTAACCGAACAACGTTATGCGGGACGTTTAATCTATGGTGGTGGTGATGACGTTTTAGCCTATACCAACCTGTGGGAATGGGATAACTGGTTATGGGATATTCGCCAATGTTTCCGGGGTCAAGCAGACCCTAAAGAAGAATTTACCCATAAAGGTGATTATTGGCAAAAAAATAGTAATAATTCATCCGCTAAATTACCAGAACGCCCGTTGTTTACGATGGGCAGTAAAGCGACTATTAGTTTTGGTATTGTTATTGCCCATCATTCTGTACCATTAGCGATCGCCCTAGAAAATCTCTGGGAAGCGGAAGCAGATGCAAAAGCTCATGATAGTAAAACTGGCAAAAAAGATGCTCTAAAAGATGCTGTACAAGTGCGAGTTTTATACGGTAATGGCAATATTCTCAAAGCTACTAGTAAATTTACGGTTTTTGATCAGTGGCGAAAATTAATAGAGGTTTTCCCTGATATAGAACCAGCTATTTTTGAACAGGCTGCCACTATTTGGGAACAACATCCTGTCCCCGTTTTAAACGCTATAGAATATTGGGCAAATGCTTTTTGTGAACGGCGGGAAAAATTAATTGATGATCAGGATCAGCAGTTTCAAAAACATTTAACTAATTTTATTAAAAATTTATGGGAGGTAACAGAACCAGATAAACAGTTAAATGAACAGGTGAAAAACTGGTTAAAGTTAGCGGCTTTTGTTTTACGACAACGTAATATCAAAATTCCTGATCAGTCAATCAGTCAGTCAATAAAGGAGGTGATTTTATGACAGATCAAACTAATCAAATCTTTTGGTATAAATTAACGCCCCTGGATGTGTTGCTATTCCGGGATGCTAAACCTTTTACACCGGGAGAAAGAGCTTGGGCGGGTAGTGTATTTCCTCCGCACGGTCATGCGATCGCTGGGGCAATTAGAAATATGTTAGATGAAAAGTGTGATCTGCAAATAACCGGACCTTTTCTCTGCTATCAAGATCAGTTGTATTTACCAAAACCTCTCAATTATTTTGCTGGTGAACAATTACAGCCGCTTAGTTGGATAGCAGAATATCCCGCCCGTGATCAAATAATTTATGATCGCAGTCAACCGGAACCTTTGGTGAATACACCTGGTAATAATAAATCTGAGTCAGAAAATCCGTCAGAAAATCCGTCAAAAAAGGAAAAAGGTTATATTTCCCATGATCTGGTGAAATTATGGTTAGAAAAAGGTGTTATGCCTCAGACTTTTCCTGATAATTCTAATGGGAAGGATTGTCCGCCCCCGTGGCAAGTGGAAAGCCGGTCTCATAATAGTATGGAGTCAGGTACTAAACAGGTAAAAGATGCCGATGGTTATTTTGTCGAAAATGCCATTCGTTTAAATGACGGTTGGAGTATTGCCATTGGGGTTAATCAGGACTTATCGGCTCCCTGTATTATGCAGTTGGGCGGTGAAGGTCATCGGGCGATCGTGGAAGAATGCGCTGATTTGGGTAAACAGTGGCAAGGTTTGCACAAGCAATCAGAGGATAATTTTTACAGGGACGATAAAGTATTAGCTTATTTAGTCACCCCTGGTATTTTTGAGCGGAATAAAAATGGGGCGAGTATGTGTCGGGCTTGGCCGTGGGAATGGGATTTAGCAAATCCTGAGAATCCCCAGGCGAATAAGGGGGATTTGGTGAGTGTGGCAACTGATAAGGCTGTGCCGATTAGTTATCGGGTGAGGGATAAGGATAACAAAAGTATTCCTGCTCCTCAAATGTTTGCAGCGCCGCCGGGCAGTGTCTATTACTTACAACGAGGGCAAAAGCTATTAGGGCAGGAGCCTGGTATTGGTAAGGCTTGGGCTGCTGCTCAACGGTTATTGCATCTGGGATATTCTCAGTTACTTTGGATTCAATATCCTGATCATTCTGACAATTCAAACAATCAATAATTTTAAGGAGAAAATCAAATGAAAGACTTTCGTACTGGCTATTTATACAGTTTAGCTCCCATTCATTGTGGTGGTGAGGGAGATTTGGGCAATATTTTAGAAATTGCCAGAGAAGTACACACCAACTTTCCTTATATTCCTGCTTCTTCCCTCCGAGGTAGTTTGAGAGAGGAAGTAGAATCTATTAATCATGATACTTGTAATATTTTATTCGGAGAGGAACTAACTGCTAATAGTCCAATGGGAGTACATCAAGTCTGGTTTGGTGATGCTCGTTTATTATGGGTTCCGATGCGTACTATGTCAAAAAATAATCGGGATATTTTTACCTGGGTAAGTTGTCATTCTCTGATTCGTGATCACAATTTATTAACTGGTTCACAGAGTGCTATTTTTCCTGATCATCCTGTCGGTGATCAAACAGGTAATTATTTAGTTGCTGATGCACAATTAACAGTTAAGGAATTAGATGAAAAACAGAAAAAATCTATTGCTCTAGCCGGTGATTGGCATAGTTCTTTAACTCCTAGTATTAAATCAACCTGGGAAAATAATCGGATCGTTTTGGCTGATGCTGATTTTCAAGTATTGATGGAACATAGTTTATGGACACAAGTACGTAACAAAATTTCAGAAACTACAGATGAAAAGAAATCAGAAGGCTCTGCTGAAGTTTTTTGGACTGATGTTTGTATTCCTAGAGATACGATTTTTTATTATGCCTGGGGTTATAGCTTATTGAAAAATCCTGATAAACAAGTCAAACCAGAGCATCACACTACGCTACTTGATACTATTCAAGGATTATTCCAAGTAGGCGGTCAAGCCAATATTGGGCGAGGTTGGGTACAAAGTTGGGTAACAAAAGATCAAGCACCAGTAGCTAATCAAACATCTGTTACCAATCAAGAACCAGTTACTAATTCTTAGTCAACATTTAATTTATTAGAGGTTAATACAATGAGCAAAAAAAATAAATCATCTCAATTTCCAGGTGGTCAATTAAATGCACCAAATAAACCAAATGTTACTGTTAATGAAGTTACTCCTAATCATGTAATAACTACTGCGACAACTACCAGTCAGAATCAAGATAATTTACCGGCTGGTGGAGTCAAGCCAGAACAAAATAGTTTAGTTGCTTATAATCACATTCAAACCTATCTGCAATTAAGTAAAAAGTCTGATATGGATAAAGAAGATTTGAATGCTGTATTACGTTTATCCACTCATTTACGCATATTTGGTTTATTGTCAGCAGTTGCTTATGTTAATCAGCAAAATTCTCAAGAAGGAAAGGTGCGTGAGCGAACTGTGCCTGTGTGGAGTACATTATTGGGTGGGTTATTGAATCAACCAACTGATTTTAATGATCACCAATCACGCCGAATATTAATGGAAACTGTGGTGAAAATGGCGAAGGAAAATCCGGCTGAATATATGGCTAATTGGCGAAAGTCAATTATCTTAGCGGAACAGTGGAATTTTTGGGCAAGGGCTTATAGGAAGGAATAGAAAACAACTTATCTTGAGGAGAAAGTAAAATGAATGAAATGTACACAGGTGATTTGCTATTACAGTTGTTAGAAAAACAATATAATCAGCGAAATCAATCTGATTTGTTTAAAAAAGGATCTTTTGCTATTGAATGGCGAGCAAAAGTTGGTTCTTTTCCCCATCCTGCTGACACAGAAACAATAGTTTCTGCTGGTGAACCTTGTGGAGGGTGGCGTTTAAATGATGGTAGCAGACCAGAATATAAACGAACTGTCGGTGAGAATTTTGATAATTTAAAAAAGTTACCTCTTAATGGTTATATTCCTGCTTCTACTATTCGAGGAATAGTGAGAGCTTGGGCTAATAAACGACCTGAAATCAAAGGGAGAATGTTAGAACTTTTAGGCTATCAAGATAATGATGAAAAAATTACTCCTGGTAAAATAGAGTTTTTTGATGCTTGGCCGGAAGAACCTCATCAACTTATTTTAGATATTGTCAATCCACAACAAGATTTTCAAGTTTTTCATGATCCGAATCCTAAGAAGAAAACTAAGCCTCTATCATTCTACACTTTGGGTGATGGGGAGAATCCTATTAAATTTACTGTGGCGATTAGAGGTATTCCTGGTAAGGTGACAGGGGAGGATGTCACTGAGGTTTGGGAATGGGTAGAACAGGCTTTAAGTCTTTATGGTGTCGGTAGTAGAACTGCGTCAGGTTATGGCGTAGTGAAAAATATTTCTCGTACCACTACTAAAGTTTTAAATGATCCTGACTTTGTGACCAAGATTTTTGATTTTAATCTTTATAGTCAAGGTTGTTATGGTGTGGAAAGTGGTAAGAATGCTGTATTACGTCCTTCCCATTGGCGAGGTTGGTTGCGTTCTTGGGTTTTAAGATTTTTACTAGGGGTGATGTCTAAAGATGATGCGATCAGAACTTTAGGTGAATTAATGGGAGCTTTAGAGCCTGATAGTTTTAAGGGGTGTATTCGTTTGAAAATGTTGCCCGGTGAAAAGTTTTGGAAAGAAAAGTCTGCGACAGAGCCTTATTTTTATACTTGGCAGGGGAGATTATCTATTACTGCTCCCAAACAACCTAATGATATTTTAAATAAATTTATTTTGCCTATTATTAGGTTTGCTGTGATGGTGGGTGGAGTTGGTCGAGGTTGGCGAAGACCTTTACATATTTTTGTGATGAATAATGGGCGGGAGGCGGCACGGGGTAGTTATTTGGAGTTAAGAAGTAAGAAAACAGGTGAAACAAAATCTAAACTTTTTGGTTTGGGAGTGAATCCCGATAATTGGCAAAATTCATACAATAAATGGGAAGATGCAGTTAAAACATTTTGGCCTAATAGATACAAACCAGATAATAATCTGCCGGCGGAGGTTTTTTCACCAACAACTTGTGCTGTTTATTTAGCACCTGGTCCGGGGAAAAATCCTATTAATATTAATGACTGTGATTGGGAATTTACTAAACCAGTTAATACTCGTGGTCATGGTATGGACTTGATTTATCAGGATAAGTATAAAAGGAAAAAAGAGGTGGGAGGTATAGCTGGTGAGGGTGATTCAGAATGTTCTTGGGTAAGTATTTGCCGGGTCAATATTCCTAATCATGATCAAGATGTTAATTGTCAAGAAATAGTTTGTTTATTCATGGGTGGTCAAAATCCTGGTGATGAACATTTGCGATCGCACTTTTTGCAGGATTTACAAAGGAAATCGGGGGCGGTGCATTTATTTGGGGTGCAATAACTCCCCTAAATAGCGATCGCTCTAGTTAAATGATTATTCAGTCAGGTTTTCAAGATTTTTTCCTGGCTATTGACAAAGTGATCGCTGTATTGCTATTTTTAAGTTAGTGTGCACTTTTGTACCTTGAAAATTTAATAGATAAAAGGTTACAGTTTACCTCCCCACTCGCTGGGAAAATGTATTGAGTGGAAACTCACCGTAGGGGGGGTTAGCGATAATTAAATCGTATTTTTCACTCCCCACTCGCTGGGGAAATGTATTGAGTGGAAACCAGCATAATATTTGGCGGTAGTAGCTACCTGAGTGTTCCTCCCCACACGCTGGGGAAATGTATTGAGTGGAAACTCGTGGGAATTATAGCAGTTAAAAAGCATTAATTCTTTTTCTCTCCCCACACGCTGGGGAAATGTATTGAGTGGAAACTTGTTAACATGATCAAACAAATTAATTTGTTGCCCTGGAAGCTCCCCACTCGCTGGGGAAATGTATTGAGTGGAAACATCATTGTTAAGTCTGTAGCTATTTGTGATAACTTGACTTCATCAGCACTCCCCACTCGCTAGGGAAATGTATTGAGTGGAAACTTTGACCTCTGATTAATTTGATTAACTGAGTTAAATTAAGGGAATTTTTTGATGGAAACCTTATTTCAATACTTTTGGCTATTGCAGATTGGGATCAATATAGTTAATTCCGTTATCTTCTGGCTTAAAGCGCAACCTTATATCAAAAAACAACCCGATCTGCG
>Ga0209575_10000761_pt1 | contig 16229 bp, 11 predicted proteins | sample Medcelwee11metaG_FD_187172 | JGI IMG/M metagenome (GOLD analysis project Ga0209575, IMG submission 187172) | Freshwater pond sediment microbial communities from the University of Edinburgh, under environmental carbon perturbations - Medium... | ecosystem: Environmental > Aquatic > Freshwater >...
GAAGGAGCTTTCATCAGAATTCGCTGATTACTATTATAAAAGGGCAGGTTACCTGCTTAATCAGAAGCCGTCTGTGGCATTATATGCCGAGGCTGAGATCGCCAACGGACTGCAGATGATGCTCCAGGCAATGCGCCTCTGTTTTGACAATGGCGAAACAGCCCTTGCTGAGGAGATAAACGTTAAATACAATGAGCTCTATTCGAGGTATGGAGCGATGTATCAGTAAGGAGATGAGGCAATAGGCAGAAGGCAGTAGGCAATAGTGAAGAAATGGCTGCTGGCATAAAAGTATGACATGCAACAAACCTTAGCCGGAAATCAAAAATATCTGTTGGTTACTGAAGACGATTGTTTGGCTGACACTACTGCCTATTGCCTATTGCCTGCTGCCTGACTGGCTCAGTCGTACGCCTGGTACGCCGGCCTGGGAGCCAGGTACTTTTCAATAATGAGGTGTATCTTGTCAGGGAAGATTGGCTTGAGGTTATACTCGGTACATCCGGCGATATATGCCTCATTCTTTGTTTGTTCCGAAAAATAGGCAGTGATGAGTATCACCGGCGCGCTCCGGTTTACCTGGCGGAAAGCCCGGGTGCATTCAATGCCGTTAACAAGTGGAACCAGAAAATCCATGAAGACAAGGTCAAAGTGCGCCCTGCCAACGGTGATGGCATCGACAAACTCTTTTCCGTTGCGATAGACTGATACCTCTGCACCGGTCTCCCTGAGAAGGGTCTCATAATACTTCAGTGATGCAGCATCGTCCTCAACGATTGCTATCCGTTTGCCTGTTATGTTAAACATTTCTATAAAGTGAACCCGGGGTTAATAATCCGAACTCATTGTAAAGATATCCGGCGAGGAATAGCAAGATTAAGCAATTCCGCCTTGAATGTCAACTTTAGTAACAACTTATTAACAACAACTTTTTAACAGGATATAATGATGAGGTTAACATTCAGACAATCAGTCTGAAAGCGGTCTCATCTGCACTCCCAGTAGGTAGTTACACCTCCGTTTGTCGTGGGGGGGATGCTCTTAATGTCTATAAGATCCTGACCGCAGTACTCCGCCTCGGTACCCCAGGCAATCGGATGATCGTTTTCATATGATACAGTCTGGCAGACCTGGCATCCGTCACCCAGGAGCTCGCATGAGTTGAAGAGGCAGGTTATCAGACACAGGGAGATGGCATACAGTAGCTTTCTCATTGGTGGCATTTATAAAATAACGGCAAAGGTAAACAAATAGTATTGCTGCTAAAGTGCAGCATTTTTCATAAATTGGAGTCATTATTACGAAAAGCAGAAAACCTAAATCATTATAAAATGGAAGAGAATGCCACATCACCCACAGTGGTGACCGTTGAAGAGAACAGGATGAAAAAGCATGTAAGCATTGCCGCCATCCTCCAGATAGTATTCGGCTCGATTCTGGCGCTGGCCGCATTAATCATTGCACTTGCATTCGGATTTGTGGATCAGTTTGTTGATGATCCTACAGCCCTGAAAGTACTCGGTTTAGTAGGAACACCTCTTGTAATTATGTTCCTGCTCTTCGGAGGTGCCATGATTGCCGGCGGTGTGGGACTTCTCTACTGCAAGCCCTGGGCCAGGATTCTGACCCTTATAATGGCTGCCATGGGCCTGTTAAATGTCCCGTTCGGCACCCTCAAGGGCGTATATATTATCTGGGTACTTGTTCAGTCTGAGACCGTATCCCTTTTCGAAAAAGGCTGCCCTAACGGCAAGGTGACCGTCTGAGTCATCAACTCAACCTGCGGGCGGACAAAATGATTATTTTTGTCGTCTAACCATCAATGTAATGGCAGACGACAAGAAGATCATTTTTTCAATGTTCAGGGTAAACAAGAGCTACCCTCCGCACAAGCAGGTTATTAAAGACATCTCCCTTTCTTTCTTCCTGGGGGCCAAGATCGGAATAATCGGTCTTAACGGCTCCGGAAAATCGACATTGCTGAGGATCATTGCAGGCCTCGAGAAGGAGTACCAGGGTGAGGTTGTCTTCTCTCCGGGGTATACTGTTGGACATCTTCCACAGGATCCGTTGCTTGATGATCGCCGCACCGTCCGCGAGATTGTTGAAGAGGGAGCTGCCGAGGTGGTAGCGGTCCTGAAGGAGTATGAAGAGATAAATCTTCGTTTCGGGGAGCCCGAAGTCTATGAGAATCCTGATGTAATGGAGAAGCTTATGGCCCGCCAGGCTGTCCTGCAGGAGAAGATTGAGGCCCTTGACGGCTGGAACCTCGAGTACAGGCTCGAGCGTGCCATGGATGCGCTTAACTGCCCGGAAGCATCAACACCTGTGAATATACTCTCTGGAGGTGAACGTCGCCGTGTGGCACTATGCCGCCTGCTGTTGCTGGAGCCCGATGTGCTGCTTCTCGACGAGCCCACCAACCACCTCGATGCCGAAAGCGTTCAATGGCTTGAGACACACCTCAGACAATACAAGGGGACCGTCATCTGCATCACACACGACAGGTATTTCCTTGACAATGTGGCCGGATGGATACTTGAACTTGACCGCGGGGAAGGGATCCCCTGGAAGGGAAACTACTCTTCGTGGCTGGAGCAGAAGGCTAAAAGGCTTGAGATGGAGGAAAAGGGCAGCGCCAGGCGCCGCAAGACACTGGAGCGTGAGCTTGAATGGGTGCGCATGTCACCAAAGGCAAGACATGCCAAGTCGAAAGCCCGTCTGAGTGCCTATGAGAACCTCCTCAACCAGGATGTGAAGCAGAAGGAGGAGAAGCTCGAGATATTCATACCCAACGGTCCGCGGCTGGGTGACAAGGTTATAAATGCCAGGGGAGTTACGAAGGCATTCGGAGACCGGATTCTCTTCGAGGATCTTGATTTCAGCCTGCCGCCCAACGGTATTGTGGGCGTGATAGGCCCCAACGGCGCCGGCAAGACCACCCTGTTCAGGATGATAATGGGTCAGGAAAAGACAGACAGGGGCACCTTCGAGGTAGGCGAGACGGTGACCACGGGTTATGTTGACCAGGCCCACGCTGACATTGACCCGAAAAAGAGTGTTTATGCTGTAATTTCCGGCGGCATGGAGGAGGTGATGGTTGGCAACAGGCCTGTCAATGCAAGGGCATATGCCGCCCGTTTCAATTTCACCGGTGCCGACCAGGAGAAGTTATGCGGGGTTCTATCGGGAGGAGAGCGTAACAGGCTGCACCTGGCCCTCACGCTCAAAAGCGGCGCCAACGTGCTCCTGCTTGACGAACCCACAAACGACATTGACGTCAACACTCTTCGTGCCCTTGAGGAGGGACTTGACAACTTCGCGGGCTGTGCGGTTATTATCTCGCATGACCGCTGGTTCCTCGACCGTGTTGCAACTCATATCCTTGCATTCGAGGGAGACTCGAAGGTTGTTTGGTTTGAGGGAGGGTTTTCAGAGTATGATGAGAACTTCAGGAAGCGGACCGGCAATGCCGGACCGGTAAGGTTCAGGTATAAGAAGCTGACATGACCGGCTTAAACATGACGGTTTTAAGGCGGGATCAAATCATGGCACCTTTTTTGATCGTTTCGGGAATATATTTGTTATGTTTAATAGTCTATAATTAAAACCCATACAGTCATGAAGAATCCAATAACCGGAGTTGCAGCATTGCTCGCAATGCTGTTCATTCCCGCTGGCCTCAATGCACAGGCAGACAGCCTTGTGAATCTGCCCAACCTGCTTCTGCCCCGTTTCACAAACAGTCTTGTCAAGCTGAAATCAGGTGAGAATAGGAGAGCTGTGCTGAACTACAACCTCATCGATCAGGAGATGGTCTTCATGCAGAGGGGTCAGTTCTATGTGCTCGACGATCCGCAGCTGATTGATACTGTATTTATGGCAAACCGGACATTCGTTCCGTTTGAAAAGGGCTTTTACGAGCTTGCTGTCAAAGGCCCTGCTACCCTTTTCATACAGCACAAGGCATATGCTGAATCACTTGGAGTGCCCACAGCCTACGGTGCAAGGTCACAAACAACCAGTTACAACTATGTAAAAATGATATTTGGCGGCAACGGTGCAATTAACCTGCGTTTCCCTGACGAGTTCGGCATTGTTGATGATACTGAATACTGGATAAGGAAAGAGGGTGTAATGGTCAGTTTCAAGAGCCAGCGTCAGTTCCTGAAGATCTTCCCGGAGAAAAAGAAGGAGATTGACAGGTACATAAGTGAAAACCAGGTAGATTTCAAGAATAAACAGAGCGTCATCAGCCTGGTTCAGTACTGTAATCTTCATTAGAAGGCTTACATCCCCGCCGGACTAATAATCACTAACGGACTTGTTTCGGGGCAGACTGGCGGCTCGGATCCTCAGGAAGAGAAATCTTAATTATACCTAACGACTGCAAAAGGAAGTGATTCTCCTGTCTTTATAAGGACAGGCTCATCGCTGCTTAGTTCTCTTTCTCCAAAACCGTTGAGAATCATTTTTCTCAGCCGTAGTTCACCGCTTAGGACCCGGACTTCGGTCTCCGTTATACCTCCCCTGGTTTCACCTGTTTTGACAATGCCCCATGCATATCCGTCGGACCAGAAGTATGTTCCGGGCCGGGAAGAGAAGTTCATAGTCCCCGTTATTCTGGAATAGCGGAACTGGGTATATGCAATTATGCCTGCCCAGGCTGCTGTAGCTTCGGACCAGGAGCAGCTGTATTCTGTATCGTAATAAGGATTTCCGGAGTTTTCGTAATCTCTCTTTCTTATACCTTTAATCCAGTTAATGCCTTCATCAATCAACCCTTCATATAAGCACAGGGCAGCAACAGCATACTCCTCCCCGCCTGAACACCTGTCAGGTGATGAGGTGGCATTGTCCTGTGAGGTGCTTTCTGAATATACATGACGCAACAGGTTTTTGAGTATTTCCGAATCCGCAATTCCGTTGAGTCCGGAAAGCGTTGCAAGAGCCAAACCAGTTAATGTACCGGTTTCAATGCTGTCCGGCGAAACTGATTTCATTGCGTTCTTAACCCACACGGATCCCCTTTCATAAGTGCCGGAGTTTTCTGAAATGAAAACGGAATCTGAAATAGCCTCCGCCATAATCAGGGCGGCTTTTAGGGCTCCCAGGTAGTAGAACTGCTGCCCCATAACCCTGCCAATGTCGCCGGATTCAGCATTAGCCTGTCCTTTGACATCGCAAATTCCGTCAGAGTCAGGATCAATATCAGCGGTACAGGTCAGGAGTGCATTTTTAACATTGGTCCAGTTATCCGAAAGGAAGACTGAATCAGCTGACAACTGCCAGTCATTGTAAAGCTTTATAACGGCACTCAGAATACCTTCATTTGATATATCATTGTGCTTCAGCATTTGCGAACTCATTGTTTTCGAAAGCTTTCCGAAAAGATAAGGGAAGGAATAGTCAAGTCTCCAGAACGAATAATACCCGGCATTATCTGATAAATTATCACAGTTACGAGGAGCCATGTTTCCTTCCTGGTCCCTGAACAGCATTTCCGAGCTAAGGCCTGAAAGGTTGTTAACTGCTGCCTCTGTTAATGTTTCAGGTATATCGCTTTCCTTCAATGATTTGACGAATAGCATGCTATGCTCTTCAAATCCAGGGAGATAGGGCGTAATCTTTTTTGCCACATCCCAGGCATCTGTATAGTCTGCCGCATAAAAGTTCTCTTTGGCATTGTTGCCCCGGCTGGTGAAATGCCAGGTGATAAAGAACCTGAAATACCTGGTTTCGCCAGGATTCAGGAACTGTTTCATTGCAAGTGCTGCGAGCGGATAGGTTTCTGAAGAATCTCGACTCACAGTCAGCTCCCCGTCACGACTGAAGTCATTTAAGACCTCCGCCAGTCCTTCTTCAGGGCTTTTTCCTTTAACCGAGGAGAGATAAGTGACTGAGTCAGCATTAGACGTTGACAAGGCAATGGAGCCTTTCACATGATCATTTTGAGCCCTCTTTCCAGAGACCATGTAGATACCCTGTACATCGCGGAATTCAAGATATCTGTTTCTGCCTTCAAGGGTAAGGTTGTTGTTCGATGCAATTGAATCTTTGTTTGATGTTTTTTCAAAGCCGGAATCAGGAGGGTTTCTCATAGCACCGCAAACGGAGACCTCTACAAGCGAATTGGTTATATTCTTAACCTCATAAATCAATACTACAATTGGGATGCTGCTCGGACCTGTTTTCCCCGGAATAAGCGGGTTGAATGTCTTGATATTTACTTCAACCGGCAATTCACTGTCCCTGAGGCGGACTACGCTGAATGGATAGGCCCCTTCAAAAGCAGTTTTTTTAAAGCCTCTTAAATGGCTCTCAGAGATAGGTATGTTGATGTTTTTGAAGTCATCTTCGGCAGGCAACCCGGTGAGACTTCTGACTATAGGATCTTTGCCGTCCGTCCTGACGTAAATTGTAAATACAGGAGAAGCAGGTTTGTCTTCAGGCGGGGAGGGATTTCGGGGCAGACAATCAATAAAGCCCGGATCTGCCAGCTTGCCTCTTCCGTTCATTGATACTGTTCCGGTACCGATTCCACCAACCGGTATCATTATCTTTTCTGCCTGATCTGCATCAGAAGTACTCAGGAAGGTCCAGTTGTGAAAAAGCGGAGTCTCCTGTTCCTGCCTGCATGAAACCAGATTGCTTCCAATCAGGCAGAGCAGAATCAAATATCCATACCTGGGCATGAGTGGCATTTTCGGCAAAAAAAGCAATTTATATGGAAAAATTGAATGCTGATGGATGATTTTATAAAAAGAGGGGCTGCCTGGAGCCCCTCTTTTAAGTTTATATATCAGTACAGTTTACGGTCTTGGACCAACGAAAACGAGTGTGTCGGTACAACCCCTGTTCTTGGGTGATGCAGCTCCCCAGAGGACAGAAAAATAGAATGTCTTGGAGGGAACATCATACCTGTTGTCATATGTGGGAACATTCACAAAGTTGGCACCCTGAACAGGATCCAGGATCGTTATCGGATATGGAGAGGTTGCCTGCTTTGATATTGCAATCGTCCAGTAATCGATACCTCCTACGTTTGCACCATTTGCCCAGCATTGCAGTCTGTCAAACTGAACCTCGGAACCGCCGACAGTTACAAGGCCATAATGCTGATCCCTGAACCAGCCTTCAAGACCGGTTTGATCGCCAGGTCTCATGATGAAGCCTTTCATCACATAGTTACCGTCAAACTCATTCCTTGCCAGAACCCTGATAAGCTTTGTTCCGAAGTTACCGCTCACGACAACCCCGTTGTCAGCGCTTGCGATTTTAACCGGAAGGACATAGAATGTCGTTACCGGGTTGGTAAGCTGGGCTGCTGAAACTGAGAATTCCCAGTCAGCCTCGAGTTCGCCTGCAGGGATAATAACGTCTAAAGAGCCAATAGTGAGAGCTGAAGCAGGAATTGGAACTGCAGCTGCAGGTCCGGTCAGTCCTTTTTCAGTATTATAGGCCGTGATCATGGCGTTATCGAGAGCAAGAGTAACTTTGATATCCTTGCTGAGTGGCTGGGCAACAGCAATACCTACCCTGAGTTTAAAGAGAGCAGGTGCCGTTGGGTTAATGATTTCTCTGGTCACCGTGCCCGTGGCAGGGTTGATTGATTCTGACAGCTCTGCGATGGCCGGTGAGCTCGAAAAATCTCCCATGAAGTCTTCCAGATCATTAAGGCACGATGTAAGCGAAAGTGCCGCAGTGACCAGAAGCGCAGTGAAAAATATACTTGATTTTTTCATCTGTAATCAGTTTTGTATGGTTAGTATACAGTGATAGGTGTCTTGGGTGCCTTATCCCAGAATACCCTGGCGTCGAACGGATAGGCGTTGGTTTCGAAAGGAACACCCTGAGCTGCTACAGCAGCCAGTGCGTTCTCTTTATTCAGGGTAAATTCCTGGATTGGATAAGGGAACAACCTGGGGATCTGCCTGCGGATTAATCCTGAGGGATAATAGCTCAGCATCTCATTTTCAGTATCAATGGTTACATCGTCTGGCCTCTTGGGATTCGGGAGTCCGGTCCTGCGATAATCACAGTATGACTCGAACATATTGACAAAGTAGTTGGCAATATACTTCTGAATTATTATCTTCTTGACTTTATCATCCAGCGATGCACCGGCATCCCACTGAACGGCGGTATTCTCCAGATAATCATCAGCATCTGCGGTCGGTACCTTTGCGGCGGTCATCGACGCCCTGATACCGTTTACATACTGAACTCCCGCATCTCCTGTGGCAAGAATTCCCCTGGCAATAGCTTCAGCCTGAAGGAAACAAGCCTCAGAGTAAGTGAATATCTTAACCCTGTCTAGTGCTCCGTTCCCTGTTTTTGTCGATCCTGCTGCACTGCCGTCTGCTGCAATGGGTATCCATGAATAACCGGCAGCAACAGTTGTATTCGGCTGAGCAACCAGGTCTCCGTCAGTACCTAGCCTGATTGAGATAAGGCTGCCTGCAGGCTGGGCTGAAACGCCCGGCTGGAAATACTGCCTCAACCTCGGATCACCGTATGCGGATAGCTTTTCATGAAAATAAGCATTCAGAGCATACTGGGTATTGGAAGTTGTTGAAACACCGTCATAAGATTTCCCGAATGTGTTCCAGAGAGGATTCGTTTTACCTGAAGAAGCTGAATAACCAGGACTCAGGGTTGCATCTGCTGTGATGAATCCATGGGCAGCTGTGTTGCTCATGAGAGCTGCAAGCTCAGTGTTTGAATGCACGCCTGTCATTCTCATTACAAGTCTCAGTTTGAGAGTGTTTGCCAGCTGCTTCCATTTTGTGAAATCACCGCCGAACATAATATCACTTGTGTTCTTGAATGAATAATCAGCGCTTGATGCAGCGTAAGGTTTTGTAGTCTTCCTGTCAAATATGGCAATTGCAGTGTCAAGCCTCACAATAAGATCGGCATATATTTCTGCGTCGTCATCATAAACAGGGGTCAGGGTAACGCCGGGGGCATTGGCCTCTTTATAGGGCACATCGCCGTAGAGGTCTACAAGGCGGGCAAAGTACCACGCATCAACTACATTTGTTATTGCAGGATACATGAAGTTGGTTCCGCTGTTCTCACGAATGAATTTTGTATCCGTAAGATTCCCCATGTAGTATTCATCAAACGGTCCCGGATAGAATGAACTGGTTACTTCGTATTTTTTTGTTGTATACCAGCCAGACCAGCCTCCCGCATGAGCCCAGTAGCCCATCCATGCACCGGTGGTAGTGGCAAAATCATTTACCTGAGCTCCCCAGGTTTTAAGAACCCCCGGAAGGACCAGATCAGCTGTGGCGGACGTAGCGTCATTCGGATTGTAGTTCACATCAAGCCAGTTTTCACAGCCTGTTGAACCGATGACCGCCAGTGTGATAAGGATTATAATTAACTTTTTCATATTCTGAATCTTTCGTTGGTGTGTTAATACTTTTAGAAGGTCAGAGTGACATTTAAGCCGTAGGACCTCGTAGCAGGCGTCTGATTGCTATTGGAAAAACCGACAGCGTTGCCTGAACCGTCATTGAATTCAGGGTCAGCGTAGATGTTATTCTTCGGCAGGAACATGAAGAGGTTCCTTCCTACAAATCCGATCCTGATACCTGATATGCTGTTTCTTGCGAATCCAAGTGCAGAAACAGGTACATCATATGCAAGGGAAAGTTCCCTTATCTTCCATACGGCAGCACTGTTGACTGAATAGTAGCTGAGTGACCTCATTGTGTTTGTCCAGAAAGCAACACCGCCCTCCTGCACTGTTATGTTTGTATTCTCCACATATACGGGGTCTTCGGCTGTCCCTGTGTTGATGACTGAATTCGGGAATACGAATCTCTCGCGGCCGTTTGATGCTGAAAGAGCACCGATACCGGTAAAGAGCAGGTCGTAGTACAGGTCGGTACGGAATACGTGCCCGCCTCTGTAGTCAGCGCTTCCTGCAAATGTGAATCCTTTCCAGCTGAGTGAAGTCTGCACGCCTATCAGATGCTTTGGCGTGGTCTGTCCTCTCGGGTATGTAATCGGGTCAATGGATGGCATGCCGGTTTTTGCATCTACAATCACGCGGCCCTTGTCATCCTGATAGAACCTTGTCACCTTGTTATAGGGGTAAGGAAGATCCTTTATAGCATAAACTGCATTTCCAAGGGAAATCTCTTCCAGTTCGCCTGCAAGCGAGACAACCTTACTGTACCAGTAAGCATAGTTGGCAGATATATCCCAGTTCCAGTCGGATGTTGCAACCGGGGTTGCTTTCAGTTCAAACTCAAAGCCTCTGTTGAGCATCTCACCGGCATTGATTTTGGATGAAGAGTATCCTGTTGCCCTTGAGATGTTCATATCAACAGTCTGGTTGGTAGTATTGGTCTGATAGGCTGTGAAGTTTGTACTTACCCGTTCATCAAGGAAACTCAGGTCAAGACCTACCTCCTTTGAAAGCGTAAATTCTGGCTTCAGGAACCTGTAGTTCAGTCCGTTGGCAACCGTATAAGCTGAAAGGCTTCCGAACGGGAAGTCCCCTGCTGTTCCGAAGAGGTTCTCGAGAGAGTAGTTGCCGAGGTTGATTGAACCCACCTTTGACACACCGCCTCTGAGCTTGGCGTATGTAAGGACATTGCTCTTGAGTCCGGGGATCAACTCGGTAAGAATTACAGATGCATCGACTGCAGGGTAGAAGAACGACCACTGCGACTTGTCGAGAAGGGAGTTCCAGTCATTCCTGCCTGAAGCATGCAGGTAAGCCTTATTCTTGTATCCGAGAGTAATATCACCGAATACACCCATCTGCCTTTGCTGTGACCAGCTTTCCTCTCCGCCGAGTTCACCTACCCTGTTCTTCACATTGAAGAAATTAGCAATCTCCAGGGCGTTTGCTGTAAGGGAAGCAGACCTCGAGTAGCTGTTCCTTGTAGTAACGCCGGCAACAGTCCTTAAAGAGAAGTCAGCGAACTTATTGTTCGATGTTACAATGAAGTCATTTGTCCAGCGCCAGCCGAAACCGATTCCGGTGTTCATAGACGAGTTTACATCTGACTGGCTTATGCTGCGCCCGTATTCCTGGTACATTCTGTGGCCGTAGGGGCTGTAGTCCTTGAAATACTGCCTGTTTTCGTAATAGTTTGTATTGGGGGCAATAGCCGTCCTGGCCTGGATTGTAAGCCATTTGGTGAGCTTCTGGGAAAGGTCAAGGACCGCAGTCACGTAATCATTTCTTCCGATACGTCTCTGATTGGCCAGTTCCTCATAAGGGTTCTCATAATAAGCATTGTAGAAATGGTCAATGTCGGCCCAGTTGGTTTTCCTGCTTCCGTCTTCATTGGTCAGAACTGCATTCCAGTCTTCAAAATCAGTAAGAGGGATATGCATTGGGGTGTTCATTACGTTCCAGTAGACGTTTGAGTTGGATGTCTCCTGTGTACGCAGCGTGTAGTTGAAGTTGAACGCTGCCATGAAACCCTTGTACTGCTTGGTTCCGTTGAGCCTGATAATATCGCGTCTTGCCTCATCACCGGGAACCACACCTTTGATAATGACATCCTGAACCGAAAGGAAGAGGGTGCCGGTTTCATTACCCGAGGAGAAGGAGAGGTCATTCTGGATGGTCATGCCGGTATTCCAGAAATCGTATTTCTCTCTTGGTTTTGGCGAGTAGGTGGTTGTAAGACTATCGTCATTCTCATCCCAGAGTCCTATTCTGACAGGTTGGCCGTTGAACTCAGGGCCCCAGCACTGGTTTTCAAATGCCTCATACAGAGGATTCCCCCACACGTCAGCTGATGAGCCTGAACCGAAGCGGTCCTGCATCTCAGGGAAGTAGGCTACCTTGTCCAGAGTTGTTGTATTACTGAAGATGATCTCGGTTCTGTCTTTCGAGCCGGTCTTGGTTGTCACGACGATTACACCGTTTGCAGCTTCTGATCCGTAAAGAGCGGCAGCGTTGGCGCCTTTCAGAACGTTCATGCTCTCCACGTCATTGGGGTTGAGAGTCTGCAGGTAAGCAAGGTTCACAGGAACACCGTCGAGAACGAGGAGTGCCTGGTTGTTTCCGAGGAATGAACGGTTACCCCTGAGTACCACCCTGACGTCAGGGTTTACTGAGGAGTTTACAGTGTTGATCTGAAGCCCGGCAACCTTTCCTGAAAGAGCTGAAGCAGCACTTGTAGGTCTTGCCTGGGTGATCATGTCCGATTCAACCTGGGTAATGGCTGATCCGATCTCACCGGCATTTCGCTTTATACCGAATGCAGATACTACAACCTCCTGCAACCCGAGCAATTCGGATTCCATGGTCACAGAGACAACTGATCTGCCTGAGATCTGAACCTCTTGTTTTTTCATCCCGATGTAGGTGAAAACAAGAGTTGTGGCGTTTTGGGGTACCTGAAGGGAGTAACTCCCGTTAGAATCAGTGATTGTTCCGATGGTTGTCCCCAATACCTGGACAGTGACTCCTGGCATGGGACCCTCACCTTCAACCGCTGATGTAACTGTACCCGTAATCACCCTCGTCTGAGCCGACAGGATTGCCACTCCCGCGAACAGAATTAGGGCAATAGAAATAAATAGTTTCTTCATATGAGTATAGGTTTAGGTTAACAGGTTAAAGATAAATTTTTTTTATTAACAAATATTAACCACCACAAACATGCAAAAAAAACATGCCGACGATTCGCTGGTGGCCACTCTATTGAGTTTTCAGGAAAACATAATTGATAGGAATAATTTTATTTCGGGCTCTGCACAGCCCCGAGACCGCTCCCGGGAGGAGCGTTAAGGTGGCAATCTGCGACTATCATGGCATATTATTATAAAAATCATTTTGTTTAGACTGTTACTTCGAAAACAGTAAATTTGCTGATCAATGGTGGGGATGGTTCTTCAAATAACACTACCATAGTCATACCGAACCCGAACAAAATACAAATCAACGATTTATAATGGCAACACGCAGGCAATTCATCAGGATCTCAGCGATGGGAGCAGGGGCTGTCATGGCCGGTGCCGCCGGTATAAGGCTTCTTGGTGCCGGACTCACTGATGGTCAGAAGGCCACCCTTGCCGCTCTCACCGGACGCACACCCACATACTGCGAGGTGTGTTTCTGGAAGTGCGCCGGGTGGGTCTACAAGGACGACAAGGGGTCAATTCAGAAGATAATCGGCAATAATGAAGACCTGAACTGCAACGGCCGTTTATGTCCCCGCGGCACAGGCGGCGTAGGAATGTACCATGACGAGGACCGGCTTCGCAAGCCTTTGATACGTACTGATGACCGCGGCACCCAGAGCTTCCGTGAAGCAACCTGGGAAGAGGCGTTTGACTACATCGCCGAAAAGATAAAGGTGATCTCCGCAGAACATGGTCCGGAGTGCATTGCCCTCTTCACACACGGCTCAGGAGGGAAGTATTTCTCAACCCTGCTCCGTGCCCTCGGGTCACCTCACATAGCAGCACCATCCTATGCACAGTGCCGTGGACCCCGCGAGGTGGCCTTTCAGGCTACCTTCGGCGAGTCTCTCGACAGCCCCGAGCCTCTTGATATCCGTGATACAAAGTGCCTTGTCCTGATCGGAAGCCACCTCGGCGAGAACATGCATAACGGCCAGGTGCAGGAGATGTCTGACGCAATTGACAAGGGAGCAACAATAATCACAGTCGATCCGCGCTTTTCAACAGCTGCAGGCAAATCTAAGTACTGGCTGCCGATAAAACCGGCAACCGACCTCGCGCTGTTACTGGCATGGATTAATGTCATCATCAGCGAGGAGCTGTATGACAAACCCTATGTTGAGAAATACACCTACGGGTTTGAGTATCTGAAGGAACATGTTAAAAACATGACCCCTGAATGGGCTTACGGCATTACTACAATTGATCCGACAGTAATTCGCGAGACAGCCCGTGAGATGGCCAATGCCGCACCGGCTGTAATTGTGCATCCCGGAAGGCATGTCACATGGTACGGTGATGATACACAGCGCCTGCGGGCGGTGGCAATACTGAACGCCCTGCTGGGCTCATGGGGACGCAGGGGCGGATTCTTCCGCACTGAGACCTTCGCACTGCCCGAACCTCCTCACCCTGCCTATCCCACACCAAAAAGAACATGGAGAACGGAGTTTCCGGATCTTTACAAGCTTGCCGACACCGTACTTGCAAACGGCGTTTGCGATGCCACCGTTCCGGATCCGAGCCGCAACTGCAAGTTTCAGGCGTGGATTGTCAACGGCACAAATCTGATGGAGACTCTTCCCAACCAGGAGAACACCCTTAAGGCCATCCAGGCCCTTCAGCTGCTCGTGGTGATTGATACAATGCCCATGGAGATTACCGGCTGGGCTGACGTGGTTCTGCCCGAGTGCACTTACCTGGAGAGGTATGATGATCTCCGGGTCGGTCCGCACAGGAAGCCCCAGATTGCACTCAGGGCACCGGCGGCAGAACCTTCATCTGATACCAAACCGGCATTTTATATGGCCAGGGAGCTGGCAAAGAGGCTGGGAGTGATTGATTATTTCCCGTTTGAAAAAATAGAAGATCAGCTCGACTGGCAGCTGAAACAGGTGGGAAGCAGCCTCGAGGAGATGAAAAGGATCGGGGTTAAAACCCTTGACCGCACAGCCGACGACCTCTATTTCTATCCGGATGAGGACGTCGAGTTCTACACGGCGACCGGAAAGATTGAACTCTATTCGACGGCGCTTGAAGGTGCCGGCTTCGATCCGATGCCAAAGTATACGGTTCATGAGGAGCCGCCGGCCGGCTTCTACCGCCTCAATTACGGAAGGGCTCCGATGCATACATTCAGCCGCACTTCCAACAACCCCAACCTGACCGACCTGATGGATGAAAACAGCGTATGGGTTAACCCGCGTGTTGCAAAAGAGTGGGGACTGAGCACAGGACAGTATGTTCACCTTGTAAACCAGGACGGCAAAAAGTCCGAGTTTCCGATCAGGGTCAGGGTGACCGAGCGAATACGCTGGGACTCAGTATACATGGTTCACGGATTTGGCCACCAGGAGAAGAAACTGCGACGATGTTACGGGAAGGGGGCCAGCGACACAAACCTCATCACAAAAGTACTTGTCGATCCCGTCATGGGAGGCACAGGCATGCGCGGCAACTTTGTGACTTTTATCACTGACCTGGCCGGAGAGGAGGTTGTATCATGAGATACGCAATGGCTGTCGATACCAAAAAGTGTGTCGGATGCAGCGACTGTGTCGTGGCATGCCAGACCGAAAATAATGTGCCGATAGGTTTCTGCCGCGACTGGGTTGTGGAGGTGATGGATGGGACTTACCCGCAGCTGGAGATCGAACTGCGGTCAGAGAGATGCAATCACTGCGGCAACGCACCCTGTGTCAGATGTTGTCCCACCGGGGCAAGCCATATTGTCGATGGCGGAATCGTGCTTGTCAAACCGAACAAGTGCATCGGCTGCGGGGCCTGCATCGCTTCATGTCCCTATGACGCCCGCTACCCCCATCCCAAAGGATACGTTGACAAGTGCACCTTCTGTATTCATCGCGTAAAGGAGGGAATGAAGCCTGCATGCGTGGCAGTCTGCCCGACGAAATGCATGTACTTCGGGGATCTTGATGACCCGAACAGCGATGTGAGCGTTATCCTCAGGAAACGCAAGTCAAAGACTCTCATCCCTGAGGCAGGGACCCAACCGCAGTTATATTTTCTAATCTGAGCATCCGATGAACGAAGAGCTTATTATCAGCGGAAGAGAAAACCTGATGGTTGACCCGCAACTGCATATCTGGCACTGGCCCATTCCATTGTACCTGTTTCTGGGAGGACTGGCTGCCGGGGTACTGTTTTTTGCTGCACTCTATTACCTGCTGGGCAAGGAAGAGCAGTTCCGTACTGCCGTACGCCGGGTGCCGTTTATAGCCCCTATAGCCCTTGTACTGGGCCTCGCCGCCCTCTTTTATGACCTTAACCATAAGGCATTTTTCTGGCAGCTGTACACCACCATAAGGATACAGTCTCCGATGTCATGGGGCGCATGGACACTGCTTGTAATAACAACTGTATCAGTGATATGGTGTGCATTGCATATCAGGGAGTTCTTCCCGGACTGGGACTGGAAGTATCAGTGGCTTAAGGATATTGAGAGTTTCTTCAACAGGTACAAGAAGCCCCTTGCCTGGGTGATGCTGATATTTGCAATCATAACGGGCGTTTACACAGGCATACTGCTCTCAGCCTTT
>Ga0209575_10000763_pt1 | contig 16217 bp, 14 predicted proteins | sample Medcelwee11metaG_FD_187172 | JGI IMG/M metagenome (GOLD analysis project Ga0209575, IMG submission 187172) | Freshwater pond sediment microbial communities from the University of Edinburgh, under environmental carbon perturbations - Medium... | ecosystem: Environmental > Aquatic > Freshwater >...
GCGCTTGCCGTTGTTGGTCAGCGTGACATAGACCTCGCCGCTTTCTGGATGTACCGCAATCCACTCGGGCCTGTCCATTTTGGTGGCTCCGGCGAGATCGGCGGCCTGGCGGCAGCGAATTGCCACTTCGCCCTGGGTGGTGAAGCCGTTGGCTGCGGTCAACGCGCCTTTTTGGTGGTATTCGCCATGGCGCAGCGGCAGCCAGCGGCCCTTGCCGTCATCGTCGAAACGTGCGACATACAGAGTGCCCTCGTCGAGCAGGTTGGTGTTGGCAGGGCTGCCGGCTCGGAAGCGGTCGCGCGACACGAATTTATAGATGTACTCGAAACGCTCGTCGTCGCCCATATAAACCACCACCCTGCCGTCGCGTGCCAGCGTGACAGTGGCCCCCTCGTGCTTGAAGCGACCGAGCGCGGTGCGCTTGACGGGCGGCAGGTCAGGTCGCCACGGGTCGATCTCGACCACCCAGCCGAAGCGGTTGACTTCGTTGGGGTGGCGGGTCGCATCGAAGCGTTCGTCGTGCTCGTGCCAGCGGAACCCGAAGCCCTTTTCGGTCAGGCCGTAGCGTTTCTGGTCGGCGCTGGGTGAAGACGGAGCCTTGAAGTAGCCATTGAAGTTTTCTTCGCAGGTCAGGTAGGTTCCCCAGGGCGTGACACCCATGGCGCAGTTATTTACGGTACCGAGTACGACCTCGCCGCGGCGGTCGGACTCGGTAATCATTGCCGGATGGGTGCGGGCCGGGCCGGCAATGCGGCACGGGGTATCGGCGCTGATGCGGCGCGCCAGGACGGACGGGCGGACGACTTGCCAGCCATCCTTGCCGTGGCGAACCTCGATGATCGAAACGCCATGCGCGGCCTTTGATTTCGCCACCTTCTCGGCGCTCCAGTCGTGCATGCCGCCGGCGTGCAGCAATCCGTCGTCGGTGTATTCGTGGTTGATGCAGAGCAGGCCATGGGTCGACGACGGCTTGCCGTTTTCGACGAAGGGGAAGAATTGCATGCCGTCGTGGTGCATGCCGGCCTGCTGCATCTGGGCGGCGGCATCGTCGCCGGCATCGGCGCGGGCGCGCGGACCGTCGGAGATCGGGTCGCCCCAGGCGTAGAGCAGGCTGGCCGTGTAGCCGTCGGGCAGTATCACCGCATCGGCGGTGGATGGTGGAATGCCAGCGAAGTCATGGAGCGACGCAGGGGCGCGGCCGGCGCTGGCGGCCAGACTGGGTAGCGGGACGCCGGTGGCGGCCAGGGCGCCGCCACCCAGGGTCAGTATCGCAGCGGAAAGGAGGCGCCGGCGGAACGGGTCTGCCAGCATGTCGAATGCGGCGTTGTGTTCGCCTTCCTCGGGGCTTGGGTCAAAACAGGAATTGGCCATGGCGATTTTCGAACGATCAGTTCCGCCACTATCGCCGTCGCGTGTTTCAGGAACATGACCATCGATGCCGTCGCAGATGTTTTTTCTAGAAGCGGTAAAGCATCAGGTGACGGTCGTTGATTTCGCTGCCTTTGATTTCGACGAAGCCGAACTCCCGGAAACGCTTTGTCCTGGCGGTGGAAACCAGAATCCGGCCGGTCGCAAACTGTCGTTCCACCCATTCCATGCGCACCTCGATGAGAGACCGACCGATGCCTTGCCCGCGCATTTCCGGGGTCACCGCCGAGAGATACAACAGGTGCGTCTTCGCAGACCAGTCGGCGGCCTTGACGCCGCCAACGCCAACGATCCGGCCGCCTTTGATGGCAACGAAAAACTGGCGGTAGAACACCGGGTGGTTGCCAAGTATTTCCCGGGCTATGCGCTCGCGGTCATAGAGATCAGGGTCGGCGAAGGCGTGCTCGATCAGGTCGATACTGGCTTCAAGTTGCCCGGGATCGTGCACGTCGAGCGTTCGGATCAGCAGCTTGCTCATGCTTGCCTGATGTACGGGTGCGGCATGAGCGCACGCTCAGCCAGTTCGCTTGCTGCCAGTCTGTTCAATTCGGATTGACGGTGCCCATAGGCATCGCGTTCGCCGAGGCTGCGCCCGGCTGCCTCGATGCTGCGCAGGCAACGCCAACGCTCGCCCTGACGGGTGGCGAAGCGGCGCATCTGATCCTTGGGGTGATGAATTCTGCAGCAGTAGCAGAAAAGCGTGTCGGTCATTATCCTCTCCTGCGGTTGATCTATCTCCCGACGTACGATGATGACGTAGCCGGGTTACAGGACGATGAAAGGAGTGGCGGCCGAATATGTCGGTTTGAAACGAGCCTCAGGTGGCCAGGATCAAGGCTGGAATAGGCGAAAAAAAGCCCGGCGGCACCGGGCAAACAGAGGAGAGACTCTGATGTTCTCGTGCGGGAGGGCTGTCAGCTTGTTGCGCGGTCTTGGCGCTTCCGGTGACCATCAGGTATCGCCACGTTAGCGCCGCAATGTGACAGGAAAATGAATCAGAAAATCGACTTTACCCCTTCGGCGGTGCCGAGCAGCAGGAGGTCGGCCGGGCGAATGGCGAACAGGCCGTTCGTGACGACGCCGGTGATGTGGTTGATCTGTTCTTCCAGCGCCTTCGGGTCGACGATGGCAAGACCCTTGACGTCAAGGATCACGTTACCGTTGTCGGTGACGAAGCCCTCGCGCAGGACGGGTGTGCCACCGAGCTTCGCCAGCTCACGGGTAACGTGGGCGCGCGCCATCGGGATGACTTCGACTGGCAGCGGGAAGCGTCCCATCGTCTCGACGACCTTGGAACTGTCAGCAATGCAGATGAATTTCCGGGCCACCGCGGCGACGATCTTTTCGCGCGTCAGCGCGCCACCGCCGCCCTTGATCATGTTCAGGCCGGCATCGATTTCGTCGGCGCCGTCCACGTAGAACGGAATCTCCACCACGTCGTTGAGATCGAACACGGTAAAGCCGTGCCCCTCGAGACGCTTGCGCGTCGCTTCCGAACTGGCGACGGCACCCTTGTAGCGGGAACGGAATGGCGCCAGTGCATCGATGAAGAAATTCGCCGTCGAGCCAGTGCCGACGCCGATGATGGCGCCTTCCGGGGCATTTGCCGCTACGTAATCGGCGGCCGCCTGGGCAACCGCCTGTTTGAGTTCGTCCTGGGTCATGTTTTTCCTCCTTGGTCTGATCGCGGGCATTCTACTGTCAAAAAAGTTTCATCATTCACTTTATGTCATCCGCTAAACTGGGCATCTTGTTTCAATGGAGAGTTCAATGCCCGAAAACAACACAGAACAGACGGTTGCACCGACTGAAGCCGGAACGCCGGCAGCAAAAAAGCCGGCAGCAGGGAAGACTGTGGCAGGAAAAGGGGAGCCAGCCAAGTCTGCAGCGGTTTCCAAGCCGCCAGTGGTCAAGCCTGCGACAGCCAAGCCGCCAACGAAGCCGGCGGCGAAGCCGAACCGACTGGACGAAACCAAGGCGAAGAACAAAAAGGCGCTTGCCGATGCCTTGGCCAAGGCTCAGGCCGTCAAGCTCGCGAAGCCGCCAAGTCTGCCGCCGGTCGCCAAGCCCAAGGTGACGAAGGTCGCAAAGGCCAAGAAGTCGAAACTGGTTCGCCACGCTTTCTCGATGCCGGAAGTCGAGTATGCGCAGGTCACCACGCTCAAGAAGCGCATCGCGTCGCTCGGTGGCAATGTCAAGCGCAGCGAACTGCTGCGCGCCGGGCTCGCGCTGCTGGCGGTTCTGGACAATGTCGAACTGACCGACGTGATGGCGCGCATTGACCGCATCAAGACCGGTCGACCGGCAAAAAAGGGCTGAATCAGCCGCACGGCGCTTTGTTACGGCCTGTCATTCGGCTGTAACAAAGTGGGGGTAGCCTGCACATTGTTGTTCAACCAATCATGTGCAGGAGTTACCCCATGTTCAAGCAATCCAAGATCATCTCGGCGTTGGCAGTAGCCGGTATTGCCCTGTTCGGCGCCCAGGCTGCGCAGGCCCAGATCGTCAAGGTCGACGGTTCGTCGACGGTGTATCCGATCACCGAAGCCGTGGCCGAGGAATTCCAGAAAGCCAAGAAAAACGCCATCAAGGTGACGGTCGGTATCTCCGGCACCGGCGGCGGCTTCAAGAAGTTCTGCCGTGGCGAAACCGATTTCTCAAATGCCTCGCGCCCGATCACCGCCAAGGAAATGGAAGACTGCAAGGCCGCCGGCGTCGAATATATCGAAATGCCGGTTGCCTACGACGCGCTGACCGTCGTCATCAATCCCAAGAACACGTTCCTCAAGCAGGTGACCGTCGACGAGCTCAAGAAGATGTGGGAGCCGGCTTCCCAAGGCAAGGTCATGAAGTGGAACGAGGTCAACCCGGCCTGGCCCGATGCGCCGATGAAGTTGTTCGGCGCCGGCGCCGACTCCGGCACCTTCGAGTATTTCACCGAGGCCATCGTCGGCAAGCCCAAGTCGTCGCGCGGCGACTTCACAGCCTCCGAGGACGATAACGTGCTGGTCCAGGGCGTCTCCCGCGATGTCAATGCGCTTGGTTACTTCGGCTATGCTTATTACGCTGAGAACATGAACCGCCTGAAGGGGCTGCCGATCGTCAATCCGAAGACCGGCAAGGCGGTCGAGCCGTCTGGCGCCAACGTCGAGAACGCCAGCTATCAGCCGCTCTCGCGCCCGATTTTCGTCTATGTCAAGAAGTCGTCGCTTGACAAGCCGGAAGTCCGTGAATTCGTCGATTTCTACATGAAGAACGCCGAGAAGCTGGTGCGCGAGGTCAAGTACGTACCGCTGCCGAAATCCGCCTATGACGGTAACCTGAAGCATGTCAAGGACAACAAGATCGGTACCGTGTTCGGCGGCAAGAACGAAGTCGGCATCACCATCGAAGAGCTGATGAAGCGCGAAGCCAAGATGTAAACTGCGGACGGGCGTCTTGGCGCCCGTCGCCGGAAGTTCGGCCCCGGAGGGGCCGGACTTTCATCCGGGAGAACCCCCTCAAGTGAATCACGCCATGTCCGCCAACAATGTTTCCGACCTGCATCAGGTCAGCGACCGCCTCTCCAGGAAATTCACGCGCAATGTCAGCGAACGTCTCATCGAGGCCTTGCTGTTCGCCGCCGCCGCCGTGTCGGTGCTGACCACGGTCGGCATCGTTTATGTGCTTGTTTCCGAGTCGTACCATTTCTTCCAGCATGTCAGCATCGTAGATTTTCTGACCGACAACCAATGGACGCCGCTGTTCGACGACGCACATTACGGCATCATGGTGCTCGTTTCCGGTACCGTGGTCTCCTCCGGCGTGGCCTTGCTGGTCGCCATCCCGATGGGGACGGTCATCGCCATCTATTTGTCCGAGTTCGCCAACCCGAAGGTGCGCGAAGCGGCCAAGCCCATTCTTGAACTGCTGGGTGGCATCCCGACCATCGTCTTCGGCTACTTCGCACTGTTGATCGTCACGCCGCTGCTGCAGAAGGTATTTCCCGAACTGCCGGGTTTCTCGCTGCTCTCTGCCGGCCTGGTGATGGGTATCATGATCGTGCCCTACATTTCGTCGCTCTCCGAGGATGCCATGCGCGCGGTGCCGATGAGCATGCGCGAGGGTTCCTACGCCATGGGGGCGACCAAGCTTCACACGGCACTCCATGTCGTGGTGCCGGCCGCGGTATCGGGCCTGGCCGCCTCCTACATCCTCGGTATCTCGCGCGCCGTCGGCGAAACGATGATTCTCGCCGTGGCTGCCGGCATGCAGCCCAATTTGACCTGGAACCCGATGGAGCCGGCGGCGACCATCACTTCCTACATCGTCCAGGTGGCACTGGGTGACCTGCCGCATGGCTCAATCGGTTATCAGACCATTTTCGCGGCAGGCCTGACCCTGCTGCTGATTACTTTGGCCTTCAATATTGCCGGCCAATGGCTACGTCGCCGCTACCGGGAGGCATACTGAAATGCAGGCATTGACGACTGAACAAATCCGCGCCCTGATTGCGCGCGGCAAAATGAAGGACACGATCTTTCAGGCGCTGGGCATCATCTGTCTGGCCATCGGCCTGCTGGTGATATTCCTGCTGGTCGGCGACATGCTGCTGCGTGGCATGGAGCGTCTGAATCTCGACTTCTTCACCAACTTCGCCTCGCGCAAGGCGGCGCAGTCCGGCATCCTGTCGGCCTGGGTCGGCACCATCCTGGTCATGTTCGTGACTGCGCTGGCGGCGGTGCCGCTCGGCGTGGCAGCGGGTATCTACCTTGAGGAATACGCCAAGCGCAACTGGGTGACCGACATCATCGAGATCAACATCACCAATCTGGCGGCGGTACCTTCCATCGTCTATGGCCTGCTGTCGCTGGGAATTTTCGTCTATGCTCTCGGCTTGGGGCAGAGCATCCTGTCGGCCGGCCTGACGCTGGCGCTGCTGATCCTGCCCATCGTCATCGTGTCGACCCGGGAAGCCATCCGCGCCATCCCGGCGATGATCCGCGAGGGTTCGATGGCGGTCGGCGCGACGCGCTGGCAGACCTGCCGCTACCACATCATCCCCTACGCCATGCCCGGTATCCTGACCGGCGTCATCATCGGCCTCGCCCGCGCCATCGGCGAAACGGCGCCGATCATTACCATTGGCGCGCTGACCTTCATCGCCTTCCTGCCGCCGGTGCCGTTCACCGGCGAACCGCCGGCCGGCCTGTTCGACTGGGTAATGTCACCCTTCACCGTGATGCCGATCCAGATCTTCAACTGGACCTCGCGTCCCGATCCGGCTTTTGAAGTCAACGCTGCTGCTGCGGGCTTTGTGCTGATGGCCATGGTGCTGTCGATGAACGCCCTCGCCATCTGGCTGCGCTACAAGATGCGCAAGAACATCAAGTGGTGATTGTTGCGGTCGACGCGCAAAAACACCGGAAATCGAATATCGAAATGGAGTCGCAAATGCACGCTCACGACAACCCGACCCTCAAGGCCGAAGCCCGCAAGCTCAACTTCTATTATGGCGAGGCTCAGGCACTGAAGAACATCAACATGCCGATCTACGACAAGAAGGTCACCGCCCTGATCGGGCCTTCCGGCTGCGGCAAGTCGACCTACCTGCGCAGTTTCAACCGCATGCACGACCTCTATCCGGGCAACCGTTACGAAGGCGAAATCCGCTTCTTTCCCGACAATACCAACCTGCTGTCCGCCGATGTCGACCCGATCGAGGTACGGATGCGCGTCGGCATGGTTTTCCAGAAGCCCAATCCCTTCCCCAAGACCATCTTCGAGAACGTCGCCTACGGTCTGCGCGTCCGTGGCGAGACGAACAAGCGGGTGCTCGACGACAAGGTCGAGCAGGCCCTTAAGGACGCCGCCATCTGGGGCGAGGTCAAGGATCGCCTGCAGGACCTCGCGCCCAACCTGTCCGGCGGCCAGCAGCAGCGCCTGTGCATCGCCCGCGCCCTGGCCACCGATCCCGAACTGCTGCTCTTCGACGAGCCGACCTCGGCGCTCGACCCGATCGCCACGGGCGCCATCGAAGAACTGGTGCACGAGTTGAAAAAGCGCGTCACCATCCTCATCGTCACGCATAACATGCAGCAGGCGGCTCGGGTGTCCGATTACACCGCCTACATGTATCTTGGCGAGATGATCGAATTCGGCAAGACGGATCAGATTTTCATCAAGCCGAACGACAAGCGCACTGAAGACTACATCACCGGCCGCATGGGCTAAAAGGACCAGTTAATGAACGAAAAATCCCACCTTTCCAGCCAGTTCGACCAGGACCTCAGCCGTTTGCGCAGCAATGTGCTGCAAATGGGCGGTCTGGTCGAAACGCAGATTTCTGCGGCCATCGACGCCTACAGCAAGGGCGAAGTGGCGACCGTCAAGCAGATCGTCGAAACCGACCGCAAGGTGAACGATCTCGAAAAGGCCATCGATGACGATTGCGCGCACCTGATCGCCATGCGCCAGCCGGCGGCATCGGACCTGCGACTGGTCTTCGGCATCAGCAAGATCGTCACCGACCTCGAGCGGGCCGGCGACGAAGCCAAGAAAATCGCCAAGGGCGTGCGCCGCATCTACGAGGCAGGCCAGATGCCGTCGCAGTACGGCATCGGCGTCCGCCACATTGCCGAGGCGGCGCTGGTCATGCTGCGCCAGGCGCTCGACGCCTTTGCGCGGCTCGATACCGAACTGGCCGTCAAGGTCATTCAGGCCGACGTCGATGTCGATACCGAATTCAAGTCCATCATGCGCCAGCTGATCACGCACATGATGGAAGACCCGCGCACCATCACGACCTCGATCGACATTATCTGGATCGCCCGTGCTGTCGAGCGCATCGGCGACCACGCCAAGAACGTGGCCGAGCACGTCGTGTTCATCGTCGAGGGGCGCGACATCCGCCATCCGGGCAAGGAGAAGCGGGCGTGACACCTACCATCCTGGTCGTCGAGGACGAGCCGGCCATCCAGGAGCTCGTCGTCATCAATCTCAAACATGCCGGGTTCCTGGTGGTGCGGGCCGGCAGCGCCGAGGAGGCCGAATCGGCGATCCGCGCTGCGTTGCCCGATCTCGTCGTGCTCGACTGGATGCTGCCCGGCCAGTCCGGCGTCGCGCTGGCCAAGAAGATACGGGCCGACGAGCGCAGCCGTGAGCTGCCGATCATCATGCTGACCGCCCGTGCTCATGAGGAAGACAAGGTTCAGGGGCTCGAGGCGGGGGCGGACGATTACGTCACCAAGCCGTTCTCGCCCAAGGAACTGGTCGCCCGCGTGCGCGCCGTGCTGCGCCGGCGGGCGCCGCATCTGGCCGGCGAAGCTGTGGAAATCGGCAATCTCGCGCTCAATCCGGCGACGCATCGCGTGCTGGCCGGAAGCCAGCCGATCGAACTGGGGCCGACCGAATTCCGCCTGCTGTTCTTTTTCATGACCCATGTCGAGCGCGTCTACAGTCGGGCCCAGTTGCTCGACGAGGTGTGGGGCGACCACGTGTTCATCGAGGAGCGTACGGTCGACGTGCATATCCGTCGCCTGCGTGCGGCGCTGGAGGCGTCCGGCCATCACGAGCGGGTCGAGACGGTGCGCGGCACCGGCTACCGATTCCGGGGCGCCTGAGACGGGTGGCGGCGCAACTGATCCAGTCTCTGTTGCTGACCCTGCTGGCGGCAGTCATCGCGCTGCCAGTCGGCCATTTTGTCTCCCCGTCGGCCGGGTGGATGGTATTCAGTCTCGCTCTCGGCTTGCAGATGGTTTTTCACTTCCGCAACTTTGCCCGGCTCGAGCGCTGGTCAAGGGCGCCGGTTGTCGATGATTCGCTGGAGGGCAAAGGGGCCTGGGATAGAATCTTTGGCCGACTCTATCACCATGAAAAGGACTTGCGCACCCGGATCGCCGGGCGTGACGAAGAGATTGCCATGCTGATATCGGCCGTGCAGGCGCTGACCGACGGGGTGGTGCTGCTCGATCGACAGGATCAGATTCTCTTTTGCAATACCACTGCCGAGATGCAATTGGGCCTTGTCGTGCGGACCGACCGCGGCCAGCCGATCGCCAATCTCGTCCGCCAGCCGGAGTTCGTCGCCTATCTGGGCGGCGCCGACTTCAACCGGCCGCTGATCCTGTGCTCCGGTCGCGGGGACAACAGCGTGTTGTCGATTCATATCGTTCCCTACGCCGGTGATCGTCGCCTCATGCAGATCAAGGATGTCACGCAATTCGACCGTCTCGACCGCATGCGCCGCGATTTCGTCGCCAATGTCTCGCACGAACTGCGCACGCCGCTCACTGTGCTCGCCGGTTATCTTGAAACATTGCAGGAAATCGACGTCGACCGTGATGAACGGCAGCGCTATCTGGGGCTGATGGCCGAGCAATCGCGGCGCATGCAGGCGATTGTCCAGGACCTGCTGACCCTCTCGTCGATTGAATCGGCGCCACCACCGGCTAACGACATCGTCGACATGGCCAGCCTGATCGACAAGCTGCGCCGCGATGCCGAGGCTCTTTCGGCCGGCAGGCACGTCATCATCGTCGACAGCGACGGGCACGGCGACCTGCGCGGTTCGGAACTCGAACTGACCAGTGCGCTCGGCAATCTGGTCTCCAACGCCGTGCGCTATACGCCGGCCGGCGGTAGCGTCCGTATTTCGTGGAAAGCGACGCTGCAAGGCGCAGAATTTGCGGTCGAGGATAGTGGCATCGGCATCGATTCCATGCACATCCCCCGTCTAACTGAACGCTTCTACCGCGTCGACCGCGGCCGCTCGCGCGATGCTGGCGGCACCGGGCTTGGCCTGGCGATCGTCAAGCACTCGCTGAACAGGCACCAGGCGCAGCTCGAGATCACCAGCACGCCAGGCATCGGCAGCCGTTTTGCTGCACGCTTCCCGGCGGCTCGCGTGGCCGGCGTCTAGCCCCCCGGCGACTGGTTGAATGCCCGCGGCCTTTCCGTGGCGGCGCGAACGCTCAGGAGTCCCTCCCGCATCGCCCGTGCATCGACCAGCGCGTGATGTTGCCGGTTGTCGCGGGCGAAATGCTGTTGCAGCCCGCGTTCGAAGACTGCCAATGCCTCATCCGACAGCGGTGCAAGCGTCAGTAGCATGACCTCCAGTGGCCCTTCCGGGCCGGGAAGCGTGACCGGCCCGGGCAGCCGGTTGCGCTCGCCATTCACGGCACGGCGTACGACATAGATATCCCAGTCGCAGTCGGAAAGCAGCATCGGGTTATCGAACTGATTCAGCCAGGAAGCCAGTCGCTCGCCAAAACGGGTACCTGAGCAAATCGCCGCGCCGCCCTCGAGCAATGGCAACACGATTTCCCGGACGAAAGGGGAGCACTCGTCTTGCGGCAGAGGCTCCAGTTCGCAATAAAATTCGCGGCCGTCTTCGCTCACTGCGCCGAACGAGATCATGCGTGCTTCGCGCGTTAGCGTGGTGAATTCGGTATCGATGAAGATTTGCATTTGATTTTCGCCCGCGACATGAACACGCAGATTGCGAGCGGGCGGTGCGGCCAGTTTGCTAAGCGTCTGCCAGCGTAGCGGGAATTTGGCTCACTTGTCGATTTTTGTTCTTCAGGCCGCGCAAAATTTCAGCCAGTTTTGTTGGTGACGGCGGCCAATTGACATACCCGACGGCCACGAATGCGCCACCGGAAATCAGTTGGTCGGCCGGTTTCAGGTGATTCTGGAAAAACTCAAATTCTTCCTGAGGCGACAGCCGCAAATTGAATGCGACGCCTGTGGATGCATTGCCATCCATGATTTTTGTTACGCGGATCTTCGAGATGTTGGACCACGGAACGAAAAGCCATTTGTCTTCGCCCGGGAAGAACATGCCGTGCTCATCGGCCATCAAATGAACATCTTGATCACCGATTCGTCGAGTGGTCGCAAAAAAGAACAGGGCAGGAACAATAAGGCAGAGCAGCGCCAGAAACGGGACGGGGATGTCACCCCGGTGCTGAATCGCAATAAGCGCTGTCGTGATGCAGGCTATCCCGAAAAAAGCGCGCAACAGATGCACGAGCCACTTGGGTAGGCGACAGATGATGTGCTCGCCTTCAAGGAGTGGTGTTTTCTGCAGTATTTGATTCATGGGTGCTGACTCGCTTCCTCGCCAGGCGACCCCCACGCGCGGAGTGCGCGCAACAGTGGCCGTTTTTTGGTTTGATGAGTCTGCATGCGGCGCAAGATGTCATCGAGGGTCTTCATGGCCTCGGTGATGTGTGGCCCCTTGTTGAGCATCACGCATTCCGCCCGTTCGCCCATGGCTGCATCGGTGATTTCCGCGCGCGAGGGCAGGCCGGTCTTGGCCAGTGTTTCCAGTACCTGTGTGGCCCAGATCACCGGCATATGCGCCGCTTCCGCCGCCCAAAGGATTTCTTCCTGAACTTCCGCAAGACGTTCGTAGCCGCATTCAACGGCCAGGTCGCCACGCGCGATCATGATCCCGGCCGACTTGCTTGCCATCGCTGAAAACAACAGTTCCGGGAGATTCTCGAAAGCGCGCCGCGTTTCTATCTTGAGAACAATACCGAGGTCCGGCTTGCCGAGTTCATGGAGGCAGTGCCGCAAGGCGTCCACGTCGCTCGCGCGCTGGACAAACGACAGTCCGACCAGATCGGCTTCCTTGGCGACGACGGACAAGTCCGCGATGTCCTTCTCGGTCAGCGCAGGTAGGGTCAACTGGCTGTCGGGCAGGTTGATGCCCTTGTCGCCGGCCAGCTTTTCCCCGCTGTCGCGGGCATGCGTGATCTCGATATCCAGCCACTCCGGCGTGATGCCGCGGATCACGCCGCCGATCCGTCCGTCATCGAACCAGATGCGTTCGCCGACCTCGACCTGATCGAAGATCTCGGGCAAGGTACAGGCGACTGAGGGAATCTGGGGGCTCCGCCTCCCCTTCCGCTTCAGGTCGGTCGGGGCGATCATGCCGCGCGTCAGGCGAATCGTGCCGCCCCGCGTCAGATGCAGGGTTCCGTCCGGGAGCGCAAAGTCCGACAGGGCGCTGGCTCGTGGCTCCGGCCCCTTGCGTGAGCGCTTGAGGCGGGTTTCGGGGACGAGGTAGGTGGTCTGGTCACATTCGGCCACGACCCCCGAGTCATCCCGCTGAACCACCAGAAGGCGACGACTTGCACCTCTGGCGTCGGTCAGTTCGAGATGGTCGCCGCCCTCGAGTTGCCTGAGCCAGGACGCATCGACGCCGACATGCACCGTCGCGCCGGCCACCGGCATGGTCGTGCCGCTCGCGCGCAAACCAAGGCGGGCCGGCGTCACGACTTGGCCGAGCGCATCCTTCACCGGGCGCAGCTTGAGGACGGTGGTGCCCGGCGCAATGGGCCCCGTGCGCAATTTCGGCCCGCCAAGATCCATCAGTATGCGCACCGCGCGGCGCTCCGCGCGTGCCGCGCGCCGTACGTTGGCGGCCATCGCCTGCCATTCGTCAGGGCCGTCGTGGGCGCAGTTGATGCGGGCGATGTCCATGCCCGAATTGACGAGTTTCCTTGTCAGGCCGTAGTCGCTGGACGCCTCCGAAGGCAGGGTGACCATGATGCGCACGGCTCTTTCGGTCGGCTGAACGCCAAGGAGTTTGGTGGTATGCCGTTCGAGAAGTTTTCCGCTGCTGTGGATGCCGGACGGTTCATCTTCGGAGTGCGCTTGCCAGGGCTGGCCGGTCAGCCGGTGCAGGATGCCGAGTACCTTGTCGAGGTTGGCCAGCACATGAGACTCGGCGCGTCCGAGCGAGGACAGGCCGACCTGGGACAGCCATTCCTGCAGCGGGCGCTGGTCGCTTTGGCGCAACTTCAGGTAGTGGGCAAAATTGCGGGCGCTCGCCAGGTAGCTCGGATCGACGTTCGTCAGGAAGGGCGCCAGGCTGGTTTCATACGCGAGCATTTTCCCGCGCAGTTCCCACAATTGATCGATGACGGCTTTGCAGGCGGATTCATCCCAAGTGTCCACAATCGGCTTTTCTCCGACTGACGCAGGGTGGCGGGTTTTTCGTGCAGCGGTTGGCTGGCGCCGCGCCTTCTTCCTGGAGGCAGCGGGTGTCTCGGTCTTGATGTGATGTTTTGTCAACGAATTTCCTCGCCGGAACAGCTGTCGACAGCCAGGCGGATGGGTAGGGGGCGTCGTCCGGACACTATAAGGCGCCTGTGTTACAGGAGTGTTGCACGTCGCGCGGGATCGCCAGCCGACCAGGGCGCCCGTCGGCATGCTGCCGGCCAGCGCGTTACTGGCTGTTTTTCGGGTGTTTTGCCGGTTGACCGTGACAGCCCGGATTTTCAGGCGGCCCGCTCGGCAATCAGCTTACGTCGCGACCGGCTTGACCAGGCTCGCCGCGCGCTTTGCCCTTTCCCGTGCTTGCTCGATGTTGTCGCCATTGGCGACGGCGACACCCATCCGGCGTTTTTTGAACGATTCCGGCTTGCCGAACAGGCGCAGGTCGCTGCGTGGCACGGCCAGCGCTTGTTCGAGGCCGGTGAAGGCGATGCCCGCTTCTTCCATGCCGCCGTAGATGACTGCCGAGGCGCCGGGTTCGCGCAGCGCGGTGTCGACCGGCAGGCCGAGGATGGCGCGGGCGTGCAGTTCGAATTCCGAGAAGCGCTGCGAGCAGAGGGTGACCAGGCCGGTGTCGTGCGGGCGCGGGCTGACTTCGGAAAACCAGACCATGTCGCCCTTGACGAACAGTTCGACGCCGAACAGGCCGCGTCCGCCGAGGTTGCCGGTGACGGCGGCGGCGATTTCCCGGGCCCGGGCGAGCGCCGCCGGCGACATCGGTTGCGGTTGCCAGGATTCGACGTAGTCGCCGGCGACCTGGACATGGCCGATCGGTTCGCAGAAGTAAGTCTGCACTTCGCCCGCGGTATCGCGGGCGCGTACCGTGAGCAGGGTGATCTCGTACTCGAAGTCGATGAAGCCCTCGACGATGACGCGGCCCGCATCGACCCGGCCGCCGCTCGCCGCATAGTCCCAGGCCTTCTGCACGTCGTCCGGCCCGCGCAGCAGCGACTGACCCTTGCCGGACGACGACATCACCGGCTTGACGATGCACGGATAGCCGATGCCATCGTCGATGGCGGCCTGCAATTCGGCCAGCGAATCGGCGAATTTGTACGGCGAGGTGGGCAGGCCGAGTTCCTCGGCGGCGAGGCGGCGGATGCCTTCGCGGTTCATGGTCAGCCGCGCGGCACGCGCGGTGGGAATGATTTCGGCCAGACCGGCGGCTTCGATGGCGACCAGCGTGTCGGTGGCGATCGCCTCGATTTCGGGAACGACCAGATGCGGCCTTTCCTGCTCGATCAGGCGGCGCAGGGCAGCACCGTCGGTCATCTGGATGACGTGGGCGCGATGGGCGACCTGGTGACCGGGGGCGTTTTCGTAACGGTCGACGGCGATTACTTCGACGCCGAGGCGCTGCAGCGCGATGATCACTTCCTTGCCGAGTTCGCCGGCGCCAAGGAGCATGACGCGCAAGGCGGAGGGGGAGAGCGGGGTGCCGATCTGCATGGGGGCTCCGGTTGTTGTGCAGTTTGGAATCCGGCCGAATTTAGGCGTCGACCGCAGCCGAGTCAAGGGCAGCACCAGACCCAACCCGCAGCGGATGCCTTTCATCTGCTTGATCTGGGACGAGTTGCTGCAAAGCGCTGCCGCTCGGCCGACTTCACTTGTCGATCGGCCGGAAAGCCGGAGAATGTGGACCATCGGTCCGCAGCCTTGGGCCGGCATGGGGAAAATATCATGGACGAAGCGAACGCTGACACGTTCACCGCCAACCAGACGGCAGAGCGACCGATCGATGACGAGCGGTTTCACGACCTGGTCCGCGGGCGCAGCCGGCCCCTGCTTGAACTCGCCCGCCGCTTGACCGCCATGGGCGGCGGCGAACTGGCGCTGACGCGACCACTCAGCGGTCGCCTGCTGCTGGAATCGGGAAAGCTGGAAGAACTGCTGGACGAGTACGGCGCCAGCCATAATCGCCGCTGGAGCCGGTTCCGTGCCCTGACGGCGACCCTCAGGAACTTCGCCCGCATCGGCCAGGCGCTGGCCCATGTGCAGCGTCGCCTGGCGGCCTACCGGCTGCAGCCGGTCGCGACCGATTTTCCGGCGGCGACCGGCAAACAGTTGCACCTCGTTGGCGGCGTCGTGGCGGAGGTCGCCGCCGGCCTGCTGGAGGAAGCCCAACTGCTGGGGATCGAGATCGAGAACATCGCTCCGTCGCCTGAGGATTTTGCCGAGCATTTGCCGCCCGGGCGCCTCGTCCACAATCGCGACGACCGCATCACCGGCGACACCACCACGACCGTTGCCCACCTGGCCACGGAGTTCCTCAACCTGGCGGCCGAAAGCGATCTGGTGCTCGCCGCGGCCCGGGTCGCGCCGGCTGACTATGCGGCCTGCTTCCCGGACCCGGTCAGTGAGGAACGCCTGCGCCAGCTCGCCTTCCGCTTCCATAACCTGCAGTCCCTTTACGACACGCACGTTGCCGGAACCTCGATCGAGACCGCGGATCCCGATCTGCCCACTTTGCGCGGTCACGCCAGCGTCATCTATCACCTGCTCGGCATGGCCACCGTCCTGGCCCACTACTACGAACGGCACGTCAGTCCTGAAACCGGCGACACCGTGCTGAGCGAACGGCCGGTGGTGGATACCGACACCACCATGGCAACCCTGTTCGGCTACGCCATGGCTTTTTCCAGCGACTATCTGGCCGGAGGCCAGCGCCTCAGTCAGGGCATCCTGCGCCGTTATGCCGAGCCCGGGCGCCTTGAGGTGCCGGTGCCCTGTTACCGGGGTTTTCA
>Ga0209575_10000764_pt1 | contig 16198 bp, 30 predicted proteins | sample Medcelwee11metaG_FD_187172 | JGI IMG/M metagenome (GOLD analysis project Ga0209575, IMG submission 187172) | Freshwater pond sediment microbial communities from the University of Edinburgh, under environmental carbon perturbations - Medium... | ecosystem: Environmental > Aquatic > Freshwater >...
AAAACGATTGTGACAGAAACGCTGGCAACCAAGAATGATGACCCCAATATCGCGGAGATAAAGACCAGGCTCATGTCCCGACAGCAAAAGGCCTGGGACGCGGCCCAGGACAAGATGATACTGGCGTGGGATTGGGATTTCCTCAAGCGCGAGAAGATTCAGGACGAACGCCTGATGATGGCGTATCAGGGTCGCAGGTCCGACGACTTGGTGGAGGTTGCGAAGAGCGCGGATAACAATAAGCTCCTGACTCGTGGCATCCAGTCTATGCGTGACGCATACGGGACCAGCGGCGGGTCAGAGGGTAAGTAGGATGTCCGAGGGTAGCAAGTCCGGCGTCCCGGCGGTCCCTCTTCGCTACATGGATTCCCAGGTCTTCATGGTGGGCCAGTACACGGACGAGTACCCCATTGGCATGGATAAGCGCGGCCCTATTGTCGTCCCGTCATACGATGAACGGTTCATCGACTACTTCGCGGACCGGCTCAAGTACCATGTGCGCGACGGGTACGACGTCATCATCCTCGTGACGGGGAAGAGGCGACGGGGGAAGAGTAATTGCATCAATGCCATACACCTGAAGGTTGACCCAAAGTTCCCGGTGGAGAATGTCGCGTTTACCCTCGAAGACTTTTATCAAGTCTTCGCGTCCAACCCATACGCTGACCCGGAGAACGGCGTCTATCCCCAGGCCGCCGCCGATGAATCCGGTTTCGCCATGAACGCCCGTAACTGGATGGAATCGGCCCAGCGTCACTTGGAGCAAAAGTTCGAGGTCGGCGGAATCAAGCGTGAGATTGTCAGTCTGACATTGCCTCACCGTATGAAGCTGGATAGTGCCATCCGTGAAGACATGGCGGTGTACTGGATTCATATCAAGCTCTATGAGGGTAAGCGTGGCCTGGCGATTCTCCGCGAGGGAATCGAGAACGAGTTTGAGCAACAGATGTACTGGGAACCTCTCTGCGTCTTCCGGTTCCTTCCGCTCGAAGGCCCCTGGTGGGAGGAGTACACAGCTCGGAAGAAACTGTTTGTAGATGGGACTCTAGCCTCGGGCGCGGCGACCAAGGAATCCGAGCGGGTCCGACAGCTCACCGAGCAACGCAACAAAGCTCTAAGACAACTCTATACGGTTACGCGGGAGTCCCACCGGGAGATAGCCCGTCGGGTTGACATGCCCCTGTCAACCGTGGACAAGATTCTAAACTATTCGTCGCACTAGGTCGGCCTCGGGTCGGCCTCGGCCCGGCCCCACGGACAGCACACTCCACCCACGGAATGCGGCGGCCTTTTCTCGGTTGGTTCGCCTCGTGGGGTTAGTTCTAGATAAGGGATTTGTAGGGATGGCGTATGGCGTGAGGGGTTGATTTGAGGTCGGAATCTGACGGTATCTGGCGCATGTCGCCGTCAGAGGGATGCACGCCACGCCACTACCCAAGCGCGACAACCTAATCATATTCCCCTGCTTTTCAGGGGTGCGGAGGTGAAAATTACGCTTGGAATCAAGACGAGGCTGAAGAGGCTTGTCGGTGAGGACGTACAGGCGGCTATCTCTCTCGGGGGATTGCTGTTTGTGGTCATCTACACTGTCGTGGGCATGGCGATGTGGCCGCTCATAGGCGGGTACGTTGACAACGCGACCAACGAATCCCATGAGGATTACGTTGGCGACGACAGCGCCGGGCTCGTGTCGATGTTGCCCATCTTCTACTTCCTGATGCTGATATCGGTCCCCATCGTGGCCGTTATCGTCATGCTGAAGGTAGCGGAATAGGCACGGACACAGTCCGGGACAGGGGAAGCCCATCCCCTGTCGAAAACCTCTTAGCTCATGAATGCCCTGACGAGTACATGAGCATTGCACGGTCGGCACGAGTGTTCTCAGCGGTCTTCGTATCGAGTCTTTTCTTTTCCATCATCTTGGCCCTTCCTCATGGGGTCAACGCTGATTATATCGGTGAGAGAAACAGCTTCGAATCGTACTCGGTCGGAACGACTTCTCTAGGAGCCAACTGGACCGCGACGAATGAAAATCTCTATGTCACGAATACGATTACAATCCCCGATGGCTCAAAGGCTCTGAATATCACGGGCACGTCTTCGACGGTATGGGCATGTACGCTCAAGCACACGCTGACTGAAACTCAGGATTACAGTGACGGTGATATCGCAAATTATACCTGGTGGGCGCGGGTCAGTAACACAGCGGCGACCGATTGGGTCATGCACCTTTATGCGCCCGGCATCCCCAACGCAGTAATCTCTTTCATGGTTGTTGCTGGGTCGGTACGGGCGTACTATGCGGCATCATCTTATGCGACCCTGGGCACGATGTCCATTAACACATGGTACGCCTTCCGTGCTGATATCAATATGGCGAACGATACCTGGGGGTGGGCGTATGGCGCGACGATGCCCACAGCTCCGACCGGATGGGGTGCAGTCCGCAACCAGGATTATGACGCGACACTATTCTGGGTCGGTGGGAGCTACCAAAGCGGCGATACTCTCTCTATCGATGATTTCCAGCAGGTGTTCGACACTCCCCCACCATACGGCCCAGTCATCCTTAGCAGTCCCGATGAGTCCGTTGACGCCGCAGAGGAGTACACTTTCGACGCCGTTTCTACTGTTGCTGATAATGGCCCTACAGATTGGACGCTGACGACGAATGCGACCTGGCTCACGGTCGAAGGCTCGCCGGATGGAACGAAATACTGTAATCTGAGCGGGACGCCCGGTTATGGAGATACCGGAAGTTATTGGGCGAATCTATCGGTTGCCGATGATAACAGTAGCGACTACATCAACTGGACCATCACAGTTGTTAATCCCCCTGGCGTTGACCTTGTATTCGAGTCATCCAATCCGGTTAGAGTCCCTGATGATGCTTGGGAGAGTACTGTCCTCTGCGAGCAAGTCGATTGGAAAAACGAATCAGGTGGTTTCAACTCGTGGTATCGAGGCAACTATGGGGCATCCTCGAAGCTGGGGTATTCGACTTCAACCGATGGCGTAACATGGGTGGATGACGCAACGAATCCCTACTCCGACCCGGTCGGTTTCGCCTATTGGCAAGGCGTCGAATACGCGGGATGTTTCTACCTCTTCGGCGTGAATCTGACGGACAAAGACCTCTATATGTGGAACGCCACTGACAAGGAAAACCTCGTGCCCATGAACGGGGGCGAGCCAGTCTATACGAATAATCCGACTTCGAGCGCATGGGATTACAGCCTCTTCAATTGCGGGGTTGTCATAGTCGGGGATACCTGGCACATGCTCATGGAGGGGAAACCCTCGGGTCTAAACTTCGTAATGGGCTACTCATATTCGAATCTCACCGAGCTAAACTGGACTGCACATAGGTCATTGACATATCTATGGACGCTGGGAGGGAATCCCTATCTATGTTATGAGCCAGAGCACGAGGTTTTACTGTCGGTTCACGGCAACCTGACAGGTGGGACATGGTATATTTCAGCTCATTACGCCAGCATCTACTCCGACCTGGATGCTCAGGCGAGCTGGCATCCCATCGACCTGGACGACTTCAATATCTCAGTTGAAGGAATCCATATTGCAGACCCGCACATGGTCCAGGACTTCAACGAAACCTATGGGCTCATGCTGTCGTATGGCTATGACCAAACGGATATTTACCAATGCTATTATGCGGGGAATCTGACGGCCTTCTACGAGGAGATGATGGGGTCGGCCTGGGGCCCCACATTCACGTCTTCGCCGGACACGAGCCAGTTAATCAATACAGCGTATAGTTATCAGGCGGCGTGCAACGAATCTGTAACCTGGGGCGCGTACATAGCCACGAATGCGAGCTGGCTCACATGGTCGGCCACTAATCATACAGTCTACGGCATGCCTGAGGTCGCTAACATGGGGGCGTTCTATGTGGATATCCCTGCCATCAGCGTGAGCGGTCGATATGTCGAGCACCAGAATTACACGCTGACCGTCGCGGCCAATATGCCAAGCATCACTTCCTCGGTTCCAGGCAACGCGACGGAGGATGCTCCCTGGTACTATCTCGCTCAGGCGGACGACTCGGGGACTTGGGGGTTGACGACTAATGCGAGCTGGGTCACTCGGTCCAGCAACAATTACTCGGGCACTCCCTCAAACCTCTATTCCGAGGAGTCATACTATGTCAATGTCACGAATACGGGCCCAGGTGGTGAGGATTATCAGAATTTCACGGTCTTCGTCTATAATCGTGCGCCCGTCTTCAGCACCACGCCAGTGACCAATGGGACCACGGGCGTGATGTACGTCTATGACGCCATCACGGATGATGAAACGACAGGCGGAAACTACACTCTGGAAACGAATTATCCAGCATACATGTTCGACGGGGAAACCGGCGAGCTGTCGTTCTCAGGTGCTGAGGGGGATTATTGGTTCAACCTCACGGCGAACGATAATCGCGGTGCGGCTAATTCGACCGTCTATCAAAACTGGACGGTGGAGGTTGAGGCCGAGATAGTAATCTCCGACTTCGACGTATCCGTGGGGGTCATCCTCAGCCTCGTGCTGGGCTTCGGGCTCCTGGTCCTCGGGGCCATCATCAAGGAACCCATCTTCACCGTACTGTCTGGCATCGTCTGGTTCTTCTCGGCCCTGGCGGTTTACTCAGCCATAAATACGGGTTGGGCGATACTAAGTATAGGAATCGGGATGACGGCACTCGTGCTCGGAGGGTTGACCTATGCTGAAGACAAGAAGGAATAGATGGCCTGGGCTCGCACTCGTCGCCCTGGTCGCGTTCGTGGCGTCGGCGAGCACAGCGGCGGCATTGCCGTTCAATGAAGTGCCCGAGGCTATGGGAAGTGCTCTCGGGGTATCCACCGACATAGCTTCGCTCATGCTCGCGTGTGGCATCCTCTTCGCGGTCCTCATGCCGATGGCAATGGTCAAGATGAAACCGATACCGATAGCGGCCACGACTACACTTGTCCTTGCGCTCTTGGTCGGTGTCGGATGGCTTCCGGTATGGGTGCTCCTCGTCGTCATCATGATGGCGGCGGCGACCTTCGCCAGCTTCGCCAAGGGGTTCGGTGGTTAGCATTAGCCGCCGCCGTGATGACCACGCCGAGGACGAGTTGCTAAAGCCCATCGTGTGGGTTGTCGTGTTCGTGGCAGTATGTGCGCTCCTCGTGGCTATGGTCAACCAGTACTATGCAGAGAACGCATTCGGCGGCCAGGCGGAGTATTCGACCGGATATCAAACGATTGGTGGGCTCACTTATGACATGCTTGACCCGGCGGGGGGGTATGTCGTAAGTGAAGATTATATCGAAAGCCATGTGGATACTGCCGACGGGGACGTCTTCATATTCGAGGATGTCACGGTCCAGCTCGTCCGTGACAACTCAATCTATGCTCCCTGGACCGGATTCGAAACTGCGGAGTACCATGATTTTTTCTGGCTCAGTGTCGAATATGGTTGGTGGACCATCAAATCGGATGCCCTTCCGTTCGAAACCATCCTGAATAACTATGATGGGGAAACCAATGTCAGCATCAATGATGTTGCGCTCGGCCATCGGTCCTATACCTTTTTCGTGCAAGGCACGGGCGGGGGCGCGGGTTCTTTCGCTCAGTCACTAGATGCTAACCTAATCAATGTCAGCATCGGTGTTGACCTCGAAACGGCCCTGGCTCATAATTCTCTATGGAGTACTCTGGGACAGATTCTGACTCTTCAGCTAGTCGATACTCACTGGACGATTAACCTGTTGGTCGCGGTCCCGATATGGACGGCTATTGGTGTGCTCGCGTTCCAGGTCATAAGGAGTTTGGTACCTTGGTGATTCAAAGGTCGGTCGCGTACGCTGTCGGTATGATTGTCATAGTGCTGGCATTTGCGCCAGCGGTGTCAGCGTACAATTGGTGGTGTTATACTTCAGAGAGCTTCTGGGTCTATCCAGAGGGTGGGTTCCTCCAATCCGATTTCAATTACTATGGGACCGAGAACGCCTCCGACCCGCTCAGGCCAGTCTTCGGCTACAACTATAACACCCTCGCGGGGTCCGACCTCGGATATGTCTATGATGGCCTCCCTCAAGATGATTGGCCTGCGGGGGTAGAGCTAACGGAAGCCTATGCGGATTATCCGAATGTCCTGGTTCAAAACTCGATGTATTCTCGCAGTTCGATGTATTGCTGGGACTTGCAGGATACCGATACCGAAGGCTATGGTTCCCATGTCATGCGGATGGCCCTGGACCTCCCACCTGGCCTGTCCGGGTATTATCAACTGTCGTATTTTGCGACCATCAATATCTTCGAGTACCTGAATCCGGCGAGTGCCTTTAGCGAAATCAAATGGACGCCCTCCGAGAATCTCACAATCCGCCTTGGGCTCGCAATGCCAGCATCCTCGCCTTACGACATTCAATACAATTGGTCGGACCCCGCAGAAGTTGAGGATAACTATGGCGCTAACTACATAGTCGCCGATTCATTTGGTTATGACCTCACTGCCAATCAAACCAATTTCCTCCAAGGTTTCCGGCCCTTCTCAGCCGCCGAGCTTGAGGATGTCCAGCTCGCCATCGATTGTTACATACATGAGGACTTCTGGGGCCTGGCAACCGAATACGATGACGGTTATATCCGGGCGTATGTCGCCGCCGCCGGTGTCCTAGTCACGCCAGTCCCGTACTCCGAGCCCGTGGCATCGACAGCGGCGTTCATCCTCCGCCCGGACTCCGACCTCAACTGGACTCAGAGCTGGACGGGCGTACCGAACGCCACGGACCTACACGAAAACATCAACGACAGCGCGGCATTGGGGGATGGCGACGACAGTTACATCCGGGCCCTCTGGGACGAGTACGCGGTTCATTGGAGCGGTCTATCCGACCCACCGGAAACGGCCAGTGACGATTACCGTTATGAGGTCACGCTCTGGGTCATGACTCGTGAAACGGTCGATAACTTCAACGACGAGCTAAGAACGGCGGTGGTCCTCCCTGGCTTCGGCATGACGCCCTGGATTAGTACGGCGGTCTTGACCGACCCAGGGGCCAGCTACTGGAATTTCACCTATCCACAGCTTGAGGTTCCCGAAACGCTGAACGAATCAACCAATTGGACGCTGGACGAGCTGACGGACGCCATGCTTCAGTTCACGCTCACGGGGTCCGACCCATACGGCGAGATTCGGATTACCCAGGTCGCCCTGTATTGTGTGCCATGTGAGTATGTGGCCCCTCCGCCAGAGTTCGACTTTGACGGCGTCGCAGGGTTCCTAGTCAACGGCGGCCTGAGCCTTATTTTTGCATTCATAGGTGTTGCGCTCATGGTCGTGGCCCCAGCGGTCGGGGTCATCCGGGCCAAATCTGGTGAAGGTGGGATAATGGGTTTCATGATTTGCGTCTTCCTCATTGCGCTCGGGACTGGGCTTCTCTGGGTCGGGCTTGCGGGGCATTGGTGAGTGCCGGGTTTCCTCCCAGGCGTATTCGTCCAAGCTTCCCTGGTCGCCCATCTACTCAGTCCTCCCTCGGTTGCCAGTTGTCCGTTGGCTCGTATCGAAAGAGTAACCGCCAGCACCTAGCGCACTTCTTGGCCGGTTCCTTCAAAACGGCGTGAAGGCGTTTTGACCCGATGCGACCAGCCTCGTGTTCCTTTTGCGCGTCCTCCCCGATTTGTGCAACCATGCAGTTCTCGCAACTCCGTTCCTCGCTAGGCATCTAATCCACCGCCTCGGGGGGTGACACGCAAGCCAACTGGCCCAGGTTCTCGATGCCCACAGTTAGGGCATACCCAGAGGGCGACACGCCCAGAGGAGATACTCCGCCAGGCCCTGGCCTCCATGCTCGTGGCGCAACTAGGACAAGGCAAACCGTCCGTGTTCCTCTCCTCGTCATCCATGCGGTCAACAATCAGGCCGAGGCCGAGGGCCAGGGTCCGTACTTGGTCATCGTCTAGGGCCAGGCCGTACTTGGAGCCATGCCCTGCGATTCGAGTCTGTCCCCCTCGGTGGTCAACAATCAAGGCGTCGCTTGATATGCTCACGGTCACGCTCGCACGGTCGAAGCTGATTACTGCCTTCTCGGTCGCCATGTCCTCACTCCTCGCATGAAGGGGTTTCTAAGGGGTTTGCGGTGGTTTGCCCATCGACTCGATGCTGTCCCTTCCCTAGTCTGTCGGCGGCGGGGGTTCCTTCAGGATTCGCGTCTGAGGGGCCTTTCCGTCGCGTTTGCGGCCCACGAGGAACGCGGCTAGTATCAAGCCGAGGCCGACGGCCCAATGCCCTGCAAGGGCTCCTATGACCGCTCCGAGGCCGCCGACGAAGAGCCAATCCCTCAGCTCGTCCATCTGTCCCTGTTTCAGGTGCTTCATGGTGGGGTCTTCTCCTTTTCTAGCTCGTCCTTTTTCAGCTCGAAGAACCATAGGCCCTGTTCAATGAGGGTATGCGCGACCTGTTGCATGTGCTCATAGGTTCCTCGCACGGTTTGGGGTTGGAGGCGAAGGGCGAAGACTCTCCTATTGGCCTCCGCCTTTTGACCGTCCAACACATACTGCAAGGCTAGGCTCTTGCATTGGTATTCATCGAGCTGTCTTCTTAGTTTCGCGTTCTGTCTTTCGAGTTCCGCTTTGGTGGTCGTTGTCATTCGTGGTCATCTCCTGTCTGAGCTTCGCAACCTCGGCCTGAATGGCCTTGATGCCATACTCGTGGTCCTTGAGTTCAAACCTCAGCGTCTTCATGGCTTCCTCAAGGTTAGCCATATCTATCCTGAGTCGGTCCATGTCGGTGAGCCGCGTCATTCTTCGGTCAGCTCCTGAATCTGGTGGTCCAGTCGGATGAACCGCTGGCGCAACCGGCCTATATTGGTCCTCGTCATGGCGTACTCCTTTTCCATCCCCATCAGTTCCCGCTCTTCCCGCTCAAGGTCCGACCTTATGAGGTCCAGTTCATCCCGAAGGCTTTGCGCGTGTGGGCAAGGCATTTAAGGGCCCCCTCCCCAGCTATCGTGCATGGGCGTCAGCCACGCGAAGATGGGGAAAACGGCCATTGTCCAGCCTAGCATGGACAACGCGAACGCTATCCAGGGGTCTGGGGTGAGGGTCGCTAGTCCGACGAAGGTAAGGCCGCCAACGATTGGACAGTATGCTTTCCACATAAAGGGCAACTCTTCCTTTAGGGTCATCGGTTCGCCCTCTTCTCTAGCTCGCGGCTCGCGTCCCACAGGTCCGGGTCGCCTGGGCGTTCGACGGGTGCCTCTAGGTCCATCGGCAAACCGGCGCATTCTCGGCGGTCCCGGTCGGCCTGGTCGCGGCATGCTCCGAAGCTCACGCATGAGTCGCAATGCCTCGGGTCATACCAGGCCTCGTCGTATCCAGGGCATTCGTCGTCATCGGTCCCCGGTACGCTATGGGCCTGGTCCTCCACCGGCCTGGTCCGGGCCATCCGAAGGAACACATACCCCAGGCCGATGGACACGGCCCCAAGCACAAAACCAAAGGTGCCCCAGAAGGCCCCGAGGACCATGCCGACGCCGCCTATGATGGACAGCTCGCCGTACTGTCTAGCGACCTTCGGGGCCATGATTGGGAGGGGGGGAAGGCGGCTCAATCTTCCCCCCTCCGCCTGGACCCTCGCGGGGGTTTCGGGGCAATCCCCAGCTCAAAATCCGGGTTGACATTCCCTGCTACTAGCTCGTCCATCATGCGCTTCTCCTCGTCGCAGTACTCAGCCTCACCGTGGCGTTTCTTGTGGCATGCGACGCAGGTAACAGCTCCCTGGGCGTACACAGCCACGCGACCAGGGCGTATCCATCCCTGACAGTCCCGGCATATCGCCGCGCTCGCCAGGATGATGGGCCTTCCGACCGGGACGGCCCCAGCTATCGGTGCTGGTTCGGTCGGGCTCATGCGCTCCCCCCCTCGGTGACTGTCAGGTGACTGTCAGGTGACAAATCGCCCTTCCCTGGGGTGCCAGGGGTATCTGGCGCATGTGCGGCTCCAAGGGTGTGGGTTCCCCCCATACCCCCCTCCCCCCCCCCTCCTACCTCCCCGACAGTGCCCTTCTCCTTGTCATCATCAGCGGCACGATACGGCCTAGCTCCAGGCCCAGCTCTCTCGGCCTGATACATCCCACAGCCAGGACACGCCCACAGCTCCGGCGTACGGCTCTCGAATAGCTCCGTACCACAGTAGCGGCATGTCGGCCTTCGCTCCACGGCTATCGGTCCAGCTCCGTCAGTCCTCATGGTCTTCTCGCTCCTAGTACAGCCCATATCCCTGGGCGCGGGTGCTATCTCGTGCGTCATCATTTGCTCCGACTCCTAGTTCCCGTAAGCTCTTCGACGTTCTAAACCGTTTTGCCAACAAGTTTATACCCCGCAGGTCAATCTCAGATGGGCGGCGGTCGGTCGGTTTCTTCCGACTCCGACACCGGCCCCGGCCCTTACTTCTCTTCGCCTCTCAACCTCCGCAGGTCGCCCTGAATCTTCACCTGGCGCACACGCAGGTATCCCGCATTCCTCGCCAGGGTTTCTAGCTCAGTCCTCACACACTGAAGGTCAGCATCATGTCTTATCATGTCGGCCTTCAGCTTTGCCAGCTCACCCTCGATTCTCTCGGTCAGCTCTTGCATGATTGGCGCAACGGTCATCGTGACCGCCTCGTGTCCATCCGATAGACCCAGCATCCGAACGCGGCCACGGCCAGCGCGGCCAGGGCCAGTTCCAAGACTGCGAGCCAGTCCATCTAGGCACCCTCTCGGATTCTCCAAAGTAGTTCGACCATGAAGATGATGCCCAGATAGGCGCATGGGCCTATCCCGATACCCATCAACACGCAAGCCCAAAGCTCCTCTCCAACCACTTGGGTGAGTGATAGGCACGCCCACATGCTCGAAAAGCAAATGGACCCGCATATCGCCACCATCAGGTTGGACATTTTTTCGATGTCCATCTAATCCCTCCGGGTCTTCATCAGGAGCCAATCAATCTCCCACGCTCTTCCCAGGCGGCACTCGAACGGCACGGGTATGTGGAGGTAATGCCGTATGTGCCAGTAGAAGGGGAATTTGCGGCCCAGCCTCCGCCACACGAGCTTGAATTTCGCCCGTGGCTCAAGGCTCTTATCGTCCCCTTCTCCGGTGCCCTCGATGAACCAATCCAAGGTCCAGGGCTCGAAGCTCCTGACATGGTATGCACACGGGACCATACCCTTCGGCACCCGGACGCGGAAACGGCCGCCGACCTTGAGCACCCGATGGACCTCTAGGACTAGCTTCTCCCAATCCCAGATATGCTCAAGGACATGCGAGCAATAGACGCCTTGCACCGACTCGTCGGCGAAGGGTAGTATGCCGTCTTCGAGGTCCAGGACGAGGTCAACGCCCGGCCCTGGTTGCGCGTCGATATTGACCCATCCAGGCCAGATGTCCCGGCCACAGCCCAGGTTGAGGCTCACCATTGTATCACCATCATGAAGATGATGCCGACTACGAAGCCCGAGCACGCTATGCCGAAGAGATACCAGAATCGTATGTCAATGAGCATGCTGATTAGCTGGTCCATTTCCTCCCTCGATGGCTCCATGTCAGCACTTCCCCCCATACCGGCATGCGGCGCACGATGCCCCACACGCCATACAGTGTCGGTCAGGCCCCTCTCTCGCCTCGGGACAGCACACACCAGGCGCGTGTCGGATGCCGTACGCCTTCTCGCGTGGCGGTATGGCCTTCCCGGTCCTCGTCTTCGTGTGACAGCGGGGGCATGTCGCATAGAACCCTCCGCCGTGGTACTCCCACGTGTAGCCACAGCGGGGGCATGTCAGGCTCTGCGTTTCGGTCTTCGGCTTCTCATTCACATGTACTCTTGTCATGTCTTCACACTCCTGGTTATCTCTCTGACGATTCGTGCTGGAGCCTCATAGTACACGGTCCAGAGTCCATGAGCGCATGTAACGCGCTTGATGGGGAATAGCTCCTCCGGTGAGGCCCTGCGTGTCCCGTTCGACTCCTGAAGGGATTGGTAGAAGAGGTTTACGGCCTGGTCCTTGGACGAGGCACCAGGCACTGTATGACGGACTAGGGGCATCTGATATCACCCGAAGAGGGCCACGAGTCCGTCGGCGGCCTCTTTAGCGTGACGGTCGCACGCCCAAGTCTTCAGAAGCTGATAGTGCTGGATGCAACCGCATTCTAGTTTTACCTCGATGATTCCCGCACTGTGATTGATTTTAATGTCCATTAGTTTCAGCTCCCAACCTTCTTATCACGAGCTTCGAGCCTAGTCATCAGATGGCCGAAGTCCATGCAATCGAACGAATCCACAGCTTCGATACGGATTAGCTCTCGCATGCCCTCTTTCATCTGGTGGATGGCGTCCTCTTTCCTGACCACGAATAACGCACGCTGGCAATCATCACAGACGCACGCTTGGAGTTCTTCGACAGTGCGCTCCTTGTCACGGACCGAGCGCACGATGGCCCGAATCTGGTCCAGGTTCAATCTGTGTATGTGTGTCATCTTGTCCAGCTCCTACACTGTCGGCAAGGCGGCTAGGAATCCCTGGGGCAAGGCGGCGACAAGCTCGCCTCCAAGGATTTCTAGCTCCACCTGGCGGTCGGCGTCCTCGGTGTCACGGGCGAGCCTCGTCACAGCGTTCGCCAGGCCCCACTGAGTCTTACCGGCGGGTGTGCCTAGCTCCTGGGCAAACATATCCACCAGGCGGTCGCGCTCTTCCTGGGACATGCCCAGGCGTGGAGCCGCGAGATTGACTATCTCGGTGATGTTGCCCGTCAGCTCAACCTGGGCTGAGGCTACCGTCTTGGTCATGTACTTCTCCCAGAGGGTCGGCTCCAGGGCGGTCCTCACGGTGTCCGCGACCTGGGCAAACAGGGCCTCGTCCGTCTTCCTTACGGTCAGCTCTGACCACTCCACGACGCCCAGCTCTAGCTTCTGTCCAAGGTGGACCCTCTGGACGATGTCCTCGTGCCAGAGGCCATTAGAGCACACCAGGCGGTACATGCCGAGGGCGACGGCCATGCGTCCGGCCCCGACCTCGGAGTTCGTCAGCATGACCATAGGCTGGACCTCGTCGCCAGGCTTGACAGCGGATACGATGCTCGGGACTCGGGCCCGGACATACATTCGCGTGTCGGTCAGGTCGCATGCGGTTATCTCGATGCTCTCGCCCGTCCGGTCCTTGAAGGTCTTCAGTTGGTCCATGAACGAAAAGAGAAGGTCGTAATTGTCTATCGGCCTGTACTTATCGCTCAGGATGGCCCTGATTTGACCGTCCAGGACGCGGAGAAGCCTCCGGTCCTTGGTGCCTATCCACGCATTGACATTCCGGGCCCAGAGGTCAAGTTCTCCGGCCTGAATCATGCGGTCGTAATACCGCTGGGGGATACCCATCTTGTCCGCTAGTTGCTTGTGGGCATATCCCGTCACGGGATAGACGCGGACGCCGGAGCCGCTGGGCTCCGGGACCGCGAGGCCGTACGCCTCCACCGAGTTGTCGTAACCGCGCTCAACGAACGCCTTGATTGATTCGCTCGGGGCGACGAGGTCCACGCTGTTCTTCTTCTGTCTTTCAAGCTCCACGCACATGTCTGAGAGGCTCACAGTTCTTAGGTTCATTTTCTCCGACTCCTTTGCTGGGCCCAGGCCATGTTACTGACCAACGGGCCCATGATGGTGGGGGACAGTGCCCCCAGGTGGTTTAGTGCCTCCCAATCATGCTGAGGGCCTGGGCCTTGGTCCCGTAGTAGTGCCAGCGTTCGCCCGGCCTCTTGGCTCGCCAGATAGTCCTCCGGTGCGCTCTCAAGGCGGCCCCCAGGTGTTCGTCGCAACCTTCGCATGGGTCATCACACATTGTGACAGTGTAGTCGGCCATCGCTTCGACAAGACGAATGCGCTCGGCCCGTCCCTGGGGTCCAGTGTAAACGGTCGCCCTCATTCGTTGGCCCCCAGGTGTCTGTACTTCCTGTCGGCGGCTCCAATCTGCCTTCTCATTTCATCCATTACCGAGGGGTCAATGCGCTCCTCGAACACCGACCAAACCCTGTACACATGGTGTTCAGTACCCGCGTGGATGACATAGTCGCCCATGCCAGTCTGATATCCGTCATCCCACTTTCCACTGACGTCTTCAACCTCGGTTCGCAGGTAGTCCGCGAATCCGTCAACGGTCGGTATCCTGGGGCACTTACTCTTCACATATCCATCTATCACTGAAACCATTTTGTCCGACTCCTATCACCCCATAGGTGGGTAGTAGGATATATACCCAGCGATGCCGTTTCCAACGCCGGGTTTATAACCACCGATTACAATGACCTGCCGTGAAGGTCGCCCTGTACGCCAGAGTGTCCAAGGCCGACGACTCCCAAGACCCGGAGAATCAGCTCCTGCGGCTCAGGCAGTACGTGTTCGCCCGGCATTGGGAGGTCGAAGGGGAATACATCGATATGGCGTCAGGGGCGGACGCTAACCGGCCTCAGCTCTTGCAGATGCTCAGGGACGCCGCCGGGCATCGGTTCTCACTCGTGCTCACTGTCAGGATAGACCGGATTGCCCGGTCATCCCTCCACCTTAAGCAAATCATAGCGGACCTCGAATATCACGGCATCAAGTTCGAGTGTACGGACCAGGCCTTTTCGACCGCGACCCCCACCGGGCGGCTCCTCTTCGGAGTGCTCGGAGAGATTGCGGAGTTCGAGAGGAGCCTAATCATCGAGCGGACCAAGGCCGGACTCGAACGGGCGAAGGCTCACGGAAAAGTTCTCGGGCGTCCGCGTAAGGTGGTTGACATGACTCAGCTCGCGGACCTCCGGGCGCAAGGAATCGGGTACGGGTCGATAGCTCGCCTAACCGGTTTGTCGTATTCGACGGTCCGGGACCGATTGAAAAACGGGGGGTCCGGTTTGAGAGGAAACGATGCCCTCGAATCAGGGACTAAGGAAACGGACGAATAACAACGGGTGAACCATGAAAGCGATACTGATGTCAGCGGATGGGGTAGCATACACGGATACAGTGCCTAGCTCGAAGAGGCAGGTCCAGCTTCGGGATGGGTACCATATCGTCACGCCAGTAGCCATCTATCGGGACATAGAGCACCGACGCCCTTCTATCGCGGTGTACTGGCAGGGACGAGTAACTCCTGACGGCGGCCCAGGAGAAGAGGCCCCGACCCACGAATCCGCCAGGACATTCTTTCACGAGCAAGCCATCTTGAAGGACAACAAAGCGAAGGCGGGGGTATCCAAGGCATGGGTCCGCCAGGTCATCCTGGCTCTCGTGTTCTTCGCTAAGACATTCGGCATGGCCTTCGGTGCCGCAATGATGGCAATGGTGCTGTATATATTCCTGGTGGTGCTCCGGTGAAGGCTCGCGTGGTCAAGACTGAAATGCCGTTTCGTCGCCTCGTCGCCCTGATTGAACTCAAGGGTTCCTGGTACCTCATGCGGGTGTACGACGTATCGAAGGGCCCGGTCCCAACCACGCTCAAGGTCAGAGGGAATACATACACATTGGACATGAGCGCGGCCTATAAACTGAAGGGTTGGTCCCCGCTCCACGGCCCGACATGGTGGTGGGGCACCTATTACGATGTCTTCGACCCGTACATCTATCGCCCTGGGTTCCTGGTCTTCAGGGAGCCAACGACTCTGAGCGCGACCCCTATCGCTCCGCTGGACCGTCAGGCGGCCATGACCGCATACGAAACGCTGACGCCTTGGAGCAATCACGCATACACTGAGTCCAAGCTCAAGGCAAAGTATGATGCCTCCACCAAGTACGGGGGGGCGGTCGATGCTCGCATGCTAATCATCATCCTGGCGGCCCTCTTCGGCGTCTTCGCCATGCTAGTTGTCGGAGGGTTCATCAGTGTTGGGTGATGGGGTTGCGGTCGGTTTGGGATGCCAGGGCCAGGGATGGGCTCCTGGTAATCTCCCTGATGCTGATGGGCGCGGGGGTGTACTCACGAGGCCGCTATATGCTGGGCATCATCGGCGGCCTTATGGTCTTCATGCTCATTATCTTCGACAGGCCAAAGGTGGTTGACGATGGGACTGGACCCAAAAACGATTGTGACAGAAACGCTGGCAACCAAGAATGATGACCCCAATATCGCGGAGATAAAGACCAGGCTCATGTCCCGACAGCAAAAGGCCTGGGACGCGGCCCAGGACAAGATGATACTGGCGT